>Ga0308160_10001413_pt1 | contig 33897 bp, 60 predicted proteins | sample PhyFR1_FD_201036 | JGI IMG/M metagenome (GOLD analysis project Ga0308160, IMG submission 201036) | Phyllosphere microbial communities from UC Gill Tract Community Farm, Albany, California, United States - DLSLF.R1 | ecosystem: Host-associated > Plants > Phyllosphere > Unclassified | place: USA... | reverse complement strand
TGGCCGTCGAGGCCCGACGTCGGCTCGTCGAGGAACAGCAGGACCGGCTTGGCGACGAGCTCGACGGCGATCGTGACCCGCTTGCGCTGCTCGACGCCGAGGCCGACATTGTTCTCGCCGATTAGTGCGTTCTGGATGTCGGTCAGCTCGAGCAGCTCAGACTGATCAGCGGCCGAGGGTCCTGTGAAGGACATGTTGCCAGAGGAAAGGACGCACAGAGGACGAGCAGGTCGACGTTGAGATCAGAGCCCTGCGAGGCGCTGTCGGACTTCGGTAGACCGGAGGACCGGCTTGTGCGATGCATGCATCAAGAGCCCCGCGAGAGGTCCACGACTAATCCGACGACCATTAGCCACGTCTCCAGCCAATGCTCTCCGGTCCGAGCTGCCTTGCATGTATGCTCGGCGGTAAGGATCTCGTTGACGGCCTCAGCCAAGTGGCACGGATGGAGCGCCCACAGTGTCTCGCCCGTAGCCGGGTGCTCGGCTAGGCTCAGCAAGGGGAATGCGGCGCCGTTGACAACCTCGGGCCTGAGCTGGATTGCGATCCCATCCCCGTCCGGGACTGCTGAACCTGGCGGTCGGATCAGACCCGACGCGACGAGTGTGTCGAGCGAGGCGGGAGTGCCCGATTTGAGCGAGTACGCCGACATGAGCAGCTGCGGCCCGCGGTAGGTCGCCGAGTAGACAATGTGGCAGGTGAAACGCAACATATCGACCGCAGGCGGGCATATGGCCGTCGAAGGATCGCCATCCTCGTCCATGAGGAGGCAAGGCTCGACGGACGCAACAGCGTCGTCGAGCGGACTAGACCGGTTGGCGGCGAGCGCTCGCGCAGCCGGCGATGCCGGATGCACAACCTGCGACCGCGTGAGATACCCTCGAGCGTAGGGCGCCTAGAATTAGAGAGGGTCGAGCCGTCAGCGATGTATTACCTCCGCTGCCTGAACGACAGGCGCTCGTACCGCAGGTTGTGCCCAACGCCATCCTCCAGTGGCCGCCCGGATCCGCTCTTCAAGCGCGTCGGTGGTCGAGTCGGAAGCGGCAGGGTGCGACCGCGCCTCGACGAAGCTCCGAGCGGCCTCGGCAAAAGCCGCATGAGAGGGATATACCTCTCCGGATGACATGCGAGCTTGGTCGGCGCCTGCCTAGGGACAGAGTGAGCCTGGGGAGCAAGACTCGCGTGCTAGCAGGGTCGTCGACGTCGGCAGGACGACCGACCTCCGCGCGCTTCGTCCCTCCGACGCGACGGTCGAGGAGGCTCGAGCCGTCTGCGCCTGACCGCCATCCAGACCCCACTTGCAAGCTCCATCGACCTCGCCGGGCAAGACGACCACTGCTCTTAACGTATCCAGTGGGACCGACCTTCCTCGAGATCGTATCTGCGCCGGGCGCATGGCCTCGGGCACCTCGCTCCGGCCAACGGCAACGTCGTCGGCTGCGGCAGCAGCAGCAACGCGGCCGTCGACGCCTCTGCCGCTCCTGCTGCCCTTGGACGTCCCGGTCCGGCATTCGGCCGACGTCTGGCAGGACGACTTGGCTGCGCTCTTTGCCCAGGCCAAGGAGCGTTTCGGAGACGTCTCGTGGCAGGTCGGCCAGGCGCCAGACGGCGACGACAACTGCGGGAGCAGTGACGACGACGACGACGACGGTCACGGCCTGGCACTCGGGCCACGACGAGCCACTCGGCCGCTTGGACAACGCGATGGCGGTAGCATCAAGACCATCTGGGGCCACAAAGGTACATGCTTGAGCGAGCGGTCCCGACGTCGACGGTCGTGCTGACGGCCGCTGCCACTATGTTCTGCTGTCGACCAGCGATCGTCTACGCTCGAGCGCCTCCCGCCTTCCAGGCTCGCTACTTCCCTCCGTCCCAGCTTCGGATACCGTCACCGCTCGGGTCCGTCTACTCGGACCGGAGCTCTTCGACGGCTCATCTCGCACCGCCATCGCTGGCGTCCGCTTCCCTGCGGGTGCCGTCGCGTGTCTCCTTAACCTCGACGGCCGGCGCGCAGTCAACCGCTACGCTCCGCCCGCCTCTCCAGATTAGGGTCGACGCCACGCCGCAGATGTTCCAAGCCGAGCTAGAGTGGCTCTACACCGGTCAGGGCATGGGCGAGGTCATCGAGTGGCTCGAGCAAAGTGCCGGGCCGAGAGCCGTCGAGACGAGCGTCGCCGACGGCGGCGGTGGGGCGAGCTCGGGCCTCGCTGGACTTGGCGTCGGCCTTGAGATGCCATCGTCGGCCGTCGCTGAAGGTCGGCGTACAGATCCGGGCCATCTCAAGCGCGAGAGGCTCCGAACCGACCTGGTCTACATGTGGCGCTCAAAGCTCTTCGCGGACGTCAAAATCGTCCTCCCGATCGATCCGAGCGGCGTCGCCGGACCCGCCGGCTCCTCGATCCTTGGGCCCGATCACTCGCCCAACGACCAGAGCCTCCTCGAAGACACGACGTCGACAACAGCCACTTTCTCCGCGCACAAATTCATCCTCGCCTCCCGGAGCCCTTACTTTGCGCAGCTCCTGCTCAACCTGGGGGGCTTCCGGTCCGTCGACCCTACCCGCAGTGAGATCAAGCTCTCGAGCCCGCCCTTCACGCCCGCAAGCGTCCACTTTTGCCTCGGCTACATGTCCGTCTTGACTGCCCCCTGGCGTCGCTGTCCGAAGCAACGGACTGACGATCTTGGCGTGCTGCTCGACAGGTATGCCGGTACGCTAGCCTTCTCTAACCGCAAGCACGACCTACAGACGGCGTTCCAGATCCATCGGGCGGCAAGCTACCTCCAGATGGCCTCCTTGCGGTCTGAGATCGAGGCCCGCATTGTGCACGAGATGTGCGACTCTCTCGTCATGGACGCGGCCAAGCCTCCGGCCAAGCTGACGAGCCGCCGCGTGCCGCGCGTCTGGCGGTTCGCCGCCGCGCCCGACGTCGGTGCTAGGGAGCTCGAGCAGCGCTGCCGCGACTGGGTCGTCTATCACTGGGCCGACTGTTGGGGACGCGAAGTGGGCAGCGTCGGCAAGCGCGAGCGCGACGGTCTCGTCAAGGACACGCTCGCTGCACTACGCCCAGACGGCGTCGTCGCCTTTTACCGCGGGCTGATCGCCATCCGATCACGCACCGAGGTCGAGCTTCGGACGGTCCAACCGCGAGGCCTCAAGCAGTCGGCCTGGTCCGAGAATCTGCTCGGCATGGCACTTGAAATCGAGCAAAGGACGCGCGCCGTTCTAGTCCGCCATGCCGAAAAGGTCTTCGCCAGCGATGCCTTTGCTGGCCTGCTCGAGGGCCGCGGATTCGAGCGCGAGCTGCTCGAGAAGATCATGAGCGACCTCGCGGCTGGCTTGTCCGGTCCGGACTCTTGCAAGGCTGCCGGTCGCGTGTACCAGGTTCGTCGCGGGCCGAAGCTTTGTCTTCGAACCATCTGCTGACCGCCACCTCTCTTTCCGTGTATCTGCACCCAGTGCCTCGTCGCTTCGTTACTTCTTAATGTAGAGTCTGACAGCTCTGAGCCGGTGCTGCCGCCTGGCTCTGCGAACCGGACCCTCATCGAGGAGACCCGGCTCGAGATCCTCAAGCACGTCCGCCGCCGGTGGATGCAGATCCGCGAGGCCGGCGGCTTCCAAGACCTGGAGCGCTGGGCACTCAAGGAGATCGCCGATGGTCAGTCGCGACCCTCGCATGCCTACCCCCTCTCGGCTCGAACTTACGCGTCTTCCCTACGGCGTCTGCAGAGATCGATCAGCCCGAGTCCGAGCTTCTGGCAGCACCACTCGTCGAGTCCAAGACCCCGCTACGCAAGCCTCCGGTCCTCTCGAGCTCGATCAGAGGAACTCGCCTCACCGAGAGCCCTTCAGTGCGGTCGATCGCCTCCTCCACCTCTGGTCGCGCCTTGTCGACTTCTTCCGCCCGCGCGCCTACGGTTGCGCGCGCCACCGCTCGCCCAGCGTCCTCTGCAAGCGCTGCAGCCGCTCGTCCTAGACCGCCCGCTGTCGTTCAAGTGCCATCCCGAGCGACGTCGACGACCAATCCTTCCGCTCGATCGACCGCCACTGTCCTGCGCAAGTCGACGTCGACATCTTCCATGCCTGTCGTGCGCCCTTCGCCAACCCAAGCCGGACGCGCCCCAACATCGGTTCCTTCAGTGGCCCCAATGAGACGAGTCGCGCAAACGTCGTCGGCGCGGGATGGCGGCTCATCCAACCCGTCGCCGCTGCGGCCGCTGCCCACGACGAGCAAGCTCGGCCCGGCTCGGACGACCGTCCCTCGGCCGACCATCGTTCCTCGGTCTGCAACAGCCCCTCGCTCCAGCGGCTCAAGCCCCCTTCCGGCCATGCCGGCCCCGCGACAGCAGCCTGAGCCGCAGCAGACTCGATGCAGTTCGGCGGAGCCGACGTCCGGTCTTCACATCGCCAGACCGCCTAGCGCCGTACTCGAAGCCCCGAGCAGCCCTGCGGGGTCGACTCGATCGCTCTCTGCAGCAAGGGCGGCCAGCGATGCATCATCTCAGCGATCGAGCCTCGCCACATTTGAGATGGCATCCGGGCCGACGACGACCACTCGGCCAGGCCGCTATAACCCGGCTGCCGCATTCGACCCTCCGCGACGCATGCCACTGCGCCCCGTGCAGTCGCAGGAGGCCTTTGTCGTCCGCGACGTCACCACCCTCGAGCCCGCCGCCGCCGAGACCGGCGTCTCCTTCAGTGTCGGTATCCCCGTCCTCTTCCACGCGATGGGCCGGTCGAAGCCGAGCTGCTTCGGACGAGCTTTCGTGCGCTACATCGGCCGTCTCAAGGGCGAGAAGGGCCCCTGGGTCGGACTCGAGGTCGTCGAGGCTGGGCTCGAAACGATCTTTCCACTCCATCGGGACGGCACCTTCCGCGGCGTCAAGTACTTCGAGCTCGGCGAGGAGGACGAGCACAACTGGCACAGCAGCCGATCGCACCTCGAGGGAGAGCGGCGCCGCAAGTCGAGCGGCACGTCCGGCGCAACCTCGGCCGCGACGTCTGAGTCTTCCAGCTCCTACCAAGGGCCGCAGCGACGACTTGCCCCCGACCAGCCGCAGCCGACCGAGGGGTTCTTGCGGCCGTGCATCTTTGTGCGACCGGCCGACGTCGTGCGTATGGCTGGCAGACTGCCTCGAACCTTGTCTTAGAGATCGTCGCTCACCTAACCGGTCACATCTCGGCTCTTCTTTCTCGCAGGCCTGGGTCAACCCGAACTAGGACTGCTCACATGAGCGGCTATGTCCTTGCCTCTGCTATCTCCTTTCGCACCTCTCTTCGCTTGGTCGCATACCCTCTTCGCTAATCGACCCCCCATACCACTGTCGTCCCCATACCTCTGCACTTTCGGACCGTGACCTCATGACTTTCTTCCTGCTCGCGCTGGCTTGAATCCAATGCGATGACCGGAAAGTCGAGACAGCATTGACAGTGCATTGCGGTGCTTCAGAGGGCTGCGGCCGTGCTCAACCTGGACCCAAATGCGAGAGTTGTAGTACGACAGGAGAGCCCGTCTTCCGATCCTCCCATCTCCCTCGGCGTGTTGTAGGAGACCCGATTGATCGACAGTCGGGCGCGTCAAACTGGGCGAGGCGCTGGCGTCGGCACCGTCTGGGTGCTGCGGATTCAGAGAGAGCGACGACCGCCCCCGCTTCCGCGCGAGAGAGGGTTCGGCGGACACCTGCCGACACTCACAACCTCCCTTCCCGATACCTCTCGCTTCTTCGCTCTCAGCTCAGTGGCTCAAGCTGTCTCGTCCCTGCCTTCTCGTCTCGCAGCCGGTCCTCGTTCCATGTCCAACATCAACCGTCGGACGACGGCGGAGAAGTCGACGCCGAGAGCCTTCGTTCGTCCGCCTGAGCTCCGTCGTCGCGCGACTGAGCCTGCTAGCCTTGGTCGCAGGGGGGGGCACGCTTGGCGTCGAAGAGCTGTGTTGACCCCGTGCGCTCGCTCTCTCAGGCAAGGGCAGGGACGGTGCTGCTCGTCGGTACGTGATCGATGCGGCGAGGAGGAGCAGCAAGGCTGCTGCGAGGAGCTCACCGTCTACTTCCGCACTGGCGCGTGTCTTTGGTGGGTCGCAGTGAGCACCATCACCTACTACTGGGTCAAGAGGGGGATCGACAACAACCGACTCGAGTTCACCCGGCCAGAGAACAGGAATTCGCGGATCCTGACGTGTACGTCCCCAGGCTCGGTCGTCGCTCGAAGCAGCCGTGCCCCGAGCTGACCGCGGCGGAGACTGCGCGTTCCGACCGCAGGGGAGGAGCGTGCGGCCTTGGACGCCGCCGAGGCACAGAAGGAGCTTGAGAAGCTTAGGAAGCCATGACGATCGGCATGCTGCTGCTATCACTGCTGCTCCGGGCGCTGGCGGTCGGGCGCCAGTCCATGACTGAGCTCGTTCTCTCGTCTTAGTGCAAGGGTCATTGCATCATCGTCGCTTCATGTTGGGTGTCTTCTTCGACCTGGCGGTCGGGGCAGGAGCCTTCCGGCCGCCCTGCCTGGGAGTTTGCGCTCTTGTAGGCGCCTCTGCGACTGGCTCCCTTGACCTCGGCGCTGGCGCGTGCGACGACGCTGTCGAGGTCAGGTGGTCGAGGATGACCTCGCGGAGGTTCTCAAGCGTCTGGCATGACGTCGGAAGGAGAGCAGACGTCAGCGGACCTTCAGATTTGGGGCAAGCGACCTGCAACCTTGCCGTCGCAAGAGGGAGAGGGCGGTCGCCGCACCTCGTCACGGAGCGGAAACTTTCTTTGCGTGCTGACGCAGACGGACGGCAGAAGCCGGCCCTTCGCACCGAGCTCGTCCTCCTCCGTCCAAGCGCTCTCGCGCGCGGCCTGGATCGCCCGGTCGAGCGTCGACCGCTTGGCGTTGATCTGGCGCGGGTCGACGACGTCCGACTTTGTGAAGACGGGCAGGACGTGCAGGTGGGAGGGGAGCGAGGCGAGGAAGATCTGGTCTGACGGGAGCAGCTTGTGGTCGAGCGGGTAGAGCACGACGAGCAGCGAGGGCGGCGAGGGAGGGTGCTGCGTCACATAGTCTGCAAGGAGGTTTGCGGGTCGGCGTCAGCGTCAGCGCTCGCGTCCCATTTGAGCGAGCCAGCCGCAGGCAGAGTTCTGCGGACAGGAGAAGAGCGCGCCCCATTCGGGTCGCCCGCGGTCGCCGTAGCCGGGCGCATCGACGAGGACCATGCGGCCGCCGACGTCAAAGAAGTTGAGCATCTTCGTGTGGCCCTGAAGGCGAAGCGAGGTGGGTGGTCAAACGTCAGCCCAGGTCGTCGGAGAGCGCAAGTGGTAAGTCAGAGAGGCGGAGGACGGACCGCCTTCGAGGACGTCTTGACGAGCGAGTCGGAGCAGACGAGAGCGTTGATGAGCGAGGACTTGCCGACGTTGGACCGACCGGCAAAGATGATCTCTGCAGGCCAGAGCAGACCGGTGGGTCAGACGGAAGGTCAGCCCTGTTGCGCCCTGGCTGCGGCGGTGGTGGGAGGCTACGCACCTGGGGCGGACCCCTTTGGCGGGAGAAACTCCTTGCGGGCGACGCTGACGCGGAAGGTGGCATTGCTGAAGGCGCCCTTGAGGCTCGTCCGCCGGAGGACGGAGCCCTGGTCGTTAGCGAGCGACATGCGTGTCGACTGGACCTGGTTCTGCGGGTAGGTGATGTGCCGGGGCTGGTCGAAGATGAGCCGCGGACCGACGAGCTCGCTCGGAGAAGGCCCGCCGGCATCCTCGCTTCCAGTCGCCCGAGCGGCATCGGACGTCCCGGCAGCAGCAGCAGCAGCAGCAGCGGCTGCGAGCCTGGCCGTTCGAACTGCGCTCAGCGGCGTCGGCTGAATGGGCGACGTCGCGGTGGCCTTCGCCGCCGCCGCCGCCTTAGCCGTCGGCCTGTGGAAGGCGCTCGTCGGGAAGGGCGTGGTTGAGAACGGCCTGCGGGAGGACGACGCGAGGGCCGACGAGCAGGCGTACGAGCAGCAGCGGGCGGTCGCCATGTTGGGTCTGAGGTGGTCGGTTGGGGAGTAAGGCCTGAGGGAGCAGGGCGGCAGGCGACCGGCGAGAGTGTCGACGTCGGCTGCTTTGGCTCCGACGAAGCGGCCGGCTCTCGCACCCAGCGCGGCTCTCGCGCCATCTCCCTCTCACCAACCACCCTCTCGACCATCCGACTCACCAAAAGTCCTCCCAACTCGCCCACCATGTCCTACACCCTCCCCGAGGTGCGTCAGACCTGACTCGCTGCCTGAGTCTCATCGTCTGTCCGTGCATACACTGACGCCTCCGCCCGACCGCCCGCCCGCTCCGGCCCGACCGCATCCGATTTTTGCCCGCGCCAGCTCCCGTACGGCTACGATGCCCTCGAGCCCTACATCTCCAAGGGTGCGTGGCCTGGCGAGAGCTACCGCCGCTGGCCATCGCTGACCCGCTCGTCTTCTTGCTCGCTTTTGCCTTTGCAGAGATCATGATCCTCCACCACACCAAGCATCACCAGACCTACATCGTTCGTCCGCCCTGACCGGATTCGGGAGCGCGTCGTCGGCCATCGCCTGCTGCTGACTGGCCTCGGGCCCTCCACCTTGCCCTTCCGCCAGACGAACCTCAACGCCGCCCTCCAGGCCTACTCGCAGACGACCGACATCAAGCAGCAGCTCGCTCTCCAGTCGGCCCTCAAGTTCAACGGTCCGTCCCATCGCTCGACTCGACAGCTCGCCGGGCAGGTCCGTCGCACACCATCTCAAGCTCCGGCTGACCAAACACCGCTCGCTACCTCCTCTTCATCGCAGGCGGTGGCTACCTCAACCACGTCCTCTTCTTCAACGGCATGGCCCCGGCCTCGTCGCCCGACTCGAAGCTCCAGGACGGCTCGCTCAAGACCGCCATCGAGGCCGACTTTGGCTCCTTCGAGGGTGCGTCTCCAGCGTCAATCATCGGTTAGATGTCGGCGCTGACCGTCGTCCTCCCTTCCCCCCCCCCCTTTCAGAGTTCAAGAAGAAGTTCAACGCCGCCACTCTCGGCGTCCAGGGCTCCGGCTGGGGCTGGCTCGGCTACAACTCGGCCACCAAGCACCTCGAGATTGCCACCACGGCCAACCAGGACCCCCTGATCAGTGCGTTGGCCGCCCTAGCGAGCGAGCGAGCGAGCGTATCATGACGCGACGACCATGGCCGCTGACTTCTATGATTTCGCGCCTCCTCAGCCCTCACCCCCATCATCGGCCTCGACATCTGGGAGCACGCCTTCTACCTCCAGTACAAGAACGTCAAGCCCGACTACCTCGCCGCCTACTGGAACGTCTGCAACTTCGCCGAGGCCCAGCGCCGCTTCGACGTGAGTACCGGGGCTGCCTCCCCGCCAGCATCCTCGCAGGCCGAGCAGGTGAGCTGACCCTCGCACCTTTTCACGGCCCGCTCTCCAAAAGGCTGCGACTAAGGCTTGAATCGACCCCCTGGTCCGGTGGGACGACCGCCTCTGATAGGACTCCAAGTCAAAGCTCTAGGCCCTCTTCCCGACCAGCTCTCGCCGACGTTCTCGCTTTCTCCATCTCTGCCTCGTTGACTGCCCTCATGTAGCCTATGCGAGCGATGACCTTCTTTCCCTCCGGTACTCGGGCTCGTCTGGCAGTCGCCTCTTCTCGGCGTGCGAGCGAGCGTGGAGTAGCCAAGCGGCCATTCTATCCTCAGGCCGAATAAGTGCCAGCGGCCTGCTCGACCGGCGCCTCATCGGGGTACAGCTGGCGAAGAAGCGAGACAGAGGTTGCGAGCGTCAGAGAGACGAGGTACGGCAGCCTCGAACGTTAGCGGCCTTCCGCACCTTGCCAGGGTTCATGATGCCGAGCGGGTCGATGGCATTCTTGACCGTCTTCATGAGGCCGACGGTACCCTCGCCGAGCTCAGAGATCAAATACTCCTTCTTGCCGACGCCGACGCCGTGCTCGCCGGTGCACGTTCCCTCTGCATCGAGACGAAAAGGGAGCGTGTCAGCTCCCAAGAGTAGGCCGCATAGTAACAAGTACACGCACCCAGGGCGATCGCACGCTCGACCATCCGGTGCACGGCGCCGTCAGCGATGTGGTACTCCTTCTCGTCGTGGAAGAGGATGCCGCAGTGAAAGTTGCTGTCACGCGAACATGCGCAAGATGGTCAGCTTCGGCGGCCTCTCGCGGGCAGGCATTCTAGCAGGCAAGCTCACCCATCGCCGACGTGGCCGAGGACGGCAGCTGTCAGGCCACACTCTGCAAGGTCCTCTTGCGTCGTCTGGACGAGCTCAGGTAGCTTGCTGACTGGCACGCAGACGTCGGTCGACCACGACTTGGCGCCGGGGGAGAGGGCCATGATCGACCAGTGGGCGACCTGGCAACCGGAGGGGGAGAGAGGTCAGCAAAAGAGCGTCACACATCGTCAGCTCCAAGGAGCGAACGCACCCGGCGCCCGCGCCAAATCTCCTCGCTCTCCTCCTTGCTTGACGAGTTGCGCAGGTCGTTGCCACCGTGCTTGGGGACAATCTCCTTGACCATCTCGAACGCTTCGGCGCGCATCTGTGTGCGAGGACAGGGTCAAGGCGCATGCGTGAGCCCGAGGAGGCATCTTTGAGCAGTCTGACTGCCCAGGACGCACGCGATCGGAGCCTTGGAACTTGAAGAAGATGCTGTCGCGGTTCGGCAGGCTGACGTTGGTAAGCGCGGCCTGGTTGATCGCCTTCATCATCGTCGCTGCGGGTTCAGAAAGGATGAGTAAGCACATGGGACAAGACAGTCGAGCCGCTCACTTGACGCACTGTCGCAGAGCTCGACGCATTGTATGGGCACGCCCGCGTTTAGGACCTGAACGACGGCCAGCCCGGCGCCAAACAGGTCAGTCCATTAGCAAGGGAAGAGCGCAAGCACTGCTCCTGACCTCGTGCACGGCCTCGGTAGCCGCTTGCACGCTCGGGAAGCTGCAGATCGCGACGCTCGTCTCAAGCAGGGGCGCGAGACGGAGAGTTGCCTCGGTGACGATGCCAAGCGTGCCCTCCGCGCCGATGAATCTGCGACCCGCCCGAAGAAGTTAGTCACCTATGGCACTTCCCGGCCAGAGGCAGACTCACAGCTTGGTCGTGTCGAAGCCGGCCGAGCTTTTCCGCGCTCGACTGCGCGTCTTGATGACCTCGCCGTTGGGCAGGACGACAGTCTGCCAGGGAGCGCAAGGAGGGTGGGGGTTCAGACATGGAGCGTACATCATAGAGGAGCGAGCGGGGACGGACCGCCTGCAAGAACCACTCGGCCTTAGCCGTACCGTATCGAACGGCATTCGTGCCCGAGCAGCCGGTAGCCCTGCATGCGGCGGGAGCGGTCAGCGTTTGTATTCTAGTATGTCTCACGGCATCGGCGCATTAGCTACGCACATCATGCCTCCGACGGTGGCTCCCTGACCTGGGTCAAGCTGATGCGAGAGCCGGCATAATCAGTCAGAGTGCTGTTCGGCTCGATCAGCGAGAGCGAAAGCGCACCGGGAAGAAGAGCTTGATGTCCTGGTCGGCGAGATACGAGTTGATGTCTTCCCAGCCGATGCCAGACTGCACCGTGATATCCGAGTCGGCCTCGCGGAACTCGATCACCTTGTCCATACGCGAGAGGTCGATTGAGATACCTCCGTACGGCTGAAGGGAGGCGGCGGCCGGAGCCATCGGTTTCAGCGACTAGCTGCGCGCGTTGCAAAGCGTACTGCCGGGCCGTGCCTTGCGGCGCCACGTCGACTTACGGCGGTGATGTGGCCCTCGAGCGACGTTCCTCCTGACCAGGGCGTCACTGGGATCTTGAACTTGGTCTGTTTGAGGGTCGCACGAGCGTCCGTCGTTCCGGAGGAGGTCGGGTGATCAGCTCGCGCGGTCAAGTCCGACGCCCACGCCTGCGGTTAGGGAGGGCAGCAGGCACGCACGGCGACCTTCATCACGCGCACGACGTCCTCTGGCAGTAGAAGGCAGCGTTGGTCACGGTCAGCCGCGGCGTACAGTTATGACAGCAGAGAGAGATAAGGCGCACCTGTACTTTCGGGCCAGACAACGACGGCCGGCACTCGGGGCGCATGGTAGGTGTTTGGGCTGAAGCCGTGCGACAGCAGGACGTCGGCGTCGGTCGAGCACTGGTCGCCCTCGCCGAAGGCGCCGACGAGCTCACGGACGGCTGTGTCAAAGTCAGTTTTGGTGCCGAAGCGGGGGTCGATGATGGGCGGTTCGGGGATGCCGGAGAAGACGTCGAGCAGGAGCGTCGGGGGGTTGAGGACGAGGTAGGTGAGCGTCGAGGCGGCGAGAGCCGAGCCGAAGATCGGCGTGAGGGAGCTCGACGAAGTGCCGGCGCGCGGCGGAGAATGGCTTGCGAACGAGCGCCGGACGCGAGGCAAGCGGCGCGAGCTGGATCGGAGACCTGCGAGGAGACTCGATTGCATCGTTCGAAGGTGGGGGGCAAGGTCAGGGGTTCTGTTGGAGGGAAAGCCGGCCGGTGTCCTTGGGTAAAGGGCCGAGCTCTCTCGGCTCGGATGGCGTGCGGCTCTGCTCTCTGCTGCGCCGGCGTCGGCCCCGCGGCATGATCGGGCCGGCGGCAGCCTGCCATTGCCCCGAATTGTGAAAGAGAGTCTTCAGAGGTGTCCCACAGCAAGCAAGAGCTGATGCGCTCCAACAAAACGGTGCAAGAGCGAGTGCGAAGGGTGGGTAACGGTGCAAGAGCGAGTGCGAAGGGTGGGTACTCCGGCGCAAGTCAAGCGGTCAAGGTGGTAAAAAGACTTGCTCCCCGTCCGGGAATCGAACCCGGGTCTCACGCGATCGTGGTGAAAAGCGCATATAATAGCCGTTATACGAACAGGGACTCATGTTAATTTAACTTTGATCAAAGTCTATAACACCAAAAGTAACAACCAATGGGGCCTCGTTGACGATTGCTGCTGTCTCGGACGTCGAAGAAAGAGGCGAGGGGAAGGATGATATGGCCTGTCGCAATCAATGCAAGGCCGGTCGCTGCCATAACCACTTACGCTCTTCAGGCGCTGCGAGACCTGTCCAGCTCTGACCAGCTCCTGTCGACACAACTGCCCGTGGCCTGCTCTCCGACGAGAGAGACGTAGATGCACACGTTAGACCCATAATATAACTCGTCCCGACCCTCTCCCTCCCGACATCAGTCCAGCGACAGCTGGATGGGAACGCCCTCCCTGAGGCTCTGCACAGCGGCAGCGGCAGCCTTGCTCGCCCACCAGCCGTCTTCGATGGTCTGCAAGCGAGGCGACAGGATGGCCAGGGGTGAGTCAACATCGGCGGCAGAGGCCCAGGCGGGAAACAAGGACGCACGGCTCCGACCTGCTGGCCCTCGGGGAGAGGACCGCGGCCGCCGACGCAAGCGGCGACGAGCTCGCGCGTCTGATTGAGCATGGCGGCCATGTAGCGCTCGGCCGTCGTCGTCCACATCGGCTGGGTGGCCGCGCCGGAGGCAGCAGTCGAGATGACGAGGTAGTTGTCATGGGCGTGGGGGTTCTCCTGCAGAAGGTTGGGTCGTCAGCACGCTGCGAGTGGTGACCAGTCCTTGGAACGAAGCACGTACCGCCTTCAGGTCGCCCCGCTCGCAGTGAACCTCGACACGCTGGTCGTGGCCGGCGACGGCGCGACGGGCGTCTAAGGACAGGCAGCGGAAGAGGTCATCAGTGATCGAGCAGTGATGACATGCGACTGCCGACGGCCCGAAGCGAAACTTACTCTGGAAGCAGACGAGACGGCCGAGCTTGGTCTTCATCGTGATGTTGGTCCGGGTGACGTCGTTGGCCTCGGCGCAGGCCTCGGGGAGGACGAGCGTCGACCCGACCGTGTAGATGGAGACGGGGTAGTCGTCCGGGCCGAGGAGAGCCCGAGCGAGGTCAAACTCATGGATGGCGCTGTCGACAATCATCGTCCCCGACACCTTCATGTACTCCTTGGGTTGCGGGTTGACATCGCGCGACCAGATGATGACCTGCTCGACCTCGCCCAGGGTCTTGTCGCGGATGGCCTCGCGGATCGACGAGAAGGTCGGGTCCTGGCGCTTGGGGAAGCCGACCGCCATGTACGGCAGTGGGCCCTGCTTGGCGAGTTTGGCGAGCTCGGTCCGGAGCGTCTGGATGCTCTCGAGGTCGCGGTCGAGCGGCTTCTCGCAGAGGCAGGCCTTGCCGGCCTTAGCGACCTTGAGGGCGAGGTCGGCGTGCGTCGCGTTGGGCGTGACGATGATGACGGCATCGACGGCCGGGTCGGCCAGGATCTCCTCGACCGAGGAGGCGACCTTGGGCCGGTGCGGGTGCGACTCGCTGAGGCCGACCGAGGCCGCCTCGAAAGCGTCGTAGACCGAGTGAAGCCGGGCGACGCCGCCGACCGAGACGATGGCGTTGGCATGGACTGCCGGGCGCGACGCATGTCGTCATGCGGGGCGTGTAGTAGGGCAGACGTGCAGGAATGTAGGCCGGTTTTAGGTGGATGGACGGGCGAGCGCTAGGAGAGATGTTTAGGACCGAGCGGGAAGACGGGCAGGGCGGGAAGGCGCAGAGGGCAGGAAACTGCTACGTACCACGTCCCTGACGGCCGCAGCCAAGGATGGCGATGTTGGCGGTTCCGGTGCTGGTCATGTTGTTGCGAAGTCGAGAGGTGGTTGTGAGGAGGTTGAGGGGAGGTCGAGGGGAAGTTGAAGACGAGCAGGTAAGCAGGAGGTGGGCTGAGAGATGGCGAGGGCGCGCTCGTCAGCCTCAGCCCTCCCTTATACCCGGGCGCCGGGGACCGAAGCCAGTCAGCCAGCTGCTCGTTCGCGGTTCAGCCCAGCGAGATGGGGCCCGGGTCGCTCCGTTGGGCGGCCGTAACGCGGTCGACGGAGCAGGGAGGGGCGGCTTCGGGGCTGGCCGCCGTCGGCGTTCGGCCCGCCGGCGCGGCGACCAAAAGAAAACGAAAGGGTCGGCTTCGGGTCTCTCTCGCGCGTACGCGTCAACGAGGGCACACTCACTGAAGAGGAGCGAAAGAGGAGGCCCAACACGAGTCCATGATGGATACGCCAGCGTCTTCGACATACGGAGGGCATCGCGGTGCGCCCATTCGATTACAGCGCACTGGCGGGAGCCGCACCTCAACGTGCTCAGTCGCGGACGGTCGAAGATGAGGCGAGGGTCGCTAGACACGCGCAGGGCGACGAGAGGCTCGAGGCTGAGCGCTGTAGGCCAGAGCGGGACCACCGGCAAAGCTCGGATAGTTGGAGGGACGGCCGCCGAGAGCTGCCGGTACGCTGACGGGCGAGACCTCCGGCGCGCGGTAGCGTCTGTGCTCGTTAAGCGACGACGCCTGTATGCGAGGAATGAGGTAGCTTCAAGCGCCGCCGCGAGCTGCCGCTGCACGGCCTCTGCTGAGATGCCTGTAAAGCGGGTGATCGCTACCGACCGCCCTTGATGACAGCGACGCCCGTGATCCCATCCTTGCCGTCGACGACGCCGTCGACGACGCCGTCGACGACGCCAACAGCGGCCGTCGATGAAGCCGCTGTGCCATCCGGCTCGAGTCCGCAGCCGCAGTCGTACGTCGCATCGAGTGTCGTGCAGTCAAATTGCGGCTTCAGCAGGCGCGTATTGATCTGGTTGTGGAGGTGGCAGAGCCAAAGCGAGGCCGCCTTGCGCGAGGAGGTCTAGCGGGAGTGGCATCGAAGGCGTCAGTGAACAGGGTCGCACATGAGCATGTCGAAGCCTCGCCGCACCTGGACTGGGAACTCTTCAAGCAGCGTCATAAAGTGCGCAGCGCACTCGCCGCAAGGGTAGAGTCGGGCAAACAGATGGAAGTAGGACTTGAGCGCCTCGCGTTCGCCGGGCGACGGGGCCTGTCGAGAAATGGCATCGCGTGTGCGAGTCAGCACTGACGATCGTGGCTGGCGGCCAGACAGCCCAGAGGAAGAGGCGCACGTCAGGAAAGCGGAGGGTGATCAGATGGAGCAACTTCCATGAGGCTCGTCCCAGCTCGGCCCTAAGAGAGTCAAGCGAGTCAGTGAGGTGTCCAGCATTGCCTCGAGGCGGCAAGGATGCGACTTACTTTGCCGTCTCGTTGCCGAGGTGACCCATGATGGCGCCGCCGCTTAGGACGTCGGCGGCCACGGCGCTGAGGCCGGGCGCGAGCGGCTCCTTGACCTCTGGCGAGAGTGCGGCATCCGTCATCGGCGGCGAGCTGCCGGCGTACGACCAGTCGTTCCGCCCGCTGTCGTCTGCCAGGACTGCATCCTCGGGTGAGGGCGCCGGCAGCGGGACGAAGAAGAAGTAGGAAGCTGGAATCTGGGGAGCGGTGACGCGCGGCGAGGCAAGTAGCGGCCCGAGCCGGTCAATGCTCTGGTCGATGGGTTGACACCCCTGCGCCCATATCGCCCGCAGCGGCAGGAGAAGGAGGACGTACGAGTAGGACTAGAGCACAGCAGACGAAGGTCCGCAGGAAGCGGGAGTTGAGCAGACCCAGCATCCGATGGCGGAAGGTCGGCGGCAGCGGTATGAAGGAGGCCCAAGAGGGGGCTGACGCGCGCGGGCTAAGCTCGTGGGCTACCTGGCTCGGCCACGTCGATGATCGGTCGCCGATGGGGAGGGCGATGAATCAGTGTTCGCGAAAAGACGATCTCTTGGTAGCACCGCTAAGATTTCGGGCCGCTGTGAGCGCTCTTGGCCGGGAGCGAGGTGGAGTACGAGGTGGCTGTCGGACGACAGACAGGGACGCTGTGCCTGCCGAGCGGGAAGACGGTCGGGCCAGCCTGCTTGCTCCCCGGCTGCCAACCACGACGAGCTCGTCCAACTTCGGCCCGTCCCGGCGCGGCCTTAACCGCAAGACCTGTGGACGGTCCGGTCAGCTGATCCCACCATGTCGTCTCCAGTCCAGAGGAGCCGTCGTCGCCCCTGACCGAGACCGCTGAGACAGGGACGGTCGTCTGTGAACGGCGCGGAAAGGGGCTGGCCGTAATGCCCCCTCCCTCCCCTGTCGTCGTGCTTCGGAGGCCGAGGGTCTCATGGCCGAGTCGAGGGCCTTCCTCTGCCAGGCCCTCCCTCTGCCAGGACACCCTTCCCACTCGACGACGACCCGACTTGCCACCTGAGACCAACGTCGGCAGACACTCGCGTGCACCATCCTCCTCTATCCCTCCCAGCTGCAACTGGACGCCCTGTCATGCCGGCGCCTCTCCCGCGCCAGCCGTCGCCGCTGCTCGAGGGTGATCGAGCGGGAGGCTATCTCGTGACGTCTCCTTCTCCGGCCCTCCCCTCGACCCCTCCTGTGGGGCAACCGACCCTGCGATCCGGCCAGACCGGCCACCGGGCAGCGGCCGGCAGTGCGTCGAGGACGACTGTGAGTGCGGCCGCGCTCCCTCGACGCACTCCCTCTGCTTCAGACGCGCCCCTGTCGGCTCGCCGACCTTCGCTGACAGCTTCCTCCCCTGCTCTTTTAACAGCCAACGTCGTCAGTCGACGTGACCGCAGCATCTGTGTTCGGTGGCGAGCTCAAGACGCACGAGGTGACGCCGACGGACGATGGCGCCGACACGATCTGCTGCCTGTACCTCGTCAGTCCTCGTCTGCCGTCACCGCTTTCTCGAGCCGGGCTGGACTGACCGAGAGCTGGCCATTTTCCTTTTGTTCAGGTCGCAGGCCTGCCCAAGCAGACGGCGACATGGACGACGCTGCCACTAGCGTCTGATCCGGTTCTATCCAAGCTTCAGCATCGGCCAAGCGCTGTCGGCGAGTGGTGGAGAGCTGAAGCCCTCGGGACAAACGTCGCCTCTGCAGCCTCGACGGGCGACGGGAGCGTGGCGGGCGATGCGGATAAGCAGCAGGCAAAGCTGTGCGAAAAGGCGCTCAAGGTGCGCGTCGGAATTGCAGTCGCTCTTGCGGCCGCTCCTCACTGGCGGCTGTTGCTGTTTGTCTCCCTGCCAGTACGCCTTCCCGAGAGAGGTCGAGATCCTCAGGCAGCGACTCGTCCAGAGTCAATGACGCACGCCTTCTCATTCGCACTCGAGCCGCCGGTGTCGAAGGGAGGTGGGTCGAGCGGCCAGCGAGGTTCCGAGCTGTGCGTGTCTTTCGCCCTCCGCCTCGTTTGGCGACCCTGTCTGAAGAGATTTCGCCCTCGGCAGTGAGTTCCACTACGGTGTGACCCTCACGGTCTACTCGCTCGCAGACGATGCCAAACGGGTGTGTCGCTCGCATACGCATCTACTTCCGTTCTGCGGAGACTGACCGTCGGATGGTCCGCTCTGCAGTCGGCAATCAAGAAGGCGATGGCTATCCGCACTGCCGCGTCGTCGGTCCGCTCGCAGGCCTTCAACCCCGGCTCTGCTGCTGCCGTCGACGACGACCGCAGCGACTACTGGCTGCCGTATGCTGTCAGTCGAGTCGCTCCCGTGTTGGCATGCGACAGGCTATGTGCTGACCCTTCGTGACTGGTCCTTGATCAGCTCACGCTAGTCTCAAAGTTGCCGCTTTACATTCTTATGGCCGACTACCTCAAAGATCTCATGGGCTCGCTTCTCCAAGAACGTCGGCGCTCACGCGCGCCAGATGAGGCTCGTGCGTCCACGATCCGCACCTGTTTCAGCCTGACAATCTCTGCTCTAAAGCTCTTCCTAACCGGCCTCTCTCTCCCGGCAGGCCCTCAAGACGCCCGTCCCTCGCGTTGGCGACCTCGCCCGCCTGCTCATCTCTGACGTCACCCTTGTGTACGAGCCGCCTGTCGATGCCGTCGAGCTGGTCGCACCGATGCCTCGGCTCGACCTGAACGTCGGCTTGCAGACGGCTGGGTGGGAGATGTACTCGCTCTTCACAGCACTGAGCCTGCCCAACCTCTTGGCCGTCCTCGACATCGCGCTCTCCAACGTTGGCAAAGTCGTCCTTGTCAGCGCTTTCCCGGCGCTGCTCGCGCCCTGCGTGTTGACGCTCGAGTACCTGTGCGAGCTACGCGGCTCGTGGGCCGGACTCGCTCAGCCGCTCGTTCACGCGCGAGACGTCCCGCTGCTCCTCGACGACCAGGGCCCATACATCCTTGGTCTTGTGCGTCTGGTGTCCTGCAGTTCCTTAGAAGTCGCCTCGTCGCTGACCCTTCGCCTGCCGCCAGGACGTCGAGTGCAAGCACCTCGCCAAACTCGCACCTGACGTCTGCGTCGTCGACCTGGTCAGCCGGCCTCTGAGCTTAGCAGCCGCAACCCCAGTCTGATCAGCGTAACTCTGCAGGACATCAACTTTATCAACTGCCCATCGCCACCAGCAGGCCTCCCTTCGCATCAGCAGCGTGCGAGAGCACTCGCCAAACTGCGCAAAGCTCTTGGCGAGGGCTTCGCAACCGGCGGAGGCGCTGGCGTGCCTATCGAGCTCAGACAGGCCTACCCCGACGGGCGTCTGAAGTCACACTGTACGTACGACACCTCTCCGGGCTAAAAGAGAGCGGTCAGACTGTCGATTGGATTACTGAAAACTCCTCTCGCAGGCGAGCTCCGGTCGCCACTCGGCAGATCAGGTGTGCCCCTGATCGAGCGAGCAAGCCCTCCTGGCTGGTGGGACCAGTCGCAGGTCATCCAGGCGTTCGACCGGATGCTGGCCGAGCAGGTACGGAGCTCGCTTTTCCGAACTCAATCGTTAGGGTGGATCCGCTGACACCGCCCTGCTCTTCCCGCCTGACAGCGAAAAAAGCCAAGCCTGCTCAAACGCCTCTCTTCAAGCTCTTTGCCCAAGGTCAAGCCGCTGACAGAGGCCGAGCGCAACGGTCGGACCAACATGCGTCGGCGCTCCCTACAGTTCATGGACACGCGAGATGAGGTGAGCCGGTTGCGCGCCCTTCTCCTGCCGAGGCGAGCCGGCGCAGTCGCTGATGGTCAGCGCGACCCTGTCTATGCAGATGGAGAGCAAGCTTGGACGTCTGAGCCGTCGGCTTGCCTTTCTCTGCCACGAGACCGACATCTGTGTGTCGCCTTGTAGCCCAAGCAGCTTCTCTCTCCGGGGCTGATCCCTCCTCGGCTCGCTGCGACCGACAGGGAAGGAACGCTTCACTCAGTTTGAAGCGTTGACCGAGCGGCTTGGAATGGAGGCGTGCGTCCGATACTCTCATCGCGGGATGGCGGCCGTTCTGACGCGCCACTGTTACACTCAGGGACGAGCTCCGGAATCGAATCGAGAAGGAGCGCCGCGAGTCGAGACGTCTCTCCCTTCAGCTCGGAGACCGCGAGAGGGAGCATGTCGCTCTGCAGCAGAGTCAGCTTGCGAGCCAACTCGCTCGTGCGGATGAAGCGCTAACCCTGAGCGCACTCAATTTCCTACAGAGCTCGACGAGACCGAGGAGGCCCGCCAGGAGGCGCTCGCTCAGATGACCAAGATGGCCGCGACGGTAATTGTACGTCTCAGGAGGCGTTCGTCCAGCGAAGGGCATATCCGGTACTGACGACTTCTGGTCGACTGACCCGCAGCTCATGGAGCACGAACGTGACCAGATGGTGGCCAGTCTTGACTCGCAGCTCGACGATGCGCTCGACCGCCTCAGCATCGACCTTGGCTCGCCTGGCTCGGCCGTCCTCTCACGCGCTGGTGGAATTACGTCTGGATCGGTCAGCCGGAAGGCGCCGTCAGGCTCGGCGCCGCCTGTGTCCCGACAGGGCTCTCTGCTGGCTCGCAGAGCTTCCGGCTTACATCCAGCCGATGGCGACCTCAAGTCGTCCGCCCGCAGCACCAAGCGCTTCTCGGCAACCGCAGGCCGAACGCCTGCGAAAGCTGATGCGCTCAGGACACTCGACGAGACCATCTCGGCCCGGTCAGATGCCGTCGAGGGCAGGATGGCAGCCATCCAATCGAAGGTTCGTCGTCTCTAGCTTGCGACGTCGTTCCATCTGCGTGCTGACCCTCGGACTCCGTCATCGCTGTAGCTCGACACCGCGATCGAGTCGATGACGGCCTACCACGCTCGCATGCCGACGGACGACGTCTTCGCGTCGCCGGCGACGACGTCTTGCCGGGACGAACGCGTCGTGAGCGCCAGCTTCGAGTCATCCCTAGCCCCTCCGAGGCCTGCGAGTCGCCGAGTATCTGCGACCTCCGTCGTCCTCACGACCACTGCAGACTTCTTTGAAGGTGCCGCCGGCTCCCCCTCGGAGGAATCGTCGTCCTCGCTATACTCGGAAGGTGACGAGGAGGGCACCACGCTGAGCCACAGGACACCCTCGCCCGATCTGCGCGACAGCTCGCCGAAAGACAAGTCGTACCCACGCTCTACGTCTTCTGCGCCCGTCGCAGCATCCGCTGTTGGATCTCAGAGCGAGCCCGGCCGTCCGAAGGACGCGGTCGACGTCACTTCCTCCTCCGCTGCCGCGGTGTGAGCATCGACTCGGTCGCTGAGACTTGCGGCCGCCGTCGAGACATACCGCAAACGCTCAAATGCAGGCCACTTCCTACTCCCTCCTTACCTCACCCCTTCTGCCTTTCGATGTTAGACCTGCAATCGCTCTGGGTGCCTCTTGCTCAGCCTCGCTCGACGCCCCCCAATTTACTGCGTCACTTTCAATGTTCGATCCGTGTCAACCTCTCTTCGTGTCAACAGCGCCGCGATCGCTTCGTCCCCTTGAGCTCTTGCAGACAGTGCAAGGCAGGGGTCATCAAGTCGTGTCAGAAGTACAGAAAGTCAGAGCAGCGGGAGCCTGCCCTTGCCACCGAGGACGCCTCCCCGGTCCGCCCGCCAAGCGCCGAGCCCGCGCGAGCCCTCCTCCATCTTGGTGCGGATGATGTGCGACCAGGCGGCCTTAACGAGCTCCTTGCTGAGCGGCGGACGGGCCTCGGCCGGCGGCTGGAAGAGCGCGCACGTCGCCAGCTCGGGCGACGACTCAGCCCGGGACCGCTTCTTCGGCGATGACGGCTCGTCGGCCGAGCCTGACGACGGCGAGGACGAAAGCGACTCGCGCAGGGCGAGCGCCGCCGTCGTCAACGTGTGCACCATCTCGTAGCAAAGGAAGCCAAAAATGTCCTGCACGATGTTTCTGACGTCAGTTTGGGATCCCGAGAGCGACGACGAGGAGGACCAGGACTCGAAACGGGACGGACGATGATCTCGTCGTTCGGCTTGGCGTCGAGGTAGGCCGAGAAGTTGATGAACTCGCGGAAGCGCTTGCCCTTCTTGAACGTGAAGCTCGCCTGGCGGCATTCCGAGTAGTGGGCGTACTCCTCTCGCGTCATGTCCCGTGTCAAGAGGTCGGCGTCCTGCACGAGAAGGGCAGCCGTGTCAGTTGACGTGCGAGCCTGGACCGTGGCGCCCGCGGGCAGGAGGCGACGCACCCGAAGCCTCGTCAGAAGGTCCTCGTTTGCCTCCATGTCATCCTCGTCCTCGTCGTCGGCATCGTCGTCGTCCTGAACAGGCGCGCCTGTAGCGCTCGCCAGTCGTCGCCGCTTGGCCGCGTGGCCGGCGAGGAAGTTTGAGTAGTAGGTCGTGACCTCCCAGGGCAGCTTGATGACCTGCCGACGCGATTTAGTCGCGAGCTTGTCTGGAGCGGGTTGGGCGCAAATCAGCCGTCGGCTTAGCAGCACCTAGACAGAAAGGGACCGACCTTCACCCTCTCCGACGTCGTCCTCCCCTCCCGGTCCTCCGCCTGGCCCACTCCCGCCGCCAGGCCCACCGCTGCTGCCACCTGGTCCGTCGGTGTCCTTCGCGTTCTTGCGAACGTCCTTCCAAGAGAGGTAGGTCCGCAGGCGGTTGACCTTGGCTCGGTCGTCGCGGATGAGAAAGATGAGGTCCTCGGGCGCGAGGTTGCGCGATGCTCGCCGATGGGCGAGCAGGCGAGCTCGGATGGCCTGCGGTCGAACGAGCATGGTGGTCAGCCTCGGAAGGGAAGGGTCGGAGACGCGCTGCGGGCCGAAGCGCGACGAGGACGGGTCTTACGAGCTCGATGACCTGGCCCCGGACGACGTCCTCGATGTAGCGGACGGTCTCGCCGAGGGGATCCTGGATCTCGCCAGCGACAAACATCTGTCCAGGGGAGGCGCATGACGAGAGGTCGTCAGCAGAGCATATTCAGGCGACCACAGCCGGGGACAGCGGGATGGACGAGAGCCGCCCCGCTCGGGCGAGGTGAGGCGCCGTACCATCTGAGCAATCTCCTGCGTGTAGCGGTAAGCTTGCCCTGGGACGGGCAACGGCGCCGGCGGTCCTGCTGCCGGCGAGACCTCCTTGGCCTTGAACAGCTTGGACATCCGGGGAGGGTTGCAGCAGCAGCAGCGTCGCCGTCGGGAGGGCCGCGCCGGCCGCCCGTCTCGCTCGCCCTCAACCTCCATCTTTCCCGACGTCCTCCCCTTGGCGGGCGACCCCATTCCCTCATTCTTTCTCTTTTTCTGCGGCTGCAGGGCTAGCTCGTACCCCCCCTCTATTCCTGATCAGCGTCTCCTCAAATCGCCCTGGGAGGTCGATAGCCTGACGGCAGGGCTCGGAACCGACTCGCCTCCCTCTCTCGCCTGCTTCCTCCCGTCGTCATCGTCGCCGCCGCCGCCGCCGCCGCCTGCGGACGATGCCGCCGCCGGCACCCTTACCCTTCCCGGGCCTCCCGACCCTTCCAGCACCGCCGACGCCGGCGCCGCGCAACTCGCGCGGACTGCGAGCCGACTCGTCCAGGGCCGAGCAGTGGCTGTCGAACGACCAGCGTTGGAACGGCCAGTGGACGCTCCGACCGCCCGACAACCTGACCCGCAGCCGCGCGACGACGACGGCCGGCGACGAGGCCATCGCTGCTGCTGCTGCCGGGTCGAGCAGCTCCCCTGCGGCCGCGCCCGCTCCGAAGCGCAAGAAGAAGCGTCGGCCGGCGACGGCAGACGCCCAGGCCGAGCCGTCGACGAGCAGGACAGCCTCAGCCCCGTCGACCGGCCAGAGTAGGCCGACAGGGACCGCGCCATCGACCTCGACGGCTGTGACGGCTCCATCACCGCGCCTACGGCCGCCGACAACTTCTTCTCCGGCTGCTCCCAACCCGCCGACGACTGGTTCGCTGCCGGCTCTCCTCGAGGAGCCATCGGCCTCTGAGGCAGGCTTGTCGCAGCGGCGTGCGCCCTCGGGCCGCGTGAGGGCGCCAAGCATGTCGATCTCGCGCTCGCAGCGGTCACGCCTCCAGACCGGCGACGTGCTTTCGCGCGGCGCATCGATGCGGCGTCGTAATGTCCAGGAAGGTGCGCTCGCTGGGCCTGTCGCGCCTGCTGCTACAAGACCGTCCACTGACGTCTCGCCTGTATCGCTGGCAGAGATGAACGCGGCGGACGACTCGGATCTCACGCCAGCTCTGCCGCCGCCGAGCTACGCGTACTCCTTGACAATCCCGGTCCATCGGCCGGCTGGCGAGCCGCCGCCTGCGCGGCCCATGTCGCCGCCCAACCCTCCGCCAGAAGAGGCGCCTCCGCCAGGGTACCAGCCCCCTGCATCGGCTCGACCGCCATCAGACTCCCTGGCAGACGCGGTTCCGCGCAGTCCGCCACCGACCTTCTCAATCATCTCTTTGCCCCGCCTACTTGAGGCCGCCCCTCCTGGAGCGACCGCGGACGAAGACGCAGCCGAACCTTCGACGATCGACGAAGCATCGCCAACTGAGCAGCAGCGGCTCTGGGACCTCTGGTCGGCTCGCGGCGTCGGACTCGGCGAGCGCGTTGTGCGCATGCGGGCATTCCAGGCCGGCGTCCTCGTTCTTGACGAGGAGGACAGGGCAGAACAGTCGCAAGAGGCAGCGAGGTACAGGCTGGCCGCCTCTCACCCGGAACCGCCGATCTCCATCGGCGCCGACCTCGCTGCGCCCGTCTCTTCGCTCGGGCCCAAAGCAAGCACGCCCCCGCCGGCTGCCAACGACGTCGTATTGCCGTCGAGCAGTGCAACTGGCCCGAGATTGTCAGCCAGTGACGCTCCTACTCTGGCTGCACCTCCACCTGCCACCGAGCTAGACGCGATGCCTCGGCCCCGAACGCAGCCGGTGCCCGCCAATGCCCAGGCCAGCCCGTCTCGCATCCCACGACCAATCCGCACGCCTGTGAGGATTGAGGCTTCGGGTCGACCCTCGCCGACGGCAGGGAGCTTTCCTGGCGCCGGTCGATCGCTTTGCAGCCCTTCGAATCCGATCGTCGAGCGGCCGGTCGGACCATCTCAGCGTGTAGCTGACCTGACCCAGAGGCCAAACGCCAGACCGTGAGTACTTCGGACTGCCTGGTCAGCTTCCAAGCGCCAGCATTGCTGACGATCATACTCATTTGGCTTCAGGATCTCTACGTCGGCGATTCCGCGCAGCCCCGCTTCTCCCAAGCTACCGCCCGTGCCGATGGCGCCTCCTCCCATGACCCGGCCGACCGCGCCTCCGACCGCCGGCCCTCGCCTGTTTGTCGCTCGTGCACCGACACCACCCCCACGTCATCCAACGCCGCCGCCTCTCTCGCCTCCGCCAATGCCGCAGCAGGGCGATTCGGACTCGGACAGTGCCGAGGCCGGCTTCTCGTCGGCGTCATCCTCATCCTCGTCGTCCTCGCATACGCCGGAGCCTGGGCAAGACGCCAAGACGAGGCTCCCGCCGCCTCAGCCTGCCCCTGCCGAGGGCCAGTCCATACGGCGCCCTCGGCCGCCTCCCCCGCCGCCGCCCAAGCCGTTCCGACTCCGCGACCGGCCCGACCCCTCAACTGTATTCCTTTCGACTCCCACTCTATCGCTCGGACCCGCAACGACTGCTTCTCGCGCCACCGCCTCCACGACGGACCTTCCTTCGCTCTCAACCCTCCGCAACCAGCCCTCCACGATGTCGCTGCCGCTGGACAATCGACGCCGGCCGCCACCACCCCCGCCGCCCTTGCCTCGCCGGCCAATCCCACCACCTCCTCCTGCTCATTCCGCAGTCAGACGCGAGTCTCAACCTGCGATCGTGCCCCCGCCACTTCCTCCTCGACCGTGGCTAGGGGCTCAACAGGCTTCAACCTCCGGTCCTCCTGCTGCCGAGGAAGCTCGCTCGACCTCCCCGGGCCTCGCCGCTCTCATCGCCGCCTCGGCAGTCGAGGAGGGCTCCTCATCCGACGAGGACGAGCCGGTGCCTCTCCGGCCGCCCATGTATCCGCGTTCGCTCTCGGCCGTCTCGATCGCTTCGTCAGGTGGCGGGTCCGAGGTGACGCTCGCGCCGACCCTTCGTGGCCGAGCGCTCGAGGAGGAGGAGCGCACGCGCCGGCTCAACCGGGTTGAGAGCGTCCGTGTCGCTCACCGCCGGCAGCTTCAGCAGGAACGGCTTGAGACGATCGTGCGCTCGTCCGCTGCCCCAGGTGTTGATGCCGTGAACCGACCGCGGCCGAGAGGGCCGAGAAGGCCGCCGCCCCATCCTCCGACTCTTCCTTCCCCCTCGGTGGCACCTCGTCCGCCGCCGCCGCCGTCGCCGCCGCCGCCACCGCCCATGATACAGCCCGTTGCGGCGCCGGTACCGATCCTGCCTCCAGTTCGACCTCGAACCGTGGCTGCGCCGACAGCAGCGCCGCCTCGCCCAGCCGTCCTTCAGCCATCAGTTTCCGCACCCTCGGGGCCCGGGCCGGTCGGTCCTCCAACGGCCTCTCCAGCCGCCGTTCCACCCTCTCCGATTTTGGCTCCAGGGCCTTCGATGAGCGCTGTCCAGCCCGCCGATTCGGCAGCCGCCCCAGATCAGGTCGAGCAACCGATCTTCGAGTACACCGACCTCGGTGAGTCCCGTCAACGCGCTGCCCTGCACGCAACCGAGAGCTGACGAGCTCGCCTCGCTCCAGATTTGCTCGTCTGGGGCCTCGAAGGCTCGCGGCAGTACGAGGCTGCGAGCGCCATCTCATCCTTCCTCGGGCCGGCTCACTCGCCCGGCCTGACGTCGGCTCAGTTCGCATCGGCCAACGTTCTGCCAAAGGGCGTCGTCGTCGAGGTCTCGCGCCGGGTGGCTAAGTCAACCGGCAAGACCAAGGTCAAGCTCTCGTGCCCAGCCCTCGGCGTCCGGCGGGTCGACCGCTGCCAGTTCGGGTGCATGGGCGTCTTCCGCGCTGGAGACGAGGTGACGGGCGTCCTTCGACGGTCGGCCGACGGTGAGCTACTCCCGGTCGACGACGGCGACGAAGAGCAAGGGGAGAGCCTCGGCGGCGCCTGCCACCTTGGCCACGTCAAGTGCGCTCAGGCGTGGTTTCGCGAGTCGCGCTGCTGCCCAGTTTGTCGCAGGGAGGTCCGTCTCGACGGTGCTTGATCGAATGCGTACTCGTCGATGCTTCATGCTGGCACTTCGCTGCGTCTATAGATTCGTCGCCGCCGTCGGTCGTGCTGCGCGGCGCTCATCGGCCGCTCCGGTCCGCCGGCAATCACTTCAGCCGCGTGCCCCTCCGACCGTCGTCGCTTCTGTTAACCCCAACCCGCCTCGTCGTACACCGACAGCAACCAGATAATCATCCACAGCATCTTCATTCCGATCGCTGAGCTCCTCGCCCGCTCGTTTCGATCTACCTGGAGCCGTGCCCCTCGGACCATCGCCGCGCCAGCTCGACCGTCAGCTCCATCGCCGCTCGCTCGAGATGACGACCTCGCCCGTCGCTTCGCCTTCCTCGGACCTGCCAGACTCGCTCTTCACCTACCTGGCGACCGTGCTCCCAGGCTGGAAGAACCCGACCGATGTGAAGAAGTTCGACACCGGTCAGTCGAATCCGACGTACTGCCTGACGTCGGCGTCGTCGTCGGCGTCGGCCGACCCCTCGGCTCAGCCTGGCTCCCCTTCAACCTCGGCGAGAGGTCAAGCCTCGTCGACCAGTCCTTCGCCAGCGTCGACGAGCTTCACGGACGCTGCTGTCCGGACAGTCGTCCTCCGAGCCAAGCCAAAGGGCAAGGTCCTCGACCGGACGGCGCATCGGGTCGACCGCGAGTTCGGCCTCCTCCGGGCGATCGGCGAGCACCAGGCGAGGACGGGCTACGAAGTGGTCAAGGTGCCCAAGGTCTTTGCCCTGTGCGAGGACGAGACCGTCTTTGGCTCCGTCTTCTACCTGATGGAGTTCTTGAAGGGTGAGCGGCCTGGTTATCCGGCTCGGCTGCTTGGGTGCCTCGCTGACAGCAGCTCCTCTCGGCTCCGGCCTTCAACAGGCCGCATCTTCACGTCGGTCCTCCTGCCATCCGTTGAGCCCTCGACTCGGCGAGCCTAGTCAGTCCAGATCGCAGACCTCTCACCCTCGATCTTCCGAGACGCTGACTGGTGTCAACGCAGCTGGGAGGCCGCCATGAAATCGCTCGGTCGGCTCGCCTCGCTCCCGCCTTCAATCCTGCCACCGGCGCTTTTCCCGCCCTCTTCGACACCCTTCTTTGCCAGGCAGGTCGGGACCTTGCTCCGCGTCTCCGGCGCACAGGCTGCGGTCAAGGGCATTGGAGAGATCGTGCGCAATGCTGGGGAGCGGGAGGAGGTGCTCACCTTCCTCAAAGAAGGCGCGCAGGTCGTCGACCAGTGGGAGGCCGGGCGTAAAGCCATTGGTGCGTCGGCGCCCCGACCAGCAGCACGGAGCTGAAGTTGACGCGGTGGCCCCTCTTCAGTTTGGGGTGATGCCAAGCTCGACAACATGATCTACGCGGACGACGGACCTGAGGTCGTTGGCCTCCTTGACTGGGAGCTGTGCGCGATCGGTGCGCCCTCGACCGCTGCCTTTGCTGCTTCTCATCTGTGTGCTGACGATGTCCTCCGACGACCCATTCTTGCCTACCAGGCAGCCCGCTAGGAGACCTCGGCAACATGCTGCTCCCCTGGTCGCTCTCGAACTCCGAGGTCCCCGAGCCTAGTACGTCAGCTGATCCCGTCTTCTGATTTTGCAGTGGCAGCAGCTGACCTCGCCTGACTTTGCAGTGCGCCGCAATCTTCTCATCCCGCTGTCCGACTCCGAAACACTGCGCGAGCACATGCTACCCTTGCGAGACGAGCTCCTCGACCTCTGGCTCGCATCCATGTTTCCGGATGCGAGTCCGGCAGATCTTCAGACGAAGCGAGCCGAGCTTGCGCAGGCGATGGAGTGGGTCGAGGTCTGGATCCTCTACCGCGTGCGTTTCTCTTCTTCTGCACGTCTCATCCTTTCAACACAGCTGCTGACCAGAGAACTGTCGGTCACAGCTCGCCATCATTGCCCAAGGCATCCAGGCTCGCGTCGTGCTCGGTCAGGCCAGCTCGGTCGTCGCGACCGAGACGGGCAGTCGCGAGGTGGTCGGTCTCCTCGGCAGGATTTGCGGCCAGAAAATCCGGGCCCTCCAGGCCTCGGGTCGGTGGGAGAGGAGAGGGGAGAAGGCGCGGCTTTGACTGCTTCGCACGCAGTTTGGCGATGCTCGTCCTGCGGTCGACGGGCAACCTTTGCTCTTATGACCGTCTGCGCCAGCAAGGGCCCTGCATATCATCCCAGGCCACGCCGGGCTACAAACAGAAACAGGAAACCACCAGAGAGACCGAAAAGGAGAGGGCGTCGAGTATGTAGTAGAGGGTTGGGGGTCATCGCTATGTACAGGGCACAGATGCTTAGTAGTCGTCGTCGTCCTCGTCGGTCGGCTGGTCGCGGTAGAGATCGGCGTAGAAGGGGCTCTGTTGGGCGCCGAGGCCGATCGGCGCGGGCGGAACAGGCGAGCCCTGCGGAAGGCTGGCGAGGAGGAAGTCGGACAGCAGAGCGTTGATCTCGCGTGCGTGAGTCTGATTAGCCACCTGCGTGAGGATCAGCCAGAAATTCAGCGAATGACCAAGAAGTAATCGGACGCCGGCGACTGGCTTCGGAGGGGCGGTGGGACGTACATGAGCAGCCCGCGGGATGACCTTCAGATGGACGCCGCGAGCACCGCCGACGCCGGCCTCACGCATCTCGCGGACGAGCCCTTCGCTTCCTTCGAGTGGAGTGACCGAGTCTTCGCCCGAGTGGACGACGACGATCGGGGCCTGGATGCGCGAGAGCTCGGCCTTGGTCAGCGGCTTGCGCCGCGTGAAGGGGTGGATCGTGACGCGCCGGTGGATCTCCGACTGTGGAGGGAAGCAGTGTCAATGGCGGCGGCCCTTCCGTGCGAAGAAGGAGCAACAGCGCGACTCACGCCCTCAGCGCCCGTCTCGGCCCAGTTGCGGATGGCGAGCGGCAAGGCGACACCGATGATGCGCGCGACATGACTGTCCGGCCTGTCGCCAAACAAGAGCTCGATGGCGCCTCGGGCAGCGTCGAGCAGGGCCTGCGTGTCGTTATTGGCGACGCCCTCGCGCCAATACTCGCCGATTTCGGAGCGACCCTGGAGGACCTCTTCGGGCTGAATAGAGGGGCAGCAGAAAGAGGGTCGGTTAAGGGATTGATAGGGCAAGAAGCAGCGCTCGGCGCACCTCGACCTGGAGTAGGGGCGACATGGCGAAGACGCTTAGAACCCTGGCTGGGGCCTGCAGGGCCATGTTGAAGCCGATGGTGGCGCCCATGCTGACGCCGACGACGTGAGCCTGCTCGAGCCCAAGCGAGTCCTGAGACGAGAGCCAAGCTAGGTCAGCGTCTGGCCGCGGATCGAACGGCACGCGCTCAGACGTACCATGAGGTGGCGAACGTCCTCAGCCGCCGTCTCGAGCGAGTAGTCCTCAGGAATCGCCGCCAAGGGGGCGACAGTGGCCCCATGGCCTCGTAGGTCCACACTCAGCAGGTTGAAGCGTCGAAGGCTGGGGTCCGAGAACTGGGCTGTGGGAGGGGAAAGGGGAAGGGCGGGGGCGGGGCGAGGGTCAGAGCGAGCCTCCTGGCGGCAGCCCCACCATCGGCACCGCTCGGAGTGTTGGATGCGCGCACCGTGGAACGAAGCTTGCGACAGATCTTTTTGAGCGAGCAGGAAGAGTCAGCATCAAAGGTAAGAACCAGCGCAGGACGACCGGCAAACTGACAGACGGCGTGGAGGAAGATGACGGTCGGCAGCCCGCGCTCGAGCGTCTTGGCGTTGGCGGTGCGTGGCGTCGATATGGTGTACGACATCGAGAATGTCTGCGACTTGTTCTTCTTCTTGAAGCCAGAGAGGAAGGACGACTTGGTCGGCGGCGGCGAGGCCGAGGACGAGCTGATTGGAAGGGTGGCGAGGGGCATGGCGTGACAGAGGAGAGCGGCACGGGGAGAAGGACGTCGTGCGAGGCGATGGCGTCGACGACTGGCAGGGAGACTTGTGTTGAGGGCGAGCGAGCGAGCGAGGACGAGATCGAGATGGAGGGGGTGAGGTGAGAGGCGAGAAGGAAAACCGACAACCTCGCCGGTCCTCGCCTCTTGAAGCCTTCCCTCCCGTGGTCACTTCGGCAGTCAGCTTGCCGCCTTCCGTCCGCAGACTCGGTCGGTGTCAGTCGCTCGCGCGAGCGCTAATGAGATCGGATCAGTCTGCCGCTCGTCAGCGCCACGCCCATCCGTTCTTCCCTTTCACACGGGTGAGCGATGCGGCGAAGGAAGGGCGAGTGGATGGCCGAGTCGTGGATGAGGCGGGCGGAGTGGCCGGCCGACAGGCCAGACGGACTTGCAGGTGCGAGTCGGCGCGGCCGCCTCGCGTCCCATCCATCGTCATCACCTCGACCCCGCTCGGCCTCGATCAAGCACCGACCATGTCTGCCGCCCGCCGCACACTCGTCTGCTCGCTCCGAGCCTCGCGCTCGCTATCTGCCGCTGGTCCGAGCCGGGCTGCTGCCCTTGTTCGACCTGCGGCGGCGGCTGTCTCGTTCGGCACCCTGCCGCCGCCACCGGGAGCCGGTCTCAAGCCGACCGAGCTCGGGCCCGACGCCTCGCCGGCGAGCACGCCGCCGCCTACGGGCTACACGGCCTCGGGCTGGCGCACGGCAGCCTACGCCAAGGACCCGATCGCCTGGGCGGTCCTGCTCGCTCTGCTCGGCGCGAGCGCGCTTGGGGCGTACGCGCTCGACTACTACGCGGTTCGTTCCCGAACGCCGAGGCCCGCGCGGGACGCCTCATCGTTGCTGACTGGCGTCATGCACACACCCTTCCCGCCTCCTGCCCAGCTCTACAAGACGTGGCCGACCGAGGTCCGAAAGCCGCTGAAGCTCGCGCAGAAGGCGCTCGACAAGGGCGATTTCGTCCGGGCCGAGCGCTACTTCGACGAGTGCGTCGTTGCTCGCGCCCCTGCCCGCTGCGCGCCCCAAGCCCGGGCCCTCTGGCTGATCCGCAATCGTCTGCTCGCCCGGCCATACACAGGGCCCTCAACGTTGCCCGGTCGCGCTCACCATCGCTTCCGCTCCTGCATACGACCGGCCTGGCCTCAATCCTCGCCCACGTTCAGGCCGACCAGCAGCGGGCGCCCCAGCGGGCGATCCCCATCCTCCTCGTCGCGCTCGCCGACATCGACGCCGCGGGCGAGAGCGCGCTGACGGCCGGAGAACGTCTCCGCCGGCTGGGCCTCCTCAACAAGTTGGCCGAGTTGGCTGAGCGAACGGGAGACGTCACAGCTGAGGAGAAGTACGCCGGCCGGGCCGTGACGGAGGTCTTGCGGGCCTCGGCAGCCCAGCGCCGCGCGCTCGGCGAGAAGGCCAAGGCCGACGGCCGTGGATCGTCGGCGGCTGGAGCGGCGAAGCAGGCGCCTGGCGAGGACGACCCGGGTCTGGACGACCTGCTGCCCGAGTGGCTCGACAGGACGCAGGTCGGAGCGACGGTCGACCGGCTCGCCGGCCTCTACCTCCGCCAGGGCAAGGCCGAGTGCGTCTTCGCGCATACACTCCTCGCGTCGCTCGTACCCGCACACTGACGCAATTGTCCTCCGATGTCGACCGTCAGCTACGCCGCGCCGCTCTACCTGCACGCGATCAACATCGTCCTTCCGCCGGACGCCGCGTCAGCAAGCGCCGCTTCGGTCGAGGAGCAGTGCCGTGGTCCGTCTGACTACTCGAATCCGAATGCCTATCCTAGCCATGGCTGACTCGCATCACACCTCGCACTTACAGCTGCCATGGTGCGTCGCGACCAAAGAGTTTTTCGACCGAACCTTGCTGACCGAAGCACGGCCTCGCATCCTTCGCAGATGATGTCCAACCTGTCAAGTACGCTCTCGCTCAAGCCGACGTCGACCAACCTCGCTGCGGCCAAGACGTGGGCGGTCAAGTCGCTCGACACGATTGAACGCGTCCTCGTCACCAACCCCGAGTTCTCGATCGGCGCGGCCGCTGCTCAGGACGCAGACCGCGGGACGGACCCGACCGTGCCGGGCCAGGGAGCGATGGGCCACAAGGCGATGTGCGAGAGCGTGCGGAGCGTCGCGCTCTTCAACCTCGGCCTGCTCGCAGAGGTTCGTCCGCTAGTCGGCTGGTGCGGCTGCTAGCGCGTGCGTGACTGACTTTTGCGGCTGACTATCCCTCTACAACTGCAGATGGCTGGCGACGCGACCGAGGCCCGGAAGCAGCTCGAAGCCGCGCAAAAGTGGAGCGCCGACGTCGGTTTCGCCGACGGCCTCCAGGAGGCGGCTGGCGCCCTCGAGCGACTCGCCGCCGCCGACGCTACTGCTCGGCCAGCCTCGACGAAGGGCTGATGCGTTTTGATCGAGTCGGCTCTATCATGTCATGATCTCGTAATCGACCGCCCCGGGCCCGTTATCGAGCCTCGGGTGTTAGCGTCTGGCCGGCCGCCGCCTCGAGAGGCCCGTGACCGAGCCTCGAGCTGGTGCGTGCGTCGGCGGCGTTCGGCTGGCCGTGGCTCATTTTCTCGATCGAGGCGAGCCCGATCGGACGGGCGCTCGCGACTGTGGCCGAGACTCTGCTGGTGCCGCCTGACCGAAGCCTCCGCCTGCGCGCGCCGCCGTCGCTGGCCGGTGAGTAGTGTGAGCGAGAGGCGGCAGGCCACGGCACATCCTAGTCGCTGTTGCCGGGGGCTGACGGACAGGAGCAAGGAGCCAATGCACTGCGAGGGCCAGCCGTCGTGTATAATCTGGCAACGTAAGGAGCTTTGATGGGGGGGCTTGAGTCTC
>Ga0308160_10001412_pt1 | contig 33903 bp, 26 predicted proteins | sample PhyFR1_FD_201036 | JGI IMG/M metagenome (GOLD analysis project Ga0308160, IMG submission 201036) | Phyllosphere microbial communities from UC Gill Tract Community Farm, Albany, California, United States - DLSLF.R1 | ecosystem: Host-associated > Plants > Phyllosphere > Unclassified | place: USA... | reverse complement strand
GCACGCCCAGGAAACTCAGGAAGCCCAGGCCGAGGGCCAGGGCGGTCGTGATCGTGCCTTGTCCGGGCGTCAGCTCGCCGTCGGCGCTCAGCAAGTCGGTGGCGTCGACGACGATCTCGCCGACGCGCGGCAGCAGTACGGTGGAGGCGTTCTGCGAAGAAGGGGAGGGATCCTGGTTTGGCATGGCGGTAGATGAAAGAGTTCGATCTGCAGCGCAGGCTACCTCAGTTTCTTTTAAAACACTAGACTCTCAGGAATATCTTTGTGGTGAGTCGAAGTTGTTATGAGTGAGGCAACAGCTGTGCCGACCACTGACGCTTCCACCGTTGCCCGGCTCGGCCCCCATGCCGTGTACAGCATGCTCGCACCCAAGCGGCGGGCCAGGTGGGCCGCCAGCACGCCTGGCGCTGCGCTCCGCAACTGCCCGTCCTCGACATACGATACCGCCGGTCCCACCTGGTCCAGGCAGCTGACCGCCAGGTTCAGCGTCGCACGTACGCCGGGGCAGGCCAGGGCATCGGCGAAGTCGGTGCGGATGGTCTGCACCAGCAAGTCCAGGTCGAGGTGGGCGAAGCGCAGCCTGCCCTGGAACTCGTTCGGCACATTGGTCGGGTCCTCGATTCCGGCATAGGGTTTGTCCGGCAGTTCCCCGGCCAGCGGGCCGGCGCCGTGGCGCGTGAGGTAGGCGCGGGTGGCATACGTGATATCGAGTGTCTCGATGCCGGCCTCCGTGGCGACATCCAGCGCATTCCGGATGCCCGTATGCGAGCGCGTCACGTAGGGGAAGGCGCCGCGCTCCTGGTCGAGCAGCAAACCCTGCGCGCCTTCGAACACGACCTGCCTGTACTCATTCAGTACCTCGGGCCGCGCGCATTGCGTCTCACGGCGGAACAGCATCGCCGCGTGCGTGTAGCGCTGCAGCGCGGTGTCGCTGGCCACCCACTCGGCATCCTGCGCGCCGAGAGCAGCAATGCCGAGCGCGGCCAGGCGTTTTGGCACATAACCATCGCGGATCGCCGCCAGCCGGCGCAGCAGGTAGCCCGCGCCCTGGTGCAGGTCGGCCACGCTCAAGGCAAACTCCGGGTCGAGGTTACGTTCGATGGTCTCGCCAAAGCCCATCCCGCAGCTGCCGTGGCGGCCGGTGCCGCGCTGGCGCTCGGCGGCCTGGTTGAGGAGGATGTCGTACAGCGTCGACAGCGGCGCACGGTCGTCGACGAAGACCGGCGGCAAGCTGATACCACTTGCCGCCAGCGCGTCCGCCTCTTTCAGGAACAGTGCAGGATGGCAGACGAAATGGCGCGACAGGAAGGTGGCCGCGCCGGCCAGGGTGCCGCTGCCGACATGGGAGAACACATGCCGCATGCCGTCCGGCGTGGTGACGGTGTGGCCGGCCTGGGCGCCGCCGTTGAAGCGCACCAAGATCGCATCTTGAGCGGCCGGCGCCGCGTGGTAATCGGTCATCAGGCCCTTGCCTTCGTCGCCGTAGCTGGCGCCGATGACGGCTTTCGCAGTGTGCTGCATGGTGTTCTCCTCGTCCCGGTCAAAAGCGAACCAGCGCGCGCAGTGCTCCCGTGCGGCTGGGCGGCAAACTGCCCAGCGCATGCGCCACCACTACTGAGGTGTCGCCCGACCAGCTCTTTGCTACCTCCCCGCGGTCGCGCCCCTCGTTGACTTCCATGGCTGAGACCACGACTTCGGCGAGGCGCCGGTAATCCTTCAGCCGCAGCACGCGCTGGCCGAGCAGCGCCTTCCACTTCTTCAGCACCTGCGGCAGGTAGGAGCGCGCGTAATTGCCTTCCTCGACCACGACGTGGAAGACGTGGTACATGCGCGAGACCATGGTCAGCAGTTCGCCGGCCGACAAGTCGCGCTGCAGCGAGTCGCCGAAGATGGCCCGGGCGTGGCTTGCCAGCAGTTCCTCGGGCGGTTCCTCGTCGCCGACGGTGAACAGGTAGCCCTTCTTGCCGCGCTTTTCGAAACAGTCGATTTGCGTGTGCTGGGCCGCGAAGTACCAGGGCAGGTGATAGCCTTCGTGGCTGTTGCCGCCGCCGCCCTTTTCGAGCCAGATCATCTTCAGCTGGTCGGCGATGCGGATGTCGGCCTCGAACTGCGTGATTTGCAGCGGGGCGTCGTCATAGTAAGCGTCGCCGATGCCGCAGGCCAGGATGTGCGGGTCCGACACCGGCTTGCGCTTCAGGATTTCCTCGACCAGCGTACCGAGGCCCTCGCGCGCCATCGAATCGGCGATGATGCCCATCGAGCCGGTGACATCCAGCCCGATGATGACCGCGGTCGATGCGGGATTGACCAGCGAATCGCGCGACTCCCTGATCACTCCGTACGGATTGAGTTTCGGATGCATGCCCGAGGACGCAAAGATGTCCTCGGTGCGTTTGCCGGCGGTGGCCTTCGAGGCCCGTTTCCAGTCGTCTTCGTCCCAACGTGCTCCACCCATGATGTTCTCCTTAATAATCCACTGCGTAGATATCGCTTTGCGTGAGCGGCAGTGCGGCGAAGCGACGTGCGCCGAAACTGTCGTGAAGAACCTGGGTGCGCCAGGTCCGGTATTCGTCGACCGCATCGTTCGATGCGGGCAGGCGCAGCCAGTCGGCCATGGCACGCGGTATGGCGCCGTCGCCCGCCAGCCGGCTGCCGCCGATGTCGCCCAGCAGTTCGCGCCCGATGGCGCGTACCAGCTCCAGGTCGGTGCGGATGCTTGCGCGTCTAGTTGCCAGCAGGTCGTGCGGCCCCCAGTCGAGCGTGCTGGCCGGCGCCGCGATCATTGGCACGCCTTCGCCGGCCGCGTACCACCATCCCCCCAGGATCGCCACGCTGTGTGCCTGCGGCGACATGAAGCAGGTGTCAGGCGACAGGGCGTTGTGCGCGATGCCGGCGTACTGCAGGTAGCAGCACAGGTTCAGCAGCGAGCTGACCACCCAGGCCACGTGGCGCGGATCGAGGCGCCCGCCGACGTGATTTAGCACGTCGCGCAGCAGCAACTGGTCCGGCAACTTGCGCATCACGATGACATAGGCGGATGCGGTCTGGAAGGCGCCGGCAAACGGATAGGCGGGCAGGTGCGGGGCGACCTGGCTGCGCATGCGGTCGTTGGCGTAGTCCAGGCCGGCGATGGTGCGTTCGGCGCGCGCTACCAGGTCGGCATGCTCGCGGTCGACGACGAAGGCGGCCACGGTGCCGGCCACGTACAGGCTGCCCAGCTCGAAACGGTGGCAGCGCAGGTAGTTGATGTCGTAGCGCTTGCCGTCGAGCGCGGTCAGCTGCAACTGGCCGCTGCCTGGCGCCGACGGTTCTCCGGCCTGCGCGTACAGGTGCCCGATGTGCTGGAAGACCGCGTGCGCATCGGGGTCAGTGCTGCGGTCCGGATGCCACTTCATCGCCAGCAGGCGGTAGGCCTGCTTGATGTCGTCGGCGCTGCCGCCGAACAGGCGCTCGGATCGCTCGGGCGGGATGGCCAGCAAGGCGGCGGCAGACAGCTTGGCAAGATCGGTGTACATGCGTTCCTCCATCGGATGCCTTTATCCTAGACCTGTTAATCGTAAAATGCAAGGAACAACTAACTAGCGGACAGCCATTCTTTATTGCAACAGCAACGCGGTATCGTATGATGCTGGCGTTGATTGCAGCTGATAACGATCATGACCCAATACGAAAGTCCGCTGGCGCTGGTGGATGTGGCGCTGTTCACCATCCAGGACGGGCGCCTTTCCCTGTTGCTGGCGGTGCGGCAGAACGACAAGGAACCGCACCACGGCGCGCTGGCGCTGCCGGGCGGCGCCATCCATACCGACGAGGACGACGATGCGCAGGCAGCGGCCAGGCGCGTCGTGCGCACCAAGCTCGGCATCGACCCGCCTTACCTGGAACAGCTGTACACGTTTTCGGGCCGGCTGCGCGACCCGCGCCGCTGGTCGCTGTCGGTGGCCTATTACTCGCTGGTGCCCGAAACCGTGCTCGATGAAACGCCGGTCGAAGGCCTGCAGTTCGTGCCGGTGGACGCGATTCCCGCGCTGCCGTTCGATCACAACGCGATCGCCGACCTGGCGATCCGGCGCCTGCGCAACAAGTCGACCTATTCCTCGCTGCTGACCTTCCTGCTGCCGGACGCGTTCACGATTCCGGAACTGCACGCCGTGTACGAGCAGGTAACGGATTCGACCACCAACATCGCGGCCTTCCGCAAGAAGGTGCTGGACGAAGACATGATCGAAGCGACCGGCGAGCGGCGCAAGGGCGGGCAGCACCGCGCGCCGGACCTGTACCGGCGCAAGGGGAGTGGATTGCAGGAGCTGAAGCGGACGATCTAGTCCGCTTCTGAAGACAAGACTTTAGCCGAGGGCGATCCGGCGGTCGGCCACATTTGCCACGATATCGTCGTCGTGCGTCACCAGCAGCAGTGCGCAGCCGCTCGCGCGCACCTGCTCCAGCAGCAGCGCGAACACCTCTTGCTGGGTCACCGGGTCCAGGCGCGAGGTTGGTTCGTCGGCGAAGATCAGCGCCGGTTTCATCAAGAGCACGCGCGCCAGTGCGATGCGCTGCAGTTCGCCTCCCGACACCTGGTGCGGCAGGCGGTCGAGCAGGGCGGGACCCAGGCGCATGCGCTGGAGCAGCGTCTCCAGCTCGGTCCAGTCCAGGCGGTGCAGCTTGACCAGGTCGCGCAGCGACTGGCGCAGGGTGATCCGCGGCGCAAAGGCGGCGCCCGGGTCCTGCTGGATCTTCTGGAAGGCGGTCGGCGCCAGGCCTGGCGTGCGCGTCACGCGGCCCGCGTCTGGCTTGAGCAGGCCGAGTACGATGTTGCCGAAGGTGGTTTTGCCGGAGCCGCTGGGGCCACTGACTGCAACGATCTTGCCCGGGGCGATGGTGGCGTCGATGCCGCTGAACAGGGTTTGCTGGCCGAAGGCCTTGGCGACACCCTCGATGCGGACCAGCGCGCCGGTGCCGGCGCCGGCCGGCTGTGGCGCCGGCCAGCAAGCCGGATCGGCCGCCAGCAGGCGCTTCGTGTAATCCTGCTGCGGCGCCGCCAGCACGGCCGCGGCATCGCCCTGTTCGATCACTTCGCCCTTCAGCATCACGCCCAGTTGCCCGTCCAGCGCCCGCGCCAGCCAGATGTCGTGGGTGATGCACAGCAGGCTCATGCCCTCGCGCTGGGCCGCGCGCAGCAGTTCCAGCACGTCGCCGCGGCGGTCGGCATCGAGCCCCTTGGTCGGCTCGTCGATGATCATCAGCGGCGCGCCGGCCGCGTGCGTGGCGAGGAAAGCCACGCGCTGCGCCATGCCGCCCGAGATCATGAACGGGTACTTGTGGGCGGCGTCGCCCAGGCCGAGCGAAGCCAGCGCACGGTCGGCGCGCGCCTTGCCGTCCGCGAAGCGTGCCCGCCATCCGCCGCGCTGGCCGTTTTGGCCGTTTTTGTCGGTTCGGGCGCCAACCAGCGCATAGGTCTCGGCCACCTGGGTCCGCACCTGCATGGTCGGATCCAGCGCCAGCCAGGGTTCCTGCGGCAGCAGGGCCAGGCGCCGGCCCCAGAGCGCATGGCGGCTGCGGGCATCGGCAGCGTCGTTCATCTCGCCCGCAATCGCCACGCGGCCCGTGCAGCGCAGCGAAGAGGGCAGATTGCCCATGATCGCCTGCGCCAGCAGCGACTTGCCGGAGCCGCTTTCTCCCAGCAGCGTCAGCACGCCGCCGGGCGGGATCGCCAACGACACGCCGCGCACCAGCGCCTGCTCGCCGTGCAGCACGGCCAGGTTCTCGACCGCCAGGGCCGGCGTCACGTCAGGCGCATTCATGCCGTCTCCTTTTCCGGCGACAGCAGCAACAGCCCAAGCAGGGTCAGGAACAGCGTCAGCACCGGCGCGCCGATCAGCCAGGGCGCCTCGCCGTAATAGGGCAGCAGCTCGATCATCATCACGCCCAGTTCCGGCGTGGGCGGCTGCAGACCGACCCCGACGAAGCCCAGAGCCGACATCGCCAGCACCGCGCCGGCAAAGCCGAAGCGCATCAGCGTGAACAGGCGCGGCAGCAGTTCCGGCAGCAGGTAGCGGCGCACGATGTGCAGCGGGCCGAAGCCGAGCAGGCGCGCCGCTTCCACGTGCGGGCTGGCCATCAGGATGCGCGTGGCGGCGCGTACCACGCGGAAGTACTCGACCCACAGCGCCAGCGCAATGCCGACGTACAGCGGCCAGAAGCCACCCGGCGCAAAGGCCGCGAGCAGCAGCACCAGCAGCAGGCCGGGCAGCGCCAGCACGGCATCGGCCACTGCCGCCAGCACGCGCTCCAGCCAGCCGCCGCGCCACGCCGCCAGCAGGCCGATCAATGTGCCGGGAATCGCCGCCGACAGCACGCTGACCAGCGCCAGCGCCAGCGACAATTGCGCCGCATGCGCGAGCCGCGCCAGCGCGCTGCGTCCGAGCTGGTCGAAGCCCAGCGGGTGCGCCAGGCTGGGCGCCTCGAGATAGCGATCGAGCTGCTGGGCGGCCGGGTCGATGCCGACCAGCCAGGGCCCGAACAGGGCAAAGCTGCCGATCGCGGCCAGGAGTGCGATGCCGGCCAGCTGCGCGCGGCCCAGGCGCCGCTGCGGCGCGGTGTCGATGAAATCGTCGGAAGAAAGCGAATGCATGCTCATGTCAGGGCCGGCGGCGCGGGTCGATGAAGGCGCAGGCCGCGTCGACCAGTGCGTTGAAGAGGACGAACATCAGGCCGAGCACCAGTGCAGTGCCCTGGATCATCGGCACGTCGCGTCCGAAGATGGCGTGCACCAGCGCGTGGCCGATGCCGGGCCAGGCGAAGATGGTCTCGACCAGCACCACGCCTTCGACCAGGTACACGAGTTGTACGCCGAGGTAGGCCACCACCGGTGCGGCCACATTCCGCAGCCCATGACGCAGCAGTGCCTGGCGCAGGCTCAGGCCCTTGGTCAGGGCAAACGCAAAGTAGGCCGAGCCGCGCACCTGCATCATCGCGTCGCGCGCCACGCGGCAGGAGACGGCGGCCATGCCCAATGCGAGGGTGAGCGCCGGCAGCATGATGCTGCCGTGGTCGTCGTGCCCGGCGGCCGGCAGCACGCCCAGCTTCACCGAGAACAGCAGCACCAGCACCAGGCCGAGCAAGAACGAGGGCAGGGCGCGCAGCACGGTCGACACGGCCAGGGTCAAGCGGTCGAGGAAGCCGCCGGGCTTCAGACCGGCCAGCACGCCGAGCGTCGGGCCGATCAGCAGCGACAGGCCCATGGCCATCAGCGACAGGCGCACGGTCGGTCCCAGCTGCCAGGCGATTTCCATTGCCACCGGCTGCGCCGTCACCTGCGATACGCCGAGGTCGAACTGCAGCAGGCGGCCCCACCATTCGACGAGGGCCGCCGGCCAGGGCCGGTCCAGGCCCAGCTCCAGGCGCACCGCCTCGGCGGCGGCGGTGGTGACCATGTCGTAGCCATAGCGGCCGGCCGCGATGCGGTAGGCCATGTCGCCCGGCAGCATGCGCGTCATGAAGAAGCACAGGGTGCCGACCAGGAGCGCCACCAGTACGGCCTGCAGCAGGCGGTGCGCCAGCGCGGGCGCGATGCGGCGCACGAGGTTGAGCGAAGTATTGTGCAAACGCGGCGATGAAAAGCGGGTCATGTCCATTGAAGTTGCGAGATCCTGTAGCTGCGCTCGAAGGGGTCGATGCTGACGCCGGCAATGCGGCGGCTGGCCGCGCACACTTGCCGGTACCAGACCACGGGAATCACCGGCAGTTCGGCCTGCAGCACGGCCGCCACCCGGGCGCGGGCAGCGGCATCCGGCGCCGGGTCGGGTTGCGTGGCCGCCGCAAGGCGCGCCAGCGTGGCTGGTACTTCGGCGTTGCGCCAGCCCATGGCGCCCCAGTCGCCGCCTTCGATGCCGAAGTCCTGCAGCAGGGTGGCCACCGGGTCCGGCAAATTGCCGAAGTTGCGCGCCACCAGGCCCAGTTGCAAATTGCCGCTGCGGTGGCCGGCAGGGATGTCGCTGGAATTGCCGATGATGACGCGCACGGCGATGCCGATCTGGCGCATCTCTTCCTGCAGCGCGGCGGCGATCAGCGGCAGTTCCGGACGGTCGACGAAGGTGGTCAGGCTCAGCGCCAGGCGCTGGCCGTTCTTGTAGCGGATGCCGTCCGGGCCAGGGAGCCAGCCGGCATCGGCCAGCAGGCGCCGCGCCGCGGCCGGATCGGTGCGCAGCGGCGCCAGCGCCGGATCGTGCCAGCCGCTCATCGAGGGCGGGAACAGCTGCGATGCGCCCAGGTCCGCGTCGCGCAGCAGGGCGCGTGCGATGCCCTGGCGCTCGACGCACAGCGAGATGGCGCGCCGTACGCGCACGTCGGCCAGCAAGGGATGGCCGCTATTGAGTTTCAGGAAGGTGGTGCGTGGCAGCATCTGTGTGACCAGCACCGCTTTCGGGCTGGTGCGCAGGGCGCGGATGCTGGGCGGGTCGAGCGAGAACGCCAGTTCGGCCTGGCCGCTCTGCACCAGCAGGGTACGCGTTTCGGCGCGCGCGACGCTGATGTAGCGGGCGCGCCGCACCTGGCCCGGCACCGCGAGGCCGCCGTAGCCGTCGAAGCGCTCGACGTCGAATTGCTGCGGCATCGAGATCGAGACGATCCTGAACGGTCCGCTGCCGACGATGCGCACCACGTTGCCTTTGGCGTCGAACGATGCCGGCGCCAGGATCTGCACCGAGAAGTGGGTGAGCAGATGGGGCAGCGGTGCGAACGGCCGGTTCAGCGCGATCACGATGTCGCCGCCTTCGGCGGAGAGTGCGCGGATGTCGGCCAGGCGCAGCACGCCGGGGCGGGCATGGGCGCGGCGCAGGCACATCAGCACGTTTTCCGGCGTGATCTCGCTGCCGTCGTGGAAGCGGCGGTTGCCGCGCAGGCGGAAACGCCAGCGCAGGCCATCATCGGACACCTGCCACGAGGTGGCCAGGCGCGGCTGCAGGCGGCCGCGGTTGCTGACGTCGAGCAGGGTCTCCACCACCTCCATGCGCTGGAACATGTAGCCGGCGCGCGAGGGGTCGAGCCCGGTCATTTCCCAGGGGCCGACCACGGTCAGCACGTCCTTGCCGGCGGCTGTGAACGCGTGCGCGTGCGGGCCGGCGCGGTCGTCGGCGCTGGCGCCGCGCCAGGGCAGGAGCGAGGCCGCGGTGACCGTGGCCGCCAGCACGCTGCGGCGCCGGCGGGATACTTCGCTTGATCGGCTCATGTCAGGAAGATTGTGTAAGGACGCCTGCCTGCCAGGGCCGCGACGAAAGGCCGTGATTATACCGGCACGCCTTCCCTTCACTGCCATGGCGGCAAGGTCGGGAAGACGAAAAAAAACCGGCGCCACTGTGGGCGCCGGTTGGCCGCGAACCGCTGAATCAGCGGAAGGTGTAGTTCACGCTGGCATAGAAGCGCCGTCCGCGCGGATCGGTGTAGCTCGGGTCGTAGCCCGACAGGAAGTAATAGGCCTGGTTCGAGTAGGGCGGGGCGCGGTTGAACACATTCTGCACGCCGACCCGCAGCTTCAGCTTGTCATCGAACGCGTAGGCGCCCGACAAATCCCACAGCGAATACGACTTCACGCGGTTCGCCGCCACCACGCTGCCGTCGTCGATGTTGATCGCCGTGTTCTGGTCTTCGTAGCCGCTCGACCAGGTGTTCTGCAGGTTGGCCGACAGCGGACCCTGGTCCCAGTCCAGGCTCAGGGTATGGCGCCAGCGCTGGACCACACCATCGGTGACGAAGCGGTTCAGGTTACTGACGAAGGCGTCCCCTGGCGCATTCTGGATCTTCGAGGACAGCACATAGGTGCCGTTCAGGCGCCCGCCGAAGTGGCCATAAGGCGTGTTCACGCCGCGCACCGTCACGGCCAGGTCGAGGCCGCGCGCCAGCTGGGCGCCGCGGTTTTCCTTGCGCAGCTCGATGTAGTCGATCAGGCCGTCCTCGTCGCGGTAGACCAGGTCGCCGTACTTCGCCAGGTTGCCGAGGATGATGTCGTCGCCGATCTCGTTGATCAAGTCGGTGCGCTTGATGTTCCAGTAGTCGAGCGAGGCATTCACGTGGCTGCCGAGGGCCGCCACCGCGCCCAGCGAGAACTGGCGGCTGCGCTCCGGTTTCAGGTTCTCGTTGCTGTAGCGGCGCGTGTCCCAGTTGTCGGCGCAGTCCGAATAATTGTTGTCGACCGTGGCGCAGTACACGGGATCGGGCAGGGTGGCGGTGGCGCTGTAGACGGTCGGACGGTGCAGCTCGGTCATGGTCGGCGCGCGGAAGCCGCGGCCGGCCGACGCGCGCAGCAGCACGCCGGCTTGCGGGCGGTAAGAGAGGCCGATCTTCGGACTGGCGGCGCCGCCGACCTGCTCATAGTGGTCGTAGCGTGCCGACAGCTGGGCTTCCCACTGCTTGGCAAACGGCACCAGCAGTTCGCCGTACAGCGCCGCGACCTGGCGGCTGTCGCTGGTGGCGCGTCCGCCTTCGGGCGCCGCATCGTTGTTGATGTTGTCGCTCAGGAGCAGTTCGGACGGCGTGAAGCGATTCCGTTCGCGCCGCGCTTCGCCGCCGATCGCCATTGCCAGGTCGCCGCCGTCCATCTTCGAGAGCGCGCGCGAGAACTTGAAGTCGACCGAGTCCAGCGTGCCGCGCGCGCGGCGCACCACGTCGTTCACCTGGATGCTGTCGATCAGGGCCTGGCCTTCGGCGCTCGACGGGCCGAAGGGGTTGATGCGGCCGTCGTAGATCCCTTCCAGCAGCTCGTTATACAGAACGTAGCCGTGGGTATCCTTATCCTTGACGGTATTCACGCTGTGGTTGAAGGCGGCGTCGTAGTCCCAGCCGGCCACGGTGCCGGTGATGCCCGCGACAAAGCGCACGCCTTCGCTGGTCAGTTCGCTGGTGCGCTGGCCGGCCTCGTTCAGGCGCATGCGCAGTTCGAGCTCGCCCGGGTAATCGTCGTCGAGTTCATCAAGGCCGGTGCCGGCCAGTTGCGGCACGCGGCTGTAGTCGATGTAGCCGGTCACGCGCGCGGCCGAGCCGGTGTACCAGGTCTTGGCGCGGCTCAGCGCCACCTCGGCATAGGCCTGGTGGCCGCCGCCCAGTTTCACCACGCCGCGGCTGAGCAAACTCGCCTTTTCCGACTTCGGATACAGCTCGGTGTCGCCCATGTAGTTATAGGTGCAGGCATCCACGCCGCCGGTACCGGCCGGCAGATACACGTTTGCCGGCGGGGCGCAATCCGGCACCGACAAGTTGATCAGGCGGTTCGTGATCGGCTGGCCGTTGATGGTGAAGCCGAGTTCCTGCAGGCGGTCGCGCTGGTTCGAGGTCAGGCGGATGTTGGCCGGGCTGGTGTAGCCCGATAGCAGGTGGCCGAGGCGCTCCTCGACGCGCAGGTTCGGAATGAACGAGCGTTGCGAGGTGTTCAGGGGATTCGTGCGCTGGAAGTCGGCCACCGCGAACACGTTGTAGCCGTCGGCGTCGAGCGAGCCGGTGCCGGCGCTGATGCTCAGCGTGCGCTTGCCGGCGCCGCCTTCGTCGGTCTTGCCGACGTAGCCGCCGATTTCCAGGCCCTGGTAATCCTTGCGGGTGATGAAGTTGATCACGCCGCCGATGGCGTCGGTGCCGTACAGGGCCGAGGCGCCATCCAGCAGCACTTCGACGCGTTCTAGCGCCGCGGCCGGGATGTTGTTCAAATCGACGCCGCTGTCGTCGCCGGGCGAGGCGAAGTTGGCCATGCGCCGGCCGTTGAGCAGGACCAGGGTCGACGAGGTGCCGATGCCGCGCAGGTTGGCGCTGTTGAATCCGCGCTGGTCACCGCCGACGTTGATGCTGGCGCCGTCGGTCAGGCCGTTGACGTTGGCGGACACGCGGCCCAGCAGTTCGGCGGCGGTGGTGATGCCGGTCTTTTCGATTTCCTCGCGCGAGATCACCTGCACCGGCAGCGCGGTCTCGGACTCGACGCGGCGGATGGCGGAACCGGTGACTTCCACGCGCGGCATGTCGCGGGTCTCGACTGCGGTGACATCCTGCGCGAATGCCGGGGCAAGGGTGCCGGTGAGGGCGCCGCCGAGTGTCCAGGCGCCGGTGAGCAGGAGGCCGCGTACCGCGCGTGCACCTGCTTTCATATTTGTTTTCATTGTTTTTCCTTGGATAAAACTTGGGCTCATCCGCGATATTAATGCGGCGCCGGTTTGCCCAATAAAAAATTGGAGGTTTGGAAAGAACTGTAGTGAAAATGATACGCACCAGCCCCGGCGCGCGCCGGCGGGGATTGACAGGCGGGGCAGGCGTCGATCTCGTGCTTGTGGCTGCCAGCCCGTACTGTTAAGCTGACCGGTTCTGCGAAAAACCGGCATGCGAACGCGCGCGCCGTGCACCACTTTTCCCGGACTGTCAAAGCGATCGCCGCCTGCCGGCGATGTTGGCATTCCGGGCTCAATCCAAGATTTCCGACATGACCACCCGCCGTACTCCTCCCACCGTCAAGGGCATCGCCGCGCTCACGCTGCGCGTCTGGCGCGACGCCGCCGCCTTCTTCCTCAGCATCGAACTCGGCCTGATGCTGCTTGTCGTCGCCGCCACCGTCGGCGGCGTCTGGCTTGCCGTGATGCACGAAGCTTCCAGTCTGCTGGCGTTCGGTTTTGCCATCGCCTATGTCGCCACGCGCGTTACCTTGCACGTCAAGCGCATCCTGACCTGGCCGTTCATTTAAAAACGCGCCCATGATGGCCTTGCATGCCCGAGTCCGTTAGGTAGTTAACAGTCCGATCCCCTTCCTGCATGCAGACTGGCCTGCCCGTTTGCGGATACGCCCGCAAATGGCTTTGACGCCAATCCATCAGGAAAGGAACTACATGAAAGCGCTTGTTTATAACGGTCCCTGCGACGTGCAGGTGAAGGACATGCCCGACGCCAAGATCGAAAAGCCGACGGACGTGCTGGTGCGCATCACCACCACCAACATCTGCGGTTCGGACCTGCACATGTACGAAGGCCGTACCAGCATGGAAACCGGCCGCATCCTCGGCCACGAGAACATGGGCGAAGTGATCGAGGTCGGCAACGCCGTCGACCGCGTGAAGGTGGGCGACATTGTCTGCCTGCCCTTTAACATCGGCTGCGGCTTTTGCGAGAATTGCGAACGCGGACTGTCCGGCTTTTGCCTGACGGTCAATCCCGGCACCGCCGGCGGCGCCTACGGCTTTGCCGGCATGGGCCCCTACAGCGGCGGCCAGGCCGAACTGCTGCGCGTGCCCTACGGCGACTACAACTGCCTGGTGCTGCCGCCGGATGCCAAGGAAAAGGAAAACGACTACGTGATGCTGTCGGATATCTTCCCGACCGGCTACCACGCCACCGAACTGGCGGGCCTGAAACCCGGCGACTCGGTCGTCATCTACGGCGCCGGCCCGGTCGGCCTGATGGCCGCCATGTCGGCCGGCATCAAGGGCGCGAGCCAGGTCTTCGTGGTCGATACCCACAAGGACCGGCTGGCCCTGGCCGAAAAGCTCGGCGCGATTCCCATCGACGATACCGAAGGCGGCGGCGTGCAGCAGATCCTTGACATGACCGATGGCAAGGGCGCGGATTGCGGCTGCGAGTGCGTCGGCTACCAGTGCTGCGACAAGCACGGCAAGGAAGTGCCGAACCTGACCATGAACAATCTGGTGCAGACGGTGAAAGCCACCGGCGGCATCGGCGTGGTCGGCGTGTTCCTGCCGCAAGACCCGGGCGCGCACGACGAGCTGGCGAAAGAGGGCAAGCTCGCTTTTGACTTTGGCAATTTTTGGTTCAAGGGCCAGCGCATCGGCACCGGCCAGGCCAACGTCAAGCACTACAACCGCCATCTGGCCAAGCTGATCCATGCAGGCAAGGCGAAACCGTCGACCATCATTTCACATGAACTGGCGCTGGCCGAAGCGCCGAAAGCCTACGAACAGTTCGACAAGCGCGCCGACGGCTGGACCAAGGTCGTGCTGAAGCCGGCTAAATAAGCCAGGCAAAAGAAGCGCGAGACGGGGCCGGACGGTCGCTGCCGGCCTCTCCATGGGGTAAGATGAAGCGTTGCTCATCTTGCCCGTCCCTGCATGGAATTCCGCCAGATCCACTACTTTATTTCCCTGTACGAAGAGGGCACCGTCACGCGCGCTGCGCACCGGCTGAACATTGTGCAGCCGGCCCTGAGCATGCAGATCAGTAAGCTCGAAGACCACTTCGGCCAGAAGCTGTTCGAGCGTACCAAGCAGGGCATGGTGCCGACCGCCGCCGCGCGCCAGATGTACCGCCTGTTCCTGCCCATCATGCGCGACTTTTCCAACGCCCAGGCGCAGATGCTGAGCAGCGAGGGCGAGATCCGCGGCCACGTGAACATCGGCATGATCGCCTCGATCACCGAGGGCGTGCTGGTCGATACCCTGAGCGACTTTTCGAACAAATATCCGGAAGTGGGCGTGACGGTCAGCGATGGCTACACCAGCACCCTGACCGACTGGGTGGCCGGCGGCCGCCTAGACGCGGCCATCGTCAACAAACCGCGCCGCCCGCTGGCGCTGGACGTCGAGCACATCATCGACGAGGAGATGGTCCTCATAACCGGGCCGGCTTTCGAGGCCAGCCTGCCGGCCAACCTGACCTTGCGCCAGTTGCCGTCACTTGGCCTGGACCTGGTGCTGCCCAGCCGCGGGCACGGGCTGCGCAGCAATATCGACAGCTTCGCCGAAAGCGAGAACATCGAGCTGGTGCCCAAGTTCGAGATCGATTCGCTGGTGGCCACGGTCAACCTGGTCGAGCGCAATCAGGTGGCGACCATCGTGCCGCGCGTGGCGGTGCACCGGCAGCTGGCCAGCGGGGCGCTGCGGGCGTATTCGATCGTCTCGCCACGGCTGGTGCGGCGGGTGGTGAGCGTGTCTCATCCACGCCGGCCATTGAATCCGGCGACCAAACTGTTTATCTCGATGCTGGCGGCGAACATGCGATTGCGGGCGCCGGAGGCGCGGCCACCGGAATGATTCCGTACGGTGGGCACCCCGTGCCCACGCGGTACGCACGTTATCTTGCACTACGTGCGGTAAGGTGTCGCTCGCCAGCGTCGAGCGAAGCCAAGAACGTATCAGGATCGTGGCCGATGGATGTTTCGCGAGCGATGCCTCGCTGCCGCGACCAAACGGAGATGCACGTAACCGCGTGGGCACGGAGTGCCCACCGGACGGTCGACGCTAACGAAGGAGAATGCGCTGTTGTGAATCAGCGTTCCTCGCTACTTCACACCAACCCGGCATTCCGGAAGATATGTTTGGTCTCAAGGAAGTCCGCCAGGCCTTCGTAGCCATGCAAGCGCCCAATACCGCTGCGCCGGTAGCCGCCCGTCTCCGCCTCCGCAAACAAGCGGTTATGGTCGTTGATCCACACCGTCCCGTTGCGCAGCGCCCGTGCCAGGCGCATGCCGCGGTCGCCGTCCGCCGTCCACACGCTGGCCGACAGGCCAAACACGGTATTGTTGGCCCGCGCTACCGCTTCCTTCTCATCCTCGAAGCGCTCCAGCACCACGAACGGCCCAAAGATTTCGTCCTGGGCAAAGAAGGCATTCGCATCGCCATGCGCCACCAGGGTCGGGGTCAGGAAGTGACCTTGCGCCAGCTTGCCTTCGCCGCGCCCACCGCGCAGCACAACTTCGTCGCAGGTGTCGAGCGCACGTTCAACGTCGCGCGATACCCGCTCCAGCGATTCGCCGTCGATCAGCGGCCCCATGCCAGCGCCCGCCGAATCACCCGGCGCCACCACGATGGCCGCCAGCGCCGCCTTCAGCGCACGCTTCATCTCGTCGTAACGCGCCGCATGCACCAGCACTCGGCGCGCCGCCGTGCACTGCTGGCCCGAGATGATGGTGGCGGCAGTGGCCAGCCGCTGCGCCACCTTGCCAATATCCGCATCCGGGAACACCAGGCAGCTCGACTTGCCGCCCAGTTCCAGCGACAGCTTCTTCATGGTCGGTGCGGCGGCCGCCATGATGCGCTGGCCGGTCAGGTTCGAGCCGGTAAAACTCAGCACATCGACCTCGCTCGACGCCACCAGTTCCTGCGCCACTTCGCTGCCGCGTTCCAGCACCAGGTTCAGCACACCGCGCGGCAGCGAATCGACGGCCGCCAGTTCGCGCAGCACCTGGGTCGTGATCTGCGCCGTCTGGTGCGCCGGCTTGATGACCACGGTGCAGCCCGCGGCCAGGGCCGGCGCCAGCGAACGGATCAGCAGCACGATCGGCGCATTCCACGGAATGATCAGGCCCGCCACGCCGGCCGCCTCGCGCAGGGTGGCCGAGTAGGCACCCGGTTCGACTTCCATGAAGTGGCCCGGCATGTGGCGTGTGAGGCCGGCGTAATAGCGGATCTCGGAAATCGCGCCGGCCATCTCGCCGCGCGACTGCGCCAAAACCTTACCGTTTTCCTGGGTCAGCAGGGCGGCCAGTTCGGCGCGCCGCTCCAGGCGGTCGGCCCATTGCAGCAGCACCATCTGGCGCAGGCGCGCATCGTGCGCCCACAGCGAAGTCTCGAAGGCCCGGCGCGCGGCGCCGATCGCCGCCCTGGCTTCGGCCGCGCCGCTGGCGGCATAGGTGCCGATGACGCTGCCGTCGGCGGGATTGCGGCTCTCGCCGGTGGCGCCGCCGGCCGCGCCTTGCCACTGGCCGTCGATGTAATTCAGAGCGTTCAGGGTACCCATGTCTGGCCGATCAGCTGCCGTTGAAGACGGGCGGACGCTTGGCGTGGAAGGCTTCGACGCCTTCGCGGAAGTCGTTCGACGAACGCAGGCGGCTGTAGCAGTGGCCTTCCAGCTCGATGGCGACCGACAGCGGCGAATCCTCGGTGTCGTTCAGCAGCTTCTTGGCCGTGCGCTGCGCCAGCGGCGAGAAGAAGCGCAGTTCGTCGACCAGGTGGTCAGTGGCGGCTTCCAGCTCGGCGTCGGGCACGATCTCGGTGGCCACGCCCCAGTCGTAGGCTTGCTGTCCGGGGATGCGGCGCGAGCGCATCACGATGTCCTTGGTGCGGGTGATGCCGACCATTTTCTGCAGGCGCGCCGAGCCGCCCGAGCCAGGGATCTGGCCCAGCTTCTGTTCCGGCAGGGCATAGAAAGTGGTGTCGGTGACGATGCGGAAGTCGCAGGCCAGGGAAATCTCAAAGCCCACGCCGAAGCAGAAGCCGCGGTTGGCGGCGATCACCGGCTTGCTGCAGCGGGTTGGCGCGGCAATATTCCAGGCCAGCTTCGACACGTGTTCCGGGCTCGCTTCCAGGAAGCCGCGGATGTCGCCGCCGCTGGAGAAGTGCTGGCCCTCGGCACGCAGCACGATCACGCGCACGCGCTCGTCGGCGTCGAGCGCCTCGAACACCAGGCGCAGCTGCTCGCGCTGGGGCATGGTGATGATGTTGAACTGGCCATTCGAGAGCACGATATCGGCGCGCTGGCGCTCGGCATCGATCTCGACGCGGAAGTTGACGAGGTTCTCGAGCAGGGTCTGGGCTGGGTGGTTCAGTTGGGTCATGCTTGTCTCCTGAGTAGTTAGTTCGAAGTTGCGGATGCCTTGCTGTTCATCCCTTCCCAGCGCCGTACCAGGCCGTCATGGGGGAGGTCGAACAGATCGAGCAGGCGGCCGACGGTATGGTCGACCATGTCGTCGAGCGAATCGGGTCGGGTATAAAAGGCCGGCACCGGCGGGAAGACGATGCCGCCCATTTCGGTCACGCTCGTCATGTTGCGCAGGTGGGCGAGATTCAGCGGCGTTTCGCGCGCCACCAGTACCAGGCGCCGGCGTTCCTTGAGCATGACGTCGGCGGCGCGCGCCACCAGGTTGTCGGCCAGGCCGTGGGCGATGCTGGCCAGGGTCTTCATCGAGCAGGGGGCCACCACCATGCCGGCCGAGCGGAAGGAGCCGCTGGCGATGGTCGCGCCGATGTCCTTCACGTTGTGGACCACGTCGGCCAGGGCTTCGATGTCGACGCGTCGCATGTCGAGTTCCTGCTGCGCCGTCATCACGCCCGAGCTGGACATCACCAGGTGCGATTCGCAGGCGCCGGATGCGCGCAGTGCCTGCAGCAGGCGCACGCCGTAGATGGCGCCGCTGGCGCCGGTGATGGCGACGACCAGGCGCTGCTTGCTCATTTGCGTAACTCCGCGCGCACCGTGGCTTGCTGCCAGTCGACCGTGGCGCCGCGCACGATTTCCTGGTCGAGGTCGATCTCCAGTTCGCCCGGGATGTGCACCTTGGTGAACACGTGGCCGCGGTACGCCACCGGCTTGGTCGCGTCCAGGCCCATCTTGGCGCTGATGCCTTGCAGGTGCGGCGGCGCGACTTCGTCTTCGCCGTAGTCGTGGCCGATGGTGGTCGACGGATCGAGCGCCGAGCCCTGCGCGCCGCTGATCACGATCAGGTCACGGTCGGCCTGGAAGCGCGTGGCGACGGCCCACTCGACCTGCTGCGGGTCGTGCACGTCGACGTCGTCGTCGACCACGGTGACTTGCTTGATGTCGTAGTGCGCACCGAATGCGCCGAGGATCACGTTACGCGGCTCGCCTTCGCGCAGTTTGCGGAACTTGACGAACAAGTGATACCGGCCGACGCCGCCCACCGACAAATGCACGTCGAGCACGCCGGGGAAGCTGCGCTGCAAATGGGCCAGCATGGTCGCCTCGCGCGGGATGGATCCGAGCAGCAGGTGCTCCATCTCGGCCGGCACGATGGTGTGGTAGATCGGATTCGTGCGGTGGGTGACGGCGGTCACCTCGATCACCTCGCGGTTCTCTTTCGCGCTGTAATACTTGGGGAATTCGCCGAACGGCCCTTCGGGCTCGCGCACCTTGGGCAGCAGCTTGCCTTCGATGACGATTTCGGCGTTGGCCGGCACGCGCACCTCGCTGCCCAGGCATTTCGCCACCGGCAGCGGTGCGCCGTGCAGGGCGCCCGCGATCTCCAGTTCGTCGTGGTCGATCGGGGTGATCGCCTGCGAGGCCAGCAGCGTGAGCGGATCGGCGCCGATCACCACCGCCACGTCGAGCGCCTGGTTCTCGGCCTCGGCCGCTTTATAGAAGGCGAGCAGATGGCGCGGCAGCATCAGGATCGCCATGCGGTCCTTGCCGTGCACCTGGATGCGGTTGATCGACACGTTCTGGATGCCGGTCACCGGATTGCGCGCGATGACCAGGCCGGCCGTGATGTAGGGGCCGTTATCGTGCTCGCTGTGGGTGGGAATCGGCAGCAGGGCGTGCAGGTCGACGTCCCTGTGCACCACCTGCTGGCAGGGCGCCGAACCGGCGTCGACTTCGCGCCAGGGCAGGGGGTTATCCGCCGCGTGGCGGAAGGCCGCCAGCAGGCTGGCCTGCTCGACGCCCATCGCTTCCGCGATCCAGGAACGGCGCGAAATGAAGCCGGAGACCACCGGAATCGCGTGACCATCGGGCTTCGGAAAGTACGCGGCCTGGCTGCCGTCGAGACGCTTGGCGATTGCGGCCAGGCGGTGCTTCAAGGGCACGCCTTCGCGCAGCACGGCCAGGCGGCCGCTGGCTTCCAGGTGCGCCAGCCATGCGCGCAGGTCGCGTGCCTTGGCCGGGGTGTCGAAGTTCTTCACGTTCATCAAATAACTCCCTTGTCGGCACTTGGGGCGCTTTCGTATTCGCCGGCCACCAGCTTGCGGCGCAGGATCTTGCCGACCGGGGACTTTGGAATCTCGCGCACGAACACGTATTCGCGCGGGCGCTTGAAGTTCAGCAAGTCAGAGGTGCGGCAGTGTTCGTTCAGCGCTTCGGGCGTGACCTCGCCGCGTGTCTTCACGAATGCCACCACCTTCTGGCCCCAACGCTCGTCGCGCAGGCCGGCCACGGCCACTTCGTCGACGGCCGGGTGCAGCGACAGCACCGACTCGATGTCAACCGGCGAAATGTTCTCGCCGCCGCTGATGATCATGTCGTCCATGCGGCCGGTGACGAACAAATCGCCGTCCCGGTCGATGTAGCCGGTGTCGCCGGTGAAGTACCAGCCGCCGCGGATCGATTTGGCATTCGCGTCGTCGCGGTTCCAGTAAGCCTCGAAGGCTTCGTCGCCCTGCAAATCGCAGATGATCTGGCCTTCCTCGCCCACGGCCACCGTGCCTTCGGGCGAATCGGCGATGAGCGGCACCACGCGGATGCGGGTGTTGATGCCGGCGCGGCCCGCACTGCCGGCCTTGCGCGTGGCGTCCTGGTCGATGGTGAAGGTGTAGACCTCGGACGAACCGTAGTGGTTCACGAACAGTTCGGGATGGAAGGTGTCGGTCAGGCGTTTCAGCAGGCCGTCCTGCATCGGTGCGCCGGCGAAGCCGAGCTTGGTGACCGACGAGATGTCGACGCCGTCGCCTTCATTCATTTTCCTCTCGCGCCAGGCCAGCATGTCGTGGTACAAGGTCGGCACCAGGTACAGGCAGGTGATGCGGTCCTGCGCAATCGAATGGAAGGCGGCGGCGCAGTCGAACTTCGGCACGCAGACGAACAAACCGTCGACCAGTGCCATCGCCAGCAGCGAGCGCACGCCCATGGTGTGATACAGCGGCATCACGCCCAAGGTGCGTTCGCCGCGCTTGTACAGGTTCTGGGCCACGTGGCCGAGGGCGGCGGCGCGTTCGGCGCGGTGGCGGCGCGGCACGCCTTTTGGCTTGCCGGTGGTGCCCGAGGTGTAGAGCATCAGCGAGATGTCCTCGGCCGTGCCATGCAGGATGGCTTCCTGTGGCGCCTGGGCCAGCAGGTCGGCGTAGGCGACCGTGCCGGTGCGGTCCACGACGGCGCCGACGGCGATGCGCGGCAGGGCCAGCGCAGCCGGGCTGCCTTGTACGGCGTCCTCGCTCACCGGCTCGTAGGCCACGGCACGCGCGCCGGCGTCGAGCGCGCAGTACTCCACTTCCTCGGGCTTGGCGCGCCAGTTGAGCGGCGTCGCGATCACGCCCAGGAACTGGCAGGCCCAGTGCAGCGTCGCCATCTCGATGCGGTTCTGCAGCACGATCAGCAGATGGTCGCCGTGCTTGAGGCCAAGATCGGCCAGGCCAGCGGCGGCGCACTGGATGCGCTCGTACCACTGGGCATAGGTCAGGCGCTGCTCGCCGTCGACCACGGCCAGCGCATGCGGGCTGCGTTCCACGCTTTGCAGGAATGTGCGTCCAAGATCCAGCACGATGTTCTCCTCGTAGTTGTTATCTGTATGTTCGTCGGGTCAGGCGGTGACGAGGCGCGCCTGCTCAAGGGGGCCGGTCCCGGCATGCCCGGCGGTGTCGGGCGCCAGCGCGGCGCCATGCGGCCGGCCGAGCCGTTCCGCTGCCGTCTCCAGCACGGCCTTCACGATGTTGGTGTAGCCGGTGCAGCGGCACAGGTGGCCCGACAGCATCTCGCGCACTTCGTGTTCGGTCGGGTCCGGGTTGCGCTGCAGGTAATCGGTGCACGACATCAGGATGCCGGCCGTGCAGAAGCCGCATTGCAGCGCGTGGTTGCGGCGGAAGGCCTGCTGCAGGTCGGACAGGCCTTCGACATCCTTGTTCAGGCCCTCGACGGTATCGACCTCGCAGCCTTCGGCCTGCACGGCCAGTGTCATGCAGGAGCGGCCGGCGACGCCGTCGATGTTCACGGTGCAGGCGCCGCAGACGCCGTGTTCGCATCCGACGTGGGTGCCGGTGGCGCCCAGTTCGTGTCTCAGGAAGTCCGACAGCAGGGTGCGCGATTCGCAGGTGCCGCTGCGCTGCTGGCCATTTAACACCAGCTGGATGCGCACGACATCGTCTTTACGGTAAGTCTTCATCAGATGGCCTTGTCGATTGCGGCGCGCCCCAGATGGCGCACCAGTTGACGCCGGAATTTGGCCGAGGCGTGGTGATCGTCCTTCGCGCCCAGTTCCCAGGCGAAGTCGTTGATGGCGGCATCCAGGTCGGCGCCATCGAGGCGGCTCCACGAACGCACGACCGGACGGTCCGAGACGCCGCCGACGGCCAGGCGGATGCCATCCGGCTTGACGACGGCGGCAACCGCGCAGACCGCGAAGTCGCCATGGCGGCCGGAGAACTCGTCGAAGGCATAGCGCACGTTGGCCTGCGCCAGCGGATAGCGCACTTCCTCGACCAGTTCGTCCTGGGCGCGCGCCGTCATCAGCATGCCCTGGAAGAAGTCGGCGGCAGCGACCACACGCCGTCCGCGCCCGCTGCGCAAGACCACTTCGCCCTCCAGCGCCAGCAGGGCCAGCGGCAGCTCGGCGCTCGGGTCGGCGTGGGCTACCGAGCCGCACACGGTGCCGCGGTTGCGGATCTGGAAGTGCGAGATGTGGGGGAAGGCCTGGGCCAGCAGCGGGACTTCCTGCTTCAGAGAAGAACGCCATTCGACGCTGCCTTGCGTGGCGGCGGCGCCGATCGCCAGGTGCCTGCCCTCGGTACGCACGTAGTTCAGGTCCGGCACGCGTGAGATGTCGATCAACACGCTCGGCTGGGCAAGGCGCAAATTCAGCACCGCCATCAGCGACTGGCCACCGGCCAGGATGCGCGCATCGTCGCCGGCTTGCGCCAGCATGGACACGGCTTCCTCGGCGCTGTCGGGACGGGCGTAATCGAAAGCTTGCGGTTTCATCGTTGAGCTCCAAACAGGGCCAGCAGGCGTTGCCAGAGGCTGCGTTGCTTCGTTGGCGCCGGTGCGGCGCCGGCTTCCACAGCCTGGCCACCGGCTTCGCGCCCGAGTTGTTCGAACAGCTGGTTCAGCACGATCTTGGCTGCGCCTTCCAGCATGCGGCTGCCAACCGCCGCGACCTTGCCCGACACTTGTGCAGCATAGTCGTAGCGCAGCAGGGTGCCGCTGCCTACCGCTTCCAGCGTCACCAGCCCGCTGCCGCTGGCGCTGCCCACCGACGACAGGCCAGAGCCGGCCAGGCGCAGGCTGCGCGGCGGATCGAGTTCGGATAGCGCTACCTCGGCGGCGTAGCGTGCCTTGATCATGCCCACACCCACGGTCACGTCGGCGCGGTAGCGGTGCTCGCCGACTGGCTCGAGCGCATTGCAGCCGGGGATGACCTTGGCCAGCGCGACCGGGTCAAGCAGGACGCGGAACACGGCGTCGGGCGTGGCCTCCAGCCGCACCTCGCCGCGCGCGGCCAGCGACTTGCCGCCCTTGACCGGCCTGGCTGCGCTGCTGTCGGCACGGGCGGCGCCGGCCGGCGAATCGGCCGCGATTGGCGCGTAGTCGGGCGCTGCCGGCGCAACCTTGGCGGACGGCGAGGGCGGCGGTTCGTCGCCGCCGATCAGGTCCATCACCTTCGACGGCGTCAGCGGCAGCACGATGTCTTTCACATTCAGCGCATCCGCCACCGCATTGCCGATGCAGGCCGGCGTGCTCATGTTGTTGCCTTCGCCCAGGCCCTTGGCGCCCAGCGGCGTGAAGGGAGACGGCGTTTCCATGTGCAGGATGCGCGGCTCGGGTACTTCGCAGGTGGTCGGCACCAGGTAGTCGGCAAAGGTGCCGGACTGGAAGCTGCCGTCTTCGCCGTAGCGGAATTCTTCCATCAGCGCCGCGCCCAGGCCTTGCGCAAAGGCGCCGCGGATCTGGCCGTCGGCCAGGGCCGGGTTCAGGATCTTGCCGGCGTCGTGGGTGGTCACGTAATCGTCGATGCGTACGCGGCCCGTGTGGCGGTCGATCTCGACGGCGCAGACGTCGAAGGCGAATCCATACGCCGCCGAAGTATTCACGCGGTCCTGCTCGTCTGGTGCACCGAGCTGCGGCGCGGTCCAGAAAGCGGTTTCGCGCAGGCCCGGTTCGACGCCCTCGGGCAGCAGGGCCGGCGCCCAGTGCGGGCTGGCCGCCATGCGCAGGAAGGGCAGGGACGTCGATGGGTCGGCTTTGGCAAACACCTTGCCGCCCTCGAACACGATGTCGGCGGCGTCCACGCCCAGCTGGGGCGCGGCAATCGCAGCCAGTTTGTCGCGCAGCTTGACGGCGGCCAGGTGCACGGTGCCGGCCACCGCGCCGGCAAAGCGGCTCGAGTAGTTACCGGCGGCGACCGACCAGGCATCCTTTTGCGTATCGAATTCCACGTTCACGGCCACGCCGTCGGGCACGATGCCGAACACGTCGGCCACCACCTGGGCGCAGACGGTGCGGTGGCCCTGGCCAGCCGGTGCCGAGGCGATGGTCACGTTGACGCCGCCGAGCGGGTCGATGGCGACGCTGGCCGAGGCGATGGCGCCGTTCTTCGGCCCGGCCTTGGCGCGCGCTTCCTTCGGCAGCACGGTGGTGATGTAGCCCATGTTCGAGATCGAGGGCTCGACGATGGCGGCAAAGCCGATGCCGTACAGGCGGCCTTCGGCGCGCGCCTGGTCGCGGCGTGCATACAGTTCGGCCAGGCGGCCTTCGCCCTGCATTAGTTCCAGCGCGCCCTGGTAGTTGCCGGAGTCGATCAGGGCGCCGGCTGCGGCGTGATAGGGAAAGGCGTCGGCCGGAATGAAGTTGCGGCGGTACAAAGCGACCGGATCGAGCTGCAGCTCGACGGCGATGCGCTGCATCAGGCGTTCCAGCGCAAAGTAGACCTGCGGGCCGCCGAAGCCGCGCACCAGGCCGGCCGGAGTTTTATTCGTCAGCACCACGCGGTTGCGCACCAGCAGGTTCGGGATCGCGTAGGCGCCGGTCAGGCAGCCGTGCATGCGGTAGAAGGTGGCCGGTTCCGGCGCGCGCAGGTAGCCGCCGCAGTCGTCGAACTGGTCGTAGGCCAGGGCCGTGATGCGGCCGTCCGCTTCCACAGCGGCGCGGATGGTCGAGAGGCGGTTCGTGGCCGAAGTCAGGCCGGCCAAATGTTCCAGCCGGTCTTCGACCCATTTGACGGGCGCGCCGGCCTTGCGGGACGCAAGGCACATCAGCACCGCGTACTGGAATACCGCGTGCTTGACGCCGAAGCTGCCGCCGGAGTCGCGGAAGGTACGGTGGCGCAGCTTGTGGCCCGGCACGCGCAAGGCCAGCGCCATCACGGTGTGCAGCGAAAACGGGCCCATGAAGTTGGAGGCGACATCGTAGCCTTCTTCTTCCGACTGCCACTCCGCCACCACCACCGCGCCTTCGATCGGGGTGCAGGAATTGCGCGGGTAGCGCACCGTGAGTTCGACGGTATGCGCTGCGCTGTCGAATGCCGCTTCCGGCTCGCCGTAGCGGAACGAGCGGTCGCTGACCACGTTGCTGCCCACGCCTTCGTGCAGGATGGGGGCGTCGGGCAGGATGGCGTCGTCGATGGTGGTGATAGGGTCGAGCTGGGTGTAGTCGGCTACCACCAGGTCGGCGGCGTCCTCGGCCAGGTAGCGGTTGTCGGCGACCACCACCGCCACCGGCTCGCCGACGTAGCGCACGCGGTCCACGGCCAGCGCCCACATCTCCATCGGCGCCTTGACGCCGACGACGAAGGGCTTCGACCAGTCGCGGATATCAAGCCCGGTGAGAACGGCGCGCACGCCGGGTGCGGCTGCGGCGCGGGCGGTGTCGATGCCGTTCAGGATGGCGTGGGCATGGGGTGAGCGCACGATGACGGCCTGCAGGGTGCCCGGCTTGACGCCGACATCATCGCCATACTGGCCGCGGCCGACCAGCAGCGAGGCGTCTTCGATGCGCTGCATCGGGCGGCCGGTGTACTTCGGCGCGGTGTCGTATTCCTGCTGCGCGCCATGGTGGAGCTTCATTTCCATGCGTTCTGTCTCCTGCTGTGATGCTTTTTGTTTAAACCGAGTATAGGGAGCGCACAGCATCACGACAAATAATGTTTAATGAACTTATCCATCAAAAATAGTGATGTATGAAGCGGAATGCGGCCAAACGCGGCCGCATTCGTCTTACTGTTTCGCCTTGTCGCGCGTCTCGATGCCGAGCGTGCGCTTTTCCGCCTCGCCCATCCCCGCATGCCCGCTGCCATGGAACAGCGTGCGCCACACACCCTTGTTCAAATCGCTGGTGCCGAACAGCGCATCGCAGATGGGGAAAGTGAGGTTGAAGTTACGGGTCGCCATCAGCTCCGGATGGTGGTGGATGACGTGCATGCGGCGCACCGTGTTCACCAGCGGCAGGCGGTCGAGGAGGGGACTGTCGACCACGTGCGAGGCGGTGTGCAGGGCCTCGTACATCAGGAAGTAGGCGGCCATGGTCGTCATCGCGATGTAGCCCGCGTTGGCGGACCAGAGCCAGCCCACCAGCAGCGCCGGCGGCAGTGCGGCCAGCACGAACATCACCGGCGCGAACGGCGGGAACAGCAGGGCGCGCCACTCGCGCTGGCCCTGGTATTCAAGGGTCACGTGGGTGAAGAACTGGTGGTGCACCGCGCAGTGCCGCTTGTAGACGGCATTGAAGTACTTGCTCGGGCGGTGCAGCAGGTAGCGGTGCGCCGCCCATTCGGCCCAGTTCCCGAACAGGAAGATCGGCAATGCGATCAGCCACTCCTGCCAGCGCACGGCGTCGAGCTGGAACAGGCACCAGGCGATCACGCCACCCGTGAACAGCAGGGTGAAGCCGAGGTGCATCTCGCCCCGGTACCAGCCCGGGGTGGATGCCACGTAGTCGTTGCGGAAGCGGTAGGAACGTTCATGGATCTTCTGGTCTTTGTCATGCATGGCACGGTCTCCTGTATGCGATCCACGCTGGCGTTCAGTTTTGCGCCGCCGGTTCGTCCAGCTTGCCGATGGTCTCGGGAACGATCAGGGCGCCGATCAGGAAGATCACGCTGATCGCACCGAGGAACAGGGCCAGCGACATCGGCACGTCGGTCGGCATCGGCGAGGCCAGCGACACGAAGGTCGGCAGCACGCCGCCGATGGCGAAGCCGATGTTCCACGAGAGGCCGGTGCCGGTGGCGCGGATGGTGGTCGGGAAGCGCTCGTTCAGGAAGATCAGGATCGGCGCATAGCCCATGCTGCCCAGCATGGAGAAGACGATCACGTAGAAGCCCAGGGTCACCGCATCGGTCACGCCGGGCATCAGGAGGGCGATTGCCGGCAGCAGGATCAGGCGCAGGATGCCCACCCAGACAAAGGTTTTCTTGCGGCCGATGAAGGTGCTCAGGTGGCCGGTGGCGACTGAGGCGACGATCACGCCGATACTGGCCAGCATCAGGATGAAGCCGGCGGTGTCGGCCGGGGTGCCGTTCACGACTTTCAGGTAGGTCGGCAGGAAGCCCGAGGTGAGGTAGTAGCCGGCGCCGCCGCCGATGGTCAGCAGCAGGTTCACCAGCAGGATGTTGCGGTACTGGCCGGTGAACAGGGTGCGCACCGGATTGGCCATCGGGGCGCTTGCTGCCTTGCTGCGCGCCTTGGCTTCCTGCAGCTTCTTGAACATCGGCGATTCTTCGAGCTTGCCGAAGATGGTGATGCCCAGCACCGCGCTGATGATCCCAGTGAAGAACATGCAGCGCCAGCCCCATTCCTCGAACTGCTCGCCGGGGAAGGCGGCCGACAGCGCGTAATAGGCGATCGAGGCGAACAGCGCGCCCAGGCCGGCGCCGCCGCCACCGATCAGGCCCGACACCGCCCCGCGCCAGCGCGGCGCCACCGACTCGGTGCCAATGGTGTGGGTCGCCGCGACCACGCCGCCGACGAACACGCCCTGGATCAGGCGCAGCAGGATGAACAGGATCGGCGCCGCCACGCCGATGGTGGCCACCGTCGGCAGCAGGCCGAAGGCGGCGGTGGAGACGCCGACGCCGATCATCGAGGCGATCATCGCGGCCTTGCGGCCCTTGCGGTCGGCATACGACCCGAACAGGGCCGAGCCGAGGGGGCGCATCAGCAGGGTGACGCCGAACGAGGCGTACACCGCCGCCAGCGACAGCATGGCGTGCTCGGACGGGAAGAACAGCTTGCCGATGATCGGCGCCACGAACAGCAGGATGAAGAGGTCGTAGAGGTCGAGCGACCAGCCGATGCACGAGGCGATCACCGCCCTGAGCGTGTGGCGGTTAGTCTCGCGCTCGGATACCGCGGTTTGATTGGTGAGCACAGCCATGTTTGTCTCCTGGGTATGTGTGGCCACGGCGCCAGCGGCGCCGCGGATAGTGCGGTTACTTCGCTTACTGCGTGACAGCACTGGCGCGACTTGTCGTCAGTCGCTGTTGGCCAGTGCCGCCTGGTGTTCCCAACGCTGCGTGCGCCGTCCTGCGAGGATGGCGTCGGCGATCTTCTCGGCCATCATGATCGTGGGGATGTTGGTGTTCGCCGACGGCAGGCGCGGCATCAGCGAGGCGTCCACCACGCGCAAATGAGGCACGCCGTGCACGCGGCCCTGGCTGTCGGTGACGGCATCGCGGTCGGTCGACGGCCCCATGCGGCAGGTGCCGCTGGCATGCCAGACGCCGAACACGCTCTTGCGGATGAAGGCATGCAGCGCGGCTTCGTCGGCCAGCAGGGCGTTCATGCGCTGGCCGCCGGTGACGAAGCGCTCGATCAGCCATTGGCGCAGCGGCGCCGGCATGTCGAGGGCGGCGCCGAGCACGCGCGTCAGCAGGGCGTTGCCGGGGCTGTGGCGGCTCAGCGCCTTGACGCGTGCACTGAAGGCGGCGGGGAAGAAGTCGCCGGCATGCTGGTGCAGTTCGCTGCCCTGGATGACTTCGGCCAGGCGGCGCACGCCGATGGCCATGCGCTGCAGGTCGCGCTCGTCGGACAGGAGATTGAGTTCGACGTCGGGCGCCGCCAGCGGGTTGTTCGATGCCAGGCGCACCTGCCCGCGCGAGAATGGCCGGTTACACCACAGGAAGAACAGGCCGAGGCGGTTGCCGAGCGCATGCCAGGCGGCGCGCGTGGCGCTCGACAGGTACATGTCGGCGCTGTCGCAGTCTTCCAGGTTCGAAGAGAAGCGGGCGGCGGCCATGCTGGCGCGGCGCCGGCTCAGGGGCATGCGGAATTCGGGCGCCAGGAAGTGGCAGAAGGTCAGGGCCGGATGGTCCTGCAGGTTGCGTCCCACGCCGGGCAGGTCGGCCACTACGCGGATGCCGAGGGTGGTGAGGGCCGCGGCGTCGCCGATCCCGGCTTGCAGCAGCAGGGCAGGCGACTGCAGGGCGCCGGCCGAGAGAATGACTTCGTTCGCGTCATAGCGCACGCGGGTGCCGGCAGCGTCGATCACGCTCACACCGCATGCGGCGCCGTTCTCGAGCAGCACACGCTCGACGCGCATGCCGGCCAGGATGGTCAAATTCGGGCGGGCGCGGGTAGCTGCGTCCAGGTAGCCGACGGCGGTGGAAACGCGCCGGTCGTCGATGTTCGAAAAGGCAGCCGGGAACAGGCCGTCGCCGAATTCGCCGTTCTGGTCCTCCAGGTAGGGCAAGCCGGTGCGCTTCAGGCCATCGGCAAACACGTGGCAGAAGCGCGGCCACCCGTCCGGGCCGATACGGCGGATCGGTACCGGGCCGCTGTTGCCGTGCAGTGGCGAGTCACCGAAATCGAGGTCGCGTTCCAGCTTGCGAAAGTACGGCAGCACCTCGCTCCAGCTCCAGCCGGCGGCGCCATCGTCGGCCCAGGCATCGTAGTCGCGCGGCAGGCCGCGGTTGGCCGCCTGCACGTTGATGCTGGAGCCGCCGCCCATCACGCGGCCCTGTTCATAGACTTTCAGCGGGGAGGTGGCGGTGGCTTTCGCCTTGAGCTCGGGCCAGATATAGCGGTCGCCGCAGAACAGCGGCATCGGGTAGCTGTCGAGGATTTCGGCCGGTACCTGGCCGGGCAGGGTGTCGGCCCCGGCTTCGACCAGGGCCACGCGCACGCCGGGGTCGGCGGACAGCCGGTTGGCCAGCACACAGCCTGCCGAACCGCCGCCGACGATGAGGTAGTCGTATCGTTCCTGCGCCGTCTCCACGTGCGTCTCCTTAAGTCTGCCGCAGGGTCTCGACGGTCAAAACGCATCGGGCCGCTGCTTTTATGACTGAAGGGTAACGCAGGTCGGTCATCTATTCTAATAATGTTTGTTTATGCGTAATATCAGAAAAACTGATGGTTCGATTGATGGAGAAACCGCGTCGTGGCGTGGGTCAGGCGTGGTGGAGGATGAAGCGCCCGGCCTCGTCGATGACGCGTTGCGTCTGGTCGCGGTGCGGCGAATGGCCGCAGTCCGGCAGCACCACTACCTCGGCCTGGGGCAGCAGGCGGCCAATGCCATGCACCTGTTCCAGCGTGCCGTATTCGTCGCCTTCGCCCTGGATCGCCAGCAGCGGCACCGTGATCTGCGCCACGTCGCTTCGGATGTCCCAGCTACGGAACGCCGGATCGAGCCAGACATCGTTCCAGCCCCGGAAGGCCGAGTCGACGTCGCCGTGATGGCGCGCCAGCCGCTCGCGCAAGGGACCATGCAGATACGCCTCGCGCGCCTGGCGGATCGCGGCCACGCCGATGTCCTCGACCAGGATATGCGGCGCCATCACGACCACGCCGCTCACCGAATGGCGGGCGGCATGCAGCAGGGCGATCGAGGCGCCGTCGCTGTGGCCGAACAGCCAGGGGCGTTCGATGCCAAGTTCCGCTAACAGGGCCGGCAGCACTTCCCAGGCTTGGCTGTGCATGAAATCGTGCGGCAGCGGTTCGTCGAGCGGACGCGCCGTCGAGCGGCCGTAGCCATAGCGCGAGAAGACCAGGCCGCGCAAGCCGTGGGCCTGGCAGAACCGTTCCGGGAAGTCGCGCCAGAGCGAGACCGAACCCAGGCCTTCGTGCAGGAAAACGACCGTCGGGTGCTTTGAATCGGCAGCGCCGACCCAGGTGTATTCGTGGCGCACGGTGCGGCCGTGCCAGGCGATATCGGCAAACAGGAGGGGCGAATCGGGATGGGAAAGCATCTGGTACAGGCTGGTGTCAGGACAAGGGCAACGCCACGCGCGACGGTCGCGGCGGGCTGGAAATTCTAGCATGGCAGAAATTTTATCGAGTACGGTGTCGTGCGCATCAAGGCACGGCTGCAATCGCATACCTTGCGTAATTCGGATACCGTTCGGTATAATTGTCGACCCGCGTTACCGTCTTCCGACCTTTTTCCTCTCATGCCCCTTTCATTTCCCCTGCGCGCAGGCGTGCTGGCTTGCCTGTTTGCCTTGAGCGCCTGCACGCTCGGTCCCGACTTCCGCCGTCCAGAGTCCGCGCCCGCCGTTGCTTCGTTCGCCACCGCCGGCGCCAACGTGCCGAGCAACACCGTCGAACAAACGCTCGACGCGTCCTGGTGGAAGCTGTTCCAGGACCCGGTGCTGGTCGAACTCGAACGCGAGGCCATTGCCGCCAACCTCGACTTGCAGGCCGCCGCCGCACACGTGGCGCAAAGCCGCGCCGCCTTGCAGGTGAGCGGCGCGGCGCTGCTGCCAAGCGTGGATGCGGGTGCGTCGTATGCCCGCCAGCGCGCCAGCGGCAAGGGCACGAATGCTCTCAGCGGCGCCACCGACCAGCACGCGTTCAATTTGTCGCAGGCCGGTTTGGATGCCAGCTGGGAGCTCGATCTGTGGGGCCGCGCGCGGCGCCTGCAGGAGTCCAGCGCGGCCCAGCTGGAAGCGGCCGGCTTCGACGCCGCCGCCATGCGCGTGTCGCTGACGGCCGAAGTCGCGCGCGTCTACCTGGAGCTGCGCGGCGTGCAGAACGACCTGCGCGTGGCCCGCTCGAACAGCGAGATCGCGGCAAAAAGCCTGCACGTGGCCGAGCGCCGCCGTGCCCAGGGCGTGGCCACCGAGTTCGATACCTCGGTCGCGCGCGCCCAGTTGGCCAGCTTCGAAGCGGCCATCCCCGAACTGGAAGCGCGCGCCGACGCCTTGGGCAATGCGCTGGCGCTGCTGCTGGCCAAACCGCCGCGCGCGCTCGACGCCCAGCTCTCCACTGCCGCTGAGCTGCCCGGCCTGCCGGCCCGGGTGCCGGTCGGTGTGCCGTCCGAGCTGGCCCATCGCCGCCCCGACATCCTGGGCGCGGAAAGCCGCCTGCATGCGGCCACCGCGCAGATCGGCGCGGCCCAGGCCGACTTTTATCCGCGCATCAGCCTGACCGGCAGCCTTGGCGCACAAGCCTTGTCGTTCTCGGACCTGGGCTGGGGCGCGCGCCAGTTCGCCATCGGCCCGTCGCTGCACCTGCCGATCTTCGAAGGTGGGCGCCTGAAAGGCAACCTGGCCCTGACCGAAGCACGCCAGCAGGAAGCGGCGATCGCCTACCGGCAGACGGTCCTGACAGCCTGGCACGAAGTCGACAACGCGCTGTCGAGCTACCGCCGCGTGCAGGGGCGCGCCGCCCAGCTCGACGTGGCCCTGCTGGAAAACCGCCGCGCACTCACCCACGCCGAGCGCCGCTATGCGCAGGGCGCGGCCGACTATCTCACCGTGCTGGTCACCCGGCAGCGCCTGCTCGACAGCGAAAACGCCGCCTCGCGCGGCCGCACCGACACGGCGCTGGCGATGGTGGCGCTGTACAAGGCACTGGGCGGCGGCTGGGACGCAGCGCAATGACGCACGACTGGATTTCTTCCATGGAGAGCGACCTGCCGCTGTGGGTGCGCGACCTCGACGACGACACCTACGGCGTGCACCACCGCCGCCTGTGCGTGTGGGCCGATGAATTCGACGGCAGCTGGCACTGGGAAATCCAGACCTGGGACGCCGACGGCGTGGCCGGGCAGGGCGTTGCCAACAGCCGCGATGAGGCCATGGCGCTGGCCGATGCCGCCGCCCGCGCGCTTGCCGCAGCGGGTTCACCAGGCAGGGCAGGCCCACGATGACGGCGCACGCACTTCCCGGCGTGCCGGTCGCTCCAGCACCGTCTCCAGCCAAGCCCGCAGCGCCCGCCGTTCATCCCTTCGGCCCGCGCCTGCTCACCGGCGTGCTCGGTGTCTTCGTCGCTGCCATGATGTCGGGCCTGAACAGCCGCATCGGCGGCCTGGCGCTCACCGACATCCGCACCGCCTTCGGCATGGGCGTCGACGACGGCAGCTGGATCAACAGCCTGTACGCGGCCTTCGAGCTGGCGGCGATGCCGTTCTCGGCCTGGTTTGCGGTGACCTTTTCCTTCCGCCGCTATCACCTGGCGGTGGTGGCGGTCTTTGCGCTGCTCGGCATCCTGACGCCGCTGGCGCCGAACGTCACCGTCCTGCTGGTGCTGCGCTGCCTGCAAGGCCTGTTCGGCGGCCTCTTGATTCCGGTGCTGATGGCGGCGGCGCTGCGCTTCTTCCCGCTGCCGCTGCGCCTGTACGGCCTGGCCCTGTATGCGATGACCGCCACCTTTGCGCCGAACGTGGCCACCTGGCTGTCCGGCGCCTGGACCGACGGCCTCCATATCTGGCAGCTGCTGTTCTGGCAGACGATTCCCCTGGCGCTGTTTGCGCTGGGCGCGGTGGCCTGGGGCATTCCGCAAGACCCGGTGCGGCTGGAGCGCTTCAGGCAGGTCGACTGGATGGGGCTGGTCACCGGCTTCATCGGCCTGGTCATGCTCGGCATCGGCCTGACCCAGGGCGAGCGCCTGGACTGGTTCAACAGCCCGCTGGTGAGCTGGCTGTTCGGCGCGGGAGGCGGGCTGCTCGCCATCTTCCTGCTGTGCGAGTGGTTCCACCCCATGCCCTTCATTAAGCTGCAGCTGCTGCACCGCCGTAACCTGGGCCTGGGCTTCGCCATCTTCGTCGGTTTGCTGGTGGTGCTGCTCTCAGGCTCGCTGCTGCCGGCAAACTACCTCGGCCACGCCTGGCACTTCCGCACGCCGCAGCTGGCGGTGATCGGCCTGGAAGTCGGCCTGCCGCAGTTCGTGCTGGGGCCCGCCGTGTCCTGGCTGCTGTACAAGAAGTGGGTCGACGCGCGCCATGTGTTCGCCGCCGGCCTGGTGCTGATCGCGTTGTCCTGCCTGGCTGGTTCGCGCGTCACGCCCAACTGGATGGCCGACCAGTTCGTGCTGGCCCAGGCGCTGCAGGCCTTTGGCCAGC
>Ga0308160_10001411_pt1 | contig 33920 bp, 30 predicted proteins | sample PhyFR1_FD_201036 | JGI IMG/M metagenome (GOLD analysis project Ga0308160, IMG submission 201036) | Phyllosphere microbial communities from UC Gill Tract Community Farm, Albany, California, United States - DLSLF.R1 | ecosystem: Host-associated > Plants > Phyllosphere > Unclassified | place: USA... | reverse complement strand
GTGTTGATGTCCAGGTTGTTGGTCGGTTCGTCGAGCAGCAGGATGTCCGGGTTCGAGAACAGGGCCTGGGCCAGCAGCACGCGCAGCTTCCAGCCCGGCGCCACGGCGCTCATCGGGCCCTGGTGCAGTTCGCTGGCAATTTCCAGGCCGAGCAGCAGCTCGCCGGCGCGGGCTTCGGCCGAGTAACCGTCGTATTCGGCAACCTTGCCTTCGAGCTCGGCCGCTTTCATGTAGTCGTCGTCGGTGGCTTCCGGATTGGCGTAGATGGCGTCGCGTTCGGCGATGGCGTTCCACAGTTCGGTGTGGCCCATCATGACGACGTCGAGGACGCGCACGTCTTCGTAGGCGAACTGGTCCTGGCGCAATTTACCCAGGCGCTCGCCTGGATCGAGGCTGACGTTGCCGGCCGATGGGTCGAGGTCGCCGCCCAGGATCTTCATGAAAGTCGACTTGCCGCAACCGTTGGCGCCGATCAGGCCGTAGCGGTTGCCGTCGCCGAATTTGACGGAGATGTTCTCGAACAACGGCTTGGCGCCGAACTGCATGGTGATATTGGCTGTACTGAGCACTGGTCTGAACCTTTAAAGCGGAGTTTGCAGGAAGTTTGCAATTAACCTGCTATTTTACCACCGGCGAGGATGGTTCACATGGCAATCCTGCCGGTTGAGCCTGGTTCGGCCGGGTTTAAGCCCACATGGTGTACGGCGGGCTCAGGCGCAGCGCAGGGTTGGATAGTCCGACAGCGTCAGGTTAAAGCCTTGAGCATCCGACACCAGGCGCGCCTGGGCGCCGAAGGGAATCGTCACGCGGCGCGGGCCATGCCCGAAGCTGAGCCCGGTCAGCACCGGCACCGGCAGGGTCGCGCGCAGGTGGGCCAGCATGGCGTCGAAATCGTAGCCATTGTCCATGACGCCGAGCCGGTAATCGGAAAAGTCGCCCAGCACCACCGCTTGTTGCCGACCGAGCACGCCGGCCTGCATCAGTTGCAGCAGCATGCGCTCGACCCGGAAAGGATGCTCGGCAATGTCCTCGACGAACAAAATGCCGCCTTCGATGCGCGGAAAATAGTCGGTGCCGAGCAGCGACACCAGCATCGCCAGGTTGCCGCCCCAGATGGTGCCGGCCACGTCGAGCGACGGATTGCCAGCGGCCGCTTCATGGATCGTATGCGTCGGCCCGGCCAGGCACGACCAGAACCGGTCCAGCGTGAACGCGTCCGGCTCGAGGGCGCCGAAGTCGCCGGCCAGCATCGGCCCGGCATAGCTGAGCGCACCCGTTTTCGCATACAGCCCCATGTGCAGGGCCGTGACGTCGGAAAAGCCGACGAAGATCTTGCCACTGCGCGCCAGGCGCTCGAAATCGATGTGCGGCAAGAGCCGCGTCATGCCGTAGCCACCGCGCAGCGCCATCACGACCTGCACCTCCGGATTGTCGGCCGCCGCGTACAGCTGGGCCAGGCGCGCCGCGTCGGTGCCGCCGAAGCGCAGGTGGATGGCGTCGTGGTCGTAATAATTGTGGACGAGGCAGCCGTGGGCCTCGAGGCGGGCGATGCCGCGCGCGACGGCGGCGGGGTCGGGCGTGTAGCCGCCGGGCGCGACGATCGCGACGCCGAGTTGTTGGGTGATCACTGTTTGACGAAAAGGCGTGGTGTTGAGTCGAAAGCAATCTTACCGCGCGCATGGGCGTCGATCAAGGCAAGCATCCGCTCGTTCAGCTGGTCCGGCAAGTCGTGCCCCATGCCTTCGATGACTTCCAGGCGCGCGCCGGGCACCTGCGCCGCCGTGTCTTCGCCGCAGGCCAGCGGCACCAGCGGATCGCAGGCGCCGTGAATGACCAGGGTCGGCGCCGCGATCGTTCGCAAGAGTGGGGAACGGTCGGCGCCGGCGGTAACGGCCAGCATCTGGCGCAGGACGCCGGCCGGGCAATAGCAGCGCCGCAGCGAGCGGGCCACGCGCCGGCGCAGCTGTTTTTCCGGGGTCGGATAGGCCGGGCTGCCGATCACCTGCTGGACGGCCACCGACTGGTCGATGATGGCGTCCACGTCTCTCGGGTCGGCCGGCCGGCTCAGCAGCGCGTGGCGGGCGCCGGGTGTCGGCCCCGGCAAGCCGCGCCGTCCGCTGCTCGACATGATGGATGTCAGGCTGAGCACGCGCTGCGGATGCCGTGCCGCCAGAATCTGGGCAATCATGCCGCCCATCGACACGCCGACCAGGTGCGCACGCGCAATGCCGAGCGCGCTGAGGACGCCGAGCGCATCCCCGGCCATGTCGTCCAGGCTGTAAGGCGGTTTCGCCGGCAGGTTCAGGCGCTGGCGGACCCAGTGCCAGACCGGGTTCGGCGTGCCGGCGCGGTCGAATTTGGTGGAGAGACCGGAATCGCGGTGATCGAAACGGATGACGTAGAAGCCGAGCTCGACCAGGCCATCGACAAAAGCGTCGGGCCAGTTGGTGAGCTGCATGCCCAGGCCGTGCAGCAGCAGCACCGGCGTGGCCTTGGCGTCCCCGGCGGTGTCGAAGGCAATGCGGATGCCGTTGGCGTTCAGTGTCGGCATGGCGAACTGCACTGCACAAAAATGCTGGGATTCACTTCCCTCGAATAAAGCAAGGCTGGTCTCCTCCGCCACCAGGTGGCGGCGCGAAAACCAGCATAGCATTCTTGACACGAAAACGGCGCCCCGGGCCTGGCGTGCGCCGCTTGAAGAGCGCACGCCGGCACGAATGATGGCGATTACGCCACGCTCAGGCCTGGTTCAGGCCGGGTTCAGCGCAAGTTCACGTGAGCGACTTGCGCGCAGCGGCGCGGCGTTCGGCAAAAAAGCGTTTCAGCATCGTGCTGGCTTCCTCGGCCAGCACGCCGCCCACGACACCGGTGTGGTGATTCAGCGCCTCGTGCGAAAACAGATCGAGCACCGAGCCGCAGACGCCGGTCTTCGGGTCGCTTGCGGCGTAGACCACCCGCGCCAGGCGGGCATGCATCATGGCGCCCGAGCACATCGCGCAGGGTTCCAGGGTCACGTAGAGTTCGCAGCCGGGCAGCCGGTAGTTGCCCAGATTTTCCGCGGCGGCGCGCAGGGCGACGATCTCGGCGTGCGCGGTCGGGTCGTGGCGCCCGATCGGCTGGTTGTAACCGACTGCGATCACCTCCCCGTCCTTGACGACCACGGCGCCAACCGGCACTTCGCCCTCGATGCGGGCACGGTCGGCCTGCTCCAGGGCGAGGCGCATGAAGCGGACATCCGGATGCGCCTCGTTCACCAGGTCGTTCGCCGCCTCGCCGATTGCGTCATCGATGCCATCGATGGCATCGATATGCGCGGCGTGCGCGGCCACGTCCTGCTGCGCAGGCGGCAGCGGCGCGGAGTCCACGCAGGCGGATTGTGCTGCATCAGGCATCGGTGATCTCGGCCCAGCAGTTCGGGGTTTCGTGCAGCACCAGCTTGTGCAGGCGCAGGCCGGTGCCGAAACGGTCGGTGTACGCCGCTTTCAGGATACCAAATGCCACGTGCGCCAGGTTCTCGACGGTCGGAATGCGGTCGATGACGACGGTCTTGTGGCCCGGCAGGCTGGCCAGGAACTCGCGCACCTTGTCGTCTTTTTCGTACACGAGGAAGGCATGGTCCCAAACGTCGACCAGGTGCTCTTTGGCGAGCGCCTTGATGTCCGAGAAATCCATGATCATGCCGTTGTCGGAATTGCCTTCAGCCTGGATGACTTCGCCGATCAGCGTGATTTCCAGGGTATAGCGGTGCCCGTGCAAATTGCGGCACTGGCTTTTATGGTCGGGAATGCGGTGGCCGGCATCGAATTCCAGCTTGCGGGTAATGGTCAGCATCAGCGTGTTGTCCAGTCAGGGGATCTGTAAAAGTTTATGGGTCTGGAGGCTGAGCTTCCACTTCGGGTTACGGCGACAGGTTTCGATGGCCAGGCGCGTGTTCTGCGCGGCCAGCAGGCCATCCATCGGCTGCACGAAGAAATGTTCGAAATCCAGGTGCTCGTAGGCGGCCAGGTCCTGATTCGCCTGCGGGATCACGACCTTCAGCTCGTTGCCCTTCTCGACCACCAGCGTCGAGCCCATCTTCGGGCTGACGCAGATCCAGTCGACGCCGGCCGGCACCGGCAGCGTGCCATTCGTTTCGATGGCGATCGTGAAGCCGCGCGCATGCATGGCCTCGATCAGGGCGGTGTCCAGTTGCAGCAGCGGTTCGCCGCCGGTGAACACCACATATTTGCTGGGCGTGTAGGTGGCTGGCCACAGGCTGTCGATCTCGGCCGCCAATGCAGTAGCGTCGCGGAATTTGCCGCCGCGCTCGCCATCGGTGCCGACGAAATCGGTGTCGCAGAACTGGCAGACCGAGCTCAAGCGGTCGGCTTCGCGGCCAGTCCACAGGTTGCAGCCGGAAAAGCGGCAGAACACCGCCGGCCGGCCGGCATGGGCGCCTTCGCCCTGCAAGGTGTAGAAAATCTCTTTGATGCTGTAAGTCACGTTAAGCCTCTCGTCAACCGGCCATTATAACCGCCCACCGCCCCACTTGCCGACCTCCGGGCAGCCGCCCCTCCCGCAACTGTAGCAATTGCCATACGGCACGGACCTTGACTGTCCACAAAGTCGCGCCCTGCGACAACAGGTAACTTGAGTGCCGGAAAGTTCTGATAACCCGTAAGAAGGATCGCCATGAAGACTTCGTTTATCCGCAGCGCCGGTTTCCTTCCCGCCCTCTTGCTCCTGGGCGCGTGCGTGGCGGGCATCGGTATCCCGGGCAGCGCCTTTCCCTCCTCCACCGTCACCGCTCTGATCTGGCTGCTGGGCGCGTCCGGCGCGCTGTGCCTGCTGCTGCGGCGCGGGATCGACCTCGACGACCGCGCGCGCGAACTGGCTGCCCGCCTCTGCCTCGAACAAAAGGCACGTCAGATGGCCGAGGGCGCGCTGACCGATACCCAGGCCGTGCTGACCCGGGTCGTGCGCCAGCACGAAAGCGTGCGTGACGGCGAGCGCAAGCGCATCGCCCGCGACATCGACAGCGAACTCGGCCAGGTGCTCGTCGCCCTGCGCGGCGAAATGTCGCTGTTGCAAGTGGCGAATGCCGGCATCCACCCCGCCACCCACCAGAAAACCGGCGCCATGATCGTCACGCTCGACCTGGCGCTGCGCTCGCTGCGCGTGCTGGCCGGCGATCTGCGTCCGCTGGCCGCCGGCGAAAGCCTGGGCAGCGCCATGGCGCGCCAGTTGGCCGAGTTCACCCGCCTGCATGGCATCGCCCACGTCTTCGACCTGGACACCGACGACGGCGCCAGCGCACTGGGCGGCGAGCGCGAAGCCGATGCCCTGCTCTACCGTGCGCTGCAGGAAGCGCTGGCGGACATCGCCCGCGCCGCCCGTGCGACGGCAATCCGGGTCCGGCTGAACCGCCAGAATACCCGGCTCAGCCTGTGCATCGAGGACGACGGCGAAGCGCAGCCGCACTGCGAATGCGCCTACACCGCGCTGAGCGAACGGGTGCGCGGCGGCGGCGGTGCACTGCGCACGGAAAGCCTGCCCGGTGGCGGCACCCGCTTGGCGATTGCGGTATCCACGGCGGGTGGCCTGGTCCCGGGCTGAGAAGTCAAGCCTGTGGATATTGCTGCACGTCAATAGCGCCCGTGGCAGGCGGTAGCAGAATCGGTCCTTGTCAGCGATCAATAGATTGCTCAACGGATACCAGATAAGGCCGCCTCATGACCAGCACAAGCATGCAGCGTTCGCTCGACGCCGCGCCCGGCATTATCGCCCACGGCAAGGACCTCGGTTTCGCCCACCAGCTGATGGAAACGCTGGCGATCCCCGTATTCGTCCTCGACAGCAATGCCCATGTCCTGATCTGGAACCGGGCCTGCGAGCGCCTGACCGGCGTGCCCGCCGACGAGATTGTCGGCACCGAACACCACTGGCGCAGCTTTTACGACCATCCGCGCCCTACGCTGGCCGACCTGGTCCTGCAAAACCGTACCGATGAAGTGCGCCATATCTATCCGCGCCACGGCACGGCACAGGTGGCCAGCAGCCATCTATCGGTAGAAAGCTGGTGCGACATGCCGCGCGCCGGCAAGCGCCGCTACCTGGCCGCCGACGCCAGCCCGCTGTTCGACCAGCATGGCCACATCACGGCGGTGGTCGAATCCCTGCGCGACCTGACCGACGAAAAGATGGCGCAGATGGCGCTGGAAAAACTGGCCACCCGCGACGGCCTGACCAGCCTGGCGAATCGCCGCTGTTTCGACGATACCCTGACTGCGGAGTGGCAGCGCGCCCTGCGCCAGCGCCAGCCCTTGTCGCTGCTGATGGTCGACGTCGACAATTTCAAGGCCTATAACGATGCCCACGGCCATCTGGGTGGCGACGAGTGCCTGAAACGCATCGCCACCGCCGTGGCCAGCGAAATGCGCGCCAACGACCTGGTGGCGCGCTATGGCGGCGAGGAATTTGCCGTGATCTTGCCGAACCAGTCGCTGAAGGGCGCGGCGATTGTCGCCGAGCGCATTCGGCGCCGGGTCGAGCAGTTGCGCGTACCCCTGTATGCACCGAACGGCCAGCCCCCGACCCGGCATGTGACGGTGTCGATCGGCGCCGCCACCGCGATTGCCGGACCGGACAACGACGCCAGCCAGCTGGTGGCGATTGCCGACGCCGCCCTCTACCGCGCCAAGCACCTCGGGCGCAACCGCATCAGCCTGCCGCTGGCCGAGCCGGGCTGATGTCGCGGGCCGGACCACCCAGGCATGCATACCTGATAACACTGTTCATCCGTTGGGGAATATCTTATGCTTCGCGCTAGATTTTTTCCCAAGGAGAACCTGTGTCCAAACTCTTCCCGATGGCGCTGCTGGCGCTGTCCGCCCCTGTCTTCACTTTGCCTGCCCAGGCCGCGCCGGCCAAAGCCGCCTCCGGCGACAAAGCCGCAGGAAGCGACGTCCTGCCGTTCAAGGCCACCGAAAAGACCCTGGCCAATGGCCTGAAGGTGATCGTGGTGCCGACCGGTTTTCCGAACCTGGTGTCGGTGACGATCCCGGTGCAGACCGGTTCGCGTAACGAAGTCGAGCCGGGCAAGTCGGGCTTCGCCCACTTCTTCGAGCACATGATGTTCCGTGGGACCAAGGCCTACCCGCCGGAAAAATACCAGGAAGTCATCACCAGGGCCGGCGCGCGCCAGAACGCCTACACCAGCGACGACCTCACCAATTACTACACCACCTTCGCCAAGGAAGATCTGGACACCGTGCTGAAGGTCGAGGCCGACCGCTTCCAGCATCTGTCCTACCCGATCGAGGCGTTCAAAACGGAATCGCGTGCCGTGCTGGGCGAATACAACAAGAACAGCGCGAACCCGATGCAGAAGCTGTTCGAAGTGCAGCGCGACGCCGCCTTCACGACACACACCTACAAGCACACCACGATGGGCTTCCTCAAGGATATCGAGGACATGCCGAACCAGTACGACTATTCGAAGGTCTTCTTCGACCGCTGGTACCGTCCGGAGCGCACCACCATCATCGTGGCCGGCGACGTCGAGCCGCAAAAAGCCATCGCCATGGTCGAGAAATACTGGGCCAAGTGGCAAAAAGGCAGCTACAGCGCGCCGGTCCCGGCCGAGCCTGCCGCGCGCGGCGCCCTCTACCGCCATGTGCCTTGGCCGACGCCGACCCTGCCGCTGGTGACGGTCGCCTTCCGCGCCCCGGCTTTCTCGGATACGCAAAAAGACCAGGCCGCGCTGTCGATGCTGCTGTCGCTGTCGTTCGGCCCGACCTCGCCGCTGTACAAGCGCCTGGTGCAGGACGAGCAAAAGGTCGACCAACTGTTCGACTACACGCCGAACCGCGTCGATCCGACCCTGGCCACCATCGGCGCCCGCGTCAAGAAGCCGGCCGACGCCCTGTACGTGCGCGATGCCATCCTGCAGACGGTCGCCCAGCTGCGCGATACGCCGGTGCTTGACAAGGAACTGGCGGATGCGAAATCGGCGAACAAATACGGCCTGATCCGTTCGCTCGACAACACCGAGCAGATCGCCGCCACGCTGGCCTCCTACGTCCACTTCAACCGCTCCTACGGCACCCTGAACCGTTACTACCGCGTGGTCGACAGCCTCACGCCGGCCGATCTGCAGGCCGCCGCCCGCAAGTACCTGGTCGACGACAGCATGGTGATCACCACCCTGGCCCATGACGCCCTGCCCGCCGGCATCGACGCCCTGCCCAAGCTGGCCAGTCTGGCGCCGAAAGCCGCGGATGCGAAGTTCGACGTACTGGTGCAAAAGTCGGCGCTGCCGCAGGTGCGCTTCAAGCTGGTGTTCACGGCCGGTTCCGCCCATGACCCGAAGGGCAAGGAAGGCCTGGCCGCCTTGACCGCCTCGATGGTGGCGGAAGCCGGTTCGCGCGAGCGCAAGATCGACGAGATCACCAAGTCGCTGTTCCCGCTGGCGGGCAGCTTCTCGGACCAGGTCGACAAGGAAATGACCACCTTCAGCGGCTCGATTCATAAGGATAAATGGAACGAGTTCCTCGACATCGCGCTGCCGATGCTGATCGAGCCGGGCTTCCGCGAGGAAGATTTCCGCCGCCTGAAGGATGCGCAGAAAAACGCGCTGCTGCTCGACCTGAAGGACAACAACGAGGAAGAGTTCGGCAAGGAGCGCCTGCAGACGAATGTCTTCGCCGGCACGGCCTACGGCCACCCGGTGCTGGGCAGCGTGAAAGGCATCGATGCGATCACCCTCGACGACGTGAAAGCCTTCTACCGCCAGGCCTATACGCAGGGTGCGGTACGCGTGGGCATCTCGGGCGACGTCAGCGACAGCATGACGGCTGCGTTGAAGACGGCGCTGGCGCGCCTGCCGCAAGGCGCCGGCCTGCCGGCCACGGCGGTGCCCCAGGGCCGCAAGCCGCAGGGCCTGGAAGTCGAGATCATCGAGAAGAACACCCGTGCGACGGCAATCTCGTTTGGTTTGCCACTGGAAGTCACGCGCAGCCATCCGGACTTCCCGGCGCTGTGGCTGGCCAAGACCTGGCTCGGTGAACACCGCGCGTCGAGCGCCCACCTGTACCAGCAGATCCGCGAACTGCGCGGCCTGAACTACGGCGACTACGCCTATATCGAAGCCTTCCCGGGCGGCATGTACGGCTTCTTCCCGCGTCCGAATCTGGGCCGCAAGGCGCAGTTGTTCGAGGTGTGGATCCGTCCGGTGGCGCCGCAGAACGCCCACTTCACGCTGCGTTTGGCGCTGTCGGAACTGGGCAAGATGGTCGACAACGGGATTTCGCAGGACGACTTCGAGACCACCCGCGGTTACCTGATGAAGAACGTGTTCGTGATGACGGCGACCCAGGACCAGCGCCTCGGTTATGCCCTCGATGCGCAGTGGTACAACACACCGGAGTTCACGCAGATGATGCGTGACGGGTTGTCGAAGCTGACGGTGGCCGACGTGAATGCGGCGATCAGGAAGCATTTGTCGGCCAAGAATCTGTCGGTAGTCGTGATTACCAAGGATGCGGCGGGACTGAAGCAGGCACTGGTGTCGGATGCGTTTTCGCCGATCAAGTACGATGCGGCGAAACCGCAGACGGTGCTGGATGAAGACCAGGTGATCGGGAACATGAAGCTGGGGATTGCGGCGGAGAAGGTGAAGATTACGCCGGCGGTGCAGGCGTTTGCGGAGTGATGTGTGGTAACGGGCCCATTTCTTTCAGGTGTGCTGAGGGATGTGGGGCTGTTGCCTGCTTTGTTCGTGGTGTGTTGAATCCGCGTGGGCACGGGGTGCCCACCCTACAGGAGACATTTTCGCCATCAATAACGTAGGACAAAAACAAAGGGCGCCGTCAGGCGCCCTTTGTTGTTAATGCGGAGCCGGCAACGCTCGCACCGGCCCGGTGTTTACAATATTACGAAGTCATGCGGTTCCAGCCGTGGCGGACGGCGGCCTTCATTTTTTCCCAGGTCGACACGCCGTTGTTCGGGTAGCGTGCATCCCAGCTGCTGTGCAGGTCGGACTCGACGTCGTCCCATGGGCGGTCGCGGTACATCTCGCTCTTGCGCATTTCCGAACCGTAGCTGTAGGCCGGCTTGTAGGTGTCGAAGTCGTCGCCGGTCGTGCCGTAGCTGCTGGCGTAGTGGTTACGGTAGTAGGAATCGTCGTCGTCGTCCGTCATGCGATCCCAGCCATGCTTGACCGCGGCCTTGGTCTTGTCCCAGGTCGAGACGCCATTGTCGCTCGGGTAGCGGCTGTCCCAGTCGCTGCGCAGGTCGGTTTCGGCGTCGTCCCATTGGCGGTTGCTGTACTTCTGGTCGCGGCGCATGTCCGAACCGTAGCTGTACGCCGGTTTCACGTCGTCGTAGGAATCGCCGCTGGTGCCGTAGCTGCTGGCATAGTGGTTACGGTAGTAGGAATCGTCGTCGTCGTTCGTCATGCGATCCCAGCCGTGTTTGACCGCGGCCTTCATCTTGGCCCAGGTCGAACCGGCCTTGTTGCCGGCGCGGGTAGCCCAGTCGCTCGACAGATCGGTTTCGACGTCGTCCCACTGGCGGCCGCTGTATTTCTGGTTGCGCGCCATTTCCGAGCCATAGCTGTAGGCCGGAGCGTAGTCGTCGTAGCTGTCGCCCGTGCTGCCGTAGTTGCTGGTGAAGTGATTGCGGTAGTAATCGTCGTCGCTCATCATGCTGGACCTCGCCGAGTTGGCGCCGAGCTGCTCGATTTCGACTTCGGTGTGCCGCACCGTGTCGTTGATCTGCTGCTGGCGCTGGGTGACTTCCTTGTTGATCGTGACTTCCTCGACCACGCGCGCCGATTTCTCGACCACGGCTTCCTCGGCCGTTTCGCGCATTTCGATCGACTGTTCCTTGAAGGCCGAGCTGTCGGTGCCGCTGATCGGCTCGTTCACAGGACGGCGCTGCACGTTCACGTGCTCTTCGCGCAGGCCGATCGATTCGTTGACCGGGGTTTCGACGACACGCGAGAACACGCGCATGCCGCCGCGCTGGACTTCACGCTTGCCGACCTTCAACTGTTCCTGCACGACCGGAATGGCCGCGGTGTTGGTGTCGCGCTGCTGCGAGCCGCTCAGTGAGGAACCGCTCAGCGACGAACCCGTCAGCGAGGTGTCCTGCATGCTGGCGCCGGACTTGGCCGAGCCTTCCAGCGACGAGCCTTGCAGCGACGAGCTGGAGGACAGCGAGGACGAACCCGACAGCGAGGATTTGTTCGAGGACAGGGAATCGGCGTCAGCCGACGGATTGCTCGAGCCCATGCTGTTCTGCAGGTTGCCGCTGCCGCTGCCGTAGCTGCCGGCGCTCAGCTGGTCGTGCGAGCCCATTGGCTCCTGATAGGTGGTGCCCATCGGGTTCGGGTCGTTCAGCGACTGCTGGTTCAGCGGCAGGCGGTCGTTGTCCGATTGCAGCGACATCGACTGCGACTGCTGCAGGCCGCCGGCGCCCACGCCCATCACGCCGGCGCCTGGCGAGTTCATGTCGCCCATGCCCGCTCCGCTCGACCATTTTTCCGATTGTTCGTCGATATCGACCGGGCCATAGCGCTCGACGATGTCGGCGGCGCGTTCGACTTCCGGCTCGCTGTCGGCGTTCACGGTCAGCACGTGGTTGCCCTGTGCCACGGCGTTCGAATACTTGGTGTGGTGGGCGTCGTTGTCGGCGCCGAAGATGTCGCTGAAGAAGTTCTTGATGCTGGCGCCGATGCCCGGTTCTTCGGTGGTTGTGGCGCCGCTGTCGGTCAGCGAGCCGGCCGGGGTCACGCCTTTCGAGGCCATGGCTGGATCTTCGTTGCCGTGCGAGAGGCGCACGTCGTTGCTGGAAAAGCCCGAGGACAGCAGTTCGTTTTTCGCGCTCACCGCGTCGTTGTGGTTGTCAAAGACAGCAATCAGAGTATGTTGCATGATCATTCCTCCAGATATATTTGGTCACTTCGTTGGCGGGGACCCGGATTCGTCGAAGCGTTCGATGCTGAGCTGTTCGGCTTTCAGCACGACCTCCTCCTGATGCCGCTCTTCGCGGCGAATCCGGGTAATGTGGAGCTCTTCCTTGATGCGCACGCGGCGCTCGACCACCAGCACTTCTTCGAGAATCGGCACGATCATCGTGTCGCCTTCGTAGCGGGTGGTGGGCGCCTCATCCGGCGCGACGATGCGGTCGACCGCCACATGCTCGATCGCCACCTCGTCGCGCCCAAGGCGCTCGTCGATGGTGACCGGCTGCGTTACCACGGTCTTGTGAATGCGGACGCCGCGTCCGGTGTCGACCGTACGGGTACCGACCGCGAGCTGTTCCGCGACGACCGGGATCGTCAATCGATCCTGTCCTGCTGGGTCTGACGTGTTACCTGCCATTGAATCGGCTCCGTTTGGTCGCTGACGCGAGACCAGCTCAGGTTACTCCAAACTGTCGGGGGTGCGCGCACCATTGACCTCAGTAAATTGATGAGGTTTTTGAGCAGTAAAACGCAGGAGGCTGCAGGTAGGAGAAGAGGCAGGAAGCCTGTAGGTAAAGGCTGTCCGCGAAATGCGGGGGAGCGGCAGCCGGACGCGAGTGCGCCGGCGCGCAGGTGTTCATGGCCCGGTCGGGCGCCAGCGAAAACTTAGCTGAATCTTAATTGACGCTTGAGCAAGCTTGTTCAGTCTAATTAAATGGATTCTCGACCTGCTGGACTTGCGGTGGCGGCAGTTGCTCCGGCAGTTCCTGCTCTTCCAGCTTGCCCATGATCTCGCCCAGCAGCGCATGCAGGCGCCGCGCCAGCGCCAGCCCGGCCTGGTCCAGCGTCAGATCGACGTCGCCCGACAGCGTGATGCGGTCGAGGCGGTTCTCGATCATGAGGTCGCCGATGTGCAGCACGTCGGCTTCGTTGGCGTAAGGGACAAAGGGTTTGTCGGCAGACTTCTTCTTGGCGTTCATGGCAGCTCCTTAGTTCTTCAGGCCCGACCAGAAGTCGCGTGCCTGTTTCTTTTGCTTGATCCTGGGCAGGCGCAGCATGCGCTCCTTTTGCTCCCGGCTCAGCGACGGCAGGAATTCGATGCCGACGATGCGTTCGAGCTCGGCCACCGGAATCACCTGGATATCGGCGTGCGCGCGGTTCTCGGTGAACCAGGCGGCCGCCAGCTTCTGGCGCGGGCTGTAGACCACCTTGTACATGTGGCTCGGCACCAGCACGTTGCCGACCTTGCGCAGGTTGGTGCCGAGGAAGGCCGGCCCCGTGATCACGTACAGCTGCCCTTCCTTCTTCGCCATCTTGCGCACCTCGCCTTCGATCGGCGCCCAGATGTGGCGGTTGTGGTCGCCATCCTGCGGCACCATGTTCGCCAGGGTAAAGCTTTCGCGCTGGCTGCGCTTGTCGGGCATATCGCCGTTCGGGGCCAGATGGCCGCGGTCGAAACCGCTGCGCGCATAGTCGGACAATTCGGCGCGCTGCCCGCGCGGCAGGCGCGATTCGGCATGGAAGTCGTTGTCGCGCTTCATGCCCTGGGCGGCAGTCACGTTTTCGGCGCGCAGGTTTTCGGCCGACCACAATGGGGTGCGGGTGATCCCGGAATGCATGACGCCGAACACGCCGTAGCAGAGCTCGCGGGTGGCGTTGGCCAGCTTGGGGTTGCGGATCTCGGGCGCGCGGCCGTCGGCATAATGGTTGGGACAGCTGCTGCTGGCGGCATGCGCCAGGGCTGGTGCAAGCAGCGCGGCGGTCAGGGTCGCAAAGGCTGCAGCCTTGCTGAGTGCTCGATGAAACATGTGCTCGGTTGAAAGAATGTAACGAGCCTGCATTGTAGCCGACACATACGCTCCAACCCGCCATGCATTGGACGAAAATCAAGCGGATGCACCGGAATGGCGCACGATTGATTGTGCATTGTCCAAGAGAATCCTCTAGAATATGCGCTCTTTTGATAACATTCCGTAACGGAAACAAACCACCGTCAATGGAAAAGTCCCCGATTCCGGAGGACCTGCGGCGCTTTGTGCTGACAAGCATTCCGTCCGTACCCTTCCTCGAAGCGCTGCTGTTGCTGCGTGCCGATCCTGCGCAGCAGTGGAACAGCGACACGCTGGCCCAGCGCCTCTATGTTCGCGAGCGTACCGCCCACACCCTGCTGGAGGACCTGTGCCGCGCCGGCATGGCGGCGCCCTGCGCCGAGCTGCCGGGCTGCTATCTCTACCAGCCCAGCTCGCCGCATCTGGACGAACGCGTTGGCGCGCTGGCCGAGCTGTATGCGAAGCACCTGGTGGAAGTCACGCATCTGATTCACTCCTCCCTCGACCGCAAGGCGCAACAGTTCGCCGACGCCTTCAAACTGCGAAAGGATTCGTAAGTGGCGGAAACGATCTACATCCTGTGCATCCTGACCTCACTGGCCTGTGCCTGGCTGCTGTTCGCCAGTTACCGGCGCACGCGCTACCGTCTGCTGTTCTGGAGTGGCTCCTGCTTTGCGGTGATGACGCTGAATAATCTCTTCCTCTTGCTCGACAAGATCGTTTTCCCCGATATTAATTTCTTGCCGGCGCGCCTGATCAGCGCCCTGATCGCCATCGCCCTGCTGCTCTACGGCCTGATCTACGAGAAGGAATGACATGACCGAACTGTTCACCGGCGCCATCACCATGGGTTCGCTCGTGATTGCGCTGTTCTTCCTGCGCTTCTGGCGCGACTCGGGCGACCGCTTTTTCCTGTATTTCGCCCTCTCCTTCTTCATCGAAGGCGTGCACCGGCTGTATTCGGCCCTGCACGATGCCGGCGGCGAAGATTCGCCCCTGCACTACCTGATCCGCCTGCTGGCCTATGGTTTGATCCTGTGGGCGATTCTGGAAAAGAACCTGCCCCGGGCCAGGGACCGAAAGTAAGCACATCCTCGTAGCGTGCGCCCGCTCCGGCTTGTCTCGATGATAATCAAATCATGATCTTCAACGCACATACGGAGGAAGCATGACGACACCAGACCAGCACGCCAAAGCGCCGGCGCAGGAGCAGAACCCGCAGCCGGGCGCCGACGACTTGAACCGTTCCGAAAATCTGCTGCCGGGCGACGAAGGCGCGGAAGATGGCCGTTTCGAAGTGGCCGAGGAAGTCAGCCTCGATATCCAGGGCGACGATACGCGCCGCGTTGGCCAGTTGCCGGGCAGCGTTACCGAATCGCTGCCGGACACCGTGAGTACCGAACCCGACAGCGAGGACGCGGGCAAGCCCTGAGCGGCCGCGGACGCAACGACCGCATTTGCAGCAGGGGTGACAGCAGTAGCAACAACAGCATTGCCTGCGCAGCCCCGCTGTGCAGGCTTTTTTTACGTCCTACATCGTCACGCCCATGCGCAAGCCCTCGATGGTATGCGCCTGCGCGATGTGCTCGAGATCGTCCACCACGCGGCAGGTGATGTGTTCGCGCAGTTCCGGCGCCAGGCTGTCGTAATACGCGCGGGTCAGCTGCAGATCGTGCTTGTCGGCGTTGCGCGCATCCGGCGCATCGACGCCGAGCACGAACACCGGGCGTGAGCGGTCAGACTGATTCGCGGTGCCGCGGTGGATGGTCAGCGCCGAGCGCGCCGAGATGTCGCCCATGCGCGGCAGCTTGCGCTGGGCACGCGCCTCGTAGCGCGCCCAGCGTTCGCGCGGCGGAAACATCGGATCGCCCTCGCCGAGGTCGTCCCACTGGGTGCCCGGCGCGATTTCGAACGGCCCCATGTCCTCGTCCACATCCACGGTGGTGATGTTGAAGGCAAGCGAATTCAAACGCCGGCCGATCAGGGTGGCCTGGGGCGAAGCGAAGTCGCGGTGCCAGGGCTGGTGCAGCGCCCCCGGCCCGGGAATATCGAAGCCGGCCTCGACGATACGGTAATCCGGCCCCAGCACCGCGCGGCACACCGCCACCACCCAGGGGTGGCCGATGATGTCGGCGAAGCCGGCAATGCGCTCGGGATGCGCTTCGACGTAATAGCGGTTCGGTCCGCGTTCGAGCGCCCCGCCCGGCCGCGCGCGTGCTTCGGCGAACAGGGTGGCGATGTCCTGGCCCAGGCGTTCGACCCAGGCCCGTTCGAAGGCGCCCTTGCAGGCGATGATGCCGTCCCCGTACAGGCCGCCCATGATGGCGGCCACGTCATAGGGTTCGGAATGGCGTGCTGCGTCTTGCATTGCTGTCTCCTTGTCCGGCGCCCGGCCGCGGCCAGGCGTGCGCCCATCCTAACGCCAAACGGCGCGATGGCGGCACGCCGGTCGGCGATTTGGCCTTCGTCTGTGGAAACAATGTGACATGGCGGCAGACTTGCCGCCCCTACCAGGCCAGCGTCAGCAGCAGACTCGCCATCCGCGGCCAGCACAGCTGGCTCACTTCCTCGCGGCTGGCCCAGCGAAAACCGTCCATTTCCAGGGTCGGCTTGCCGGTCTTGTGATGCGGGAACCAGCTGGTGCAGGCCAGCTGGCGCAGGTCGCCCAGCTCGGCGCCGGCCTCGACGCGGTACAGATGCAGGCGCTTGTCGCGCCGGTAGTCGAATTCGCCGAGGTCGACGAAATGCTCGGGTGCGAACACGGCGCCGCTTTCTTCGAACAGTTCGCGCATCGCCGCTTCCAGCGTGGTTTCGCCCGGGTCCTGCATGCCCTTCGGGATGTCCCAGGCGGCGGTGCCGGTCACGTGGCCGAGCAGCAGGCTTCCCGGCGCGCGCAGGACCAGGGTGCCGCACGACACGGTGACCTTCCTCATCGGCTGCTCCGAAGTGTAAAGATGGCAATGTAGGCTTGATGCTGCCGGGTGTCAATTGTGCGCGCTCGCGGCGGCGGGCAACGCACACTAGGCCGCACCTGTGGGCATCGCTGGAGCGGCAATGGATGTGCGCTTTTTCAAGAACGACCTCGAAAGCTGGGCCATCGCGGCCGCCATCACCCTCGGCGTGACGCTCGCCCTGCACTTCCTGCGCCGGGTGGTGCTGCACAGGCTGCGGGCGCGCTCGGCGCGCGCCGGCTTGACAGCCGATGCCGGCGCCAACGAGCTGGTTGCCAGCATGCTGCGCAACACCTATCTGGTGATCATGCTGGCGATGTCGGCCTATCTCGGCGCCCTCGCCCTCGACCTGACCGACAAGCAGCGCCTGATCGTGTCGCGCGTGGCCATCGCGGCCCTGATCCTGCAACTGGCGATCTGGGGCGACACCCTGCTGCGCGCCTGGCGCGACCGCAGCATCGGCGGCGACGGCAAGCGCGCCTCGCGCACCATCATCTGCTTCCTGACCCGGCTGGCGCTGTGGGTGGTGGCGTTCCTGATGGTGCTGGATAATTTCGGCTTCAACATCACGGCCCTGGTGGCCAGCCTGGGCGTGGGCGGCATCGCAGTCGCCCTGGCGGTGCAGAACATCCTCGGCGATCTGTTCGCCTCGCTCTCCATCATGTTGGACAAGCCCTTCGAGATCGGCGACTTCATCATCGTGGGCGACGTGCTCGGCTCGGTCGAGCACATCGGCCTGAAGACCACGCGCCTGCGCGGCCTGGGCGGCGAACAGGTGATCTTCGCGAACGGCGACTTGTTGAAGAGCCGGATTCACAACCACAAGCGCATGGAAACCCGGCGCGTGGCATTCGTGCTGCGTGTGGCCTATGGCAGCAGCGAGCAGCAGCTGGCGCGCATTCCCGCGCTGATCCGCGAGGTGGTGGGCGCCGAGCCGCGGGCCGTCTTCGAGCGCGCCCATTTCTTCCACTATGGCGAATGGTCGCTGAACTTCGAGGTCGTATACCACTTCCAGAGCCCGGACTATGTCGCGCACATGGATACCCAGCAGGCGATCCTGCTCGAGATCTACCGGCGCTTCGAGCGCGAAGAGATACGGTTTGCGCATCCGCTGTCGATCGTGCGGATGGATGGGCAGGATGGGGCGGCGCAGTCTTCGTTCAGGTCGTAGGGTGGGCACCCCGTGCCCACGCGGTACGCACGGCTTCGGAGCCCGCTGCCGTGAAGCGTCGCTCGAAACGCAAACGATGGCCAGGAACGCGGGATACGGCGTGGCTTCGCTCGAAAGCCCGAGCGACGTTTGCATGGCACGTGGCCAGGCGATGCGCACGTAACCGCGTGGGCACGGTGTGCCCACCGTACGGTCAATGGACAGGCCCGGGACCATCGCCAACGTGTTTTCCAGGCACGTAAAAAAGCCCGCCGGGCTTGCGCCGGGCGGGCTTTTTTGAAAAGCGCGAAAGCTTACGCAGCCTGCACCGGCAGCGGTTCGGCGCGGTTGGCGGCGATGGCTTCGGTGGCCACCGGCGCCGGGCGGGCCTTGTTGCCTGGTACGGCGTTGCCGATCAGCTCATGCATGCGGGCGGCGGTCTTGTCCCACGACGTATTCGCAACGACTTCGCGCATGCGCTTGGCCATGGCAGCCTGTTCTTCGGACGATTGCGCCAGCATGCGCTCGCAGGCGGCGATGTACTGTTCCGGGGTCTCGGCAATCGCCACCACGTCGCCGTACGGCACCTTGACGTCGGTGATCGGGGTGCTGACGCTCGGCTTTTCGGCCGCCATGTATTCCAGCACCTTGGTCGGGCTGATGAACTTGGTCGATTCGTTCATGGCGAACGGCAGCAGGCAGACATCCCAGCCGGCCAGGAACTGCGGCAGTTCCTGGTAGCCGCGCTGACCCATGTAATGCACGTTCTCGGCGCGCGGCAGTTCGGCCGGGTCGATCTTCACGACCGGGCCGACCAGCACGATCTGCCATTCCGGGTGGGCGGCAGCCATATCGCGCACCAGGCCAGTGTCGAAACGTTCGTCGATCACGCCGTAGAAGCCCAGGCGCGGACCGGCGACATGGGCCTGGTCCGGGTGCGAGATGGCGGCGTTCAGGGCCTGCTGGAAGTGGTGGGCATCGACGCTGCTCGAGAAGCAATGGGCGTTCGGGTGGCGGTTTTTCTTGGCTTCGTACAGGCTCGGGCCGCCGGTGAAGACCAGGTCGGCGATGTTCAGCAGGGCCGACTCGCGCTGCAGCAGCTGCTTCGGCGGGTTTTTGAAAGCCGACAGTTCGTCCATGCAGTCGTAAATGACCAGGGCCGGGTCGAGACCCTGCAGCAGCGGCAGCGCCATCGGGGTGTAGAACCAGACGACCGGACGCTCGCCTTCAGGGACCAGGTCGGACAGCAGGCCTTGCAGGACCGGGATCTGGTCGTCGTGGAAACCGTAGTGCGGAACGTTGGTGTGTGGCTGGCACACCGTGATGTTCGGCGCGACGGCCGTCTTCTTCAGGTGTGCGGGCCCTTCGGTATGCACCGGTTCCTCGATGAAGAGGATGTTGTAGTGTTCGGCCAGACGCGTCATCAGATGCTGGGGACGCTGAAACACAAAATCCCAACGGAGGTGGCAAAACACGATAAGGGTCTGCATGTTGATTTCCTTTTGCCTCGGAGGCGTTTTAGTTGATCTTGGAGCCGTGCGATGGATGCGCGAACCGGGCTGGCGCGATGCGCCGCAGCCGCCGTTTCAGCGCGCATGTGTGACGCCGGACCGAACAATCGTAACATGCAAATTTGCCACTATTTTCAGTTATGCATCGCAACCTTCGGCGTTGGAAATGGATTTGCTTGGGTGGCAAGCCAGGCCTCATAGGAGAGCCTGGTGTTGCGCTGCCTCAGCTGTAAGGAAAGTCCTACTCGCATACAAGAGAAACAACTACGAAAACTCATCCATATTGCTGAGCTGTGCAATCGTGCGCGGCGTCGAAACGCCCTGCCGGAGCGGTTTTCGGGAAGTGCCGCGCGTCTGCCGGCAATGCATGAGGCTGTAGGCGTAGCGGAAAGGAACGGTCGTGCGAAATGCGGGGATGCGCCAGTCGATATGGCTGAGAATGCTGCATTGCAGCAGCGGATCGACAATGAAGGAGTCCGCCAGGCATGCAGCGCCCGGCGGACCGAGGCAGCGTCAGTCGGCCGGATACGGCTGCGCGCCCTCGGGGTGCCCGTCGGCGCTGAAGCCGTCGGCGCTCGACACGTCGTCGATGCCGAGCGTGCCGAGCGCGTCGCACAGCTCGTCGATTTCGGCGCCGAGATCGGCCGCCAGGTCGACGGCCTTGCCGGCACCGCCCCAGGGCGGGCCGCCGTCGAGCGCATACAGGTTCACGCGCAGCGTGATGTGTTCGCCCCCGTCGAGCGGGGCCACCACGGCGCGCACCGCGTCCGGCGCCAGCTCTTTTTCCGCCAGCAGGCCGTTGATCTCGGACAGCAGGCCAAGCAGCGCCAGTTCCGCCACGCTCTGCTCTTTCGCGCCGTAGAACAAATCCTGGTACAGGAAACTGATTGCCAGGCGCTCGGGTTCCTGCGCCAGGCAGCGCGCCACCAGCGGCGCCACGCGCTCGGTCCAGGCGCGGTAGCGGCGCATACGTTCGGCAAAATACACGTCGGCGCCGATTTCGTCCTTCGGCACCTGGTAGAACGGATCACCCACGCGTTTCATCGAGAAGCCGAGCAGGAAGCGCAGTTCCATCGCTTCTTCGTCGGGGGCGAAACGTTCGCCGCTCCAGCCGCGGATGCTCGCTTCGAGCAGCGGCGCCGGCACCGGCTTCTTGCTGCCCAGGCTGGCGGCCGCCTCGCGCAGGAGGTCCTGCAAGGCGCTGTAGGAAATGTGGTCGATCTCGGCCAGGTCGTAGGTATGGCGCACCAGCGCGACTTTCGCGTCCTTGCTGTCGAGGTCGGCCGCGATGAAGCTGGCGGCCAGTTCTTCGTAGGCGGCGTCGTCGCCGAAGGTTTCCTGCGCCACCAGGCCGCCGCTGCTGCGCACGAACATCGGAATCAGAAAGGCGTCGATCTCGCGTTCCGGCTCGCCTTCGCGGCGCAGGTGCAGAGTCGCGGCCTGTTCGCCGATGTGGGCGCGCAGCAGGCGGCAGGCGTCGGGGTCGGTGAAGCGGGCCAGCTCGATGGCGCCGTACAGCACTTCGTCACGCTTGCGGCGCAGCGCCTTGCGCACCGTGACGATCAGCTCTTCCTCGCGTGCGGCGGCGAGTTCGGGATCGCCCTCTTCGCCTTCGGCGACGTCGAGCGCGAGGTCGGCCAGGGCCTGGGCCAGCGCGTCGAGGTCGGCCTCGGCGGCGGATTCTGCGGCGGATGCGGCGGCGCCTTTGCGCGGCACGGGCATTTTATTTTTCGGCATGGGCATGGGTCTCGATGGATGAAGGCGCCATGTTAGCAAATCGGCGCCGCCCTGCTAACCCACGCGCTCGTTGCTGCGCTGGCCGGCCTGCTCGTGCTGCCCGTCGGCGGCGCCACCCCCGATCATCGCCAGCGCCGCCAGGATCGCTTCGGGTTCGGCCGGCTTGGCGATGTGCAGGTCGAAGCCGGCTTCACGCGCGCGCGCCTTGTCCTGCAACTGGCCGTAGCCGGTGAGTGCGATCAGCATGGTGGTCGTGAATTCCGGCAGCGCGCGCAGGCGCCGCGCCAGTTCGTAGCCGTTCATGTCGGGCAGGCCGATATCGAGGATGAAGGCGTCGGGCCGCTCGAATGCCGCCCATTCGAGCGCGCTGGCGGCATCGTAATAGGTCGACACCAGATGGTCGCCGGCCGCTTCGAGCAGCAGCGACAGACTGACGGCGGCGTCGATGTTGTCGTCCACCAGCATGATGCGCAGGCCGTTCGCGGTGAGTTCGGGCGCACGCTGCGGCAGCGCCGGCGTGCGGCTCAGGGCCGGCAGCTCCTGCTTCAGCGGCAGCTTGACGGTGAAGATGCTGCCGCCGCCGCGCCCCGGGCTGCTGAGGTCGACGCTGCCGCCGTGCAGCTGCACCAGGCTGCGCACCAGGGCCAGGCCCAGGCCCAGACCGCCCTGGGGCCGGTCGGCCTTGCGCTCGCCCTGGGAAAACAGATCGAATACGCGCGGCAGCAGTTCCGGGGTGATGCCTTCGCCGTCGTCGGCCACGGTGAGCGCGGCTTCGCCGTCGGCGCCGGCCAGGGTCAGCTGGATGTGGCCGTGCGGCGGCGTATACTTGGCCGAGTTGGTGAGCAGGTTGGCCACCACCTGGGTCAGGCGGGTCTGGTCGGCGCGTACCAGCACCGGCGTCGACGGCATGCGCAGGTCGAGGCGGTGCTGGCATTCCTGCATCAGGGGCCGGGTCTGTTCGACGGCGCGCTCCACCACGCCGCGCAGATCGACATCTTCCAGGCTCAGGCTGACCAGCCCGCGCGTGACGCGCGAGACGTCGAGCATGTCGCTCAGCAGACGGTTCATGTGTTCGATCTGGCGTCCGATCACGTCGGCGGCGTAGCGCGCCCGGTGCACGTCGAGTCCCGGCATCTTGAGCAGCTGGGCGGCGGTGCCGATCGGCGCCAGCGGGTTGCGCAGCTCGTGGCCGAGCATGGCCAGGAACTGGTCCTTGGCGCGGTTTTCCTCTTCCGCCGCCTGGCGCGCATGCTGCTCGCGCTCGAACTGCAGCTGGCGCTCGTTGCCGGCGTGGTCGCGGAAGGACTGGGCGCGGCGCAGTTCTTCGCCGGCCTGGCGCAAGGCTTCGAGCAGGCGGTCGATTTCGACGATGCGCGAACTGTCCGGCGCCGGCGCCGTACCCTGCCCGAGCGCGGCGGCGGCATCCGTGGCGCGCCCGAGCGAACGCGCATGCATGCGGCCGAACCAGGTGGCCAGCAGCGCCGCGCACACCACTGCCGCCAGCAGGCCGGCCGCCGCCAACTGGCGTGCCGTGCCCGCGCGCGCGGCCACCAGCTCGGCGGGCGCCGCCACGGCCACGGTCCAGCCCGAGGCGCCGACGTGCACGAAGGCGGTATGCGACAGTTCGCCGCGCCGCATCGGCAGTTCCAGCTCGCCTTGCGCGGACGTGGACGCGGCCGCGCTCAGCGCCGGGTCGGCGGTTTGCCCGACCAGCTCGATCGAGCCGAGGTTCGAGGCGATCAGCTTGCCCTTGCGGTCGACCAGGTCGACCTGCCAGTCGGCCGGCACGCTGGCCTGCCCCAGGTGCTGGCGGAAATGCTCGTTGCTGAAACCGGCCGCCAGCGCGTAGCGCCGTCCGCCGCTGGAGACCGGCAGTGCGAGATAGGTCATCAGGCGCCCGCTGACGCGGCCCGGGGTCAGGTCGGTGGCCAGCGCGCGCTGCTGGCTGAACAGGAGGGCGATATTCGGGTGGCTGGGTTCGGGCGGCAGGACGGTGTTCGCCGGGGCCACGGTATTGATCAGCTGGCGGCCCTGCTCGTCGAGCAGCACGATCCAGCTGGCGTTCCCGTGCGGCGAGCCGACCGCTTCCTCGCGGAAGGCGGCGAGGTTGCCGCCTGCCAGGGCCGGCGACGCGGCCAGCATCCGCAGATGGGTTTCGGCATCGGCCAGCTCGTCCTCGACCAGCAAGGCCACGCGCCCGGCGATTTGCCGCACTTCGGCGTGCGCCGCATCGGTTTCGGCTTCCTGCAGCAAGTGCAGGGTCAGTCCGGCAAAAAGAATCACCGGCATCATGATTGCTGCGGCCATCAGGTACAGCCAGGCACGAATTCGCATCGCGGGCTCACAGGCAGACGGCCGTCGACATGACAGCCAGCAAATCGATGATACCAATGCTGCAACATAAATCAAGGAAAGAATATTTACACGGCATCACATCGCAACATCCATCCCCCATGGTAGGAAAGACAAGCTTGCTGACGCCGCCAGGCGGCGCAGTGTATGCTTCGCTCATCCATCCACTCACCTATTGCGGGAGCCCCGCCGCCCATGCTCGACAACTACTTCAAACTCAAGGAAAGCGGCACCGACGTACGCACCGAACTGCTCGCCGGCCTGACCACCTTCCTGACGATGGCCTACATCATCTTCGTCAATCCCTCGATCCTGGGCGACGCCGGCATGCCGAAGGAATCGGTGTTCGTCGCCACCTGCATCGTGGCCGCCCTCGGCAGCGCCGTCATGGGCCTGTATGCCAACTACCCGATCGGCATGGCGCCGGGCATGGGCCTGAACGCCTATTTCGCCTATGCCGTGGTGCTGGGCATGGGCGTGGCCTGGCCGGCGGCGCTGGGCGCCGTGTTCATCTCGGGCTGCCTGTTCATCCTGGTGTCGGTGTTGGGCCTGCGCGGCATGATCGTGAACGGCATCCCGCATTCGCTGCGGGTGGCGATCACGGTTGGCCTGGGCATGTTCCTGGCGCTGATCGCGCTGAAGAACGCCGGCATCGTGGTCGGCAGCGAGCCGACCCTGGTGAAAGCGGGCGACCTGCATGCGCCGCCGGCGGTGATGGCGATCGTCGGTTTCATCCTGATCGTCACGCTCGACCGGCTGAAGGTGCGCGGTGCGATCCTGATCGGCATCATCGTGGTTACGGTGCTCAGCTTCTTCTTCGGCGGGAACACCTTCAAGGGCATCTTCTCTGCGCCGCCGTCGATCGACCCGACCCTGTTCAAGCTCGATATCCCGGGCGCGCTGTCGGTCGGCATCCTGAACGTGGTGCTGGTGTTCTTCCTGGTCGAACTGTTCGATGCCACCGGCACCCTGATGGGCGTGGCCAGCCGCGCCGGCCTGCTGGTCGAGGGCAAGATGGAGCGCCTGAACAAGGCCTTGCTGGCCGACAGCGGCGCGATCGTCGCCGGTTCGGTGCTCGGCACCTCCAGCACCACGGCCTACATCGAAAGCGCGGCCGGGGTCCAGGCCGGCGGCCGCACCGGCCTCACCGCCCTCGCCGTGGCGGTGCTGTTCCTGGCGTGCCTGTTCATCGCGCCACTGGCCGGCGTGGTGCCGGCCTACGCCACCGCCCCTGCCCTGCTGTTCGTCGCCTGCCTGATGCTGCGCGACCTCGGCGACATCGAATGGGGCGACACCACCGAAAGCATCCCGGCCGCGATCACGGCGCTGGTGATCCCGTTCACCTACTCGATCGCGGAAGGCATCGCCTTCGGTTTCATCACTTATGCGGCGCTGAAGCTGACCACGGGCCGCGCGCGCGAAGTCAAGCCGATTGTTTGGATCATTGCGGGGCTGTTCATTTTCAAGATTGTCTACATCGGGACCTGAACCTCGCCTGACTGGCACCTGCGGCTGAGTCGCGTATGCGCCGCAGATGCCGATTCTGTTCGCCCGGAAAGAAGTGCGCCGGCTGCTTCTGGGATACAATGTGCCCCGAGCCCCACTGCCGCACGGCGTGCACCGGCGCTCCTTCCCTCGAACGAATGAACGACCGGCCTGTGCCCGCCCCCCGGGGCCGCACAGCCGCATGATGCAACGACGCTTATGAAATCACTTCCCTTGTACGCCCTGGCCCTGCTGGCCTGTGCGCACGGCGTGGCAGCTGCTGCAGGCGGCGCCGCCGACGAACTCCCGACCATCGGCACCATCCACAACGGCCTGACGGTGGCGCGGCCCGACACCATCCCCAACGGCGGCTGGTTTACGTCGGCCGAACTGGGCGCCATCACCACCACCGGCAACACCACCGGCACCTCGGTCACCGGCAAGATCGACGCGCGCCAGGAAACCGCCGACTGGAGCAACGAATACATCCTCAGCGGCTTCTTCAAGGAAGACGAGATCACCGACGACGATGGCGAGCGCTATCGCCAGCGTTCGGCCGAGCGCTGGGCGCTGTCGGCCAAGGCCGCGTATAAACTGATGAAGGAAGGCTCGCGCGCCTTTGTGCTCGGCTCGCACGTGAACGACAAGTTCGGCGCCTACACGCGCTATACCTCGTTCGCGGTCGGTCACGGTTCGCAGCTGTACAACACCGACACCAAGGCGCTGGATGTGGAAATCGGTCCTGGTTATTTCAGCGGCCAGCGCGAGACCGGCGATACCGAGAACGGCTTCACCGTACGCGGCGCGGCCCGTTTCCGCTGGCAGGTCAGCCCGTCGGCCGCCTTTGTGCAAACCGTGAGTGTGGAGCGCGGCACTTCGAACGTGCACTCGATTGCGGAATCGTCGCTCAGTACCAAGATCAACGACACCATGCAGATGAAGGCCGCCTTCAGCGCGCGCAACGATACCAACGTCCCCGAGGACAAGAAGAATACGGATACGCAGACGTCGCTGACGCTGGTGTATTCGTTCTGACATTGTTTGCACCGCGCGCCATGTAAAGGCGTGTGGATGCGGGTGTGGGTCGAACGCGTGGGCGGCGCTCCCGTCGCGTGCTCGCATAAACCCGGGTATAGCCGACCACCCTACGTAGGGTGGTCGGCTCCACCCGAACGATTGAACCTACGCATCGCATGCGCCGCCCACGCGTTCAATCCGCATCCGAGCCGCCGCGCCGGCACAAAACACCTGTACCGACGCGGCGGCGCACGACACCCTTACTTCACCGCGGCGCTTTCGCGCACATGCTCGCGCGCCTTGCCGGTGGTGAGGATCAGCGCCACCAGGCTCAGCACCGCAGCCGCCGACAGATACCAGCCCACCGTCGCAATCCCGTACTCGGTCGCCAGCTTGGTCGCGATGTAGGGCGCCAGCGAGGCCCCCAGGATACCGGCCAGGTTGAAGGTCAGCGAGGCGCCGGTGTAGCGCACCGCCGGCGGGAACAGTTCCGCCAGCAGCGTGCCGAGCGGCCCGTAGGTCAGCCCCATCAGGCCCAGGCCGATGATCATGAACAGCATCACGGTTCCGGTGTGCCCGGACACGAACAGCTGCCCGAAGGTCAAGCCGAAGACGGTGATCCCGACCGTGACCGCGATCATCGCCGCGCGCCGGCCGTAACGGTCGGCGATCAGCGCCGATGGCGGAATCGTCAGCCCGAAGAACACCACCGCGCCCAGCTGCATCAGCAGGAAGTCGGGGCGCGAGAAGCCCAGCGCGGTCGTGCCCCAGCTGAGCGCGAACACCGTCATCAGGTAGAACAGCACGAAGGTCGACATCGCCATCAGCGTGCCCAGAACCAGCGGCCCGAGGTGTTCGCGGAACACGGTAAGCACCGGCACCTTGACGCGCTCGCCGCGGTCGAGGACTTTCTGGAAGTCCGGCGTCTCGGTGATCTTCAGGCGCACGTACAGGCCGACGGCCACCAGGATCGCGCTGGCCAGGAAGGGAATGCGCCAGCCCCAGGCGAAGAACTGGTCTTCACTGAGGGTTTGCGTCAGCAGCAGGAAGGTACCGCCCGACAGGAAGAAGCCGATCGGCGCGCCCAGTTGCGGGAACATGCCGTACCAGGCGCGCTTGCCCGGCGGTGCGTTCTCGGTGGCGAGCAGCACCGCCCCGCCCCATTCGCCGCCCAGGCCCAGGCCCTGGCCGAAGCGGCACAAGGCAAGGAGCAGCGGCGCCATCGTGCCGATGCTGGCGTAGGTCGGCAGCAGGCCGATGATGATGGTCGACAGGCCCATGGTCAGCAGCGCGGCGACGAGCGTGGCTTTGCGCCCGATGCGGTCGCCGAAGTGGCCGAACACGGCCGAGCCGATCGGCCGCGCGAAGAAGGCGATGGCAAAGGTGGCGAACGACTGCAGCATGGCGGCGGCCGGGTCGGAACCCGGGAAGAACAGCTTGGGGAAGACCAGCACCGCCGCCGTGGCGTAAATATAAAAGTCGAAGAATTCGATGGTGGTGCCGATCAGGCTGGCGAACAAGACCGTGCGCGCGCGGTTCTTCGGGGCGGTCATGGATTGGCCGCCTTGGCCAGCGCGTCTTTCACTTCATCGGCATCGACCGGGCGCGTCACGCGCGCCACTTCCACGCCATCCTTGAGCACCACCACGGTCGGCCACAGCTTGATGCGGAACGAGCGGCCCAGCGGACGGCCGGGACCATCCTCGACCTGGATGTGGTTCGCCTGCGGGTAGTCCTTCAGGGCCGCCGCGATCAGCGGTTCGCCGGCGCGGCAGTAGCCGCACCAGTTGGTGCCGAAGTCGAGGGCGGTGATGCCGGAGGCGGCGTCTATCGCGCTGCGCTCCGGCTGGGTTGTTTCATAGGTCATGCGGTGGCTCCTCCATGGTGACAAGGTATTGAAACTGCTGCATCAAGCGTACCTGAAACACCATGGCCTTGCCAGTGCGGCAAGTGCCAAAACCTGTTTCGGTAGGTAAGAGGAAGCTGATGAGGATGCATGGGAAGCGCGGGCAAGGCGCGAGGAGGCCGCATTGCTGGCCATGCAACGACGAGCAACACCGCCCCCGCTTTCCAGGCACCTCAGCAGCGACGCTTACCTGCCGAGACAGGTTTTCATTCAATGTGCATGGGCATTCTCTCCTTCGCAGTGATGCGGCTGCTCGATGCATAGCCGTTCCTGCGCCTCGAGCGCTAGACGGCGTGCCTCGGTTTGCGCCGGAGTCCGCGCCGGCGCCAGGATCTCGTCCTGCGTGAACACCCGGCCGTTCTTGATCACCAGGCGCACGTCGGCAGCCGCCTTCAGGTCTTGCAGCGGATTGCCGTTCACCACGATCAGGTCGGCCAACTTGCCCTCTTCCACCGTGCCCAGGTCCTTGTCCACCAGCGCGATCTTCGCCGCGTCGCGCGTGGCCGATTGCAGCGCCGCCAGGTTGCCCTGCACCAGCGCCGCGCCGCGCAGGTTCAGGTGCAGCGAAATGCCCGGCACCACCAGTGGCGAGTCGGTGCCGTTCGCCACCTGCGCGCCGGCCGCCTTGACTTTCGCTTGCTGCGTCGCGTCGTTGACGATGGTGGCGATCTGCGCGGCGGTCGGCGGCGCCGCGTTCTGCAGGGCGGCCACGAAGTTCGGCGGCACCAGGATGAAACGTGGGTCGGTGGCGATGCCCGGATCGAGCCCGGCCAGCGCACTGCTCGAGAACAGGGTGTCGATCAGGTGGAAGCCGCCCTTGCCATACACGTCGGCCGCATCCTGGTAAGTGACCAGGCGCGCCAGGGACTTCGACCAGCCATAGCCCATGCGCTGGGTCGCCGAGAGGTGGGTCGTCCCCAGCAGGCCGGTCGCCGCGCCGGGCTGCACCATGTGGGTCCCGCTCGGCACGCCGAGGTCGAGCGCACCTTGCGCGATGCGCTCCATCACCGGGATCGGCGCGCGCACATAGCTTTTCAGGAAGTCGGCATCCATGCGCTTGGCTTTGTCGATTTCCAGCTGCGCGATCTGCGGCGTGCGCAGGGTGCGCGCGAAGCTGTAGAACAGGCGGTTGCCCTCCCACAGCGGCGGCGAAATGAACAGGCGCGGCCCGATCAGATTCCCCGCTTCCAGCGCCTCGCGCATCTCCACGCTCTGGTGCAGCGGCCCGGCCACCGACTGCGCTGTGGTGACGCCATACGCCAGCATCAGCTGCGCGATCTGGCCGAACTGGCCGCCCTGGTACAGCGTCAGCGGGTGCAGGTGGGTCTCGATCAGGCCCGGCATCACGGTCAGGCCGCTCGCATCCACCACGCGCGCACCGGCTTCATGCGCCGCATGCGGCGCCACCGACACGATGCGGTTACCCTCGACCACGATATCGACATCGTGGCGCAGTCCGGCCCCGTTACCGTCCCAGAGGGCGCCGGCGTGGATCAGGGTGCGGCCCTGCGGCACCTGCTGGCGCCATTCCAGATGCACGGGGATGTCGCGCGTGCCGGAACCATCGGCACGCACTGTGCGCACGCGTTCGGCCGACTTGTACAGGATGGTCTGGGAATCGCCGCCGCAGACCGGCAAATCCGCGATGTCGTCGCTCACCTGGCGCGCCGGCCCGGTGGGTGCGCCGTTGGCGCCCAGCGGCATCACGTGCAGGCGCGAATCCATGATGAAGGCGACCTTGCTGCCGTCCGGCGCCAGGCTGGCCGCACCTTCGTCGCGCTCGGCGATCTGCTGCGGCGCCGGCGCCACCGGATGGAAAGTGGCGCTGCGGCTGGCCAGGTCGATCACGCGCAATTTGTTGTAGCCCTCGCGGAAGCGGTTGTTGATACGCTCGTTATCGACCAGCAGGATGCGGCGCCCGTCCGGCGTCCATTGCGGCGTGCTCACCTGCGTGCTGTTCGAGGCGATGATGGTGTCGGGCGTATTCGTGGCGCGGTTCCAGATTTCCAGCTGGCCCGACAGCGTGGTGTAGGCGATGCGTGCGCCGTCCGGTGACAGCCTGGGCGTGACCATCGAGCGCCCGGGAATCGCGGCCAGGCGCGTGCGCGTGCCGCTGGCTAAATCCACCTGGTCGACCGCCAGCTGGCCGGCATTCCCGCGCTCCGACGAAAAGTAGATCGCGCCGCCGTCGGCGGTCCACTGTGGATTGGCGTCGCGGTCGGCATCGTCCGTGATGCGCACCGGGTCCTCGCCGATGCGCATGGTCCAGACATCGTTCAGGGCGACAAAGGCGATGCTGGCGCCGTCTGGCGAGAGCACCGGCGCGCTGATCCCGACCACCGGCCGCGCACCGAAGTTGTCGAAGCCGCGTTCCTTTGGCTTCTTGAACACCGGCCGGCGCAGTGTCAGTTCGGCCCGAAATTCCACGTCGGCCCGGTTGGCGCCGAGGGCGTCGCGCGTGCGGATCTTGCCGTCGCTGGTGTACAGGAAGCGCCCGTCCGGCAGGAAGCGCGCCGGGAACGGGAAAATGTCTTCGTCGCTGCTCACCTGGTTCGTGCCCAGCACCAGCTGGCGCGCCGCATTCTGGTAGACCAGGGTGCTGCCGTCCGGGGTCCAGGCCGGCGCCGCGCCGGGCGCGACCACCGTCGGCGCGCCACCAGTGATTGGCGCGGTGACGACGTTGGTGCCGTCCACATACGCCAGGCGCCGGCCGTCGGGCGAGACCACCGGGTTGCTCTCGGCGCCCGGCCCGTTGGTCAGCTGCACCGGCGCGGCCCCGCCCAGGGCCACGCTCCAGATCTTGTACTGGCCGTCGCCGCTGCGGTCCGACGAGAACACCAGGCCGCTGCCGTCCGGCAGCCAGGCAGGTTCGCGGTCGTCAAAAGGGCCGCTCGTGATTTCCGCCGCGTCGCGGCCCTCGGGCGAGATCGTCCAGATATGGAAATTCCCTTCCGGCGCGTAGTTCTGGAAGGCGATGCGCTTGCCGTCCGGCGACCAGACCGGCGCTGTCGGCTCCACCCTGTAGTCGGTGATGCGCACGGCGCGCCCGCCCTCGGCCGGTATCACCCACAGCGCGCCCTGGGCCGAGAACACGATGCGCTTGCCGTCCGGCGAAGGCGCCGCCGCCATGTTGGTGCCTTCGCGCAGTTCGACGCTCAGGTCGCGGGTCGGCCCGCGCAAGTCGTTCAACTGATCGACGCCTGTGCCGCCCGGCCACTGGCAGGCCGAGAGCAAGGCGGCGCCGACAGCGGCGGCCAGGGCGCTGCGCACGAACGGATGCTGCAAGCCGATGCGATGTTTCATGTTGCCTCCAGGTGAATTGCCCGAATGCACCAAGACGGTGCGCAGGCGACGCATTGATGCTCGGGGCCGCTTCTTACGCCAAACTTACTGCTGAGTCCGGGTAGAAATGGATCGCGGGTAGATCGAGTTGCGCTTGAGTTCGCTCAATTCTTGCTACTGACATAGGGGAACTTTTTCGAGAAAGAACAGTAGAGCTGCTCAAAAGAAATGCACGAGCAAGGTGAGCTGTCTAACCGACCACATTCGTCACCCTATGGCATATTCGATGCAAACTCGTCAATAGGAGCGCATCATGTCCGACAATCGCAGCAACGCCGGCGCCCAGGACCGGGCCCGCATCAACGTGCACGAGGATTACGAAGTGCGTCACTGGACCGAAGCCCTGGGTGTCTCGAAAGAGGAGCTCGAACAGGCGGTGAAGGCCGTCGGCCCGTCGGTCAGCGCCGTGCGCGAACACCTCGGCAAGAAGTAAGCAGGCACACCTGTCCCGGGACGCCACGCGCGTTCATCCCATGCCGGGGTCGCGGCCCCCTGCCCGCCCCGGCAGCATCGCCGGCCGTCCGCACTGCCGGCGCATCGCCCGCCGGCGCTTCGCGCCTGCATATGCGCATGCGCGCGCCCTTGCGCCACCGCTTCCATGAAAGGACCCCAACGTGGATATTCGCGCCTTTTTCGCATCGCTCGACATCTCGCTGACGAACGCCCTGTTCGCGGCCGGTCTCGCGCTTGCCGCCTTCCTCGCCATGCATGCCGCACTGGCCCTGTTCCGGCGCCGCCTCGACCGCCTCAGCGACGAGTCGGCCCATCGCCCGGTCGCCGAAGTGCTGCGCAAGACCCTGGCGCGCACCAGCAACCTGATGCTGTTCGTCACCGCCGTCCTGATCGGCCTGTCCGCGCTCGATTTGCCGCCGCCCTGGAATGCGCGCGTCGGCCACCTGTGGTTCCTGACGCTCGGCCTGCAGCTGGCGATCTACCTGCACAATGCCGTCAAGGTCACGGCGCGGCGCTACTTCGCCACCCATTCCCAGCACGGCAACGACGGCCAGGTGACGATCGCGCACACCCTGATCATCTGGGTACTGCAGACGGCGGTGTGGGTGATCTTTGCCCTGGCCCTGCTGTCGAACATGGGGATCGACGTCAGCACCTTCGTCGCCAGCCTCGGGATCGGCGGGATTGCGATTGCGCTGGCCGTGCAGAACGTGCTGGGCGACTTGTTCGCATCGCTGTCGATCGCCCTCGACAAGCCCTTCGAGGTAGGCGACTCCATCTCGACCGCCAGCATCTCGGGCACGGTGGAAAAGGTCGGCCTGAAAACGACGCGCCTGCGCGCCGCGAGCGGCGAGCAGATCGTGATTTCGAACGCCTCGCTGCTGAAGGACACGGTGTCGAACTTCAAGCGCATGCAAACGCGCCGCATCGTGTTCACCCTGCGCGCCCATCCGGACACCCCGGCCGCGCTGGCCGCCCATGTGCCGGCCGCCATCAAGGAGATTGTCAGTGCGCGCGAGCAGGTCAGCTTTGGCCGCGCCCACCTCAGCAAATACGACCAGAACTTCATCGAGTTCGAAATCGTCTACACCATGCAGAGCGCGGACTACGATCTGTTCATGAATACCCAGCAGGCGATCCTGCTGGCGGCGATGCAGATGTTCGCCGACCTGAAGATTTCCACCGCGCCGCGCGCCCAGCAACTGCTGCTGCAGGAGCCGCTGGAACACGCCGCGCCCGAACTCCCTGCCGAAAGCCGCGTGCGGCCGCCGGCCAGCCTGCGCAGCCTGCCCAAAGGCGCATGACGCGCCCTGGGCCGACTGTGTGATCCACCACTGTTCGACATGAAAGGATTGTTCCGATGAACCAACCCAGGCAACAACAGCAGCCACCCGGCCACGAGTCGGCATTGAGGCCGCAAGCCGACCACGGCGAGACCAGCTACAAGGGTTCCGGCAAGCTCGAAGGCAAGGCCACCGTCATCACCGGCGGCGACAGCGGCATCGGCCGCGCCGTGGCCCTGGCCTTTGCACGCGAAGGTGCCGACGTACTGATCGCCTACCTGAACGAACACGACGACGCCAAGGAAACCGCACGCCTGGTCGAGGAAGCCGGCCGCAAGGCGGTGCTGGTGGCGGGCGACATCGCCGACCCGGCCCATTGCCGCGCCATCGTCGACCAGGCCGTGGAAGCCTTCGGCCGCATCGACGTGCTGGTGAATAACGCCGCCTTCCAGATGTCGCGCGAGTCGATCGAAGAGATTCCCGACGACGAGTGGGATTACACCTTCCAGGTGAACATCACGGCCATGTTCCACATCTGCAAAGCGGCCGTGAAGCACATGGCGCCGGGGTCCTCGATCATCAACACCAGTTCGATCAACTCGGACAAGCCGAAGCCGACCCTGCTGGCGTATGCCACCACCAAGGGCGCGATCGCCAACTTCACGGCCGGGCTGGCGCAGCTGCTGGCGGAGAAAGGCATCCGCGCCAATTCGGTCGCGCCGGGGCCGATCTGGACGCCGCTGATTCCAGCCACCATGCCGCCGGACGAAGTGGAAAGCTTCGGGTCGCAGGTGCCGATGAAACGGCCGGGGCAGCCGGCGGAAGTGGCGCCGGTGTATGTGATGCTGGCGTCGGATGGGGCCAGCTACATTTCTGGCGCGCGGATTGCGGTAACGGGTGGGACGCCGATTTTGTAAGCGCGGCATGTAGGCCCGCAGCATTAATCGTACGGTGGGC
>Ga0308160_10001410_pt1 | contig 33926 bp, 40 predicted proteins | sample PhyFR1_FD_201036 | JGI IMG/M metagenome (GOLD analysis project Ga0308160, IMG submission 201036) | Phyllosphere microbial communities from UC Gill Tract Community Farm, Albany, California, United States - DLSLF.R1 | ecosystem: Host-associated > Plants > Phyllosphere > Unclassified | place: USA... | reverse complement strand
GTGCGAATGAGAGAGAGAAGTTCGGAGAGGACAAAGATTCGATGAGGCGCTCGTTCGGAACAGGAGGTTCGACATTGTGGACAGACGAGGTTCTTGCTTCGATGGAGACCTTCGGGGAGAGTGAGAGGAGGAGCGGGAGGTGGAGGAGAAGGGGAAGGCATTCGTCGAGCTGGAGAAGGTTCGGGAGGAGTGCGAGGTCGAGGTCGAGAAGCGGAATCTGAAGGAGGAGGAGGGAGGTCTGCAGGGTTTTCGGTGGTCAAAGCTGGTTCAACGTTATTGGTAGAACTTGATGCTCCAGCTCCGCCGAATCTCGCTAACCTCGCTCTTCTCATCTCATCCGCATTCATCTCTTTCTTCTCTCCCTCTTTCTCCGACTCGTCGTCCTCATCTGCATTCGTGATTCTCGGTACCGACCTATCTCCACCATCTCCAATCCTGTTCCCGCCCGCGCCGGAGCCGAAAGCTTGTTGATAGATTCGATCTGCCATCGCGCCGAAAGTAGCTTCTCCAGATCCAGCTGCTCCATTCCTGATCCTGAAATCTTGACCTTGCAACGATCCTCCGACGTATGAAGAACCTGTCGAGTTCGAGTTGGAACTTGAGCCGGATGAGTCGGATTCAGAGTCGGAATCGGATTGCGAGGGAGACGAAGCATGAGCTTGATTGGCATCTTCAGCTGTGGGGTCAGGTCGGAAGAACCACTCGAGAAGACACTTTCGACAGCTGTAGGCGTAACTCGCTATCAGAAGGGGTATCGAGGAGACTGGAGCGAAGAAGAGAAGCTTACAAAACGTGACCGCAAGCGAGAGCGTAAGGTTTGTCGAGCGTTTCGAGACAGACTGTACATGCGACTGCTGATCGGAAGTTTGAGAGTAGTGACGATTGTGACGAGATAAGCTGTAACGAAAAGATCGTGAGTTGAATCAAAGAGTTGAGCGAAGTGAGATATCGACGAACTGAATTCTTAAATGCCAACTCCCTTTTCATCCTCGAAAGTTCATCTGATTCTCCTCCATTAGACTCGTCATTCTCATCCTCCGTAGCTTTGCCTTTACCTTTCAACTTGCGACGTTCCTCTGCCGAAAGAGAATCTAGCGAATTCCTCGACTCTTCCCACTCCTTCATTTCCGTTTCTCCTCCGTTTGCCGCCTCTCCATTCGTTACTGATTCTGCCAGAGTATCACTCGAGTCACTAGCAGACTTTGGTGTTTCATGTGGAAGGATTGGCTGTTCCACCTCATCCCGATTATCGCCTTGTTCCATCTCTGCCTCTCCTTTGCTCTTCTTGCTTGGCCGTTCGTCTGATGACGCGTCGAGAGGAGCTCCTAGTCCTTCTCCTACTTCTTTCGTTGATGTAGTGGGTTTGGGAGAGTTGGCGTCTTGTTCGCGAGGGCGTTTTCGAGTTGAAGAAGAAGGAGGATCTGCTTGAGGTAGGTCTGGAGGTGGTGTACTAGGTTCAAGTTCGTAGCGTCTGGTTCTACCCATCTCAGAGATAAGGGTGAGAAAGAGAAGTGATGTCTAATTGGAAGCTCTTTGTAATCGGGAATTTGGTAGACTACAACTATAAACTTTCACCTCTTTTGGGTTACCACCCGCTGTCCAGCACTCACGCACACCTCTAGTCCGCTCTTTGAACCTTTATACTCACTCTTTACAACAACATGCAAGTCCCTGTCACTCCTCAGCGTCGCCCACTCGCTCCCTGACACGATTTCATTATCTTCTCTTTCACTTTACCTTCCCCCTTCGACAGGTCTGCTCTACCTACTGAAGATCTCATTGGTGAGTTCTACTTTCCACTGTTAGTAGACTGCCGTCACTGATTCAGCTAAATTCATAGATTACGAGGAGGATCCCCTCGAGACAACTGCCTCTTCCGCACCTGCTGCCACTGATGGAGATGCCGCCGCTTCTTCAGAATCAAAAGACCAAAAAGGTTCTTACGTTGGTGTTCACTCGACCGGTTTCAGGGATTTCCTCCTCAAACCTGAACTTCTTCGTGCCATTTCCGATCTCGGTTTCGAGCACCCTTCAGAGGGTGAGTTTTCCCCATTGTTTATTCTTCCTCAAAGCACATTCGCTGATCCTCGATTACCCCACGAGTGCAGTACAACAAGAATGTATCCCTCAAGCTATCCTCGGAATGGATGTACTCTGCCAGGCTAAATCAGGAATGGGTAAGTCAACTTTTCTGTTTTTTGTTCTTCTGGATCCGAATAAATTGCTCACAACCATGCACACTCGCTTGTAGGAAAGACCGCTGTATTCGTTACCGCTACTCTTCAACAAATCGAGCCCGTAGATGGAGAAGTTTCAGTTATCGTCCTCTGCCACACTCGTGAACTCGCCTACCAGATCAAGAACGAGTACGCACGATTCAGCAAGTACATGCCCGATGTACGAACCGGTGTCTTCTACGGAGGAACATCTGTCAAGGTCGACCAAGATTTACTCAAGAACAAGGAAAAGTGCCCTCACATCGTCGTTGGAACTCCCGGTCGTCTCAACGCTCTCGTTCGCGACAAGTCCCTCAAGTGTGGAAGCGTTCGTCACTTCGTTCTCGACGAGTGCGACAAGATGCTCGAATCCGTCGGTTAGTCAACAGCTCTTCAAAAAACTATCGGTTTATCTTCTCCATTCTCTCGCGTCTCTCGGATTCGATATTCGAAAACTATTCAAGCGAAGATGGATCGGCTCCGCCTCCTCATCTGCTCATCGAAGAGCATCATCTCGTTATCCCTCGTCCGGCCTAGGTCGACTCGAAACTTTGAACCGAAGGAATCAGAAACGACTCACGGTCGACTATCGAAGAATCCTCCTCCGTCGTTCCTGTCCTACTGTCTCCTCCCGTCAGATTGTCATGTCGCATCGCCAAGCATCTTCCTCGCATCGCTGGCCGCCAAAGTTCGACTATCGTCAAGAAACCTCACCTTGATCTCCTCACCTCCCGCTTACGTCAACCTCGTATTCTTTCCTCTGCCGCCTCCCCCGACATCCCACCTTCGACGAACACCTCTCTTTCCGCTCAACGATGCCGAATTCGACTATCGCAGGATCGGACGACTCGACGACGACTCGAGAGAACCAAGGCCGATGCGATTATGACATGACTCCTCGAACCCCGCTCCTCTGCTCTCGTGGTATCATATAGGAATGGTGCGAAGGCAAGGAGCAGCTTCAGTTTGGCAACAACTACGAATGTTCAGGGACAAATCGCTTACTCACCTTTCTTTTCTTTCCTTCCTCTCCCTTTCCTCCTTCACCTTCGATTCTCTCGGACTACTCGATACTCAACACCTTCGACAACTTCTCCCCTTCTTACCAAAATCATCCGCTTCACCCACCGATCTTCTCCTCAACCTTCGAATTCACTTCACACCCCTCTTTTCGCCCAAAATCTAGACATGCGTCGTGACGTCCAAGAGATCTTCAAGTCGACTCCTCACCACAAGCAAGTCATGATGTTCTCTGCTACCCTCGCCAAGGAGATCCGCACTACTTGCAAGAAGTTCATGCAAAGTGTACGTCCTCTACTCCTCTTGATAACTTCTTCGACGTATACTCACTCGTCGAACCTCATACAGCCTCTCGAAATCTACGTCGACGACGAGAAGAAGCTCACTCTTCACGGTCTTCAACAACATTTCGTTCGTCTCGAAGAAGCCGCGAAGAACCGCAAGCTCAACGATCTTCTCGATTCCCTCGAATTCAACCAGGCGAGTTCAACTGGTCTCGGAATCCCTGTCTACACTAGCTGATACTGGCTTCCTTCTGTTCTCGCAGGTCTGCATCTTCGTCAAGTCAGTTTCTCGCGCAACCGAACTCGACCGACTCCTCCGAGAGTGCAACTTCCCTTCGATCGCCATTCACTCTGGTCTTCCTCAAGAAGAGCGTATCCGTCGATACCAACAGTTCAAGGCGTTCGAGAAGCGAGTTTTGGTTGCTACCGACATCTTCGGTCGTGGTATCGATGTTGAGCGAGTAAACATCGTTATCAACTACGATACTCCTGGAGATGCTGATTCTTACCTTCACCGAGTCGGGTACGTTGCACTTTCCTTTCTCCGAGCTGACTGCAACTAGAGACTGATTTCGTTTCGTCCTTTTAACAGACGTGCTGGTCGTTTCGGAACCAAGGGTCTCGCTATCACTTTCGTCGCCAACGATGAGAACGAGGGTGTTCTCACCGCCATTCAATCGAGGTTCGAGGTTGCTATCACTGAACTACCAGAGACGATCGAAGCTTCGACCTACAGTAAGTTTTCCCTCTTTCCTCTTTTTTTGCTCCTGTTCCCGAGCTTATCTCGCCGTTCTCTCACAGTGAACGCATAAACCAAAATCCATCATTTCCTTTCGTACCCCCCTCTGTAACAACCTTTGTTCTAATCTACCTCCCTTTCTTACTCAGAAATCAATGCATCTCGATTTGAAGGTCCACTTTCACTTATCCTCTTCAAGAGCGAGATCGATGAGGTCCCTCGTTATGAACATGAGAGATGATAGTGCAGATATTGAACAGATCGAGACGAGAAAAAGCACAACAATAGATATAAAACGAATCTTGCCCAAGTCAACGATACACCTCAATAGTAAGCTCGATCTGGTTCGACGATCAATGATTGAGTTCCCCCTCCTCTCCCCAGTTTACCCGCTTTCGTCGAACTCCTCCAATCCTCAGTCATCGCGAAAAGAAGCGTTGGACTATAGACACCAGTACTTGAACACTTCTTGCGATTCGCAGTCGGTTCGAACTGGAGTGGGCTCGATCGATGTGGCGAGTTCGTTTTCAGGTCTTTGATGGAAAGTCCTGATTCTTCTGCACGTGCGAGAGGATACGTCCCTAGATGTTCGTCGATTGTTTTTCGCGAAGAAAGAGTCGTATAGAGTGACACTGCGTAACAAGGTGGTAGAGGGGCTGCGAAAGAAGGATCAAAGTCAGTATGATGCTGTTAGATTGAGATTGAATATAGAGCTCACTCCAGAAAGCGAAATGCAAAAGCGCGAACGCAGGGTTCGAGTCCTTGAAAACGAGAGACACGATAGCTACACAAGAACGACACAGTCAGCTAAGCACATACACGACGATCGCGGAAATGGACTCACCGCCTGCGACGGCTAGAATGCTGGTGTAAGTAGCGGTTTGAAGCGAGATGACAATGAGTTTTCGGAGGAGCGAGTCTGTTCCTTCGTTGAATCCTCCTATTCTTTGCTTGAGAGTGATGAAGAGCGATACCGAGATTGCTATATCGACGAAAGCACCGCACCAAAGCCAAATCGCCACGCATTGATTGAAAGTGATGGACACTTTCTCGATCGTGTAGTTATAGTACTGTTACGTCAAGCTCGAAGTCAGACGAGATACAAACAGGAAGAAGGAAGGAGACGTTTCCTATGTCAAGCGTACCATGAAAGAGGTAGCAGTCGTCAGGATCGCTCCAGTGAACGATGCTACGATTGCGATTCCCATGACGATTAGGAACGTCAGCTGCATCCATCTCTGTCGAATGAGCTGTTACGAGAAGTGATTCAGTGAGACTTCGACATGAGGAGGATAGAAAGGAGCTCACGACAGAAGCTCGAACTGTCAGAAACACTTGCACTATCAACGCGACCGATCCCGCGACGAAAGAGGTGATAAAGTCGACCCATGTTCCTAAGATGATGTCCTCCTGGGTCCTATTGAGGGTGACTGAGCCGATGAATAAGGTGAGCGACGAAGAGCGCGAAAAGCGGCAAGAGAAAGTGATCGCAAGCAACTCACCCATCCAACGAAAGTTGTCGGCGAAAGCTAGGATTTCGTAGGCGAACACGAGGGTGAATACGATCCAGATGACTGCTTTCACTTGTGTTGCGAGTCGAGAATAGGCTTTGCTCGTGATGTAGCCGTAATGAAGCGATAGATAAACGCCAAAGATCACGAAAGACACCTGCCACCCTGCTGTTTGCGGTCCGAGGAGCGCCCGCGTATCTCTGCTGGTGGGGGAGGAAAGTCAGGACAACTTCGAAAAGGTGGGAAGAAGGGAAAGTAACTCACCTCTCGGCTTGAGTTGGATCAAAAGTTGGATTGACCATTCGACCTGAAGCGATCCTTGTAGTCACGAAACAGCCAAAGTCGAGAGGTCGGTGTCGAGAAGAAGAGGCTGTACGCTAACCGGCGAAAGTAGAGATGTAGGAGAGAGAAAGGGAGAAAGGAAGAATCAGAGCCTCAATCCGCCGAAGAACGAAGCCATTCGGAGGATGAGAGCCTGAAAACAATGTTGCCCATGTGTCTCCATTTCGATCTGAAACAAGTAAGCAGAGAGTGTTGGAGCAGTTCGAGACCTTGCGATCGAAGAGGTGGGAATTTAAAGAATGAATGGGATTTCGCTCAAAATGGTAATTCTAGGTGGAAATCCGCAACTCGCGCGAGCGACGAGACGAAAGTACTGTACGGTCGGATGCGTTCCCGGGAGTATGGACGACTCGACTGGACCGCTCGAGGAGAGTGAGAAGAGAAAGGAAGCGTTCTCAAAGTTCTTGAGAGTTTGGCAAGTCGTATTCGCCTCGTAGAGATCAGAATCAGAAGCTTGTCGATGGAATCAGCAGAGCTTAGATGACCAATGATAAGAGAAAGCCACGAAGCAGAATCGGTTGTGAGAGGTAGGAAGGGAAGGGAAAAATCGAAATCTCCCGAAACTTCGTTCTAACTCCATCAACTCGATATCACTAAAAGCACCGAGCCGGCCTTCAGAGCACTCTTGAACACTCAAATACGTCTATCATGCCTCCCCGCCGCGTCGTATCACGCTCAAACGCTCCAGCTGCCTCCAACTCATCATCAACTTCAACTTTACAAACTCCCTCAGTACCAGCTCCAGTCGTAGCAGTGAAAGAAGCAGCAGAAGAGATTAGCAGTGGATTCTCGGCGAGCGTGCAGGAGCTATGGAAAGGCTATCAAAGACAAAGTACGTTCAATCCATCTCATCCGAGAGAGGGGAGGCTCTCTCCTCCCTCATTGGTGGATCTCACAGCTGATGAGATGAATTGATGCTGTACAGCTACGAGTCGGCTCAAGCTAGTGGACGGTTTCATGCTGTTTTTGATGTTGACGGGTGTCGCACAATTCGTCTATTGCGTCCTCATCACCAACTATCCTTTCAATGCATTCCTAGGAGGGTAGGTTCTGCCTTTCGCAACAATCAGAAGCTGATTGCGACTGATTGGCGAAATCCATGCGACCACAGATTCGCAGCAACCGTCGGTCAATTCGTTCTTTGCGCTGCTTTACGGATTCAAGCGAACCCAGAAAACAAGGAAACCTTCCCTACCATCTCTCCAGATCGGTGCGTTCCCTCTACCTGCTCAGTCTATTGAATAGAAACTGACAGTCGAAACTTGGAGCGTGCAGAGCATTCGGAGATTTCTTGTTTGGCACTCTGATTCTGCATTTCTTCGTTTGGAATTACCTCGGATAGATTGACGCTAGACAAACTTCACGACATTTGTTGCAACAACACTAGAATACAGATTACAACCCTCTCGACCCGAATCTCAGAGTTCATTCCGTTCTCTCCGGATTCTTTCGAATACCTCGACCCCTTCCCTGCCGAGAGCTGTTGCGACGGCTACCGCATTTGCACCTGCTCGCTTGAACCTCTCGACACTCGGTCCATCACAAGCTCCTCCCACACCTATCAAGGTGATTCCCTTGACTCGCGAATCTCGAGAACTATCAAGTAGCGTTCGCAGACGATGAATGTTGCTGCAAGATTGAAAGTAGACGGGCGTCAATGGAAGCAGTCGGGAAGTCAAACCTGGCTGCGAAACGTACCCGAGCGAGATTTGATGAATCGCCGCGCCTGCCAATCCTCCGTAACCGTTTGGGACACCGAACTGCTCGTCGAGCTTTGACGCTTGAGCGATAGAGTCCGTCAATGTTGGCTCGGCGATCTGATCCGCGAAAACGAGACCTGCGAAGAGATGAGAGATTTGGTTCGAACAAGTTCGGAGCTGATCGATGATGAGCGAAGCTCACCTTGTCCAAGCGTATTCGTACTCGTCAAGAATGACACTACTTCCTCCGCATTAGAATATTGAGCGGAGACTTCCTCGATGACTTTGAAGACTGAAACGATCTGTTCTTCGTAAGTGTAGGGAGGTAACTTGATCCCGAATTGTAGATTCTGCGAGTGCCGACGAGCGAAGCAGGATAGATACGACCGAAGTAGCGATGATGAGTAGGCGGGAGGGGGAGAACCTGAGAAGGCGAACGGTTCAAGACGATCAAAGCGAATTGAGAATCAGTTTTCGTTCGAACTAGCGGTCTCACCACGAAGAAACTCAAAGCTCACCGTTTAGATTCGGACAACTCGCGTTAAACTCGACTCCTAGCCTGATTCCTAGGTCTTTCGCGAACTCCTCCAGCAACTGAAAGACCTTTTCCAACTCAGTCTCCGTCGAAGCGCCAACCGAAACAATCACTCTTTTCCCGCACGGATCCTCCCTCGTGATCTCCTTTAGCCACTTCAAGTATTGCTCGAGCGGATATGGTGAGAATCCGTAAGAGTTGATCGAAGATTGAGAACCGAAGAAAGCGACCTGACAAACGAAGGAGATAAGCTTCATCTCTTGTTCGATAAGGATTGTAGCGCACCTGATGCTTCGTAGGATCATCTGGATAGCCAGCTAGTGTCGCTGTACGGGTCGTGACTGCTTGCGTGTGGGGACAATCCCAGAGACGTTCGAGATCTTCGAGAGTTGAGGCCCAGGGACTCGCAGAATTCAAGAGAGGAACAGAGGCATCGCTAGACTCCGCAGGGAAGAACGGCATCGCAAGATTTAGCCAAGGTGAAGTTAGGGGGGAAGTGAAGAGAGGGGAGAAAAGAGAAGAAGCGGGTCGGCCGATTCGATGATTTCGCAGAGGAGAATTCTTCAAATTTGCGACAGGTCAAGTACGAGAGAGAGTCAGAAAGGACAAGGCAGACAATGAAGGGTAATGAAAATAGATATGCGTAGATATGTGCGAGCGAGAGTCTCAAGCCTTGACGATAGTATCTCCTCCAGCGAGTTCAACGACGAGGCCTACAGCGACACGAGTGAACTCTGCCATGTGTTCGAATGAGAACTCCTTCGAGTATTCGATCGTGTCCTTGCCTGAATGGATGTTGTGATTGGAATCTTCAAAGGTCGACTCGATCGTGAACGCAGAAGGAGCTCCTACTGCTGACCACGAGGCGTGATCGCTAGAGTTGAGGCGAAGACAGGTCAGATTAGCACATTCCGAGTCTGCGACCGATAAGACTCACGAGCAGGCATATCCACTATTGCGCAAACGAGATTAGCTTGTCAATCAAAGTACGAACTCGTGCAAAATTGCACTCACCACTTGGTCGAAGTCCAACCAATCGTAGCTAATTACACCAGACCTGATTAGCAAGTAGTAAGGGATATAGCGAGAGTGTAGTCTCACAGTATTCATCGATCACCTTGGCTAAGTAATCGGTAAAATCGGGATCGACGAAATCTCTGATCAAACCAATAGTAGGCTCCGTCCCTTGTTTGACCCACGCACTCATATCGATCTGTTGGTAGCACTTGACCTTGATTCCCTTTGCTTGGTAATCCTGAGCGATCGCTTTCGAACCGAGCAGTCCTCCTTCTTCGGCAGAGTTCCAGTGGAACTCGACGGGGTGGTGAACGGGTTGGAAACCGGAGAGAACGAGGACTCGGAAAGCTTCTAGGACGGAAGTCGTACCGGACTAGGATCGAGGAAGACCAGGACGTCAGGACAGGAGATTCGAGGCGAAGAAAGAAAGAGCGAAACCAACGCCATCATCGTCTGCTCCAGGTGCTCCTAGGAAGGGCAAGCTGCGGTGAACAGGTAAGAGTGAGTATGGAAACCATCGTGAAAGGCCAGTAAGGTTACGTACAGGTTGGTAGAGTCTTGATGAGCACCAACGATCACAATCTCGTCGGAAGCGTTCTTACTCGTCGGTTCGAACCTGACGAGGATACTGTTCTGACCCCAAGGATGAGGGAACTCTTTGATCTTGATCTTGAGGTCCTTGTTCAAGTTTGCGATTTGCGAGATTTGACCGAGGAGGAAGTTTTCACTTTGTTTCCCATCGGAAGATCGGTAGTATCGAGTACGGAATCCACTGAACGAGGTCAGGAACGTCTTCATCTCTTTGAGAGAGATCTTGTCAAAGATGGGAGAGAGGGATTTGCGAGAGTATGAGAGCTTCTTAGGGAAAGAATCTATAAGATCGTCGAAATTTGTCAGCTTCAAACAGACTGAACCGGAACTTGGGGGACGCACTCTTGCTCTGGACAGCGACAGTAGTCGAGTCGTCGTCATTCGTGACATCGATAAACTTCTTTCCAGCGAAAGTCAAGAGAGCTTTCTCTCCTTCTGAGATTTCGATGGGAGCCGAATCTGCGTCGAGTTTGACTTTCCTCCTCTCTGGTAAACTCAGGATGTGCTTCTCGAGCTGTGCGAGGTCATCGGTAGGTAGAGAGCTGAGCGCGATGAGGTCGCCTTCGGAGAGGAGGGACTGAGGAGAAACGATGGTCGAACTGAGGGGGCTTGCGAAGGAAATTTGCTGAGGTTGTTGAAGGGAGGGGAGAGCGGTAGCAAGAGTAGCAAGAGTGGCAGCGAGTAAGGGGATCGAGAGATGCATGATAGTCGTAAGTGCTAGATGAGGAAGGAGAGAGGAAGGGAAGGAACCGCGAGGTGGGGGAGTATGAAGCGAGGAGAGCTAGGAGAGGGCCGGGGTTGCTAGGCGGATCTTATGGGACTACTGTGAATCTATCTAGAGCTTGTGAAGTTGAGCAAGTCAAGTGTAGGAGAGCAAGTTACGAGTTCGCTCATTCACTGGCATCTCGATCTCAATCTCACCCAGATCATCTGCTTCGCTTTCTACACAATTTTGAACTTACTGTATCATTTGATTACTCGAGTAATGCTAGGCAAGGTGAGCTCCTTACACTCTCTCGATCTTTTGATGTCGGCTGACACTTCTACATCTCTCATCCCATTCTCACCATTCTCATACCCGATCACTATAGCTCACACACTACGCTTTCGATGCTATCCTCTTATCGGCTTGTCTTGCGGGGATCAAGAGATCGACTGGATTATCGCAAGTTCTTCTCCTCTCTCATCCATCCCTTTCCTTCGCCATCTGAAGCTGACTCTCTCGAATCGGTAGACCTGCGTTGGAGAAGCTGAAGAATAAGGACATCCGACAACTCTTAGCTGGGTGTGAGTATAATTCGAAACCATTCGAGCATTCTCTCGTAAACCTTTTCGAAGAGACTGACCCTGCGACGCTTTTCCCTTTTCCTCCCAGACCTCGAATTAGGAGAGTGGGCCATGGATCTGACAATGTGAGTCGCACGTTTGGCTGCTCTCTCGTCAAAGGATGGGACAAGGCCGTTGAGGTTCGCTCGAATTCGAAACTGATCTCGAGCTTGTTCTTCTCATAGCGTCGTTATGGGCCGATCAAACTACTTCATCCGCAATCGATGAAGAACATCACTTGTGGGCATTAGTGAGCTGGACGTAAGCAGGACTGACTAGGATGTCGTGTTCGCCTTTTTCGGGTTGTCGGGTTTTCTTTTTCGTTGTTGTAAAAGCGGGATCAATCGGATCGATCGTTCTCAATTGTGTAACCTTTCATGTTCTCCTTTATCTCTATTCGAAGCCGTCACCACGGATCGTGAGCAGAAGACGGCAGCTGAGAGTTTGCCCATCCTCGCATCTCGTCTGCATCGCTCTCACAGTGACGAAGCACAACAAAAAGAGCTCGTGCGAACAGAATAACGACAGTGTTACACGTACACCCAGCTCGATCTAAACATCTACTTCTTCCTACCACTTCCACCTTCGAATCCAGGTCTCCCTTTGCTTCGACTCGAGAAACTCTTGCTGCTACCTTTCTTCTTCGGCGTACCCGAAGTCTTGCTCTTGATTCCTGCCTTCTTGTCCTTGGCTTGTTTCGCTCGTGCGGCCAAGTTGGAGTTTCGCTTAGCTGCTTTATCGGAAATGGTCTTCTCGACAGTAGCTTTGCGATCAGTCCTGTCGAGTCAGAACGAGTGGTGTCAGTAACGCTGATCAGAGTAGTCAGTACAGGATTGCGAACTCACCATGCTTTAGCAGACTTCTTCTTCTCCCTCTCTTGCCTCTTTGCCATCTTCTTCAACCTTTGAGGATCATCCCTAACTTTCTCTCCCTCCGCCTTCAACAACACTTTCTCCCATCGATCCTTCTCCTCAGCCTTCTCCCTCTTCTCCGGGTTCAATTCCTCCATTCGTTGTTTCCTCTTCTCGAGAATCTCGAGCGCAGCGTTCGCGTCCTTCGGCAAGTCGTGTCGGTTCTTCTTGTCGACTCCAGCAGCTTTCATCATTTGCTTGCGAGCTTGAGGGGTCAAGGCTGCGTCCTGAACTTTCTGAGACTGAGAAGTGAAATCGAGATTGGAGAACGCGACTCCTGACGCATCGGCAGTCTGATCCGCTTGTTTCGAGTAGGGGACGAGCGAAGATCCTGCGTCGTAAGAAGGAGAGTCGGCCTTCACGCGACGACTAAAATCAGTATGCGAATGAGTATTGGGGAAGAGCGGGAGAGCGGAACTCACTCTGACTTTTTTCCTCGGTCGCTCGACTTCGGCGCCTCTCACAGGTGCGTTGACCTTTCCTCCTCCCGCTCGGCCGTTACTCGGTTCAATCGCACGCTTCTTCGATCCGTCACTCTTCTCGTTCTTCTTCTGTTCCTTTCTCTTCTTCCTTCGATTGTCCCTCAACGCAGCTCGTCGTTTCCTCTCCTCCAAAAGGTCGTCCTTGCTCTTGACCGACGCCGTACCATCATCTTCATCATCTTCGTCCTCATCATCCGCTTCGCCTCCCTTCGCAGGTTGAGCCTTCCTCTTAGTCGCTCCTCCTCCAGCGGCTTCCTTTTTCTTCGCTTGAATATCCGCAATCCTCTTCTGTAACTTCTCCCTCAGTTCGGTGATCGTAGGTGCAGGTCCTTCCTTCTTCTCCTTGGCCAACACTCCCTCCTCGTTCAACTCCATCAATTCCTCCCCTTCGATTTCTTGATCAGAATCGGCGAAATCTGTTTCGTTCGGTGAATCCTCGTCTTCGTCCTCCTCTCCACCTTCGACCTCCATTCCACCGTTCTGAGAGATATCTTGCCAATCTTGCTCGTCGTCGTCTGAGGAGTCTTCATCGGAAGAAGCAGGTCCTTTGCCCTTTCCTGCCGCTTTGGCAGCTTGAATCTCGGCGATAGTTTTGGGCTCATCCGGGTCGTACTACACGTCCAAATTCTATCAGCTTCCACTCATCTGTGTGACAGCACGAGCAGGAGGAGACTAACCCTAGCTAAACGAGCCTTTCTCGCCGCCTCATTCTTAGCTGCTCTCAACGCCTCATCTTGCTTAGCCTTCCTCAATGCCTTCTTCTGTTTCTTTGTGAGAGGACCCTATACAATCAAACAAAGTAGAGTCAGCTCTTGGTCGAGTGTGAGTGATTGAGAGAAGGAACCTCACAGTAGGTTTAGCTACTTCCTCCTCCTCGTCTGAATCTGGTCTCAGGTAGTACTTGGCGGGGATTACTCGGAGTAGCGAATCGAAGGATGCGTTGTGTGACTTGAGGGAAGCCTGTTTGATCAAACAAATTAAAGATGAGTTTCTATCTCTTCCTAGCAGCTTGGGGGATTCAAAGAGCTCACCTTGAGTGCTTCTGGGTTGGACATGGCTCCTGCTAGGTTCGCTGAGTCCTCTAGATGTAGTGTCGTTGTTGTTGTAGAAAGTTGGAGAGAGAGAAGCTTTGATCGGTCGAATTTCTCGACAACTTTGGCTAGGAATCGACTAGTAGTGAGCCGATATCGATAGAGTTCAGGAACTAATCCAATCGATGCAGAAGAGGGAAAGATGAGGAGGGGATGCGAGGAGTCGACGAAAACTTGACAAATTTCGCAAAGGAGCGCGAGTCGTCGCTATTCAATGGTCAATCGTGTGCAAATTCTGGACAGGTATTCTCGCATCGATGATACCACTGCGCAAACAGGAGGGATGAAAATGGCCATCGAGAAGCACTCTCGAGGCGAGAACTCTTCGACGGATCTCGAGCTCCCTTCTGCCTCTCCAGACCTGATGGAAACAGCTACGGCTTGCTTGCTTAACACTCTTTGACCACGTCTCGTCGCTTTCATGACGGGGAAACGCCGATACGCTCGCAGTCGTATAGCGCTGCAACGACAACCTCGTTCTTTGCGAGGAGGAGACAATCGCTTTAGCTCGCACTGTACCGGCTTCGATCTGCATGAGCGGTACGACGTTCTTCAATCTTACGGACGACCGGTGTCGTAATCTGCATGCTCTTATGCCACTAGCGGTGCACACCGACGTCGAGCTCGACAAAAAGCTGTCTTTCGTTGCGTCGACTTCAGTCATGAGCATGCGGAAAGCCAGCTCAAGTATCCGGTAGCAAGCCGAGGATCTGTCGCGCACAGGATCAGTGAGCAAAAGCAATTCCGTCCTTCGTCGTCGTCGAGGGCAAAAAGGTAATGAATGATGTCTGTGAGATTCGAACTCACGCCCTTTCGGACCAGCGGATCACAGAGATGAACCTTAAGCTGGCGCCTTAGACCGCTCGGCCAAAACACCTATGAGCGCGCCAGCAAAATTACGCTACATATAAAAAAAACCTAAGATTGCCTGTTCATACCGCGAGATAGACACATTTCCGCCTTTCAGTTACGTATAGAGTAATCGGGGCGGTTGGTATGCACTAAAGAGTAGAGATAGCAGATTGTGTGACGAAATACATTTTCGGCTATAGAAATTGAGCAATCTTTCGCACGCATCCCGACCTCTCCCTACACCTTGGCTCGGCGTTGACAGGACAGAACGCTCTGAGGGTTCGATGGCTTGATCTCCCCATTCGGAAGCGAAATGAACTATTTACAAATAAGCGAGAAATCATCGCATCAACTCTACAGTTCTACCAGATTCATCGCTATCTGACTCCGCGTCCGCATCTACTACCTCGACTTTCGCTCGAGGGAACGATCCAATTCCCGCCGAGTTTCTCTTCGAAGCGCTGTTTCGAGGCCTCCTGAGCTTGCGCGGTCGAACGTCGTGGAACGTAACTTTGGGTTGAAGGGGAGCTGTAATCATTGGTGAGGGAGCGATGTCGGGGATAGTGGGAGTCGGGGGTCGATAGTCGAAGAGGGAGAGTGCCAATCGGCAGCTGAGGAGGGAACTGCAGACAATATTGGCGACGATGTTGAAGCTTCTGATGCAAGGATTGGGCTCTGCGATCATTCGCACACAATTAATGAGAAGCGATCGATAGCAGAGACCGTTTGAAATGACTCACGATGGTAGAAATAGAAGTTGACGACGTTGAACACAGTAATAATGGCCTGATCACGATCATCCTCGTCAGCTCTACTCAGAGAAGAGCATACGTGTACTACTCACAAAGTACTGTAAACCACCTCGATTGATTCGCTGGAGAAGCGGAAGTGTCACGCCGTACTCTTTCTTCACTCGCCACGACTGATAGAACGTTAACAGGAGGAGAATCGAATTGACCGTGAGAGGGGCGGTCGAACTACGTCTCAGCGATCCGTCAGTATCTGCTCGGTCGAATTTAGATTCGATGGAAACGAAAGAACCGCTTACAGGAAAACTATTATTCCTCGAAAGGTATTTCCCCGGTACCCTTGAGCGAGACATCCTTCTAGGTGAAGGCTGAAAGCGACGGGTCGAGGTAATCTCAGATCTAGATGAATAGTGTGAGCGAATTGCTGTCATCGCGATAGGCGAGAGGCCAAAATCGAGCTCACATCCAACTTGACTCGCAGCGGCGATCAACGTGACTGCCTCGACCACGAACATTGCAGAGAGCCTATGAGAGAAAGACATGAGTTAGTTACAGAGTGTCTCATGCTCATCCTTCGAAACCTTCGAATCGACTTACGCGATGAGTACTCTACGACTGCGCTCGTAAAGGATGAAGACACGGTTCATGAGCATCGCATCGGTGATTCTGTAATGCGCGTCTCATGCTCAGTTACCGAATCTTTGAGTGCGAAGGGTAGAGCAAGAGCACTCACAGCACCACGTAGACGAAACAGAACGGTTGCACCCAAAAGATACGTCCACATGTCTCTGTTTCGATCGATATATCAGCCGAATGCCAGTGAGGTCAAAGAGCGACGTTGCTTACCCGGAGAGATCGTGGTCAACCTCAGAGTTGTGCAGATAACGACGAGCACAAGCGATCCGTACCGGCTGAAGAAAATGAAGACTAATGTCAGTCAAGCCTGCGAGTCAGAGATAGCAAGAGGAGAGAGACTGACTTGAGAAGATAGCAGACTTTCAAGAAACTCCATTCTGCGAGATAGATATGTCGATATTCGGCAGGGAGCAGAGAGAGGTAATCCCAAACGATCAGCGCTGTGAATACGATGAGATACTGCTGTGACGCGAGCGTCTCCTTCCGCATGGTGTCTAATGAGCTGAGCATTGGAGTAGCGTCTAGATTCGAGGAGGAAAGGACAGGTCGAGGAGGAGCAGCTTCGCGAAGAGTCGTATCTTATCGTCTGGTGACTTTCGAGTCGAGGGAGAGTAGTGGAGTAGAGGAGGGAGGAGTGTTGGTGAGGAGAGCCGGGTCGAGTTGGAGAAATTGAGCGAGAGGGCCGCTTTCGTCGAATCAATATTTGGAGCGAAGTGAGACCGGGAGAGTAAGGAAGCTTGACGACTTGCTCCCGAAGGCATCTTACGTGTATTGATCTTTGATGACGAAGTTGAAGCTCCGCAGAGTGCTTGAGCCCGCACGCTTTCGGCTACGAAACGAATTTCAATCGATCCCGACAGGAATTTCCGAAAGAGACATCGACACTCTCGTTGCTAGCTAGTCTCATCGATCTTCCTCATAGATATCTGACAAAGACTGCGTGTCACAGAAGTGGCAAGTCAACAATTACGAAACTCAAGTGGAGAAGTGATCATTTCGAGCTCACCGAGTTTCGCAAGTCTGACCCTTCGTCTCTCAAACGTACACAAGCGAGAGGCACACGAAGACTGAACATTGATACAACACGAACGAGATCATGTACAGATGGTTCAACGTGCAACTCCGACTTCATCCTCCCGATTGTCCCTCCACGACAGTCGAGCACTGATAGATTGCATCCTTCCCGACGTTCTCGGCGTTGCACGAGACGTTTTCGATAATCTCTTCCCGGCTGATGCCGAATTCGAGGCTCGCAGCGTCGGGTACGAAGGAGCGTTGACGGGTTTGTTATCGAAGAGGGAGAGAGCGAGTCGACAAGACATGGTGGAAGAAGTGACCATTACGGCTGGAACGTTGAATCCTTTCAGAGTCGGATTATCTTGGGTATAGAAGTAGAGGTTGAGGAAGTTGAAGACTGCAAAGTGGGAACGAAATCAGTAAACTCGCGAGTAGACTCGAGCACGACAAGATCGCTTCATCCATTCTTTGAAGGAGTGCTCACCTGTGATCACGACATAGTATTGAAGACCGTCCGAAAGCATCCTCTGCATCACGGGGAGTGACTTTCCCGTTTCTTTCTTGATCTTGTGAGATTTCCAAAGCGTCGCTCCCAACAAAATCGTATTGATACAGAACGGTGCGCAAGAGCTATGTTGAGAATGCGAGGTTGAGTCAGCTTCGTTCGAGCATTGTGGGAAAGGCATTTTGTGTGAGGCCCCAACCTAAGAGAACGAGAACTCACTAGAATGTCACGATTCCTTCGAAACTTCCCGGTCTGAACGTTCCGAGGACGCAACCGTTCAATCCAATGTACCTCCGAATAGGTACTGGGACGACAACAGCTGAAGATCGAAGAGAATTCGACATCAGCTCGCGAGTTCGAAAATGTCAAGTCAATTACTTACGTATGATCTGCGTTCCAGCTCCTACCATCCAAGCGAGTTCGACAGCGAGAAGCGCCGAGAGACTGTTTTGTATCAGAACAGTATAATGAGCAATCACTCCTCGCGTTCGAAGAGGCGAGAAAGAGAAGAAGAACTCACGCTATAAGAGCCGTTTTCGTTCTGCCATACATCGCATGAATCCGAATAGCGAGTACGACGTCGGTGATGAAGACGGTAAAGGTAAGACTGAGTGTCTCGATCCAATGGATATTATCGCAAGTTGAGGGTTTGATCGTTGCGAGAACCATGACTGTACAAGCAGTACCTCCGATTAAAGTCCCGTATCGACTGAGAATCCCTCTCGGGTCAGCATCACCTCGACATAGTAGAATAGAGGAGGAACTCACTTGAGTAGGTAAGCGGCTTTGAGGGGAGTCCAACGAGCTTGAATGATGTGTCTCCATTCTTTCGAAAACAAGATGAAGCAATCCCAATACATGAGAGTAGTCCATACGATCAAGTACTGCTTTGAAGCAATGATCTGTCGTCGATACAAGTTGAGATCCATTCTGGGGAGAGATCGACCGAAGCAGCTCGAGAGGAGAGGAGAAGAGGAGAAGAGAAAGAGGTGAAGAAGCGGAGGAAAGGAAGAGGCGGGAAGGGTTTAAAGACGTCAGAGCGTTAAGAATACTCGAGATGTTGAAGTGCCGCACGGAAAATGAATCGAAGGTGAAGAAGCCGGGACAGAGAATCGGAGCGTTGCGAGACTGGGAGGTGTTTCGGGAGTTGTTGCGATCTGATCTTGCCCTAAGGTGAAGGACCTGTCAGACGTAAACGACGAATTTGTGGTCCATTGCGAGAGAGAGGTGAAAAACGTCTGCGAGGAGAGATGGAGAAAATCGAGAGGGGTATTCGAGGAAAAGCTAGCTACAGGGTAAAATTCGTTTCGAGAGGGTACTGATTTGAGTCGTTCGGGGTCGATGTACAAGAGAAAACGCAATCAATGCGATCCGAGGTGGGAGAGAGGTGTTCAAGCGAGTGTTGTGTCGTAAAGTGTTTCGTTAGATTTCGTCGAGTTTGGGCAGATTAGGAGATTTCGTCAATCTCTTCGTTGATCTGCGCAAGGGTATCACGAGTGAGTACATGAGTGAGACAGTACAAAGAAAGAGAACAGAGCACTTACGCCGTCGAGGCATTTCTTCAAACGATCGAATTGTTGAAGGTTCAAAGAGATTCCTTTCTTTCCAGGTAAACCATCTTTGCCGTCCTTCGAGTAGGTCTGTTCGGTGCCTCAAGTTCAATCAGCGTCGAGTCGAGATCGAGATAGCCAACGAGAAGAGAACGAACTTCGCGAATATCGACTTGAATGTTGTTCCTGTATTTCCTGACGGTAGCCTGTACGTCAACTCGTCCAAACATCAGCGCACTTCGAATCGCGATGAATCGGAATAGAGGACGCACGCGTTTGTTGTTACCAAGATCAAAGTACGAATCTCCCTCGTCGTTCTTCAACACTTCCGCCTTGTAACTCTTCGACTTCTTCCCCTTTCCCCTATCCTTCGGCTTAGGTGAATCTGAATCTTGCCTAGCTTTCTTGTCTTCCCCTTTGACTGCTTTCTTCGATTTCTTAGGTTTCTTCTCGAGCGGTTCTTCATCGCTCGAATCAGCGACTTTGGTTTTCTCTTCGTCTGAATCTGATTCTACCTTGGCGCGTTTCTTTGACTGGATAGTTTAACACGTAGGTAGAGGTGATTAGAGGTGCAGCGAGAGAGTATAGAGTGAGTCAGTTGAGATGTCAAATGAGAATCTAGAGATCAAGTAGGAACTCACTTTAGAGGCTTTGGGAGCTGGTGAAGCAGAAGGAGATCTACTAGAATCATCGTCTGAATCTACTTTGGCTTTACTGAGTAGTTTAGGCATGTTTCGTCGAATCGAAGTGAAGAGATAGAAGGAGAGTTGCGAGCCTAATCAGAGATAGTGATCAATTGTAGCAATACGTTTCCTTTGTCAAATTTGACTGTCGAACTTCGGAGAAACTCATCGAATTTCGCGCATTTCTTGCTCCTCCTCTTTCTCCTCCTCATTCTCTAAGCTTATTACTAGCTACCACCACTCCCTACACCTTTTACTCTCCGCCTATCCCGTAGCGACTTCTACCCTCTCCTTCCCGTTTCCCCTTCGCTTCTATCCTTCTTTTCCATCCAGAAAATGGTCCGAGAAACCAAACTGTACGATCTATTGGGTGTATCGCCTAGTGCAACTCAAGCAGATCTCAAGAAAGCTTACCGCAAGGTCAGTACTCTCAGCTCACTGCGAGAAATGGACAAAGATGAAAGTTGGGTTGGAAATAATTTTGGGCGTGGCGATGAAGGTCAACCTCACCCTTTAATGAAACGGTTGCAAGCTGGGAGAAGGCATAGCTCATATAGGAATGGAATGAGATAGAGGGGAGCTCATAAGTTCGAAATGGAAAGGGTAGTTGCATACCGAGATTGACGAGAAAAGTGTAGCTGACCCCTCCTCTCATCTTACATTCTAGCTCGCATTGAAGCTTCACCCGGACAGTGAGTTTCTACCTTCTCTCCTCTCACTCGTCCGAGAAATGTTGACTAATTCTTTGCGAAATTCATTCCCTTTCTCTCAGAGAACCCCAACGCCGGTGACGAATTCAAGGAGGTCACTCACGCTTACGAGGTCCTCTCAGATGAGGACAAACGTCAAACTTACGATCAATTCGGAGAGGAAGGTTTATCGGGAGGAGGAGGAATGGGAGGAATGGACCCTCAAGATCTCTTCTCTCAACTCTTTGGTGGAGGAGGAGGATTCTTCGGTGGAGGAGGACCAGGAGGACGAGGTGGAAGACCTCAAGGACCTAGAAAAGGAAAAGATTTGGTTCACCGAATCAAGGTTTCCCTCGAAGACCTCTACAAGGGCAAAACTTCGAAACTCGCTTTACAGAAACACGTCCTCTGTGGAAAGTGCAAAGGGAAAGGTGGAAAGGAAGGCGCGGTCAAGACTTGTGGATCTTGTAAAGGTCAGGGAGTCAAGATCGTTCTTCGTCAACTCGGTCCCATGGTTCAACAAATCCAGCAACCTTGCAACGATTGTAACGGAGAGGGAGAAATCATCAACGCGAAGGATCGATGCAAGGACTGCAACGGAAAGAAGATTGTCAACGAGCGAAAGGTACTCGAGGTTCACATCGACCGAGGAATGAAGGAGGGCCAAACGATCACTTTCAACGGAGAGGCGGATCAAGCACCGGGAGTCGAACCTGGAGATGTCGTCATTGTGGTCGAGGAGAAGCCTCACGAGTTGTTCAAGCGCAAGGGAGACGACCTTTTCTGCGAAGTCGAAATTGATCTTCTTACCGCTCTCGGAGGAGGTTCCTTCTCGATCATGCACCTCGACGAACGAGCTCTTCACGTCACTATCCCTCCTGGAGATGTCATCAAACCTGGTAAGCCTCAATCCTCTTGACTAGATTATTTAGCTCGAGAACTGATCCTCCTCCCTTTCCCATCTTTCTCTCCAGGTACACTCAAGAACCTTCCCGGACAAGGAATGCCATCTCACCGACACCACGAGATGGGTGACCTGATCGTTCAAATCTCTGTCACTTTCCCCGAAAAACTCGATCCCGCCGCCTTATCTCCCCTCGAACAAATCCTTCCCGCTCGACCCCAACAACCCAAGTACCCCAAGAACATTCACGTCGACGAGGTAGACATGGTTGATGCGTCGGAGAGGAGAACAAAGAGTGGAATGGGAAACCAAGGTAGTTATGGAGAGGCGATGGACACCGATGATGAGGATGGTCAAGCTGGAGGACCTCAGGTTCAATGCGCTAACCGTAAGCTTCTCCTCTCTCCTTACTCGCAATCTTGTGATTGACTCGTTTCCTTCGTTTCTGCAGAGTAATCGCACCTTTTCGCTATCATTCACTTTATATCCCTTCCTCTTCCCTCTTTTCCCTCGACGTATTCCTCATCTCGCTATTTCGCACACCCTCTCTCTCTTCTCTCCCTTTCAGGTTACATCCTATTGTTTGATTTGTATCGTAGGACCGACCTTTTTTTCCCTCCCTCTCTTTTTTCTTCCCACTCATAGTCGGGTTTGCAAGTATAGACTACCCAGGTTATCATCTCTCTTTCTTCATCCATTTCGAGAGACACAATCGAGCGTTCACTTCCTCTCTTCTCCCTAGTCTGCAGCTCAACGATTCGCAGATTTTCTCTCGATTCTCGATTCTCGATTCACAGAATTCGACTTGTGACCCGACTCGACGACTCGACAGCTCGACGAAAGTACGCCTGGATTGACAGCTCAAGGAGGTTCGTAGTAGACTATTATTGGAAGCGAGGAAGGACAGGTCAAAAAAACGAAGTTCACGCCCGATTCCTCTCTGTTTTTTCTCCTCCTCCTCTTCTTTCTCCTTCTCACCTTTCTCTCACTTGATTCAACTCGTACCGCAACAACGATGGGTGCTCACGTATCGTACATCACGCCGGGTGTACCTCATGCCTGGATCAAGACTGCTCAAGCCATTCAAGTTGCAAAATTCACTTCGGTCGCTTCTCTCTCAATCGCTGTTTACGATTACTTCGCTTGTCTAGACGAAGAGATCGATCTCATATGCGGGTCTCCACGTTCGCTCTCCTGACTGCTGAACTCTTGGTTGATTCGTGATTCGTTTCTAGGGAGAGCGTGTCCTTCACTGTTCAAGTATCTCGCACTCTTGTGTCGCTATTCAGGGCTCTTCTTTCCAATCGTACTCGTTACACTACGACTTGGAGACTGGAACATGGAAGAATGTCGAAAGCTCAGCTACCTTCAAATCATCGCAAGCGATTTCGGTCAGTCCTCCCTTCTCGCGTTTACTGGCTTTTATCGAGGCAAGCTGATCCTTCTCCCCATATGAGATTCAGTCATACTCTCTAGCAATTTTGTCCTCGCGTTGAGGTGAGTCGAAGTAGAACCATCTCGCCTTTGACTTCGCATCTCACGTCTGCGACGGTTCCAGAACCGCTGCTGTCTACTCGTTTGAGCGAAAAGTGTGTTCCATCATCGCTTCTGTCATCTTACTACAGGTGGCGTGTGCGATCGCTGCGTCAACGAGATGGGATGTGAGTTCTCTTTCTTCCCTTCGCACACCCCTTTCTCGATCAGCTACGAGAGCTAATCTGTCCTATCGTTTCGCAGATGATACCACTACCTCAAAGCGTTCCAGGGTGCTTCCCGAGACCAGGTCCCGCTAGATCTCTCAACATTTCGCTGTACTGTGAGCAACTCTAGTACTCTCGTCCCTTCTTCTCGGTCCATCGACTAACGCTCTTCTTGTTTCCTATTCAGGGCCACCTGCTCTTCTTACCGATCTTGTCTTGTTCGTTCTCACTACCTGCAAGGTTTTCCCAATTTGGAACTCGTCGCAAGGAAATTCTCGCCTGAGTTGGGTCATGCTTCGTGATGAGATACTCGTGAGTTCCTAGACGGATTCTCAATCCGAATCTCTCTCATCTTATCTTGGATGCCGCGTAGTACTATGGGCTCGTTTCATCTCTCACCGTCGCTACAAACGTCCTCATGTAAATTCCTTTTCTTCGTGACTTTCGAATTCTTCGAAGGAAAGCTGACGTGGCTGGACGGCTTCGTAGGTATCAGTCAAATCGAGCATTGGGACCAATGATCGTGCCTCTCTCGATAACGTTATCTGCTGTTCTTGTGTGAGTTTCGTTGTCGTTCCTCGATTTCGTTTTCTTCCTCGACACTTCAAACGCTGCGTCGTCAAATCATAGTCCTGCTGATGAGCTCTCTCGTTCTGTAACATCACAGATTCCACATGGTCCTCAACGTTCGCGTCCTTGGTCGCTCTCCTTCTCCTCCAAGCACTTCCCTCGAGAACCCAGTCAATTTCGACGAGATCCTCGCTGCTACCTGCATGGCTTCAACAGCTCGAAACGTCTTCCGAGCAAGTGTAGTCGCAGTAGAGGTGGTCAGTGAGCGTATCAGCGAGGATGGAGAGGAACCAATGACGGAAACGAATCCAAGGTTGACAATGTCTGAACCGCCGACTCAAGGTTACTGGGATAGGGTTCATGCGTGGGATTCGGATTCGGAGAGGGCGAGGAAGACTTCGAGTGGAGTAACGAGGCAGACTGTATAGCTTGTTCAGAGAAGGAGATGAAGCTTGCTCCTGTAAATAGCGATCTAAATTTTGGATTCTTTGAGCCCGCTTGCAAACTCATGTTCATCTCGTCTCCCTCTCGATGTTGTCGTGCTCTCGATAGCGGACTTCTACTGTAACCTTGAGGCCGAAGTAGATTTCGCAAAATGTCAAGTCGACAAGGTCAAAGCGTTGAACTGCTTTTGTATTTGCTTGCTTCATTCAGCGAATCGACCACGAAAGAAGCGACCTCGAATACTACAGATCGCTTGAGCGCTCTCAATATCGCACGCTGCTAACTCTTGACAAGATGTTTGGAATTGCTCAGTTCGATCGCTCAAGCTACAACGCTAACTCATGCCGAGGGTATGAGAAGCTCAAGGGTTTGTAACTTGAGTAGCACAGACACGGCTGAGCATATCTTCGATAGTCTCTGATGATTGCTCGACTGTCAAGCTTGGAGTCGCGAGAGTTCTGGCTGTCGATCGGATGTTGAGCGCTAGTCGAAAGCTGTCGTGATAAGGATGAAGAAGGAAGTGTAGAGACAGATGAAACCAACGGGTGGAAACGGGCACAGCCGGGAATCAGTAAGTGGTCAGAGGGAAAAATCGAAAGTAGAGAAAAGTCGAAACTCACGCAAGGATGCTAGTTCCGATGAAAGATACAGGACCAAGTACGATTCCTGAAGTCCATCTCTTCTGTAAGCTGAGTATATGAATGGAGAGCATCAGCGTCAGCTTAGGTTCGCTCGTGATTCGCGGTCGAAAAGCCTACAAGAGAATGGTTCTAATGTTTTGGAGCAATCTCAGTCAGGCCATATCGGACTAGCAGGGGCAAGGAACTCACGCAATGAGGTTGAGCGTCAGAACAGCAGCATAGTACTATTTCCCCAACAAGATATCGTAAGCATGGAACGTGATTTCGCAAGTCGAAATTGGATGCGTACCATGATCCCGTCTCGTAACAGGACTGAACTGAGAGTTGGGGCTCCTTTCGAATCCCTCCAGAGAGAGTAGGCTTTGTAGGAAGTGAGACTGAAGAGTACGAGGTCGGCGAAGAGATGCGGGATGTCTGCGGAAGCGAGCGCAAGAGGTCAGTATCGTAGCTCGGTGCAATTGATGATGGAAACACCGACAGTAGAGCAGAACAAAGCTTTGTTGATTGGTCTTGAATCGCATGAAGCATCCGAAGATTCCTGGGGGCATGGAGAAGGCCTTTCGAACGGGTATAGAAGTTTGCGAAAGAGTTAGCTCGATTTCTGTGAAAACCCTGCGAAAAGTGACGCACGATCCATTGAGACTTCTCGTAGATCACGGGCACAACTTGTACGATAGCGACGATACCAACTACGACGCATGTCCATCGGTCAAACGAGCAAAGCGTCAGAGCTCTGCCAGTCTCAACGAACAACGCGTAAGTATACTCTGTACGCGAAGGAGAGAAGGTAGTAGCTGACCTCATATCGAGAATAGCGCAACTCAAGATCAAGGCTGAAAGACGGGACTAGAATAAGCGAAATGTGAAGGGAAATGAGAAAGCAAGAAGAGCTCACAGATTGCGCAACTCGCCGCGAGAAGTCGTGTAATGATCGTACATTGCTCTTCACTCCAACTGAAGTGAGGCGAGAGCACGTATAATATGCTGACTGACAGTCCGGCGTAACGACAACCCAAAATAATGAATTTGAAGACACTCGTGCCCGCTCTCCCTAGGCTCCTCGCGAAATGAATTAGCCCTGTAGTCGGGGTATAGAATTAAAAAGGACTCACAGATGAGCTCGATCTCGTCTGGTAAAGTCGCAAGCCAATCGTAAGAGTAGGCAGCGAGTAGAGCTACGTGAATGTATCTTGCGGCCTGTGTGAAGCGGGAGAGCTGTTGTATATTGGGGTCACCTGGCAGAGTTCGAGAGAGCTTGTTCCCCATTGAGAGGAGATAGTCGATCTGAGAAGTGAAAGGGAAGGGAGAGAGAGAGAGAGAAAGCGAAAATCGAACTTCGCAAGAATTCGCCTTTCCCGAGAGATCCAGCCTCCTCATTGCGGATTCACGAGCTCTCGTAGGCGCAGAGAGTTCGAGCTACGCTACACTCACGAGTAGGCAAAGCAGTCGAGAGGCAGAGCGTGCGAACTGCTCAGTCGCTCCCTTGCGAAACTTCTTCTAGCGGCTCGACACATCGGAAGGGACGAACGAGATAAGTCGCAATTCCGCAGAAAACTTGCGAAGAATTTCCTCGCGATTGCGTTCTTTCTCTTCATCACTCACCCTCTCGGACTGCCTACTCGCTACCCTATCCCGTAGATACGACCAATAGTACACCTCACGACCTCTCGTTGGCTCCTCGGCTCGCTTCCTTTCCGACTTTGAAAAAGTTCAATCAGCTCCCCCACACTTCGAAATGGTCCACAAGCAACAGAGGAGACTCAAGGTAGCTATTATAGGAGGCGGTATCTGTAAGCTATACTTCTATGGACTCCCTACGCTCCCTGTGACTGATCCTCCCATCGCGAACTTTGCAGCTTCTATCGCTCAAGCTGTTCGACTGCAAGAGAAGCTAGGGAAGAACGTCGAGTATACGATTTACGAGAGGGATACAGACTTGGGAGGAGTATGGCTCAACAGTCTGTGGAAAGGATGTGGTTAGTTTTCCTTCCTCTCCTCGAGAATTCTCGTAGTGTGGGGAGCTCATCCCTTTGCCTCTTTTTGATTGCAGCGGTCGACATTCCAATTCATCTGTATTGCTTATACTCGGAGCTCAACCCTTGGTTCAAGTCGAAGTGGGCAGGAAGAGACGAAGTGTTGCAATGTAGGTTTTTCGAATCTCCTCGCTTTTCGGGTGTGTGGAAGCCCTGACGAGATATCGCTTCATGCTATAGATTGGGTGAGAACTCTTCAGCACCTCGCAGTCCAATAAGTGATTGCGACGGGTCACTGACGATTCGCCTTCTAACAGAATGGTATCGTCGACCGTCACCGAATACGCCAACATTTCGTCTTCAACACTTCATTCATTTCCTCCGAATGGGACGCTCTCGCTCAGCAACACGTCGTCTCATTCCGTCGATCGAACGGCCAAGAATTTCAGGTCAACTGCGATTTCCTCATTTCTGCGACTGGCGCTCTCAACAAACCTATCGTTCCCAAACTACCGGGTATCGACCAGTTTAAGGGAGAGCAGTGGCACTCGTCGAAATGGAGGAGTGATCTTGAGTTCGAAGGAAAGAAGATTGCAGTGATAGGGAACGGTTCGAGTGGGATTCAATGCATCCCTCATCTCGCTGCTCTCGAAGGAGTTCAACTTACACAATTGTAAGTAAGCTCTAACCAGCCTCGCCTATATCGACACTGACCTTATTGCGAACCACAGCATTCGATCTCCTGGCTACTTCAGACCGAAGGACAACTTTGAGTATTCAGCGTTTCAAAGATTCGTCTTCCGGTGGATTCCAGGAGCTCTACGAGTCTATCGCTGGCTGCTATTCTACGAATACGACCGAGCGATCTTGTCGAGAGGATTAGGGACGTTCTCAAACAAGTTGAGGGAGCAGATGACTCGAAACGTCGTTAATTACATGAAGAAGAAATCACCAGAAGAGTACTGGCCAGCGATCATTCCCGACTATCCGATGCACTGCAAACGAGTTGCCTATGACGCTGGATGGCTAGAAGCGCTCAACCTACCGAACGTTCACCTCACTTCGACTCCGATCACTTCACTCGATGAAACGGGATTGACGACTTCCGATGGGAAACACTACGAATTTGATTACATCTGTTGGGCTACGGGATTTGAGGTGGCTGAAACTGGAGTAGGACTGAATCATGGAGTCAAGGGAGAAGATGGGAGAGAATTGAGGCAGATTTGGAAGGAGAAAGATGGAGGGTATGGATATTTGGGTGTAGCAGCTCCAAAGATCCCGAACTACGCCATCGTCCTCGGTCCGAATAGTATTGCTATGAGTTGGGGATACACTCTCGGTCACAATGTGCGTACCTTTTCTCAGCTCTCGCCTAATTTCCGTCCGCTGATTCTCGCTTTTCCTCTCAGACCGAATTCATCGCTCGACTACTCAAGGGGATGATCGACCATAATCTCTCGTCAATCGTCGTCAAAGACTCTGCGATGGAACAATACAACGAATATCTGAATCGTCGATTGCAAAGCACTTGCCTTGCTTCTCCTCTTTGTGGTCCTCGAACTTGGTATAAAGGTCAGTACTGCTCCCCTTATCTTCCTCTAATTCGTAGCTGACCTCGGATCCCTGTATTGTAGATCCTGTGACCGGTAAGCTCGTAGCTCCCGCTCCATGGACAGCTAGTAGGCCTTCTTCCTTCCCTTTCTTTCGCTTCTCGATCTGAAGATATTGAGTTTATTTCGCTCTCACAGCCGAACTGTGGACTCGCACTCGCAAGATCAAGTGGGAAGATTGGACGACTCGAAGAAGAGAAGAAGGTTCAGACGGGAAAGCTGTCATTGTCGAAGTCAAATCTTCGAGAAGTTGGACTCCATGGGGATTAGCGCTCGATTGGTTCGCTTCGAAGTTACAGTCACAATTGATCGGACTCATGGACGATCCTTGAGCTAGCTTTTATCACTTATTGGTATCTTTGTAGGAAATATCGGTTTCAGACTTATGTGCAAATATCGCATCTATTCCTTACAACTACCGGCCTCTCCGTCTCGCCAATACGCCTTGTTCGATCCTCCAATTCTCCATGACTGCTCTGATAGTATCAACGATCTCATTCGCCACGGCCGGATTCTCAGCTTCGAAATCGTATCGTTTTCGAACGACGATCTTGAACGACGAAGCGGATCTTCTCGAGACTTTGCAGGATTGGACGAGTGAAATATGGAACGATGAAGTGCGACCAGCAGAATCTCCTCCGTCGTCCGGCATGAAATGGAGGCTATTCGAGAGAGAGAGAGATAGCATCCTTAGCTTGAAGAAGTGCGAGCGGAGAAACAGAGAAGACTTACTAATCTCCGTCGATGGCGATGGTACGAGGATGTCTCCCGCCGAGAGACATGGGTAACTTTCGTTGAACTCGATAAAGCTGATAAGTCGACGTCAACTGCGAAGCGGATTGATATCTCGGAGTAGTTGGTTCTTCTGCCTGTTGCTGAAAGATCGAAGCTGTACCATTGTCGCCACCTCTATCAGTACAGCAGATTGTCATACGGCACAGGGCGAAGCTCACCTGAGGGATCGATATTCTGAGGATTCCTTCTCTGCCTCAACCCGACCGTACCGACTTGACTCCTCGCTACCAAGACGACCTCGTGTTGGTCCCCTAAACTCTCGACTGTTCTATCGAGTGGAACAACAATATCTCCATCGCTCAATCTAACGATCAATGCCCATGACTCTGCATTCCCCAAATTCCGTTTTCGACAAATATAATCTACCATCGAGTCCGGGTCAGCTTCATTCAGCGCACTAGAGAGAGAGACGAGGGGAACTCACCGAGTACATCGACGAGGTACATATCACTTGGAACTTGAACCGTCGTGAACCTCTCTACTCCCGTACCAAACACAGGGAGTTGTACTTTGAGTTGAACGGGTACTGCGAGCGCCGAAGAAGCTCCGAAAGTACCAATAGCGTTACTCGTTGGTTTGAACGAAGCTTCATTCGCGTTTGTCGGAGCCGAGGGCAGGGCGAAATTCGAGGAGGAAGGGTTTGGGAGTTGAGGAGGAGGGGCGAGGGCTGCGGCGATAGGGAGGGGGCCGGATGGAACTCGCTTCGGACCAGAGAGGATTCGGGAGGGTCGACGAGTAATCGTCGATTGTTTCGTTGAATTGTCTCGAACTAGACATTGAGCGAAGTCAATAAGGAGAAGAGAGCACAGACGGGGTCACGAGAGGTAGGAGGCAGACTGACCTTGTTGTTCAGTAGCTTTGACAATCGCGAATTCCGTGAACGAGAACGCCGAAATAGCTCTCACCCGATCAAGTGCTACAACTCGCACTCACTCCGTCAATCTCCAAACTCGACAAGATGGAAAGTGGTGTGTGCTCACCAGGAAAATCTTCATCGACCTCACCATCCTCCTCCACGATCCTCAAATTCCAATTGACCGTTTCTTCTCCCCTCTCCGCTTTCTCCTCATCGACTTCCAACCTCGGTTCCCTCTCTCCCTTCTCTTGTTCCTCCCAATAAGTCCACAACGCAACCCCTATAACTTCTTCCACTGTCACATCCCGCTTGACCCCTATTTTGAGGGGTTTCGAGAGAGGTTTAGTCGAGAATGGGAAGTAGAGGGTTAGATTGAGGGTGTCTTGAGGGGAGAGGGAACGGGAGACGCAGGATAAGTAGAGGGTTGAGAAAGGGTTCGAGGTGGAGAGGGAAGAGGAAGATGGAGAGGTCAGGAGAGCGGTCAGGGCGGATTTTGAGGGAGCTTGAGGGTTCGGGATCAAGAGATTGTGAGTTTGGGGTGAGAGTTGGATGTAGGAAGAACGTTTTGGGAATGTTAGGAGCGGCGAGGGAGGGTCGGATCGTCGACGTGGAGATTTTGAACCGGCTGGAGAAGGGGGTGCGAGTTTCTCGTTCGCAGGCTGTGAAGGTGAGGAGGGAGAAGGGGAAGGATCGATTGGAGTGGAAATTTTGCGAGTACGAGCAGGGGATAGAGGAGGTCGTTTTGGTGAAGTCGGACTTGCGGGAGAAGTCGGTTGGACTGAACTGGTTCCTGTACTCGATCGACTCCGAGTCTCTGTTACTTCCTTCTTTTCCGTATCGACCCTGAGTGGAGGTTGGTCGTTCGAGACCGATGACGGTGTCGGTGGATTCAGGTTCGGAACGAATAGAGCGCCTCCCGGACCCGGTCGAATATTGACTCGTCTTCTTTCTCTCACTCGCATTCCGGGAGGAAGCTTGAAGACTGGTACTCCAGGCGTAGCAATCGGTTCTACTGTCGCTTGAGAAGGTGGAGGTGGTTGAGCGAGGGATGGGTTTGAAGCGAGTGAGAAATCTGAATCTGTTCGAGCCCTCCCTCCTCCTCCTGTCCCTCCTATTCTCCTCCTTCGTTCCGCCTCACTTTGATCTGAAGAATCTTCCCCGCCTCGCGTGAGTTCGGTCGAGCGATCCAAGCGTGAGGTTCCGAATAAACTGATTCCGGAAGACGCCATCGAAACTGGACCTCCTCTCGTTTCGTTGACTTGATTGATGAGCGGACCATCTGGGAAGTCAGAGGACACAAGTACATCCTGATTCGGCTCTTCGTCCGCGACGGAGGACGAGTCGTTAGATGGTGTCGCGAATCGGGATTCACGAGTTGTCGAAGATTGAGGGCGAGCTGGGTAAGGGAGAATCGAAGGGGACGAAGGGGAAGGAGATGCCGAAGTCGTTTGAGGTAACGAGAGAGGGGAAGCTGGAGCAGAAGGACCAGCTTGGAATGCGGAAGAAGTATCGGTCACTTGAGAATTCGGTTGCGAAGGGTAATTCTCATCGATTTCTACTAGAGAGCTTGAAGGGGACTCGACGAACGAATGAGAAGAATGTGGGTTTGGCGGATCGTGATCGGGGTAAGAATGGTATTCGTTGGCGGAAGTTGAGAAACGAGGCTTGCGAGTTGCGGTGATGGTTGCATTGGGATCGTGGGCGAGAGGGGAAGGATGGGGCGGATGTAACTCGGAGAGAATGGCGTGTGAAGAGTCTGGAACATTGGGTGGTCGGTATTGAGCTGCGGGAGAATCTCGAGGAGTTCGAACAGGAGAATGAATGATGACTGGAGGAGGCATGAGATTCGGTAGAAGTCGGCCGTTTGACGGGTCTACTGAGTTCGCAAACCTGTGAGACAGTATGAGGATTAGCTTCCAGGGTGACTCGTAGAAGGAGAAATGCTAGCCTTACCTTGTCAATTCCTCGTTCCCTTCGATTTCTTCCTCTTGTCCAACATCGAGCAGTTTACCTTTTCCCTTCCAACTTCTCTTGACTCCATCGACTCTCATCCCGGCACCTCCAACTCCACTCCCCTTGCCAACGATAGTCTGAGTGTATCCCAAACCTCCCGGTCCTCCTCTCCTCCTCCTATTCCTCGCATTCTGCATCGTGTCTGGAGTATCTGCACCACTCGCAGGTTGATTCGATCTCGAAGGGTCCCTCGCTAGAGTGAGTGCCATAGGTGGACTCGAGCGTCCCGATGAGAGTTCTGGCCATTGTTGTTCGTCCGAGAGACCTGAGACCGAGATGTAAGGGGATGATGGGGAGAGTCTTGTATGTGAAGATTGAGTGAATTTGATTAAATTGTAAGGACCTTGACCTGCACGAGACGAGTTTGGAGCGTGGTTTGGGAGAACTTGACGAATGTATGAAAGTTGAAACGCTCTCAACAGAAAGCTACACTCGAGTGGTATCAACTTGTGCTTAGCTTGTGGGTCAAGATGGATCAAGTACTCACTCGTTGTCGGTCAAGAGTGACATGTTTGGTCTACCCCCACTTTTCAATGCCTATCCCTCTCTTGATGTTGAATCTAGCAGTGTTCGAGTGTATTACAGAGCTCTGTTGATGGTTTGAGTTGTCGAGTAGCTTGAACCAGAGTTGTAGTCGAATAGAGTGAACAATCTGAGATGAAGCGATCAAAATCTCTCTTTCTCTCTCTCCCTTCACTCCCCACCTCTCAGATGCACTTGGAACCCCTCTTATAATGTCACATCAAGTTCAATACGCGCCCTTTCAGCCCTCACTCCTCTCTTCCCCTCATCCTCATCCTTCTTCTTCAGATCTTCCTTCCTCTCCAACCACTTCTTCATTCTACCAACAAGCCCCGCTCACTTCCCTCCCCCGCTCGACATCCTCCACTAGACCGCGTTTACACAAATCCCAGTCCTCGACTCGAACAAACTCGGTTCGTAACCAATTCTCTTCTTCCCCTTCGACTACCGCTCCTCCGAACCCTTTCCGACAAGTACACGAGAATGCAAGATTGCAACGAGCTAAAGAATCGAGAGTTTCGACGAGGGATCTAGGGAAAGGGGAAACGAGTTTAATTCCTGATGAACCTGGAGGTTGGACTAAAGAGGGAGAGTGGGAAGAGTTTGATCCTTACGAGAGGGAAAAGTTGGAGTTGGAAATGATCAGGGAGAGGAAAGAATGGAAGTACAGGATGAGATTACAAGGGGAATTGGCAGAGGATCACTTGTTGGATCCAGAAGATGAGGATCAAGACGAAATGGAGGAAGGTCAGTTCTCTCCTTTCCTTACTTCATCTACTTTTCACAACTCGAGTGAGTGCTGACAGAAGATGTAACTTCTGTAGAACCACCACTCGACATCCTACTCTCGGATTACTCACCACCTCATCCCTCTCCTCTCGACCCTTCAAACCTCGTACCCTCCCTCGCATCCTCCCTCTCTTCCTCTCCCTTCCTCTCATCCTCGACACTTCCCTCGCCTTCTCACTCTTACGAGGATACCTCCATGTCCTTGAGTACCCATGATTCCCTCCTCGTATTCAAATCCACAATCCTATCCAGTCCCTGTCCACGACATCCCTCAAACCCGAGCGCAATCCAGCAAGGTCTAAACGGTGTTCAATGTGCCGTTGGATGTGGGTGGGGAATCGAGAGTAATGTGTTGGAACCATTGGCAAAAGTGTTCGCTCGACATGGGTAAGTCTTTCTTTTCTTTCTTTCTCTCCCCCCTTGACTCCCTCTCGAGACAAGTGCTTATAATGAGAGCTGGTCGAGTAGTGACGCGAGTCAAGGTCATTTACCTTTGTTGACCTGGACAGAGTTTACGGGGACTTTGGTACTCTGTCAAACTTGCGACGAACAATTCGCTGCCTAAACCCTTTTGAAGACCCTCATTCACCTTTTTCCTTCACTTTTTCCCAATCGATTCCTACTCTCGATCCGTTTTATCATACCCCCCCCCCCCCTTTT
>Ga0308160_10001409_pt1 | contig 33937 bp, 38 predicted proteins | sample PhyFR1_FD_201036 | JGI IMG/M metagenome (GOLD analysis project Ga0308160, IMG submission 201036) | Phyllosphere microbial communities from UC Gill Tract Community Farm, Albany, California, United States - DLSLF.R1 | ecosystem: Host-associated > Plants > Phyllosphere > Unclassified | place: USA... | reverse complement strand
TCCTCCTCTCCCTCCTGGAGCAACTTATCAACTTCTTTCTGAGTATAGACTCCATTCCAGTCGTATTCCTTCAGGTACTCCTTCATTGTGATGAATTTGACAGCAGCGTTGGCCTCGACAGCGGTTCTCCAGGTTTGACCACGTGCTGCAGTGTAGAAGCCTGGGGTGTAGCTATCGATGGTTTTCCTGCACAGCACTTCGAAATAGCCTTTGCGGTCCGCGGTCGATGAATCCAATAATTCTTCGATTTTGCCGAAGTTGACAAGTATCACCTCAGGAGGGGACTGGTGGAATCGACAGCTTCTAGCCAGGATATGTGCCATGCGAGACATGCCATTGAGTGTCCACTCCCCAATATCAGGCCCGTTGTACGCGGGCGTGTCGTCGTCTAGGTGAGACAGTATGACAAAGAGCCGTTTCGCCTTACTCTTGAATTCGATTTGCGGATAGTAGCCGCTTCGACAATACTCTAGGAGTATCACGTGATCCACAATCTGCCTTTCGTTGAAACGATCGAGACAAACGGGGTTGTGGTTGATGTTGGTGATGATGACGAGCTTTTCCGCCGTCAATCCTCTAGAAAGCGGGCAGTTGCGATCCTTCAAGCACGCTGGCTTTCTCCATTCTTGCGCGGTTTTTTGATCCCTCGTGACGATTCGAAGCGTAGAGATCTGCAAAGGACTTTGTCGAGTGCCGGAATCTTTCAGTGGACAGGTATGAGCAGCGTGTCGTTTGAGTTCGACAAATTCTACGTGTTGGAGTTCGGTCTGCTTGGATACGATATTCGATTTTCCCTCTCTGATCACGTTCCCTTTCTTGATTAATCCCAGTGCATTCCTCTCCATATGTTTCCATTCCAATCTTTCATATAGTAAAGGAGCAGCGATAGCTTTGAACGTCTTTGATACTCTCATACATCTTGCCAAGGCGGTTTTGTCGGGATCATTGCGGAGACAAGATAGGATTGATTTGAGGATTTCATTGGGTAGGGATCTGTCGGTATTGGTATTGATTGATTGAGGATTCGGAAATGATTTCGGCTGTAGGTATACGTCAGCTGGTCAGCTGCGAGTAATAGCTCATAACACTCACCTCTTTGTCTGCCTTCTTCCTCTTCCCGCCTCCTACAGACTGGGTGGTACCCTTCTTCCTTTTTGCCATGACGTTTGTTATCGTTGGTTGTTGTGAGAAGAACGAACAGATGATTGATGTTGGAGGATTGTTGAGTGAAGTGGAATTCCGAAACACCTGTGCCTGAAGGGGGTCCTTTATCTGCACCAAGCTCGAGCCAAGATGTAAGCGATGGTATAAAGATGCATGAGCATCAACGGACAAGGGCATTGATCCCAATTGCTCTGTCCATGTCCTCTTAATAGTATCATGAACCGCCACGGCACCTCACCACCCCAACTCCCTAGACCCATATTCCGACTGCATGATCAGCTTCTACCGCTCTCAAAGTCGCGAAACTCACATTCTGCCTTGTATCGCCTTGCTACTCAATTTATTGATCTCGATCATCAATCCATCATCCGTCGCTCATCTCAACGCCCTGAGCAGCGCTGCGACTTCCTCCTCCGAATATACCCCTTCCCAATTGTAGTCCGTCAAGTACTCCCTTAATGTAACGAACTTGTACGATACTAAGGCGGACTCGGCAGCAGTCTTCCAATATGTGCCCGGTTGCAAATTCCACCGGCTTGGAACAAAGTCATCGAGTTCCTTCTGACATATATCTTCAAAGCTCCTGATTGATGTATTTGGCGTCCTGATATATCTATCGTTCAGATCCCTGAAATTGACCAGGACAATCTCATTAGGCGAGTGACGGAGTTGACTGTAGTACGCTAGCTGCATTGCGATTTCTTCCGCTCGGCTACGTAACCATTTGTTCTTGTTCACGTATCCGGAGAGTGGAATCACGTCGACCAGATTGGTCAAGATAAAGACAAGTCGCTTCGCCTTGTTGACTAGGTGGAGAGTCGGCCCTTCCCATTCGCATGAACGTAGTTTCAGATGGACAATGTATTCCTCCAGCTGCCAGTCGATATCCTGGTTCAATCGAATCGCTTCGTGTTTGCCATTGGTGACGATGACTAGCTTCTTTGCCGCAAGCGCTTTTACCAAAGGGCAGTCCTCGAGCCCCATACAGCAGCGTTCGCTGTTGTTAATCATGAGATTGTCGTTCATCAAAACTCGAAGCGTAGAGAGATCTAGCTGGATCTGCGCGTTGGGTCCATCGTGGAGCGGGCACTTTGTCACCGAGTGGTTTTGGAGCTCGATAGACTTGATATATCGGAGCTCGACCTCTTTGGTGACTATATTCATCCTACCAGTCTCAATCGCGTTCCCTACCTCCACCAGTCTAAGCGCATTCTTCTCCAGATGTTTCCATTCCAATTTCTCGTATAATAGCGGTGCTGCGATGATCTTGAATGCCTTTGATACCCGCATGCAATGTGCCAGAGTGGTCTTATCAGAGTCGTAGCGAAGGTGAGAGAGGACGATCTCGAGAACTTCGATTGGGAGCGCCCTATTGATGGACGATGCATCGGGAGTTGACGGTAATCTTGACATCACCTGATATCGTAAGCCACAGTCCACGACGACTTTGACACTTACTTGCTTGATATTCTTCATCCTCTGACTCCCTCCCAGTACCTGCTTAATTCTCTTCTTTCTCTTTGCCATGACTCGACGGTTGGATATTGGACGTATGGGTTGGATTGTCGAGTGTACGAAAGGTAGGGGGTAGTGGGGTTGTGCCTGGAAGGTATTCTTCAGCTTTTACATATCGAGTTCGACTGGGTGAGAATCAATTCCAACCTGGAAAGCATGTAGTCGTGCGGTAAGTCTAGTACATGGCCATCAACCAGGACTAAATAATGTGTCAATGAGCGTATAAACTGTTCCGTCAATCACCTTGGTAGCTACTTGGCTATACTCTTCTCTCTTCTCAGACAGACTTCCGTCACCTCCTATATCCAGACACTGATCTCCTCCTCGCTCAAATCCTCTCCACTTCCAGACGTACCAAGATACGTCCCCATATCCACAAAATCAACGCATATCCCTTCCGCATCCTCTTGACCTTTCCACCTCAGGCTCCCCTCCGGTTTTACGACACGTCTCTTCACCCTTGCCAGTTCTTTTTTGAACAGTCTCTCGACACGCTGCTGGGTAAGTTCATGATTTGCTGTACCATACAATCCTGCATCCCCAGGCCTAACCGCTCCTACATTGACCACAGTGACAACCCCTCCACTCCCTCCGTCCAACGCTACCTCCGCTAAACCCTGACATAAATTCTCCACCCAAGCAGCTACTTCTCCATATCTCTTGAACCCTCCAACCTTGGCTTCCGGTCCATCCGTAAGTAAGACCACAGTCACTCGCTTTGCCTGAGTACGAAGGCCAATGAGGGGTGATTTGAGGTTGGTGACGGCATACCAGTATCGAGGGCCACAGTCGAGTACAACAACGAGCTCCTCGAGCCGAGATTGGTTGAGGCGACCAAGTGTTGGTGGGCAGCTGACCCAGAGAGGCGTTCTCAAGATTACTTTGGATGGTGCAAGACCTTTCATGAGCGGACAGAAAGGTGCAGCGCTACTCAGACATCGATCTGGCCAATGGGGTGCAGGAGGCATAGGTGCGAGCCATTTCGTACTGACTCCAACATTGAGGCGTAGGATGGGGAACTCCAAACCGGTTTGTCGGGTTGATGGATCGGAGAGACGAGGGCATTCGGTTCGGATATGATCGTCCATCTCGATAGACTTGATTTGGGATTGGTACATTCTTTCGGATGGAGAGGAATGGGCGGAACTGAGGGGGTTCTGTTGGATATCTCGCCAGTCTAGGTCTCGGTATAGCGCAGGTCCCCCGAGAGTATTGAGGCACCAGCTGGCTTGTCTAATCCGAGCGATAGACGGTTTGTCATCGGTAGAGTCGAGATGAGAGAGGATAATGGCCAGGACCTCGACTGGTAGGTGGGGAATTCGAGGGGTTGAAACCTTTCATCAGCGTCACTCATGTCGGCGACTCACCTTTTTGGATTCCTTGGACTTTCCTCGCATTGATGCAAATGACATTGCGTTATTGAGATATATGACTCTTGGATGAAAGTGTCAGACATGAGTAGCATAGCGAGACGTCGCGGCAAGGGGGATCAGCTCCACCATAAAGGAGACTGATCTGCTGATATACAAAGGAGAGGGTGCGCTGATCACGGCACGGGCCTGAAGGGTATGGTGACCTCCTCCGTGACAGCTCTCTTTGTATCGCTTCACTTAATCACAGCATCCTGGTAAAGTCAGCAACATCACTCGACTAAGACTTACATTTAGACGGCTATCTAACCTCCTCTTTGGTCATGTTAGTATCCTCTTCCGTTCTATAATCATATCCACAACATCTCACACTCCATTGATATCTCGCAGCTATTCATATGATCGTCCGTCTTGGTCCTATCGGGTTTCAGCGAATACATAGAGGTATAAGTAGTCGAGCAGAGGCCAGTAGGGATGGGTGTCGACGACTGTTTACTACCAATTGGTAATAACACGTCACGAACGATTGTGAACTCTTTCTCGTCAATGAGAACTCCTTTCTTGTCATTGTACTATACCCTCTGCCAACGAGTAGACCCAGAACAGCTCTATATTACTCGGCGTTACTAAGAGCAACGGCGTTACTCACTCAAAGGACCCTTCGATCATTGACGTTCTCATTCTCTCATTTCTCTTCCTTTTCTCTTCCTTCTACTCTCATTCTCATTCTCATCCGCATTCTCACCCTCCCAACATCACGGCTCGCCATGGCAAGGACTACCAGAGGAATGCTCAGGAAGGAGGTGTGTAGACCAGATCATTGATAAAACGCCAGAACTGATAAACAGGAAGAGGAGATAGCGAGTCGACCTAGAACTACACCCCCTCTATCCAAAGAGATCCTAAACAACATCCTCAGCAACCTAGGACAAGAGATCGATCGACATGCGCTTGCAACCTGCATGAGGGTCTCTTCTACACTACATTCAATGCCGTTACTGCTCCTCTACTCTATCGATCCCTCAGAATTGGGGACTCGACTGCGAAATTCGATCCCCTCTACACCGCTCCTCTTATCGATGGTCAATCACCCAGAAAGTCCCTGGATAAAGCAAACTGTCTCAAGATGGTCAAGGAGCTCGACCTCGTAGCGCACGGCGAGGACGACTGCCCACACAGCCACTTTGACGGACCGAAGAAAGTCGAGGTACTTCGACTTTCCCTCCCTCTGCCCATCAAACGAAATACGCAGAAACCTCCCACCACTAGCAATCATCTCGAGTATGGTGGACAAAGGTGTCCCATTACCGCTTCGATCAAAGCGGGCAAGATTGTCGCCTTCAATACTGCGATGAGTCAACCTATCCACCTTCTTGACCTTCCTCAAGATTCGCTTCACACCCTCGTTACTGCCTTTTCGTATAGCGACATTGTCGCAAAGCAGAGTCGTCAATTCCGACCAGCAACTAAGCCATTCAAGGGCAGTATCGTAGCTTCGAAGCAAGCAATCTACATCCTCTGGATGGGACATCCGCGATCAGAGATCAAGAAAAGTTTCGTAAACCTGCCCTCCTCTGGCTACGGAGGTGTCGGCCTCAAGTACCGGCGATTCGATGAAATCAAGAGCATGTGCGATCCCTTCATGCAGAGCCTAGGCAGAGAGGCGATGAATGTCGACTTTCCTAACGACATCATCATTCTCAACATAGCAGGGCTCGACGCTCACCGACGCTGGAAACACGATATCAGAGGTGCATTAGACTCGGCCGAGTCCGCTAGCTGGGAGGAACTTGTTGAAGAGGAGATCAAGGCTACCCAGGCTATCAACTCCAGCAAATCATCGCAAGTACTCAGGGAAGTCTACCGAAGAAGCTCGAAAGATCGATATCAAGCATATTTCGATGCAAACATATCTCAGGGACTACGACTGGTCAGGTGTATTCACCGAGGATGAGGTACACAATTGGATCGACTCAGCGAACGTCAGGCGAAGGTTCTCGGAGGGTCCGAGGGTAAATGAGGATCGAAAGTATCGAGGTGAGTGGTTCGATATCACTTCCCCCGTATTGAAGATGGCTGACCTGCGCAGTAGTCCATCGTCCCAAATCGACTCTAGGCGACGATTGGTAGGACGCATCAACTTAAAGCAAGACATAGCGTGGGGGTTCAAGGTGGAAAGGAGCGAACTTCGTGAAACGGAAACGGCGTAGCGAAAGTATCGTCAATGTCAAAATATATATTTATGTCGATACCTGATTCCGGTGTAGTCCTAGGGTTAGAACACCTTATGTGCTGAACTACCTGAATGATGGTGGTATTCCCATGTGAAGCAGGAGACACAGTTACTGAGTCACGCCGGAGATTTAACAGCTTGATCCGTCAAAGAACCAAGAGCAAATACGAAATGCATATCTAATCGAAACGTCTAGCCCTTATGACCTCTACCTTATATCGGACTGAACATCAGTCGCATGACTTGGCAGAGCTCGAACAACTCACGATATCCATCTAGTCCCTAGTGTACCGTATAGCCGCCCAATCCTGAAGATCTCACCTTGGAAGTCAGCTCCACCTTCGTTTAGATATCAAACGGGTACTCACAGCACTCGCCTCGTATCCATACCACCCCAGAACCTTTGCGTTTCACCTCATTCCATCTCAGACCTCTTCCTCTTTCGTTCCCCGTTGGTACCCTGCTTCCTTTGATTCATGGCATCCAACCAAGGTGCGGCTTGTCCATCGGAGATGACACCCTCCCAGTCGCAATGAGTGAGGTAGGTTGGCATCGAGATGAAGTTCACCTGGACCAGCCGTGCCGCATCTCTGAACACGGTAAAACGGTCTTCACCCCCTTTGAGCATCCTCTTGCGTTCCCTGGATGCGTAGGCAGTAGCTGCCTTTCGACGTGACATGGTCTCCAGGTCCTTGGGCCTCAAGCGCGTCATGAAAGTATCCATATTGACAAAGAGGACTTCTTTCGGGCAATAAGGCCAACATGAATATCTGTGTAGACGATCCTGGAAATATGACCACATTGTTCGGGTACAGCTATCGATATCGGAAAAAGTCTTCTTGGGATCGTGCCATAAAACAAAGACTGCTCGTTTTGCGGCAGAAGCTCTCATGAACAATTTCATACATATGATGTCGTCGAACCGTCCTGGTCCTGCCGCGAGATCAAAGACAAAAGCAATAGTCTCTGCTCTTGGGAACTCGGTAATGTGATCGAGGACGTGGTATCCAATCTTGGGGCCAAAAACAAGCTTTGATGGCGAAATTCGGAAGATGCAAGGACATAGATCGCTTTGGGGGTGTAGGTACCGGTCATCCCACTGGGGGGAGATGTTGAGGATCGAAATTTCTAGGGGGTTTGAGCCTGGAGGCAAGAAGCACTGCTCCTTGGTGTGGTAGCCATAATGGAAGGTCTTAATATGGTTCACGTTCGATGCGGTATCGTTGGAGAGCCTGTTTTCAATTACCGTTGGGACTGGTACTGTATAGGGGGCAGAGTAATTGTCGATCCTGATAGATCGATACAGGAGCGGTGCCGCAAGATCGTTGAAAGTCGATGAAGCCCGCATACACACCGCTAATGAACTCTTGTCGCAGTTTTTGAGGACATTGAGTAGAATCTCACTGGGTAGTTGCAGGTTAGGATTAATTGGGCTAGATTCCTTCTAGCGTCAGTCTCCACAAGCAGGACAAAATGTAACAACATAAGGCCAAGTCCTTCTTGATTTGGGCAATGATGGCGTCCATGGTTGTAATGCTGTTGTATAAGTAAGTATCTGCTTGTAAGAGGTGAGGTAAAGTATAAGAAGAAGATAGACGCGACTGAAAGCAACAGAACAAGCTTGATGTTTTGATCCCATCCCCCACTTTGCGAATCTCTCGGGAGAGCACAATGTGAATAATGACGTGGAACCAACCACCAGATGTGAAGTCACATATCTCGGACACGATACACCGTGTATAAGGTAGTTCACAGTCGAAATCTTAGATAGGGGATATGGAAATGCATAGGATGGTAGAAGATCTCAGACCTGGATATCAGTTCAAGACGATGCAGATTACTGAATGCTCACATAACCACTAATCGATCGAGCCTCCCACCAAATCTCACTTCAGGCATTCATCGCCTCCTCTTCCTCGTCCATCTGGGCTTCAGCCACCTTCTCATCCTCCAACAGATCTAGCCACGGCCTCGCTTGATCCTCCGTAAGCTCTCCCCTCCAATCGTACTCGGTGAGATATGTCTTCATGGTAACGAATTTGAATGTGACTTGTCGAGCTTGTTCTTCAGTCTTTCTCAGAACGTCAGGATGACGTGTTGCGGGCCTCGACAAGTGGAGCAGATACGCCTTTCGTACTCCATCATTCGCTACGTCGGTATCCGACTTGCCTTCCCGATCGGCCACGTCACTTCCCCTGGCAGCTGTACACTCAACGTTGACGAAGAGGAAATCCCCTGGGGTTCCGACATAACGAGCTTCTTCGAAGTATGAATTTCGCAGACAATACCAGAACTCCATCAGGATGAAGTCATTTCCTTGCCCTGGGTTTGAATGGAAGATGAAGGCGGCGCGGTTTGGGTTTGGTTCTTTTACTCGCCAAATCCATGGTACACAGCCGATCAAGGGTGGTCCCCTTTTCGATGATGGGTCTCTGACCCAATTTCCAAACTCGGCGACGACGGTCGTATTCATCTGAGTACAGATATCCAGACTTCTGAACGCCCAGAAGTAGATTCGTTTGGGCAAGACCATTTTAAGGGGCGTTATTTTGTCGAAACACCCACAGGCGGGGTTCTCAATTCCGAATTCATGAGGAGGGTTTACGATGCGTAGGGTGCGAGGTCGCATCGATAACGAGTCCCATGTTTTTGCTCGTGAAGTAGGAGTACATCCCCGTTTCTGATGAAGAGTATAAACGACCTCCTCTACGTATTCGAGGTTCATCGATTTCGTTTGTGTCTTTCTCGTCTTTTTGAATGCTTCCGACATACGAGGCGATGCGAAGAACGGTTTAGTCTTGCCATCAATCGAGATCGACCGATATAGCAGAGGCGCCACTATGGAATTGAACGTGGATGATACTCTCATACATTGAGCAAGCGTGTGTTTATCGGTCAGGCGGTCCAGGACATTCTTCAAAACTTCGACCGGAAGTGCTTTGACGTTGATATCGGGGTCGACATTGGTGGATGTTGTCGCTTCGACCACTGGGTCTGGGATGACCATCTCTCTTTTCATTTTCCCTTTTCCACTCTGTTTCTTCATTGTCGTTGAGTTGATAGTGTGTCACTTCTGAAGAGTTTGAGGGCGAGTTGTGTGTGAAGGAGCTGAATGTGGCGGTCGGTGGTCCTTTGGATCGAGCGAGAATTCTTTCTATTCCGCCTGACACCCTTCCTGCATGGCTCTGTTCCGTCTAGATCACGTCTGTCATACCGATGAGGTCGAATTAAGCTGATAGATAGCAAGTAAATGAGGATGCTCCAGATTAAGACCAGCCTGGGTGCAGGATAAATTTCGGCATCATCTCTCCGTCGGATAAATACCTGTACCTATTTACAAATTGACCCCGGCCGATCTCACCGCGGCCCGCCTAGATCAACTCAGCTGCACAGTATATATAACCAACAACCACCACGCAGCCATGTCCCCCCATCCCCAACAGGAATCACGATGCCATCCACACACGCCGAATCGATCTTATCCGATCCATCGCTCAAGTCCATCTTACCCCCTTCATTCCTCTTCGCCTGTTCATCCGCTTCATATCAAATTGAAGGTGGGTTCGAGGCTGATGGGAAGGGGGTTGGGATCTGGGATGAGTACATGAGAGGGAAAGAGGATACTGGGGAGATCGCTTGTGATTCTTATAATCTATGGAGGGAGGATGTAAAGTTGTTGAAGGAATATGGATGTGATTCGTATCGGTTCTCGATTGCCTGGCCTAGGATTATTCCAAATGGTACGTCGTCTTGCTTCTACTACAACAACGGAGCTGATGACCAGGAGCAAAGGGGGAAGAGGTGAATGAGAAGGGCGTCAAGTATTACTCCGATCTCATTGATGCTCTACTCGCCGGGGGAATTACTCCCTGTGTAACAATCTTTCACTGGGATTACCCGCTAGCTCTTGAAAAGAAATATGGCGGATTTATCAGTGAGGAGGTAGTCGACGATTTCGTCAATTACTCCAAGATCTTATTTGAGAGGCTAGGAGATAGAGTCAAGCATTGGATTACTATCAACGAGGTCAGTCCATTACTATTGTCCGGAAGATAGCTTACGTCCAGCCACATATCTTCAGCTTCCTACAGAGCTTAGCTTGGAAAGCAGATGGATGGGACTACGAGCGGGATATGCCCAAGTAAGCTCTGCACTACATGTCAATATCGAAGCTGATGTTAGACTCGCCAGAACCCTCCTGCTGTGCAATGCAAAGACTGTAGACCTGTACCGACGGGAATTCCAGCCTACCCAGAAGGGAGCTATCGGGATTACACTGGTAAGCTTTACAGGTCCGCAAAGAGCTGACGACAGAATGCGGACTGGACTGAGCCACTTGACAACTCGAAAGAAGCCAAAGAGATGGCCCAATTGACTCTGGACTACGTTCTTGGCATGGTTCGTTGCCAACCCTTGCTATAACCTCGCTGACAAGCAGTACGCAGATCCTATCTGTAAGCTTGACGGTCAATGCGGGACGACAAGCTGATCATCGGACCTCGGCCACTTCCCCGAATCCGTCTCAAAAGAGCTAGGGGATAAGATGCCAACGTTCACCGAAGAGGAATGGGCCCTGATCAAGGGATCTTCAGACTTGTAGGTACCTATCCCGTCAAGATTAGGTATGAGCTGATATCAGTTTCGGGTGGAATCACTACGGTACTAAATGGTCGACTGGAAAGAGGATGCCCAAGGAGGAGTGTAAGAATGGTTTTCATTGGTCCTTCGGCAGGACAGAACAGGTAGCGGAGAAGGATGGTGTCCAAATAGGAGTCAAGGGGGAGAATGGGCATCCTTACATCGGTATGTCTCTGTTCATTTGACGCTATCTCTGTATCCTCGACCCAGCTGATGAATAGTACCTTGGGGATTCCGAAAATTGATCAACTATATTAACGATAAATACGCCAAATCCTCCAATATCCCTATCTGGATAACGGAAAATGGTTTCCCAGTAGAGGATGAAAGCAAACTTCCACTAGCTCAACAGCGGGAGGACGATCTCCGTCAAAAGTACTTCGGAGAGTATTTGAAGGAATTACTAGAAGCCGTCAGAGACGACAAAGTCAATATTGGAGGATACATGGCTTGGTCTCTCCTCGAGTAAGTCTTCAATATGGCAAGAAGAAGGTGCTGATGACAAGCAATCTCGAATGGATTATGGGTTACAAGCCCCGTTTTGGACTGACTGTAGTAGACAGGGAGGATGGGTGTAAACGATATCCCAAACAGTCCGCATACTTACTCAGGGATATCTTTGCTCATGTTAAAGCGCAGTAGTAATCTAGCATTTGTATGAAAGGTATGCCATATGATAGCTGTTGACGATCGATAAGGCTGTGGGTTTGGCTAAAGCTGACCATCTGATCAGACTTACATTGAGCCTCTTGACATATTGGGCTAGATTATCCTGCTCTCTTTTCCGTAGAAACTGCGAGCTATTCATGCCATCTGCTCACGACTTCATCGTACAGGGAGGCCTTAGAAGTGGAATCCACATCGTGAGACCACCTTCACAATAGGTCGCGAGACTGTGATAATCCACCCCCACCTTCACCCCCGGCCCGCCTACTGTCGTAGCATCATAGCCTTAGCCGAACATGCTTTTGAGGCATCGACGCAACCGGATTTAAGCGCATAACAATTGCGCTCTGAAGTCATGCCCCAATACCCATTCTCCTTCTCTCACCATTCAAAGAATAACAGAAGGTCAAGTGGGGTACCCTCTATCATGTATCCGTGCCGTTGAATGCCGTATCTCCATCTATCCGGAATAATGCCCCTTGGGGTACTCGGCCGTAAGAAGATGGTACTCGAGTCGAGTCAGGATGGGGGTGCTTACTCATCCACCATTCCATGCTTTCGACTCCATCATTGTACATATTGTAGCATAGCTTGGCAATCATTGGGACACCTCTCAGAAGATACAAGGAGAGTTGTAAAACAGTCGACCCTTTGTAATTGAAAAATCACCATCGGCTTCGACCGACGATGCCTCTCTTTGATCCACATAATTCACAAACACCCTATACCTCAACACCAGATCTACACTCCCAACATCCATCCGAGAAACAACAACTACCAGCAGGATGTACACTCGGTCCAACACTCCATGTTGTCCCCATATCTAATGATTCAAAAGGAAAGAAAGTAATCTCGCCATTACCGAATGAACCGATTCCAGAGGACGCAGAATCATGTCCAATAATATGGGTAGATTTCCCATTCAAGAATAAAGAGAACCCGTTCTATTTCTCCAGGAGGCGGAAATGGATTACGTTGGGGATAGCGCTTTATTTTGCGCATGTTACTGCATTGCAGACTAGTGCTTTTTCAATTGGATTTGGGAGTATGCAGAGGGATTTGGGGATGAGTGATTTGCAGGCTGCAGCGGGAGTTGCGCTTTATGGATGGGTAGGTCTTGCTTCATCCGGCCGACGAGATTATGAGAAGAGAGCTGATGTGAAGGGCTTTGCCATTGGTCCACTATGCTTGGCACCGATATCAGAAGAGTTTGGACGGTACTGGGCATATGTCGGAGCTGTACTAGCCTACGGTCTATGTCACTTGTTCCTAACCTTGTGAGTACAAGCACGACAATCAGAACGGGTATCAGCTAACGGACAGGGGTCAAAATGTAGCAACAATCCTAGTGGGACGATGGTTCCAAGGCCTATCAGGATGTATCGGAGCAACCGTAGTAGCAGGAACCGTATCAGATCTCTATCCTCCAGCTCAGTACGCCGATCCCTCTTACCCCAGTTCAAGCTGACATATAGACGCGGACTCCCCATGTCGATTTTCACATTCTGCGTCACCCTAGGTCCAGGTCTTGCACCGGTAATCTTCTCATGGGTTGAAGCGAATCCTCGGTTCGAATGGCGTTGGATCCAATGGTTCCAAATGAGTACGTTTTATTCTCTCCGCTCCCCTTCATCTCAGGACGAATATAGATGAGAGAGACAAGCTGATCAGCAGTAACATTCGGAGCCTACTTACCTATCGTCATTTTCGTCCTACGTGAAACTCGGGCTACTGTACTCCTCCGGCGGAAAGCTAAGAAACTAAGGACAGAAAGAGGGATGCAAGATGGAGGGCGATATACAGCCAAGAGCGAAGTAAATAAACAAGCATTTGGGGAAGCTATGAAGAGGAGTTTGAGTCGACCTCTTAGTAAGTCGTCGCTGGGAGAGGGGAATGACGCTGATAGTAGTGTTCTTGGCTCTTGAGCCTGTTGTGTTGTTCTTTGCTATTTGGGCTGCTCTTGCTGTAAGTCGCCCTGGTCCGACAAGGAGGAAGCTGATAAATAGTGGGGAGTATTCTTTATTCAAATTGCCGGTCTCCCAGCGGTATTCAGGATCGTACACGGGTTCAACGTTACTCAATCCGGTCTAGTTTATATCTCGCTCTGGTACGTCGATCGAGATTCTTCCGAGGCGGAGCTGACTGGTAGTGTCGGAACATTACTCGGATTTCTCCTCAACTTCGCCCAAGACTGGATGTACAAGCGGAATGTTGCGAATAAAGGAGTCGAAGCTCGATTATATGGTGCCCTCTTTGCTGGCCCTGGACTAGCAGTAGGGTGTATAATCTTTGGGTTGACCGCGATACAATCGGTGCACTGGATTGCTCCTTGTGTCGGGCTTGTCATTATCCTCAGTACGTCCGCTACTTGAACAAACTGGTGAATGATGCTGATATCAGTGTCGGCATATACGATTTATCAAGCTTGTTTCGTCTACCTTTCAGAATGTTATGGTTCCCACGCTTCCTCAGCCGTGGCAGCCATGTCATTTCTACGTATCTTACTCGGATCATCATTCCCCTTATTCACCAATCAAGTAAGCCCTCCACCTCTCTTGGCTTGAGCTGATAGGTAGATGTTTGACACCCTTACGCCCCGCTGGTCATTATTCATGATGGGCTGTATAGCCGCTCTCCTCGCCCCCATACCTTATATCGCATTCTTCAAAGGTCCTTGGATTAGGGAACGTTCACCATATTCCAGGATCCTCATGGCAGAGGAGAGGAAGAGGGTGGAGCTGGAAGCGGGGATGCAAGATAAGGAAGCCAGGGATGTGGAGGCTCAGCGACAGGAAGATGGTGAGGCGGAGTTGAGCAACCAAGTCATGGCCGAGGAGGAGCATGCTGAAAGGCCACAGGAGAAGGGGGAACACAGAGTCAACAACCCGAGTCGACTCGCTCAGGAGACTTGGGATTCGTCAGATACATTAAGCGATCATAGACCATAAAATTTAGAGTGTGGTAAACTACATGCATCCATCTCGTACTGCCGCGGATATCTACACAGTGCTACGGCTCATCAGTCTCCCCTCTCTCTCCCCTCAAGGCCTAGACTATTATATCCCGCGGATAAAGTACGACTCCTTCCTCCACCTCGGTAACACTTCGGGCTTCGGTAACTGTTGAACCAACTCCACCTCTCTACCAGGTATATAGTCCAGACTTTGCCCAGGATGCACCTCTTATTCCCGCCTGCACAGACTCAACTACTATCGTCAAATATAGAGCAATGCCAGCAACCGTTCCTTTCCAAGATATCAAAGTCCCAGCTCCCGGTTTAGGGTACGTTCTAACTCCCGTTGATTCACGCTGATGTGAAGATGTATGTCCTTCTCTGGATCATGGGGTGAGATCTCAAAAGAAGATTCTCATGATCAACTATCCCGAGCCCTTGAGCTTGGATGTACTTTCTGGGACTCTGCTGTTGCGTATGATAAAGGGGGGAACGAGTCATTGATAGGGGAATGGTTCGCCAAGACTGGGAACAGGGAGAAGATCTTTATTGCTTCGAAGTGTGGTATTGCCGTATGTCCTGTTTACTCTACCAAGCAAATGTATGACTGACATGTAGGTATTGGAAGATGGAGAAGTCAACAACAGCCCCGAACATATCAATGCCTATATCGAGGGAACGATTAAAAGGCTAGGATCAACTCCGGACTTATATTACCTACACCGTATTGATCCCAAGCAAGATCTGGAAGCTTCAATCAAAGCTCTTGACAAGTTAAAGAAGGATGGAAAGACGAGGTATATCGGATTGAGCGAATGTAATGCCCAAACTTTGAGGAAGGCTTGTTCTTGTAAGTCCACCCTCACGCCTCAATACCAGCTGACATCTAGATGCCCACATCGACGCTCTTCAGATCGAATATTCCCCATGGTTTGTCGATCACGAGCAGAATGGCCTGATCGATACCGCAAGAGAGTTTGGGGTCACCATCGTCGCTTATTCACCCCTCGGAAAGGGCGTCTTGACAGGATCGTGAGTGTTCTTCCATCTAAAAAGCGGAGCTAGGCTAAGCATCAGAATCGAGAACCTAGACAGTCTCCCCGCCAACGACCTCCGTCGCTCAATCCCTCGATTCCAACCTGAATATCTACCTGCAAACTTGAGATTGGTACGAGAATTCAAGAATATGGCCGACAAGAAAGGATGTTCCCCTGGTCAACTTGCCGTCGCGTGGGTTATAGCGCAAGGCGCCATCCCTATTCCTGGAACTAGGAATCCTGATCGGTTGAAGGAGAACATCGGTGGTGGAGCTGTTGAGTTGACTGAGGAGGATTTGAGGGAATTGAGGACTTTGATTGAGGATGCTGCTCCTAAGGGGGATAGGTGAGTTTTGTCGGTGAGAGCAAGGCTGATGATAGGTATGATCCTACGCAGCTTGCCCGAGTTGGTAAATGAGTAAATGTTGTTATCAGCAGAATATGAGAATGTTCCATCAGACGAGCACTACTTTACCATCACATCAAACAATGCACATTGGACGCACAACTTGTCGAGGGGATATGCCCTACAACATACACATTGTCATCATGATCCATACTTGCAGCTCACATATTGCAGATACGGGACATCTCGGACTTCGTCTCACCGATGGTAAGCTATAAAACAAGGACACAACACAACTTCACTCTCATTCTTATTCCTATCCATTACTTATACAACTCTCTATTTACTATCATGCTAGTGAGTCGCATCAATGCTGGGGATGTCCAAGCTGACGAAAGCAGACTCCTCAAACCGAAGTCAAGCCCTCCTGTGCTGGGAAAGCGATTGGGAACGACGCGACAACCCCTGTCAGACTCCCGGACCTCCCCTTTGAAATCATTGGTTCTATCATCTCACATCTTCAAGGGGACAAGGATGCTCTTCCAAAGTGTATGCGAGTTTCCTCCCACTTCAATTGGGTCGCTGGTCCGCTCCTTTACAGCAATTTTACCCTCGAGAACCCAACAGTACACCACGAACGCGTAGCCTCACGACCAGACGGTACTCCGTTCCATACTTCAAACAGGGATTGGAAGGGCAAAATACCAAGCAAGGAAGAGAACATGCGCCATACTCAAATGGTGACGGTCATAGGCCAGTTCAAATGGTCCACGCGGTTGGCAAACGACTTTTTCCCACGGTTTTCGGCACCGATCACGATCCCAGTTATGCGGATCGAGCTTCCCGCTAACTTTTGGGCGGAGCATCGGAGCGCACGAACATCGTCAGAGCCGGCCGACAAGTCTTATCCTTTCATCGCTCTTTGGGAACGCTTGCTACCCAAGAAACTCGTAATGATCGGGAATATCTACCAATTGGACGATATTCAAACACTGCCTTCGGGGATCGAGTGCGTGGTCATCCACTTTGACTGCTTGGACGCCGCCCGGTACGTCTCACGATACCACGCCCTCAAGACTTGCCCAACCCTGAAGAAGATCATCCTTATCATGTCGGATGCGCCTGTGAATCTTGGCGCAAAGTCGGATGAAGAGGACGATTCATGGCAGTGGTGGACAGATCCCCAGTACTCCCGACTTTTGGGCCTGAATGTGTTGAGACAGGACTGTCAACAGGTTGCCGAAGATCAAGAATTCAAAGGGGAGATCGTAGTGGTCAACTTGGAAGGTGTTGGCCGGGCCGTGAGCGAAACTCGCAATTCAGCCCTCCCAGCGAATATCAGAAACAAGGTTCGATACCTGACGACGGACGAGTATCTTGCTTCTCATGATACCACTGGAGAGTATCCGGTCACAAGGACCCTGTATCATGAAGCAGCTCAGTTTCGTAGGATGCTCTGGCGTCATAGCGATACTAATGTACGGCTTCAAGTCGAAAAGTAAATGTCGTTCATTCTAAGTGAGCACTGCAAGTAGAGGCTGTATTCAATAGTTACATGCAATGCCGAACATCTCAGCGATTGCGCACCTCTACCTCTATATGCATGAGGACGACCTGTTCGCAATCACTACCAAAACAATGTGACTGACGTACCCGAAAGTTGACGCGACGCGACTAGATGGCTTTGTTGTACTCGTCACCTTCATCACCGTCGTCCAAACAATCACTAGCCATGGAAGTGCATCCATCTCATTCGCCGGAACATGCCCAGCGGAGGCCTTGCAGTCGATTTGCTGCGAATCAAGGACAACTACGGTTACGATGATTTAGATGAGCCGGCCTATGAGCTCCTTCGACCCCGGAAAAGCTCGTCGTTCACACAACACACTCATATCTCGTCGCTGTTGAGAACCGAAAGCCAAAGAAAGCGGTATTCGTACTCTCCCGCCACGAAAGCTTCGACTCCTCCTTTCTTACGACAGGCAATCCCTTGACGACTATGACACGGGATTCCGCACCCGCCTAAGCTATCAGGAAACGGAAGAAGCATTCAAGGGAATCTCTAACGACACGTTTGGTCTGCCTGGGCTGTCAAATGGGACTGGGAGAACGAACACCGACGTCGACGAAATGCCAGAGTGCAGGTTTATGACCATGCGGGAGTACTTGACAACTCATGACTGGTCGAGAGAATTTTCAGCGAATGAGCCCAGGCCGTGGCTGGATGACGGGGCGGATGAGGATAATGAGAAGTGACAGGATGGGGATGAGGACGAGAAGGGTAAGTTCGATACGGAGTAATAGGGCCCGGTGGTATAGGGTAATCAATGGTAAGTCATGCAAATTATGTTTGGTACTGATTTCCAGTTGTCAGCGCACCGATCTCCCCTTCCAGTACAGTATCAATATCTGCCATGCACTATATTCTCTACACTGTTGTAAATTGGCCAGCTGGGAATCTGGCATACGGGGACCGAGCTGGTCAATGACAACGCCGACGACGATTGATAATCAAGAGAATCTGTGCGCAACGCCTTTAGAACTAGGAATACCTCCTGGAATTCTCTCCAATCTCTCTTATCGTTCCTCCCACCCACCAACCAGCATACATCACAATCATGCCGCCAGTGAGTACCCCTCCAATCCAACATATGTGTATCAGGCGCGAAGCTGATTACAGGCAACCAAGAAGAAGAAGGTGAAGTGTACACCCAAGCCAAAGACCAACGAATCATCTTCTCTTCCTCCGCTACCTACCGAGGTCCTTGCCAATATCGTGGGGAATCTCCAGGATGACAAGCATTCCTTAGCTCAGTGTATGCGAGTATCCAATACACTCAATACCCTCGTAGCTCCGCTGCTATATCGAACAGTCACCATACGTGCCGGCAAGACAATCCCATATCATGAGCCCCGAGGCTCATCTATCCCAGCTCGCCTTTCGCTCAGTCCGGAAGACAACATTCAAGCACTACGACATGTGATCGTCCATTCACATCCGGACATGGAGGGTTTGATCAACGAGACTCTCGCCATCGATAGCCTTCGAGTGCCAATCTCACTTTTGGGCGAAAGTTGCGAATGCGCCTGTTTGAAGAAGCTTGGCAAGAAGCGAGATAAGCAGAGCCAATGTAAACTTCTCGGCCTGTACCGATCCAAGGAACTGGTGATCACCGGTCTCGGTCCCGGCGAAATCATCATTGATGTCTCTCGCTTCGACGCCATCGAAACCATCGTTCATATGATATCGTCTACGCAACCACCTATCATCCCGCCTCCGGTCAAAGTCGTCCCTACAGGGATCAAACGTATCATCTCAATATTCTGGACCAGAACTCCTTCCGACACATGTGGCGTGATACATCCGCCCTCGCGATCAGGACGACACGCTCGAGGGACACAAAGGATCGAGATGTATATGGCCTCATATGCTTTTGGAATCATGAGGCTATTACTACACCATACGCAACTTGAGGAGATTATCATTGTCAACGGTGGACAGCTGCACCATCTAGCGCTCAATTGCCAGAACGAACTGCCTCGATCGACGAAAGAGGTGATTGTACAGGCAATGGTCATTACCCCGTTGAGAATAAACCCTCAATTCAGCCTGAGATCTCGCCCAGGACTCACCAGGGTCAAGCTTGACGGTCACGTTGTCAGAATCAAATTCATTCCGCTTCGAGATTACCTCGAGAAGTATGACTGGTCCGGCGAGTTCACGCCCGACGAGGTGGAATCCTGGCTACAGGATGTATCAGAGGAGGATTAGAGCAAGGGATTATGAGCGGGCTGTCGGCATCAACAGGAAGGAGTAAGTCCCGACAAGGAAATCGCCGCTAAATCGCAGTCAGAGTCTACATGAACGAAGGGCCGCACTAGTATCAGATCCTAGCATGCACCAACTACTCATATGCATGGCGTACCGATCGTAGAGAGATATCGGCTCTTGGGTCAGTCATGCGCTGGTGAGAATGATTATGACGACGATGGAAAAAGGTCTGTGCGTAAGTTGTTGACCTTATGACTTGATTCGTCTTTCTTCTATTCTCTCTCTTCTCTTCTCAACTCCTATCTTTCGTTTCAAATCGTCATCACAGTATCATTCAATTACCATGCCAGTAGGTCCAACTTGTCGCATCTACTTGACGTGTAGCTGATGTCAGGTCACCAAGAAAAGGAGGGCGATGCATAATCCTCCAAACTTTCGGAGACCAAATCCATCTTCCCTTCCTTCCGAACCCGCTAAACCTCCACGCCCTTTACCTCCCACTCTTCCGTACGAGATCTTCATCAACATTCTAGGGCAACTTAGAGACGACAAACCCTCCCTTGCCAAGTGTATGCGAGTTTCAAGCAATTTCAACACCATCACCGCACCTATCCTCTATTCATCAGTGATTGTAGAAGCTGGCAAGAAGAACCCATATGATACCACTCGAGGAGTCCCTGTCGCCGCTCGCCTCTCGTCTGATGCAGCTGCCAATGTCGGCATGGTCAACAATGTGATCGTTCTATCACATCCGCCCACCAAGGTCGTTGCGGGATTAATGGCTTCCATCACCAAACTCGAAAGTATCCGAGTAGAAGCCACGGTCCTTGACCAGTCGAAAACCTGCTACAAATGCCTTCGCGATCTCCCCCACTTGTTCACACGCGGTAACGCCTGTATATTTGTCCGAATGATCCGACCAAAGAAGCTCATCGTCTCCGGTACTAGAGTCAACACCTGTCTCCACGATGTTTCTGGCTACAAGACTCTCGATACCGTCGTTTTTATCATTGGTCACAATACATTGTTTAAAACAGATACCCGACCAAAAGACCCCTTACCACCTTCGACTGCCGGAATTACGATGATCGTTCAAATTCTCTGGACCGATAATCCACTTCAATTTTGCGGCACCATCGTACGAAGTGATCGTACCGGACGACATCCTCAACCGGTGCAAGCTCTCAGGAATTACATGCAGGACTTCTGTGATGGACTCAAATGGCACACCATGCATCATACGCAACTCCGGGAAATCGTCATTGTGAACGCTCGACATATCCACCATTCGGCACTGTTACTCCCATCTGGAAGCTCAGCTCGCGAAATCGAAGATGGCGTCGAGGCCATCATCCTCACAATGCTCAAGACGTTCACTGGCGCCAAAATCAAGCGTCGACCCGGTTCAATCAGTATCGAGTATGAGAAGCGAAATGTCGAGATCAAGTTCATCTCAATCCAAGAATACCTCAAGACCTACGACTGGTCGGGGGAGTTCACTCCTGATGAGGTGAAGCCATGGCTATAGGACTGAGTGAAAGGGATGGACAATTTGAGGAGCGCTGCCGGAATAGAGAGAACAGTGAGTCTGAACAAGAATGACTTTGCTGACTTTCAGGTAGAACGGTAGATTATGTCAAAACAGATGTCTGAAGAATCAGAGCCTGCCATGCATCCACCCTTCCACAAGGATAACGTGTTGATCTTAGAAAGAGCGGTCAATCGGAGTAGCTAATGACGATGCCGCTGATGACGACGATGGGAAAGGTCTGTGCGCAGTTCCCAACGATCTCAATTATCTACTTCACTTCACTTTTCTTCTTTCTTCTCTTCTCTTACCGTTTCAATCAAGCAACCATACAGACATCAATATGCCGGTAAGTCTACCTAGCTACCTGTATACTGCGTCCATAGGTATCTGAGCTGATTGTAGGTAAACAAGAAAAGGAAGGTCAATACTCCCATAGCATATACCGACAAACCACTTTCCCTTCCTTCTCTCCCCGCTCCTTCTCCCACTCCAACAACTCCTACCCTGCCCAACGAGATACTCTCCCATATAGTCAAGATGCTCACGGACGACAAGTATTCTCTGGCACAATGTATGCGAGTGTCCAGTACCTTCAACTCGATCACGGCACCAATCCTCTACTCGACCATGACAATAGACCCTGGATACGAGACCCCATACGAATCTAACGTGAAGTCCCAAATCTCAAAACGAATCTCGAACGATACAGCGGCAAACCTCGATCTCGTCAAACATGTCTTTGCCGACTGGCATTGCCAAATATCAGACAGAATGATATCAATGTACAAGAACGGCAGGGTATTTCATATCGAAAGCCTCAAGCTGTATGCAGTCGTTCTGGACCGCGCCCAAGATTGTTCAGATTGTATCGATTTGAGGAAGTCGACGCAACCAGGAGGACATATGTGTCTTTTCATTCGAATCCATCGACCAAGGAAGCTGGTAATTGGCGACGCGTACCCCAACTGTGCCAATCGCGATATCGCGGTCTTTCAACAACTCCGAACAATCGTATACGTGATGGGCACGATGAGATCTCACTCCGCGGAGGCCAGACCAGGCTCGCCTTTTCCATGCTCATCTGCTGGAGTCACGAGGATTATTCAAGTCTTTGGCCCCAACGGTTGTGGACGATTTGGCACACACCCTCGACCCATTACACTAAAACCTCAACATCACAAGATGAGGCCTATCGTTGGCTACATCTCCGGATTCGCTCTTGGTATTGAATGGCTTATGATGCATCATACCCACATCAAGGAATTTGTCGTAGTCAATGGTTGCGATATACATCATTTGGCCTTGGATCTCTCGAAGCATAGTACCGACGAAGACAAGGAGAAAAAGTTCGAGCTCATGGTCTTTGATACGCTATTGAAGCAAGTCAAGTTTGAAGCCACTCATAGGCCGGGTCACATCGAGATCAAGTACAACAATCGAGATATCAACATCAGATTCATCGAATTGGAAGCTTACCTCAATACCTACGACTGGTCGGGCGAGTTCACCGCGGAGGAAGTGAGTGAATGGCTGGAGTACCAGGACCAAGAGTAAAGGAAGATATCAGCCGGGGTCGTTATGACCTCGAGAGGATAGGTGAGTCCAAAGGGTGATGCTTCCGCTGACTTGCAGGCAGAGCTTGTACGGTACAGCCAGGTTCTCAAGTACCAGCCGCTATCATGTATAGACAGCCCAGTATGCATCTTATGTTCACACTGGAAGGCAGAGCAATAGCTATGTTTGATGACTGCTGTGTGGCCAACGATAGAGGAAGGTGTGTGTTTGTATGGGGATAAGCATAAATCAGAGTTTGTGCTACTCCTTTCCGTTGCTACTCTTTGCTTGTGTATTATACATTATCTCTTTTTGACCACTTCTCCCGTTCAGCAATAATAGACTACTATTTCCGATGCCAGTAAGTCGACTTGAGTACCGAGGTTGGCATATATGTGAACTGATGGTAGGTGAACGCAACAGATCACGACGCGTCAAGCATGAATTCCCATAATCCTCCCGTTCTTCTTTCATCCTCGTCCGCTTCATCCACTTCGACCACCTCTCCTACTCTACCCAATGAGATTATCTTCAACATTCTGCAGAGACTCGGAGAAGACAAGCTCTCATTGGCCAGATGTATGCGAGTATCAAGTACCTTCAACGAAATCACCGCACCGATACTCTACACCACCGTCATCCTGGATGGTCTTGGCTCGACTCCTTACGACACGACACAGTGGTCTTCCGTTCTAGCTAGATCGTCACAAAGTTCATTGAGAAATATCGATTTTATTAAGAATGTTATCATCCTACCTCATACGTCCCCGGATTTTGTGAAAGGATTGATTGAGAGACGAGATTCGGTTGATACTCTTCGACTACCTATATTGGACCTCAACGGTCCCCATGTGCCTAAACCCCAGGGGACTCGCGCGTATTTGAATCGGCCATCCGAGCACCGATGTATCTTGGTTGAATCATTCAACCCGAAAAAGCTGGTCGTTTACAATTCACGAGTTCACACCCGGTACAACAAGGTCTCGGCCCAGAGGGACCTTCATACTTTGGTCTTTCTGATAAGTCCTAACTCATCAGAGTACACCAAACCAACCTCCGATCTATGTCCGAATCACACTGGAATCAAGAGAATTGTACATACAGTCTGGCTTGCCAGCACACTCGGAGTCTGCGCACCCCATTCGCCTCTTCAACATCGTGATGCTACAATCAGTGGATTTATGGGTTACTTTTCGTTGGGGGTCCGATCGTCAATTACCGATTACCCTCAACTCACGGACATTGTCCTCGTAAACGGAGGTCAACTACACCACACGATACTCGGTATGCAAGAAAGCTTATCACGACAAGATCGAGACGCAAAATTCGAAAAGATCGTCCTCAATGCACTAGTCCGACTCGGCAAGCATACAGCTAAAGAACAATCCGGACACTACACCCTCACGTATGGAGCTCGAACCATCAATGTCGTGTTTGTGTCTCTTCGAGAATACTTCAAGACCTACGATTGGGCCGATGAGTTTACTGCAGAGGAGGCTAGGCCATGGCTGGAGTCTTCAGAAGAGGAGGATTGAGGGATCAGGGCTTCGATATGAGTGAAGAGGAAGAAAAGTGGTGAGTTGGCGAAGATATCGAAGTTATTGATGCTAACAATTAGGTTACCATGTCACAATGATGTCAAAGTGCACTCTTTCATGCATCACATACCACTTCATCCGACGCATACTGGCTGCTCTGGTAGCAGCCTCTATTACAAATGACGCAAATGAGCCGAAGTCGGTGATGACGACGTGGAGAGGGTCTGTGCGCAAATTTACTAAATCACTTGTTCATCACCTTCTTCTCCTCTTTTCTCTACTCTCTCTTCTTCTATATCATTCCTCATATCCAATCGCAACTACAGCTAGCATCATGCCAGTGAGTCCACCTTGAACAACAAGAAGCTGCAGCTGATGATAGGTAAACAAGAAGATCAAGGTGAAACATGGCCCCACCGAAAACATCGACAATTCACCTTCCCTTCCTTCCACCATACCAGCCACTCCTTGGACGGATCCGTCGAGACGTAGCTCATCACCTGAAATACCAATCGAGGTTTTGAGCGAAATCCTACCCCAGCTACCTTGCGAGATCCTTATCAATATCCTGTCGTGCATCAAGAACGACAAGGTCTCGCTAGCGAAATGTATGCGAGTATCAACTGCCTTTAATGCGATTGCGAGGCCGATACTCTATTCGACCATTGTATTGGACGCCGGCAAAATGAATCCTTACGATACAAGAAAGGGTGGATACCAATATGTTCCTCATCGAACCTCGCCCAGCATGTCCGACAATATCAAATTGATCAAGCATGTCATCGTCAAGTATCACCATTGTTTGAAGGGGTTGACCATCAAAGTCGCCAACATTGACAGTCTTAGAGTGCCAACATGGAGTCTAGACCGTACTCAACCTTGCGGCCGATGCATAGACAAATTCGGTTTGGGGATAAAGTCTTGTTTACTCATTCGGAAGTATCGACCCAAGAAATTGATTGTGGACGGCGCAAGCGTCGGATGCGGTCACCATGATGTCGCAGGCTTTGCGCCGCTCGAAACACTTGTCTTCCGAATCGCTATCAATTTCTATTGTCCGTCGACCGATTGGACGCCAAAGTTGCCTTCACCACGATCATCGGCCGGAGTTAAAAGGATCATTCAAGTATTTTCGAGTTTTGGCCTGTACGGTGTCCAGACTCAAGACATACTACAAGCCTGGGCCCACGAAGAAAGAGTGCCAATCATGAAGTACGTGACTCAATTTGCCTCCGGTATCGCATGGCTCGTAATTCATCACCCTCAAGTCAAAGACTTCGTAGTTGTCAACGCTCGACAAATTCACTACAAAGCTTTGGACTTGCCAAAATCGTCATCTCTTTCGGAACGAGAGATGAAATTCGAAACGATGATACACGATAGACTCTCCAAGAATCCCTCTGCCGTGATTCATCATCATCCGGGCCTGATCAGCATCGAATACAAAACCCGAAATATAAACATCAAGTTTATACCCCTACGAAAATACCTCGAGACCCACGACTGGTCGGGCGAGTTCACTGAAGGAGAAGCCGAGCGATGGCTCAATGATGATCGGATCCGAATCGAATGAAGCACGATTCACGAAGTAAGCCCTAACACGACCTGCGATGTCCGGAAGCTGATGACCGAGGATGTGGTAAGGTTACCGGAAAACAAGGAAATGTCAGGTACGTCGCGTCTCATCGCGTCCCCTCCCCTAATATTAGCAAAAGCTGACTAGCAGAGAGGTCAAAGCATCATATTCAACGCATGCACATACACATCCAAGCGTAATCCGGCCAAGTAGGGTTTCGGGGTGCATCCTTAAACCCATATAGAAAGGGGGTGGCGTTGTGTGTGTTCAAGGCACTTTGATCTATAATAGGGATTCCTTCCTCCCTAATCTTCATCGACCTGATTGCAGGGGAGTTAGTTTCTGCTAAAAGGAGGTCGAGTCTTGACTACCAAAGGGGGTGGGTTGGTTCTTTTTCTTGAGCTCGAGCCGATCATCGCGCATCTATACTACTGACTGTCCTTCCTATCTTTTTACCCCCATTAACTTTCGAATACAGACACTCATTCAAATAATAAAACAATATGGCAACTTCAGTACCCGCCAATGCGGACCTCATGGCTATCGTCGTTCTAGGCGTAAGCTCTGTCCCATTATTCATCTAGAGGATTGGCTGATGAATAGGGAGGAATCTACACGCTTCATCATTGCTGGGCATTTGATCGATTCAAATGTCTAGTTCCATCTCGAAAAGATTGGTTTCGTATCCTCCTCACGGTAGGTCACATGAGCATTGACTATGAAGTTCAACGCTAACATGCAGTGGATGCTAGTCATGACCAGTATCTGCCTATCTATTTGGGGATGTGGCTTTTGCTGTACGTGAAAGTGTATCTGTCAGTTATTTGTGCTGACTATAGACATGAAACATAAATATGGGTACATGGAGGTACCGGGTGCTGGTTTCTATGCGGTTCCGCCCGACTTGTTCACCCTTCGAGATCGCAAAATTATCAAACTCTTTAATGAGGCCGTCATTTGTGAGTCTTCCCTGTTCTTTGACTGGGCTGACCGATAGTGGCTGTTTGTCTTCAGGTCTCACTCAATGCCGAGGAAGGTTTGTACTGGTATCACCTGATGACGGCTGTTCGAAAACCTCGATCATCAAAGTCATGGCTCAATTCTTCTTTCTTCATCGCTTGGATCGTCATCAGTATCTTCACTTTCGTCATTCCTCACTGTGTGATATACATTGGGGTCAAAAGTGAGGTGGAACGAGCCGGAAAGATGTACACTGTGCTCGGAGCGCTCGAGCTATTGTGGGTTTCCAAACGTGCGCCAGATACTCTAGCTGACGTCCAGCGTCGCTTTGACAGCTTCGATCGTCTCGTTCAAATTTCCAAAGTTTCTCGAGGATGTGGCAAGTCATTGACCTCGGAACGTGTCGCTGATGATCAGAGACGATCCGGAGCCAGTCGAGAAGTTCGAAGTAGACTTTACTTTTACCATGGCAAGTCTCTCATATACCCGACATGCTCCCATCTGATTTATTAGAGGCCAACAAGCTCAGAACATTCTTCCGTGTCATGTTCGCCGCCTCCGCTCTTACCCTCGGTGCGGACGGATTGACCGCTAGGAAACATGTCAACTCGACTAGGCAAGTCAACCTTTCTCTCTTCACATTCGAAGCTGATCTCCAGGTGGCTCGCAGAGTCCCTCGAGCAGATCTCTTTTACTTCCTATTTCCTAGCAATCGTTGTTTCCGTCACTGTATGTCCATCAATCGATAGAAAATCATATAGCTAATACCAGCTCTATCTTCCCCGAACCTATTCCTCCGCCGCCCATGATGGTAAAGTCATGATCGGTAACCCCGTCCCTCGAGGTGGTGAAGATGCGGTCTCCAACGCCCTGATGTCGCTCCTTCGCGAGAATGGTCAATGGGACGAAACCGATTTGAAGATGAGGCCTGATGGATCTGCTGTGGAACTCAAGGGTGAAGAACTGGAAGATTGGAACAAGGAGCAAGAGAGGAACGATGTTGTATGTCCCATTCCCCTCCGTCATCTCTGAATATGACTGATGAACAGTTGTCCAATTTCATTTCGCCTATTGGTAAGTTCAGCTTCATCTTGGAGACACGATACTGATGTGTAGCCGTCGCTAAAGCCGCCAACGGGATCCCTACCGAGATCCGAATTCACATTCAACAAGAAGTCATGCAGCACGCAGACGGTGATTCGGTACATGCCGATCCTCCTTCCGAACTCGTCCTTCCCAAGAAGTGGTGATCATCGAGATTCACCCTAAATCTCCTAATCTTCCTGTATATACATGTCTTTCCTTCATCCTTCATTTTACAACTGCATATACATTGTCTCGGTACGCACACGGTATAGCCCTTATTGTCAAGATTATTATGCATATACATGTTTGCCGTGAGAGCTATGGTAACGAGGTCCAACCTGTCATGATATCGCTGTACCATCACTGACTCAAACCGCCCAAGCCGCATCGATAGCACCAGGTGAAAGGCAAGCTATCAGCAGCTCTGCTCATCGATAGCTCCACATTCGGTCGAGGGTGAAGCTGACCCTCGAGGTGGTTAGAGTTATTGTGTCGGTGAGAAGGTGTCGAAGTCAGCCCTCCAAGATACAGTCCGTCTGCCGGCTGAAACAGACCGGAGCCGATGAAGTAGGAATTCAAGACAGCCGAGGGCAAAACCAAAACATGAAAGGTCAGAACCCTGACCGCCCGAACGCATATCAGCTCCAGTGAACAAGCCTCCCCGAGCAATGACCGTTCGGATTAGGCTAAGCCCGTCAAGGAAATGGAAGTAGGTCAGTGAATTTGATGAGGAGCGTCGCATGTCATGACCGTCATTAAACTCTGGGAGATGCATTCATTCCACTACATGACTCGTGGCATGAGTCTCCCTCTCTCATCGTCTTCCTTGTCGCCTGATCGACTATTATTAGCGACCGCATGTCTTATGACGGTTACTCACAATTCTTTCCATCCCTTACTCAGCCGCACTCCCCTCCATGGCCTGCTCCTCCAGTCACGCTGCAGCCCTCTCAGCCTCTTCCTCATCCAGCCATGACCTCGCTTCTTCATCCGTAAACTCCCCTGTCCAGTCGTAGTCCCGAAGATATTCTGTCATTGATATGAACTTGAATGTCGGACCCTCCATGGGTACATCGTTCAGCGATGGCTGCCCGATATGGACATTCAACGCCGCTCGCTCGCGTTTTCTCGACGCAACCATTTGCATGAAGCAGTCTTCCAGGCATTGTTGGGCACGCCCCTCGTATCGGATTGATTTAGGGGGATTGACCACGATGATGGTGTGGGATAGTTTCCCATAGTCGGACTCAAGTACTGTCGTCTTTCTGACCCAAGAATCCAGAGCTGGATCTAAGCCTCCTGGAGGAGAGAGCGACCATTTGTCGGTAAACACGTAGACGTCCGTTTCTATGCGATGAGTAGGACCGAGAGGACGGCCAGGACCGCTTGCGTAGTGGCTAGGCGGGTAAATTCGGAGTTGACGATTTATCAGGATAACACGTTTCCTGCACGTAGATGAGTGTCCTTGGAGGGTTGCCGCCGAGGACCAGGACGATCCGGCGAGGACAAGTTTTTCGATTCTGGAGAACCTTTCCAAGATCTCGACCCTACGTATACCGAGTGGATCGTTTGGGTCCCGATCGAGTTTGAGACGAACGCTCTTGACAGAATTGAAGAGTCTGACCTTGTCGGCCGGTTCGATAAATTTCGGCAACTTGCTCGGATCGAAGTAGCCTTCGACAAAGACGTGTTGTATGAGTCCCAAATCCCTCTCCTTTCCTTGCGTCTTCTGCTTGTCCTTGCTCTTCTTCATCCAAGCTTTCTTGACCGGAATGTCGAATACCCCTCGCTTCGTACGTCCGAACGGGTTGGCCAGACCCGACGTTTCTCCGAGGGTGAGAGTATGGTAGAGCCTAGGACCGGCGATGGCGTTGAAAGCTGACGATACTTGCATGCATCGTCCGAGGGTTCGCTTATCGTTATGATCGATGTGTCCAATGATACGGCGGAGCAGTTCGGCGGGTAGAGTTGGAGCGCTGGTGGAGGCAAGGGAAGGGGAACCGAGCTTTGGTCGTTTAGCGGGAGGAGACTGTTTGATCAGCTAAATCCATCGGTGTCTGCAGCATATCCAGAATGGAGTTTTGCTATTCCACTCACCGGCATAATGAAGTTGTGTTATCATGTAATTACCTATAGTATTGATCGCGTTTGTAGGTTCGGGTAGTGTGATATTAAGGGCTATGTTCGTCACTTTATATGTAGTGAGCTACCGATACAGGTATGGTCGGCCTGATTCGTATCCTCTGCCGTTTGTCGTCCGTCCTATGTTGTAACAAGCGGAAGGTAGAATGGTAAGAGAGGAAGAGAGTTGAAAGAGGGAAAGGAAGGTTGAATGACTCACCTCCACCTCCGCCTCAGTCCAGTCAACCGATACACCTTGTCTCCTTCCTACATTTCCATACGCCCATCCCGTTAGCAAGCACAGCAGCGACAATCCTTCTCCCAATGTCATTGCTAATCAAATCCAATACATACCGTAATCGTAAATATCTAGATCACTAATCCCGAATTGACCCGCACTAAACGTAAACGGTCTTCTTGCTCTCCTTTTCAGACCGGGTTCCCTACTTGGTCTTTTCACTCTCCTGTACCAAGTTCTGCTTCTCCAACTCTCCCTTGTACCAATCCGTCCACCTCTTCATTCCATCATCCAACCCAACAAGCGGCTCATATCCCAACAATCTCCTGGCTTTTTCAATATCATAATTCCTGTTCAAAGTAGCCTGAGCGACCCTAAACTTGGTGAATCCAGGTTCCTTCCCGGTGAACCATGAAACGTATTCGGCGATGGTAGCGATAACGATACCGAGACCGGATGGGATAGTCCAGATAGGTGGAGGGACGTGTCCGAGGTTTCGCCAGATTGTTCGGGTGAAATCCCAGAAGTAAACGGGTTCTCCATTTGTAATGAAGAATGCTTGTCCTGCGATTTGCTCTCCTCCAGTATCACTATCCTCTCGGTTGGCTTGGTCGGCCCATGCATCCATCTTTGACCTCAATACTGGTCGCAAGTCGGATTCGGGGTATTCGCCGGACTCGAATCGCTTGGCAGCAAGTTGATCAGTCTCGGAAGGGTTCTTGTTGGGTCCAAGAGGTCGTACTTCGGAGGTAGGGATTCGAGCAGATCCGACCGATAGCGTGATGTCCGCAAGGGGTTCTCGGAATTGGAGGTAGGGGTAGGTTTTATCGAGTTTATCGACAGCGAGTAAATGAGCATGAGCGACATTTCCAACATAGGTGAAATCGGCAAGATTGGCATTATCTCCAACCTGGAATCGAGTTTGTTTGTTAAGTACAACCTGATAGAATCCAGAGATCATCTGCCTATCTCCAGGTCCAAAGATCCCAGCAGGCCTCAAAGCGCAAGTCAAGAGATCATCTCCGTTTGCGGCTAGAACGAGTTTTTCACCAGCAACCTTGGTTTCATTGTATGCGTCCAAAGCTTTTAGGGGGTATTCGATACGTTCATCGGCACAGATGATTTCATTTTCGCCATTGTAGATGACACCGCCGGAACTGGTGTAGACGAGTTTACGGACAGTTGATGATTCTTGGCATGTAGCGATAACGTTTTCGGTTCCAGTGACATTGACAAGTTCATAGATTGCTTTGCCGAGTCCATGGGCGGGGGAGGCAGTGTGGATAACAGCAGTAGCTCCAGACTATCATCAGCTCCTCATCTTGCATATCAGAGACGAGACTCACCTTGTTGATGGCATTACGAACATCATCAGGTTTGGTGATATCCCCGATGTAGAAAGTGACATTCCTGTACATCAGCTTCATCTCGCTACTAGGATAGGGACGTACGTGTCAAAATGTCTCTGGACAATATCAAAGACAGCAACCTCAGTTTCTCCCCTTGCCAACAACTGCTCAACGATATGCCGTCCGAGGAAACCACATCCTCCAATCACCAAATAAGATTCACGCTCGGGCATTTCGTTCCTTTTCCTTCGTCGTTCCTTTTCCTAGTCTCTGCTGATTGTATCGGTCTTAGAGTAGAGTGCGAAAACGAGGGTATATGATAGAATGATGAGGTAGATGGATGAGTGAGTAGTGATGGAATGTCAAGAAACGGTGGAATGGATGGGCCGAGCCAATATTCAGGAGGGACACGGTCCAATTCAGGGTTCAGGGGTAAACTGACCGGGGCCAGCGGGACGTGGCACTCATTCATTGTGATTTAGCCGTTCACCTTGACGTCCTTATATCATGCAACCTGGATGCAGGCAAAGAGAAAGACCCACTGCTCATGAGATATTGGACTGGAGAGACTGAAGCGAGGAGGTTTATGTCAAGAAAAAGGATACCCCTCGCTACCGCCAGCAAAAGATGAACCCCGACAGGGGATTGAACCCTGGACCTACAGATATCATGACTGATTCAGACGTCGAAGTCTGTTGCGCTACCACTGCGCTACCAGGGCGATGAAAGAAGTGGTTTTTGCGCACGTTATAAAACAACAACAAAAAAAGGGCGTCTCCCCACCGGTTACAGCTCTTTCCGACAGGTCTGAAGCCCTCTTTACTAAAAGAAGTAGACTTCCTGCTAATCAGCACCTTGAACAAACATGTACCCCATACTTTTCCTCGCCCTCTTAGCCCCCCTTTGGCCCGCATACTACCTCTACGACCGCCTATCCTTTTTCGGAGCCTTCCGGAACTCCTTCAACTCGGTCTCAGATTACTCGAATGAATACTTTACGATCCCAATCGCTCAATCGGAAGATATCGCCCTTCACTCGCCATCTGGTTTAATTCTTGCGATTGGGCAAGGAAATATAGAGTCTAGGGCGGGTTGGTTCCCCGGTTGGGCGAATTTTGACCGGCCCAGTGGTGCTGCAGAGGCAGATGGTGGGATTTGGATTATCGATCCCAAGGTGAGTTCCTTGTTAAGAGGTAGCTGATGATAGACCTGGGGCTGTGAGAGATTAGAGATTACTGGATTGAGTGGGCCGTTTGTTACTCATGGCATCGATATCTGGTACGACCACTCGGAGCCGAATTTGGTGTATCTACATGCCGTCAACCATGTCCCAGTATTTATCGATAATATCGCCCAACCACGCTCTGATTCCCGCATTGAAGTCTTCCTCATCGATCTGGGTGCCGACAAAAAGGGTGCAAAACACCTTCGATCCCTTACTCACCCTCTAGTCCGTACGCCAAATGACATCTACTCGCTAGGCCCATACGACCTACTCGTCACGAACGACCATGTCAATACTCATGGTCATCTCAGGCTTGCTGAAGATCTGTTGACTTTCAAGTGGAATAGCAAGACTTCGATAGTGAGGTTGAATGAGAACGGAGCAGAGGTGGTAGCGGATGGATTGCATAATGCAAATGGATTGGGGCATGGGCCGAATGGGACGATCATTCTGGGTGATGCGGCCGGAGGAGATCTTACCATCTTCGAACTATCACCTGGCAGATTGATCAAGAAGGACTACTTGGCATTGAACGTCAACCTCGATAATCCAACTTACTATTCCGACCCATACGCAAGTGAGGCCGACGCCTCGGGGTACGTCATAGGAGGTCTCCTAGATGGTATTCATCTCGATCAGACCTGTCGAGACCCAAGTGCCAAAATCGGGTCTTCCGTTTGGATCGTTCGAAGGGATAATAATGGGAAGATTCAGAAGAAGCTGTTGATTGAGGATGATGGAACTTGGGTGAGCGGCGCATCAGTAGGGTTAATCATACCCATCGAACCGGAGAATGGAAAGAAAGAAGGTTGGCTAGTAACAACGGGTCCATTCTCTCTGCAAGTGGGAGTCGCCAAGATTAGCTTAGACGAGCTTTGGTAGATGCTCTTGTACTACGAAGCTTGACTATGTATGCAATCGTCAAGACGCGCCGGACAAACGCGTCGGTGAATATCCGGAAGATATCGGTAGAAAGACCGACGATCCAGTCTTCATCCGGATACCCGGCAGATTAACCTTTCTTGTCCAACATCAGCCATGTCCAAGCCACGGATATGTAAGCTC
>Ga0308160_10001408_pt1 | contig 33955 bp, 36 predicted proteins | sample PhyFR1_FD_201036 | JGI IMG/M metagenome (GOLD analysis project Ga0308160, IMG submission 201036) | Phyllosphere microbial communities from UC Gill Tract Community Farm, Albany, California, United States - DLSLF.R1 | ecosystem: Host-associated > Plants > Phyllosphere > Unclassified | place: USA... | reverse complement strand
ATCGACGACCGCGGCAAGCTGTCGCTCGCTCCGGTCGTGGCCGACGAGGCCGACACCGACTCGAGCGGCGCCGCCGGCGAGAGCGACGACGCGTCGGTCGACCTCGGCTAGTCGCTGACCGTCAGACACGGCCCGCCCCCGACCTCGGTCGGGGGCGGGCTTCGTCGTCCCCGGGGGCGCCGAGAGTGCCCCGGAGGGGTGTGACAGGCGGTGCTGCCGTGCCTCCTGAGGCCCCGAGGAGGCGCCCCCCGAGAATCTGAGGGATGTTCTCGTAACGATCGGGTGCGGCGGCGTGCCGAGCACCGCTCCGGCCCGTAGTCTCGACGTGAGGGCCCGATCCAGCTCGCCGTGACCGATGGTCGCCACGGTCGGCGGGGTCCTGTCGTCGGTGCCCGACGAGAGCCGCCAGACCAGCCTCGGAGGGGTGACGCGAGTGAGCGAGACCACGGCCCGCGCCACCGGTGCCGAGGCTCCCCGTGCCGCCCCCGCCCGCCCCCCGCGGCGCTCGTCCGTCACCGACGCGACCGTCCCCGTCGACCTCGGCGTCATCCAGCCGCGACGCCGCCTCGGCACGTCCGACCTCCGCGTCTTCCCCATGGCGATCGGCGGCAACGTCTTCGGCTGGACGGCCGACCAGACCGAGACCGAGGCGGTGCTCGACGCGTACTACGACCTCGGCGGCAACTTCGTCGACACGGCCGACTCGTACGCGGGCGGTCGCAGCGAGATCATGATCGGCTCGTGGATGAAGCGTCGCCGCTCCCGCGACGACGTCGTGCTGTCGACGAAGATCGGCAAGAGCGCCGACCACCCCGGGCTCACCCCGCGGGCGGTCGAGCGGGCCGTCGAGGCGTCGCTCGAACGACTCGGCACCGACCACGTCGACCTCCTGTACCTGCACGTCGACGACACCGAGGTGGCGTTCGAGCGCACGCTGCTCGCCGTCGACCACCTCATCCGGGCCGGCAAGGTCCGTTGGTTCGGGGGAGCCCACCACTCGGGCAACCGTCTCTACGAGGCGCGCATCGCCGCGGGCATGCTCGGGGTGGCCCCGATGGTGGCCCTGCAGAACCAGTACAACCTCATGAACCGCACCGAGTACGAGGGCGGGCTCTCGAAGGTCGCCGCGCAGCTCGGGCTGGCCGTGATGCCCCGCTTCGCCCTGGCGAGCGGGTTCCTGACCGGCAAGTACCGCACCCGGGCCGACGTCTCGCGCACCCGCCGCGGGAAGGACGTCTCGCGTCACCTGACGAAGAAGGGCCTGCGGGTCCTCGCCGAGCTCGACCGGGTCGCGGCGGTGCACGACGTGTCGCCGGCCGCCATCTCACTGGCGTGGCTGCTCGCGAAGCCGAACGTGGTCGCACCGGTGGCGAGCGCCACGAGCGCCGCTCAGGTCGCCGAGCTCGCCCAGGCGGCTCAGGTCCGACTCACGCGCACCCAGGTGCTGGAGCTCGACCGAGCCTCGGCCTGAGGTGTCCGCTCCGAGGCGGAGCAGGTCAGGTGTCTCGCGTCAGGCGCTGAGGAGGCGCTCGACGGTGCGGCGCAGGGAGGCGGCGGCCGCGATGGCGTCGCCGGCGTAGGCGCCGATCTGCGCGCCGTCCCACGCGAGCAGGAGGTCGTCCGCCGCGTCGCCGGGCATCGGGTGCGCGGCGTCCTTGAAGAGGTCGACGAGGGCGTCCGTCTGCCACTCGCGGTGCTCGGCGATGCTGGCGCGGACGGCGTGGGTGGGGTCGCTGAACTCGGAGGCGGCGTTGGCCCAGGGGGAGCCCCGGTAGCCGGGGGCCTGCAGCTGCGCGACCACCGACTCCAGCAGGGCTCGGATGCGCTCCGCGCCGTCCGGGTGCTCCTCGACGAGGGCGGCGAGGGCCTCGACGTCGCGCTCGTGGCGACCGGCGAGGTACTCGAGCACGAGGGTGTCCTTCGCGCCGAAGTGCTTGTAGAACGTGGCCTTGGTGACGCTCGACTCGGCGATGAGCCGGTCGACGCCGACGACGCGGATCCCCTCGTCGGAGAAGAGTCGGTCGGCCGTCGTCAGCACGCGGGCGCGGGCGCCCGGCGTGGTCTGGTCGGCGCGGGGACGCCCAGGGAGACGCTGGACGGCCGGTTGGGGGGAATCGACCGTCACAGCGTGGCTCCTTGGGACTCGGTGGCTCGAGCCGCGTCGGGGGAACGCGTGCTCGGGACCTCCAGGACGTCCACAGCCGCCGACGACGACTGATCAGGGGGGTGGTGCCGCCGTCGGTGAGATCACTGTAGCACCGATGGGGACAGACGGACTCGTCTGTTTGTCCACATCCACGTCCCCCAGTTCGGGTGACGGCGCCAGAGGGCATCCCGTAGGCTCGCTCTGATGACCGGTCCTGTCTCCCTGCCCCTCGACGCGGTCGAGCTCTCCTTCGTCGCGACGGGCGACGCCCTCGTCCGCCGCAGCGTCCTGCCGACGGGGGTGCGCATCATCAGCGAGCGCATGCCGGGCGCGCGCAGCGCCACGGTGGGCTTCTGGGTCGCGGTGGGCTCGCGCGACGAGCAGGAGGGCGAGCGGGGCTCGACCCACTTCCTCGAGCACCTGCTCTTCAAGGGCACGACGACGAGGTCCGCCCTCGACATCGCGGTGGCCTTCGAGTCGGTGGGCGGCGAGCACAACGCCGCGACCGCCAAGGAGTACACCTGCTACTACGCCCGCGTGCGCGACGTCGACCTCGACGACGCCGTCGACGTGCTGGCCGACATGCTGACGTCGGCCTCGCTCGACCCCGTCGAGTTCGAGACCGAGCGTGGGGTCATCCTCGAGGAGCTGGCGATGGCCGACGACGACCCGGCCGACGTCGCGGGCGAGCGCCTCTTCGAGTCGGTCTTCGGCGACCACCCCCTGGGCCGCCCCATCGGCGGCACCCCCGAGAGCATCCGCGCCGCGTCGCGCGACGACGTGCACCGCCACTGGCGCGAGAACTACCGGCCTCGCGACCTCGTGGTCACCGTCGCCGGCGCCGTCGAGCACGACCACCTCGTCGAGCGCCTCACGGCCGCCCTCGACCGGTCCGACTGGTCGACGGAGGCCGCGTCGCCCGTGGCCCGGCGGTCGACCGCCGCCGTCGTGCCGACGCCGGCCGAGCCCGTCACGATCGTGCGGCGCCCCCTCGAGCAGGCGACCGTCCTGCTCGGCCTGCCGGGCATCTCCGCGGCCGACGAGCGTCGCTCGTCGCTCGCCGTGCTCAACTCCGTGCTGGGCGGGGGCATGTCGTCGCGCCTCTTCCAGGAGGTCCGCGAGCGTCGCGGCCTCGCGTACTCGGTCTACTCGTTCGCGTCGAGCTACTCCGACGCCGGCGTGTTCGGCCTCTACGCCGGCTGCACGCCGTCCAACGCCGGTCGGGTGTCGCGCCTGATGCTCGACGAGCTCGACCGCCTCGCCGACGAGGGCATCACCGACGACGAGCACCGTCGCGCGCTCGGCCAGCTCGGCGGCGCCGCCGCCCTCGCGCTGGAGGACAGCGACACGCGCATGAACCGACTCGGCCGCGCTGAGCTGTCGCTCGGCGAGTTCGTCGACCTCGACGCCTCGCTCGACCGCATCGCGCGCGTCACCACCGACGACGTCCGCGAGCTCGCCGGGGCCCTGCGCGGCGGAGCCCTGTCGACGGTCGTCGTCGGCGACCTCGACGCCGCCGACCTCGCTGTGCCGAGCACGCCCGACGCGCCCGGCCCGGCCGCCACCACCCCATGAACCAGGAGACGACGGTGTCCCACTACCTCTACCTCGTCCGGCACGGCGAACAGCAGGACGCCGAGCACGGGCTGCCCGACGGACCGCTCTCCGAGCGGGGCAAGCGCCAGGCGCGCCTGATCGCCGAGCGCCTCGGCGGCGTGCCGTTCGACGCCGCGTGGCACTCGCCGCTGGAGCGCGCCGCCGAGACGGCCCGCATCATGACCGAGCGGCTCCCGGCCCTCGAGTCGCAGCCCTCGACGCTGCTCTTCGACTGCGTGCCGTCCGGCCCGACGCCCGACATGCCCGCGGCCTACAAGCCGTTCTTCGGCGGGGTGACCGACGAGGAGGTCGAGGCGGGGCAGGCGCAGATGGCCGACGCCGTCTCCGAGTGGCTGACCCCGGCCCGCGAGGACCGCCACGACCTCCTCATCACGCACAACTTCGTGATCGGGTGGTTCGTCCGCGAGGTCTTCGGGGCTCCGGACTGGCGCTGGATGGGCGTCAACCAGGCCAACGCCGGCCTGACGATCATCCGCGTCCGCTCGGCGAAGCCGCCGGAGCTCGTCACCCACAACGACCTCGGGCACCTCCCGGTCGAGCTGCGCACCGGCCTCCCGGTCGAACAGCCGATCTAGCGGGGAGGAGCCGTGCGGCCCAGGGCCTTCCGGTACCAGGCCGTCGCGTTCGGGTTGGCGTTGTAGGGCTCGATCCGCTCGTAGCCCGACGAGCGGTAGAGGCCGCCGGCGGCGGCGAGGCTGTCGTTGGTGTCGAGCACGAGCTCGTCCGCCCCGAGGTCGCGCGCCCGGCGCTCGAGCTCGTCGAGGAGCGCCCGACCGAGCCCCCGGCCACGCCCGGCGGGGGAGACGAAGAGGTGCTTGACCTCGAATCGCACCTCGCCGCCGGGCCCCGGAGCCACGGCGCGGACGCCGCCGCAGCCGAGCGCCGCCGACTCGTCGGGGCCCGGCGCTGCGCCGGCCTCCTCCTCCGCGACGACGAAGACGCCGGCGGGCGGCGTGAACGCGGCCGGGTCGGGGAGCGTGGTCACGTAGGCCGCTGGCCCGCCGGGGAAGGTGCGGGCCCGCTCGGCGAAGTAGGCGGTCAGCAGCTCGGCGGCGACGGGCGCCGTGACGTCGACGGGGCGGAACCTGCTCATGGGCACCATGCTAGGTCGCCCCGGCGGCCCCGGCCGGTAGGTTGGTCCCCATGACTTCCCGCATCGCCGTGGTCGGGGCCACGGGCACGCTCGGCTCGTTCATCGTCGGCCTCGTCGAGCGCACCGACGGCCTCGAGCTGCACGCCGGCCTGTCGTCGCGCGACGACCTCGACGGCGTCCTCGGCGCCGACCTCGTGGTCGACGTGACGCACCCCGCCGTGAGCCCCGGCATCGTCGAGCACGTCGTGCGGGCCGGCCTCCCCGTGCTCGTCGGCACCTCGGGCTGGAGCGCCGAGCGCGTCGCGAAGCTGTCGACGATCGTCGCCGACGTCGCGGGCCCCGGCGTCCTCGTCGTGCCGAACTTCAGCCTGGGGTCGGTGCTGGCCACGCGGTTCGCGACGATGGCCGCCCGCTTCTACGACTCGATCGAGATCGTCGAGTCGCACCACGACGGCAAGGTCGACTCGCCCTCCGGCACGGCCGTCCGCACCGCCGAGCTCATCGCGGAGGCCCGGCGAGACCTCGGCCCGGTGGCCGCCCCGTTCTCCGACCAGCGCGCCCGCGGACAGCAGGTCGCCAGCGTGCCGGTGCACAGCCTGCGGATGCGCGGCGTGGTCGCCCAGCAGTCGGTGATCCTGGGAGGCGCGGGCGAGACCCTGACGCTGACCCACGACACGCTGTCGCAGAGCGCGTACGAGAAGGGCCTCCTGGTCGCGATGGAGGCGGCCCCGACCGTCAGCGGCGTCGTGGTCGGCCTCGACCGCGTGCTGCCCCTCGACTGATGAAGGGCCGCGTCGCCGCGCTCGTCATGGCGCTGCTGCTGCTGCTCTACGTCGTGCTCGTCGCGCAGCGCGCGTACCTCTTCCTGCGGACGGGCGAGCCGATCGCGGTCGTCCTCGGCGCTGCCCTCGTGGTGCTGCCGCTGCTCGGCGCCTGGGCTCTCGTCGTCGAGCTCCGTTTCGGCGCCCGGACCCAGCAGATGGTCCGTGAGCTGGCCGCCTCGGGAGAGCTCCCCGTCGACGACGTGCCGCGCCGCGCCTCCGGCCGGTACGACCGCGAGGCCGCCGACGCGGCCTTCCCGCGGTGGGCGGCGGAGGCGGCCGAGTCGCCCGACGACTGGCGCTCGTGGTTCCGCCTCGGGCTGGCCTACGACGCGTGCGGCGACCGCCGGCGGGCCCGGCGGGCCCTGCGCTGGTCGATCAAGCTCCGCGGGGAGGCGGCGGCCGCCTCACGCTGACCGCCCGCCCCCGTCAGAGGGTCGAGACCAGGGCGTCGACGGCCTCGTCGACGGTGCGGTGACGGAAGGCGAAGCCGTCGGCGAGGAGCTTGGCGGGCACGACCTGCTGGCTCGGCAGCAGCATCTCGCGCCCCGCCTCCTGCATCGCGCCGGAGATGACGAACTCGGGCACGGTGAGGGCGTAGGGCTTCCCGAGGTCACCGGCCAGCCGGCGGGTCAGCTCGTCGCTCGTGGCCGGCGTCGGGCCGGCGAGGTTCACGGGCCCCTCCAGGGTCGACGTGAGCAGGTGCACGATCGCGGCGGCCTCGTCGTGCAGGCTGATCCACGGCCAGAACTGGTCGCCGGTGCCGAGGCGTGAGCCGAGGCCGAGGCGGGTCAGCGGGAGGAGGGGCTTGAGGGCGCCGCCGGGGCCCACGACGACGCCGGTGCGGAGGTGGGCGACGCGCGTGCCCGAGGGCGACTCGGCGGTCGCGGCCTCCCACTCGGCGACGACGTCGCTGAGGAAGCCGCTGCCGCGGGGGCTCTCCTCGGTCAGGCGCTCCCCGGGGCGGTCGCCGTAGATCCCGACGGCCGATCCGCTCAGGAAGACCGTCGGCGGGGTCTCGGCCCGGGCCATGCCCCGCGCGAGGGTCTGGGTCGCCGAGACGCGCGACGCCACGATCTCCTTCTTGTAGCCCGGGGTCCAGGGCAGGCGGCCGAGGTTCGCGCCGCTGAGGTTCACGACGGCGTCGGCCCGGTCGAGCACGGTGTAGTCGACGATGCCGGCGGCGGGCACCCAGGTGACCTGGTCGTCGTCACGGGCCTCGCCGCGGACGAGCGCCACGACGCGGTGACCGGCCTCCCGCAGCTGCCGGGTGAGCTCGGTTCCGACCAGGCCGGAGGCGCCGGAGACGAGGACGGTGAGGGGTGCGTCGGTCATGGGGCCCTGGCTTTCACGGTGCGGGGGAGCGGGAAGGGAGGTGCTCCCCGAGAGCGTAGGCGTGCCTCCTGGTGGTCGTCCCGAGGCACACGGGCGAGGCGGCCGGGAGGGTGCCCGGGGAGGCGCTCGGCGGGAGGGGCTGCGGAGGTAGAGTCGTCGCCGTGTCTGATGCCGCTGCCGTTGACCCCGTGATCCAGTCCGCCGAGAACCACCCCGTCGAGCACGACGTCGAGTTCCGCTCCGACGTGACCGTCGAGCTCGTCCGCTCCAGCGCGCACGACAGCGACGTGCTGTTCGCCGCGCGCGTGTCGACGATGGGCGAGCTGACCCTCGAGGGCGCGCAGGCCTCCGCCGAGGGCGAGCAGGCGACCAAGGGCGCCGGCCTCATCAACTACCTGATGCGCGACCGCCACGGCTCGCCGTTCGAGCACAACTCGATGACCTTCTACGTCCAGGCGCCGATCTTCGTCTTCCGCGAGTTCATGCGGCACCGCATGGCGAGCTACAACGAGGAGAGCGGTCGCTACCGCGAGCTCAACCCGGTCTTCTACGTGCCCGCCGAGACGCGCAACCTGCAGCAGGTCGGCAAGCCCGGCGCCTACGACTTCCTCCCCGGCACGCCCGAGCAGTCGGCCCTCGTGCGGTCGGAGACCGAGCGCACCTCGCGCGAGGCGTACGCCGCCTACAAGCGCATGCTCGACGAGGGCATCGCCCGCGAGGTCGCCCGCATCGTCCTGCCGCTCAACATCTACTCGTCGATGTACGTCACGGTGAACGCCCGCTCGCTGATGAACTTCCTCAGCCTCCGCACCAAGCGCGAGGGCACGCACTTCCCGTCGTTCCCGCAGCGCGAGATCGAGATGTGCGCGGAGAAGATGGAGGGCCTCTGGGCCGAGCTGATGCCCCTCACCTACGCGGCGTTCGGCAAGAACGGCCGCGTCGCGCCGTAGGGCCGGCCGCCCCGGGGAGGCGCACCGACGTCGTCGACGCCGGTCGCGCCTCCTGCACGCCCGCCCCGACGGAGCGAGCCAGTACGCTGGTCGACGTGTCTGACATCAGCAACCCCTTCGGGCAGGTCCTCGTCGCTCTCGTCACCCCGTTCACCGCTGACGGCGAGGTCGACTGGGCCGCGACCGAGAAGCACATCGACGACTGCATCACCGCGGGTGCCGACGGCATCGTCGTCACCGGCACCACCGGCGAGACGAGCACGCTGACCGACCCGGAGAAGCTCCGGCTCGTCGAGGTCGGCAAGTCGGTGTCGGCCGGCCGGGCGAAGATCATCACGGGCGGCGGCTCGAACGAGACCGCGCACGCCATCCAGCTGTACAAGGCGAGCGAGGCGGCGGGCGCCGACGGCGTCATGATCGTCACGCCGTACTACAACAAGCCCACGCAGGCGGGCGTCCTCACGCACTTCCGCATGATCGCCGACGCGACCGACCTGCCGGTCATCCTGTACGACATCCCCGGCCGCACGGGCATCCCGATCAAGTACGAGACGCTGCTGCGGGCCGCGAAGCACCCGAACATCGTCGCCGTGAAGGACGCCAAGGGCGACTTCGCCGAGGTGAGCCGGGTCATCAACCAGACCGACCTCCTGTACTTCTCGGGCGACGACGCGAACGTCCTGCCGCACCTCTCGATCGGCGCCTCCGGCCTGATCGGCGTCACGGCGAACATCGCCGCCGCGCCGTACCGCACGATCGTCGACGCCGTGAACGCGGGCGACCTGCACACCGCCACCGCGGCGCACCAGATGCTCGAGCCGCTCGTGCGCGCCGTCATGACGCACGTGCCCGGCACGGTCGCGGCGAAGTACATCCTGCACGGCCTCGGCCGCATCTCCAGCCCGCGCGTGCGCCTGCCGCTCGTCGGCCCGGAGGACAGCGAGGCCGCCCTGATCGAGGACGAGCTGTCGCACGTCGGCGAGATCCCCGGCCTCGACCTCAGCCGCTTCCGCCCCGACCGCAACGCGGCGGCCGGCGGCGCCCTGCCCAAGGTGCACGGCACCACACGATGAGCCCGACGATCCAGGAGCCGCCCGCGCTCGAGCCCGGCACGCTGCGCGTCGTGCCGGTGGGCGGCCTCGGCGAGATCGGCCGCAACATGACGATCTACGAGATCGACGGCAAGCTGCTCGTGGTCGACTGTGGCGTGCTCTTCCCGGAGGAGCACCAGCCCGGCGTCGACCTGATCCTGCCCGACTTCTCGCCGCTGCGCGACCGCCTCGACGACGTCCTCGCCGTCGTGCTGACGCACGGCCACGAGGACCACATCGGCGCCGTGCCGTACCTGCTCCGCCTCCGCGCCGACATCCCGCTGATCGGGTCGCAGCTGACCCTCGCCCTGATCGAGGCGAAGCTCAAGGAGCACCGGATCACGCCGTACTCGCTGACCGTGCGCGAGGGCGGCCGCGAGACCCTCGGGCCGTTCGAGCTCGAGTTCGTCGCGGTGAACCACTCCATCCCCGACGCCCTCGCGGTGGCGATCCGCACCTCGGCGGGGCTCGTGCTCCACACGGGCGACTTCAAGATGGACCAGCTGCCGCTCGACGACCGCATCACCGACCTCCGGGCGTTCGCCCGGCTGGGCGAGGAGGGCGTCGACCTCTTCCTGCCCGACTCGACCAACGCCGACGTCCCCGGGTTCACGGCGCTCGAGCGCGACATCGGCCCCGTCCTCGACGACGTCATCCGCCGCGCGCCGCGCCGGGTCGTCGTCGCGAGCTTCTCGAGCCACGTCCACCGCGTCCAGCAGGTGCTCGACGCCGCGCACGCGAACGGCCGCCGCGTCGCCTTCATGGGGCGCTCGATGATCCGCAACATGGGCATCGCCGCCGACCTCGGCTACCTGGGGGTGCCCGACGGGGTGCTGATCGACGCCAAGAAGGCGAAGGACCTCCCCGACGACCGCATCGTCTACATGAGCACGGGCTCGCAGGGCGAGCCCATGGCCGTCCTGGCGCGCATGGCCAACAGGGAGCACCAGATCGAGATCGGCCGCGACGACACGGTGATCCTCGCCTCGAGCCTGATCCCCGGCAACGAGAACGCCGTCTACCGGGTGATCGACGGCCTCACCAAGCTCGGGGCGAAGGTCGTGCACAAGGGCAACGCCAAGGTCCACGTCTCAGGCCACGCCTCGGCCGGCGAGCTGCTGTACTGCTACAACGTGCTCCGGCCCCGCAACGTCATGCCCGTCCACGGCGAGCACCGGCACCTGTACGCGAACGCCGCCCTCGCGGTCCGCACCGGCGTCCCCGAGCAGAACACCGTGCTCGGCGAGGACGGCGTCGTCGTCGACCTGAAGGACGGCGTGGCCACCGTCGTCGGCCAGCTCGACCTCGGCTACGTCTACGTCGACGGCTCGACCGTCGGCGAGATCACCGACGCCGACCTGAAAGACCGGCGGATCCTCAGCGAGGAGGGCTTCATCTCGATCTTCGTCGCCCTCGACGCGCAGACCGGCCGCGTCGTCGTCGGGCCCGAGATCCAGTCGCGCGGCTTCGCGGAGGACGACTCGGTGTTCGACGCGGTGCTGCCGAAGATCATCGCGGCCCTGGCCGAGGCCGCCGAGGGCGGCACGCGAGACACCCACCAGTTCAGCCAGGTCGTCCGCCGCACGGTCGGTCGCTGGGTCAACACGCAGCACCGCCGACGCCCGATGATCGTGCCGGTCGTCATCAGCGCGTAGGGTCTCGGGGCCGCCACGGGCGAGGGGCCTCCGCCCCCGGGAAGTCATCCCGGCGACGGAGGCCTCCGTCGTCCCCCCGCTCCTAGGGTGAGCACGTTCCGTCCGTTGCTCCGAAGGGGGAGTCGCCCGTGCGCGTGGCCAAGACCTGGATCTTCCCGATCCTCCGCATCCTGATCTTCACCGCGATCGCCGTCGCCCTCGTCAAGCTCGCGTTCTTCGCGGCACCGGACGCCGCCTCCGGCTCGGTCGCCGTCCCGACCGGCGAGGCGGTCGAGCCCCAGGTCGCCGTGGCGGTCGGCACCGTCACGAACGACGTCACCGTCGACGCCACGATCGAGGCCGACGCGGCGTCCGTCGCGCCGGCCACCCTCGCCGGCACCGTCGTGACGGTCGTCGTCGAGAAGGGCCAGGTCGTCGCGGCCGGCGACAAGATCGCCACGCTCCGCTCGGAGACCCCGCAGGAGGCGCTCGTCGCGGCGGACGGGACGGTCACCGAGCGTGCCCCCGTCGTCAAGACCGCCGTGGTGACGGCCTCGGTGGCCGGGACCGTCACGGAGCTCCCCGTGATCAAGGACCAGATCGTGGCCGTGGGCGACCCGGTGGCGAAGGTGGCGCCTCCCACCTTCCACGTCACGGGCTCGCTGGCCGCCGACCAGCTGTACCGCCTGGTCAGCCGCCCCACGGAGGGCACGGCGTCGATCCCGGGAGGGCCGGCGCCGTTCGCGTGCACGGCGCTCGTCGTGGGCGGCATCGGCGCCGCGGTGCCGTCGACGTCGGGCGACGGCGGCGACCCCGCCGCGACCGGCACCTCCGGTCAGTCGGTGAGCTGCGCCGTGCCGGCCGACGTCACGGTGTTCGCCGGGCTCGCGACGACGTTGACCATCCCCGCCGGCGTGGCGACCGACGTGCTGACCGTCCCGCTCACCGCCGTCGAGGGCGCGGCCGGCAAGGGCGTCGTGACCGTGGTCGGCGCCGACGGCACGCAGGAGGAGCGCGAGATCACGCTCGGCATCAACGACGGCACGGCCGTCGAGGTGACGGGCGGCCTCGTCGAGGGCGACACGGTGCTCGAGTTCGTGCCGGGCGCCGTCGCCCCGCAGGAGGGCTGCGTCGACCCGATGACCGGAGAGGTCCTCTGCTGATGCCGCTGATCCGGCTCGAGGGCGTGACCAAGACGGTGCCCCTGGCCGACGGGGCGGCCCTCGACATCCTCCGCGGCGTCGACCTCGTCGTCGCCGCCGGGGAGCACGTGAGCATCGTGGGCCGCTCCGGCTCGGGCAAGTCGACCCTGCTCAACATCCTCGGCCTCATCGACGCGCCGACCACGGGCACGCACTCGTTCGACGACGTCGACGTGAGCGGGCTCCGGTCGGGGGCGCGCGACCGCCTGCGGGGCGAGCAGGTCGGCTTCATCTTCCAGCAGTTCAACCTGCTCCAGGGGCGGACGGCGCTCGAGAACGTCATGACGCCGCTGCTCTACGCGCGCGGCCGGCGGTTCTGGCGGCGACGGTCGATCGCCGCGGAGATGCTCGAGAAGGTCGGGCTCGGCGACCGGGTCGACTCGATGCCGCACCGTCTCTCCGGGGGCGAGCAGCAGCGCGTCGCCATCGCTCGCTCGCTGGTGCGCGACCCCCGCGTCATCCTCGCCGACGAGCCGACGGGGGCGCTCGACATCGAGACGGGCGCGACGGTCATGCGCCTCCTCGACGACATCTCGTCCGACACCGGCGCGGCCCTCGTGACCATCACGCACGACCTCGCGGTGGCGGGCCTCGCGGCCCGGCACTACGCGCTCGACGCCGGCGTGCTGTCGGCGGCCCGGCTGGGCGGCGAGCTCGCCGGCCCGTCGGCGCTCGTGCCCGCGACCGCGACCGCGACCGCGGAGCCCGCGGCGTGACCGGGCTGCTGTCGAGCGTCGTGGGGGCGTTCGTCGAGGCCTGGTCGGAGCTGCGGGTCAACAAGCTGCGCGTGCTGCTCAGCCTCGTCGGGGTCGCGGTCGCCGTGGCGGCGTTGACGGCCGTGGTCGGCCTCGGCAGCCTCGCCGAGCAGTCGACGCGGGAGTCGTCGGAGAAGTCCGGGGGGAGGCCGGCCACCTACACGGTCTCGGCCTACACGACGGGCGCCGGCGTGCTCGACCCCGCCCTCGTCGACCGGGAGTTCCGCTCGACGATGTCGCGGTACGACGTCACCTGGGCGACGGAGGCCCTCTACACGACGCGCTCCGTGCAGCTGCCGGGCGGGCTCACCGACGTGTCGGCGCAGATCGTCGACCCCGAGTACGGCGAGATGCACCGCGTCGCCCTGGCCGAGGGGTCGTGGTTCGTCGACGGCGACGAGCGTCGCATGGCGCCCGCGGTCGTCGTGAACGAGGCCCTGTGGGAGCAGCTCGGCCGTCCGCCCGTCTCGTCGCACCCGACCCTGCAGCTCCGCGGCGCCGACTCGGCGACGGGGGTGGTCGTCGGCGTGACCGCCGCGCTCTACGAGGGGGAGTCGCCCGCGATCTTCCTCCTCCCCTCCGACGAGCTCGACCTCGTGCCGGTCTCGCAGGGGGGCTACCCGGAGTCACCGCAGTACGAGATGTGGCTGCCGCCGGGGTCGGGCGACGAGCTCAGCGCGATGGTGCAGGGCAACCTGGCCGCCGCCCTCGGCGACGACGTCCAGGTGGACGTGAGCCGGACGGACTACGCCGCGTACGCCGGCGACACCGATCCCTTCCTGCCGATCAAGCTGACGATCACCGGAGTCGGGGTGCTCGTGCTGCTGCTCGGCGGTCTCGGGCTCGTCAACATCGCCCTGGTGACGGTCCGCCAGCGCATCCGCGAGATCGGGGTGCGCAGGTCGTTCGGGGCGACGGCCCCGCGGGTCTTCTTCTCGGTGATGCTGGAGAGCGTCGCGGGCACCGTCGTGGCAGGCGTGGTGGGCGTGATGGTGGCCGTCCTGGTCGTGCAGAACGGCACCGTGCAGGGGTTCATCGCTCAAGGTGCGGTCGACGACCTTCCCCCCTTCCCGATCACCGCGGCCCTCGTGGGCCTCGGCTCCGCGACGCTCATCGGCGCGGTCGCCGGGCTCCTGCCGGCCCTCGTCGCGGTGCGCGTCAAGGTCATCGACGCCATCCGCTACTGACCCCGCCCGCCGCTGACGCGCCGCCCGCCTCCGACCCGCGTCGGGGGCGGGCGGTACCCTCGAGCCCATGGCCACGCCCACCAAGCAGACCCCGCGATCGCGCTCCGGCTCCCGCGCGTCCGGCGCCCGCGGCGCGACGGCTGCCACCAAGAAGCTCCCGACGCCCCCTCCCGCGGCGGTCGACCCGGGCCCCGGCGTCGTCACGCGTGCCTGGATGGGCCTGGCGCACGCCACCGGCGGCGCCTTCCGCCTGCTCGGCCGCGAGGCGCTCGACGCCAGCGAACGCCGCGACGGGGTGCCGTTCCTGCTCGTGCTGCTCGCCGTCGCCGGCGCGGCGGTCGAGTGGCTGAACCCGACGAGCCCCGTCGCGCAGGCGCTCGACGCCTACACGTTCGGGGCGTTGGTCGGGCGGGTCGCCTACGCCCTGCCGGTGATCATGGTCCTCTTCGCGGGCTGGCTCTTCCGGCACCCGGCTTCCGTGCACGACAACACGCGGATGGGCATCGGCCTCGGCCTGATGATCGTGTCGATCAGCGCGCTCTGCCACATCTTCGGCGGGCAGCCCCAGGCCGCGGAGGGCCTGCCGGCCCTCGCCGGCGGCGGCGGCGTGCTCGGCTGGCTCGTCGCCTCCTGGATGGTCGCCCTGGCCACCGAGTGGGTGGCCGTCCCGGTGGTCGTCGTGCTGCTCGTCTTCTCCGTCCTCATCACGACCAAGACCCCGCCGAACCACATCGGTCGACGCCTCGGCGAGCTCTACGCCTGGCTGTTCGGCGCGACCGCGGCCGAGCCCGGCACCGCCGAGGCCGCCGACGGGTCGACCGACGACGCCGAGAGCCTCCCGTGGTGGCGACGCACCAAGAGCGGTCGGGAGGACGACCCCGCCTACGACACCCCCGTCCTCACCGAGGCGCCGCCCGAGCGGTCTACCCGCCCGTCCCGGCGCGATCGCCGGGCCTCCGGCCCCGCCGCGGTCGAGGCCGCGCCGACGAGCCCCCGCTTCGTCGACGAGGGCGCCACCGACGTCTTCGACATCAGCCTGCTGGACGAGCTCGACCGGGCCGAGGAGGCCGTCCGCGCCCGGGGCGTCGAGGTGCCCCCGGCCCCGGCTGCTGCCCCGGCTCCGGCCGCGGTCCGTGACGACTCCGCGACCGCGGCGACGACGGTGCTGCCGAGCGTGCCCGCGTCGCTGCCGCCCGCCGACGTCGCCGAGAGCGACCTCGCCGCGGCGGTGCTCGCCCCCGACGACGACGAGCTGCCGCCCGCGTCGCTCGACGTCGACGACGACTCGCCGCAGGCTCCCTACCGGCTGCCCGCCGCCTCCACCCTGGCCGTGGGCCCGCCCGCCAAGGCCCGCAGCGAGGCGAACGACGAGATCGTGCGCTCGATCACCGAGGTGCTCCGGCAGTTCTCGGTCGACGCCAAGGTCGTCGGCTTCAGCCGTGGCCCGACGGTCACCCGCTACGAGATCGAGCTCGGCCCGGGCGTGAAGGTCGAGAAGGTCACCGCGCTCAGCAAGAACCTCTCGTACGCGGTCGCGTCGAACGAGGTGCGCATCCTCTCGCCCATCCCCGGCAAGAGCGCGATCGGCGTCGAGATCCCCAACACCGACCGCGAGACGGTGTCGCTGGGCGACGTGCTGCGCTCCGGAGCCGCCGCGAAGAGCGTGCACCCGATGACGATCGGCGTCGGCAAGGACGTCGAGGGCGGCTACGTCGTCGCCAACCTCGCCAAGATGCCGCACCTGCTCGTGGCCGGCGCCACGGGCTCGGGCAAGTCGAGCTTCGTCAACTCGATGATCACGTCGCTGCTGATGCGTGCCAAGCCGACCGACGTGCGGATGGTCCTGATCGACCCGAAGCGCGTCGAGCTCTCGATCTACGCGGGCGTGCCGCACCTCATCACCCCCATCATCACGAACCCCAAGAAGGCCGCCGAGGCGCTCCAGTGGGTCGTGAAGGAGATGGACATGAGGTACGACGACCTCGCCAGCTTCGGCTTCCGGCACATCGACGACTTCAACCGCGCCGTCGTGGCGGGCGAGCTCGTCCTGCCCGCGGGCAGCGCGCGCACGCTCAAGCCCTACCCGTACCTGCTCGTGGTCGTCGACGAGCTCGCCGACCTCATGATGGTGGCCCCTCGCGACGTGGAGGACAGCATCGTGCGCATCACGCAGCTGGCCCGCGCCTCCGGCATCCACCTCGTGCTGGCGACGCAGCGCCCCTCGGTCGACGTCGTGACCGGCCTGATCAAGGCCAACGTGCCGTCGCGCTTCGCCTTCGCGGTGTCGAGCGTCACCGACTCGCGCGTCATCCTCGACCAGCCGGGCGCCGACAAGCTGATCGGCCAGGGCGACGGGCTCTTCCTGCCGATGGGCGCCTCCAAGGCGATGCGCGTGCAGGGCGCCTGGGTGCAGGAGGACGAGATCGCCCAGGTCGTGGCGCACGTCACGCGTCAGGCGCGCCCCGACTACCGGCCCGACGTGGCCGCGGTGGTCGAGAAGAAGGAGATCGACGGCGACATCGGCGACGACCTCGAGCTCCTGCTCGCGGCCGCGGAGCTCGTCGTCAGCACGCAGTTCGGCTCGACGTCGATGCTGCAGCGCAAGCTCCGGGTCGGCTTCGCCAAGGCGGGTCGCCTGATGGACCTGATGGAGTCGCGCGACATCGTCGGCCCCTCCGAGGGCTCGAAGGCGCGCGACGTGCTCGTGACTCCCGAGCAGCTGCCGGGTGTGCTGGCGAAGCTGAGGGGCGGTGACGACGAGCACGGGGCGGGCGCACCCGCCGGCCTGTCCTCCGGGTCGAGCCCGCGACCGGGCTACGGCGACGACCCCGTCGCCGAGATGACGCGGGGCTACGACGAGGTCGACGGCGACGAGGGGTCGGAAGACGCCTGGGGCCTGACCGGGAGGGACTGACCCATGACCGACGACCGCAGCGGAGGCGCGTCCTCCGCACCGGCGACCTTCCCCCTCCGAGGGCGCTTCGCCAGCAAGGGCCCGGGGCCCGCGAGCACGGCCAACATCGCCAACGTGGTGACGGTGGTGCGGATCCTCATGGCCCCGCTGTTCATCGCGTGGCTGCTCGTCGACGACGGTGCCGACGGGCCGCTGCGCATCGCGGCGGCGGTGCTCTTCGTCGTGGCGATCCTCACCGACAGCCTCGACGGCGCCCTCGCCCGGGGGCTGGACCTCGTCACCGACTTCGGGAAGATCGTCGACCCGATCGCCGACAAGGTCCTCATCGGCGGAGCGCTCGTCTCCCTGACGATCCTCGGCGAGCTGCCGTGGTGGGTGACGGCCCTCATCCTGCTCCGCGAGGTCGGGATCACCGTCTACCGGTTCATCGTCATCCGGGACCGCGTCGTGCCGGCGTCCCGCGGGGGCAAGCTCAAGACGGTCCTCCAGGCCGTGGCCGTCACGCTCGCCCTCTTCCCGCTCTGGAACGTGTTCGGCGAGGGGATGCACTGGGTGAACGGCGTCCTCATGACGGCCGCCCTCGTGGCGACCCTCGTCTCCGGGGCCGACTACCTGCGCGTCGCCGTGAAGCACGGGCGGGGAGCGTGACCGCCGACGCGTCGTCCGTCGTCTCCGAGCTGGCGCGTCGCGGCCAGACCGTCGCCGTCGCGGAGTCGCTGACCGGCGGGCTCGTCGTGGCGGAGCTGGTGTCCGTGCCGGGAGCGTCCGCCGTCGTGCACGGGGGAGTGGTGGCCTACGCGACCGAGCTCAAGCACACCGTCCTCGGCGTCGACGCTGCACGGCTCGCCGCGACGGGGCCCGTGGACCCCCACGTCGCGGCGGCCATGGCCGCGGGCGTTCGCGAGCGCCTCGCCGTCGCCGGGGCACCGGCCACCCTCGGCCTCGCGACGACCGGCGTGGCCGGGCCGGGCCCCCAGGGAGACCTGCCCGCGGGCACGGTCTACATCGCGCTCGCCACGGCCGACGACACCCGGGTACGGCGTCTCGACCTCCGGGGCGACCGCGGAGCCATCCGATCGGGCACCGTCTCCGAACTCCTGTCACTGCTGGCTGAGTGGCTCGACGACACGCGGGAATGATCCGCGTTTCGGTCTCGTTACAACTGCCGGGTTCACAAGCGTCGTACAGATCGTGGTCGTTACAGTGACAACGATCGTCGCGCAGATACACCCGCCCACCACTGACGTCCGTCTGGTGGGTCGTCCATCCGGAGGAGGGTCCCATGGTTCTGGTTCGTCAAGAAATCGGTGACGTCCTTCGCGACTTCCGCCTGCAGAAGGGCCGGACGCTCCGACAGGTCGCCAGCAAGGCGAGCGTCGCGCTCGGGTACCTCAGCGAGGTCGAGCGTGGTCAGAAAGAGGCCAGCTCCGAGATCCTCGCGTCGGTGGCCGACGCGCTCGAGACGCCCATCTCGGTGATCATGCGCGAGGTGGGTGACCGCATGGCGGTCATCGAGGGCCTCAACCCGATCCCCGACACGCTGCCCGACGACCTCGTCGCCGAGTTCGACACCGACCTCGCGGTGCGCTGAGCTCCCGCTCACCACGTCGCCCGAACGCCCCCGGCCCAGGCCGGGGGCGTTCGTCGTGTGCGGGGCGAGGGGCGTCGCGGGTACCCTCGAGCGATGCGCAAGAGCGAGTTCAGTCGTGCCGTCGCCGACGAGTTCGGAGAGGCCTACGGCCGCGTCGTGACCCGCGACCTGGTCATCGCCGAGCTCGGCGACCGCACCGCCGACGAGGCCGTGGCCCAGGGCGTGCCGCCGCGCGACGTCTGGCTGGCGCTCTGCGCCGCCGAGGGCGTGCCCGTCGCCCGGAGGCACGGCGTCGGGCTGCCTGAGCCCCGGCGCTGAGCCGTGTTGCCGCTCGTCGGAGCGTTCGACACGCCGTGGACGGCTGTCGAACATCCGTTCGGATCGGTGTAGCGTCCTCCCCAGGGCGTCGAAGCCCCGTGTTCTCCACCGGCCACCATGCCGGCACCCCCGGTGTCGGTGGTGGCTCGTAGCGTTCACTGCATCGACGTTCCACCGGTCCCGACCCTCGTCGGGGCCACCAGCCTTGTCGTCACGCTGAACTCCTTGCCCCACCGGTGCCCAGCGACGCGACAGCCTACAGGCGCACGGACATCACCCCGAAGGAGAACAGCATGCCCTCAGCAGAGAACCGCGAGAAGGCCCTCGAGACCGCTCTCGCGCAGATCGACCGTCAGTTCGGCAAGGGTGCTGTCATGCGCCTCGGCAGCGACGAGCGCGCTCCCGTCGCCGTCATCCCCACCGGCTCGATCGCGCTCGACGTCGCGCTCGGCATCGGGGGCATCCCCCGCGGCCGCATCGTCGAGATCTACGGCCCCGAGTCCTCGGGAAAGACGACGCTGACCCTGCACGCGATCGCCAACGCCCAGCGCAACGGCGGCATCGCGGCCTTCATCGACGCGGAGCACGCGCTCGACCCGGAGTACGCCAAGAAGCTCGGCGTCGACATCGACGCCCTCCTCGTCTCCCAGCCCGACACCGGTGAGCAGGCCCTCGAGATCGCCGACATGCTCGTGCGGTCGGGCTCCATCGACCTCATCGTCATCGACTCCGTCGCCGCTCTCGTGCCCCGTGCCGAGATCGAGGGCGAGATGGGCGACTCGCACGTCGGCCTCCAGGCCCGCCTGATGTCGCAGGCTCTGCGCAAGCTGACCGGTGGCCTGAGCCAGACCGGCACGACGATGATCTTCATCAACCAGCTGCGCGAGAAGATCGGCGTGTTCTTCGGCAGCCCCGAGACGACCGCCGGCGGCAAGGCGCTCAAGTTCTACGCGTCGGTCCGTCTCGACATCCGTCGCATCGAGACCCTGAAAGACGGCACCGACGCGGTCGGCAACCGGACGCGCGTCAAGGTCGTCAAGAACAAGATGGCGCCGCCCTTCAAGCAGGCCGAGTTCGACATCCTCTACGGCGTCGGCATCTCGCGCGAGGGCAGCCTGATCGACTTCGGGGTCGAGCACGGCATCGTCCGCAAGTCCGGTGCCTGGTACACCTACGAGGGCGACCAGCTCGGTCAGGGCAAGGAGAACTCGCGCAACTTCCTGATCAAGAACGCGCCCGTCGCCGACGAGATCGAGCAGAAGATCCTCGCGAAGCTCGGCGTCGGCGCTGCTGCGGCACCGGCGGCCCCCGTCGACTCGATCGAGGCGAAGATCGCCGCTCGCAAGGGCGCATGACGCACGACGACGAGCAGGGCAACGGCTCGGCCCTCGCCCCCGTGACACCGCTCTTCGGTGTCCGGGGTGCGGGGTCGGGCCGTCGGCCGGCGTCCAGCGACGGGCCTCCCGCGCCGGTCGCCGACGACACCACGGGCCCGCGTCGCCGTCTCGACGTGGTGCCCCCGGCCGAGCCGGTCACCGCCGAGCCGCTCGATGCCTCTGACGACAGCGACGTCCTCGACCCTGACGGCGACGTGCAGCTCGACCCCGTGACGGGCTGGGCGGTCTCCGGCCCGCTGGGCTCGGCAGCCGGGCGGCCCGACGCCGTCGACGCCGCTCCCGCCGTCGACGAGGCGAGCGTCGACGAGGGCGAGACGTCGTCGACTCCCGGCGATCCCGTCGCCGAGACCGCCGAGCGGCTGGCGGCGATCAGTGCCCACTGGTCGGCCCCGACGTCGGAGGAGCCGACCGCGGAGGAGCCACCGGCGTCCAGCTCGCCCCGCAGCCGGTCACGGCTCCGCGCCGTCGAGCCCACGGTCCTGCCTGACGCGGAGGCGGCCGAGCCGGAGCCGGAGCCCGAGCCCGAAGGCCTCGACGCCCAGCGACGACGTGCCGAGAACGTCAGCCTCCACGCCCTGTCGCGCCGCGGAGTGTCCTCCGCTGAGATGACGACGCTGCTCCGCAGCCGTGACCTCGACGAGGAGGTCGTGCTGGGTGAGGTGGCTCGCCTGGAGGGCGTCGGGCTGCTCAACGACCGCGAGCTCGCGGAGAACCTCGTGCGCTCCAAGCAGGAGCGCAAGGGGCTCGGTCGGGGAGCCGTGACGTCGGAGCTCCGGCAGCGCGGGCTCGACGCCTCGGTCGTCGAGGAGGCCCTGGCCGACATCGACGACGACGACGAGCAGTCCCGGGCCGACGAGTGGGCCCGCAAACGCGTCGGGTCCCTCCGTGGGCTCGACCACGCCACCGCCGAGCGGCGGCTGAACGGGTACCTGATGAGGCGCGGCTACCGGTCCGACGTCGTCCGTCGTGCCATCGAGAAGGTGCTGCCGCGCGGCGGCAGCCCGCGGGGAGGCGGCGTCCGCTTCGAGTGACCGAGGGGGCGGGGGCGCCGATCTACACTGGGTCACCATGACGACGGTCACCTCCGCCCCGCTCCCGGCCGCTCCGGCGGAGGTCCGTCCACGCACCTACGAGGTGCGCACCTACGGCTGCCAGATGAACGTCCACGACTCCGAGCGGCTGAGCGGTTCGCTCGAGGCGTCCGGCCTCGTCGCCGCCCCGGAGGGGGCGGAGGCCGACGTCGTCGTCATCAACACCTGCGCCGTGCGCGAGAACGCCGACAAGAAGCTCTACGGCACGCTCGGCCAGCTGGCGGGGGTGAAGCGGAAGCACGCCGGCATGCAGATCGCCGTCGGCGGCTGCCTCGCCCAGAAGGACCGCGCGGCCGTCCTCGAGGCGGCGCCCTGGGTCGACGTGGTCTTCGGCACCCACAACACGGGCTCCCTCCCGGCCCTGCTCGAGCGCGCGCGGCACAACGACGAGGCACAGGTCGAGATCCTCGAGTCCCTCGAGGTCTTCCCCTCGACGCTGCCGACCAAGCGAGAGTCGACGCACAGCGGCTGGGTGAGCATCTCGGTCGGCTGCAACAACACCTGCACCTTCTGCATCGTCCCGTCCCTCCGGGGCAAGGAGCGTGACCGGCGCCCCGGCGACGTCCTCGCCGAGGTCCGGTCGCTCGTCGACGACGGCGCGATCGAGGTGACCCTCCTCGGCCAGAACGTCAACAGCTACGGCGTCGAGTTCGGCGACCGGCTAGCCTTCTCGAAGCTGCTGCGGGCGGTGGGCCAGGTCGAGGGACTCGAGCGCGTCAGGTTCACGAGCCCGCACCCGGCGTCGTTCACCGACGACGTCATCGAGGCGATGGCCGAGACCCCCACCGTCATGCCGCAGCTCCACATGCCCCTCCAGTCCGGCTCCGACCGGGTGCTGCGCGCCATGCGTCGGAGCTACCGCAGCGAGAAGTTCCTGGGCATCCTCGACCGCGTCCGTGCCGCGATGCCGCACGCGGCGATCAGCACCGACATCATCGTGGGCTTCCCCGGCGAGACCGAGGCCGACTTCGCCGAGACCCTCCGGGTCGTCGAGGAGGCGCGGTTCGCGTCCGCCTTCACCTTCCAGTACTCGGTGCGGCCCGGCACCCCGGCCGGCGAGATGCCCGACCAGCTGCCGAAGTCCGTCGTGCAGGAGCGCTACGAGCGTCTCGTCGCCCTGCAGGACTCCATCTCCGCCACGGAGAACCGCGCCCAGGTCGGTCGGGTCGTCCAGGTCATGGTCGCCGCCGGCGAGGGCCGGAAGGACGCGGCGACGCACCGGCTCTCCGGCCGCGCAGAAGACAGCCGCCTGGTGCACGTCGAGGTGCGGCCTGGCGCCGAGGTCCCGCGTCCCGGCGACGTCGTCTCGGTGCAGGTCACCGACGCCGCGCCGTTCTACCTGATCGCCGACGCGGTCCCCGGCCGCCCCTGGAGCCTCCGCCGCACGCGGGCGGGCGACGCGTGGGACCGCGCCCAGGCGGCGTCCTGCGGCGTCCCCGTGACCGCGGGGGGCGCCTCCGGCACGACCGCCGCGCCCCCCGTGTCGCTGGGCCTCCCGACCCTCCGGGTCGCGACGACGCCGATCTACAGCACGACCGACGACCTCCGCTGACGTGCTGGTCGCGATCGTCGGCTCGACCGGCACGGGCAAGTCCGCGTTCTCCCTCGACCTCGCCGAGGCCCTCGCCGCCCGCGGGGCGGCGGCCGAGGTCGTCAACGCCGACGCGATGCAGCTGTACCGCGGCATGGACGTCGGCACGGCGAAGCTGCCCCCGGCCGAGCGACGGGGAGTGCCGCACCACCTCCTCGACGTCCTCGACGTGACGGACGAGGCCAGCGTCGAGTGGTACCAGAAGGAGGCGCGCGCGGCCGTCGACGCCGTCCTGGCCCGCGGTGCCGTGCCCCTCCTGGTGGGCGGCTCCGGGCTGTACGTCTCGAGCGTGCTCTACGACTACCGCTTCCCCGGCACCGACCCGGTCGTGCGGGCTCGGTTCGAGGCGCTGGGCGAGAGCGGGGGTCCGCGGGCGCTCCACGCGCTGCTCCGCGAGACCGACCCCCGTGCCGCCGAGTCCATCGGCCCGCACAACGCGCGACGGCTCGTCCGGGCGCTCGAGGTGGGGGAGATCACGGGGGAGCCGTTCTCCGCGTCCCTGCCCGACGAGGCGCCCCGGTGGCGCGACTCCCACGTGGTCGGCCTCCGCGAGGAGCGCTCCGTCCTCGTGCAGCGGCTCGACGAGCGCGTCGAGGCGATGTGGGCGGGCGGGCTCCTCGACGAGGTCGCGCACCTCACGACGCTCGGCCTCGACCGGGGAGTCACCGCCCGCCGGGCGATCGGCTACGCGCAGGCGGCGGCGCAGCTGCGGGGCGAGGTCGACCAGCAGGAGGCGGTCGAGACGACGCAGGCCCTCACGCGTCGCTACGCCCGCCGCCAGGTCAGCTGGTTCCGCCGCCTGCCCGACGTGGACTGGTCGGCGACGGGGGAGGCCGGGGCCGTCGAGCGGGCCGTCGCTAGACTCCTCGGGTGACCACCACCCTGCAGTTCACCAAGGGCCAGGGCACCGGCAACGACTTCGTGTTGTTCACCGATGCCGACGCCGAGGTCGACCTCGACCCCGTGACGATCCGGGCGCTCACCGACCGCCACTTCGGCGTGGGCGGCGACGGCGTCATCCGGGCCGTGAAGACGGCGTCGCTGCCCGGCGGCGCTGAGCCCTTCGTCGGCGACGGCGCCGGTTCCCCCGAGTGGTTCATGGACTACCACAACGCCGACGGCAGCGTCGCCGAGATGTGCGGCAACGGCATCCGCGTCTACGTGCGCTACCTGCTCGAGCGCGGCCTCGTCGAGCTGGCCGAGGGCGACCGCCTCGCGATCGGCACCCGTGCCGGGGTCCGCTGGGTCGAGCGGTCCGTCGACGGCTTCCGCGTCGACCTCGGGGCCTGGCGCCTCGACGACGCCGAGCCGACCGTGCGCGCCCGCGAGCTGCACGCCGCGCGCCCCGGCCTCTCGCTCTCCGTGGGCAACCCCCACGTCGTCGTCGCGCTGGCCGGCGACGCCGAGCTCGACGCGGTCGACCTCGCCTATGCGCCGATGCTCGACCCCGTGCCGAGCGACGGCGCCAACGTCGAGTTCGTCGTCCCCTCCGACCCCCTCGTCGTCGACGGCGTCGGCCGCATCCGCATGCGCGTCCACGAGCGCGGCAGCGGCGAGACGCTCTCCTGCGGCACCGGCGCGGCGGCCGCGGCCCTCGCGACCCGCCACTGGGCGGGCACGGGCGCTCCGGCGTCCTGGCTCGTCACGGTGCCGGGCGGCGTGGTCGGCGTCCGTGTCACCGAGCACCTCGACGGCGAGCACGTCTCGCTGAGCGGGCCGGCCGAGCTGGTCTACAGCGGCGCCCTCACCCTCTGAGGCACGGCGCTCCCTCGCGGGGGCCGACCCGCGCCTCCCCGGGTCAGCTGCGGGTGGCCCGGATGACGCGGTACCCCTTGCTGGTGGAGGCGCGGTGCACGTCGACGACGTCGCCCATCGTCTCGCCGATCCAGCGCTGCAGGGAGTCCGCCCCGAGGTTCTTCTGCACGACGAGCCAGGCGTCGGCCCCCTCCTCGAGCCGGGGCAGCCAGCGCTCGAGGATGCCGTGCAGCTCGGCCTTGCCGACGCGGATGGGCGGGTTCGACCAGATGGTCGCGAAGCGCACGTCGTCGGGAACATCGTCCGGGGTGACGGCGTTGACGTTGTGGAGGCCGGCGGCCCGGGCGTTCTCGCGCACGAGCTGCAGGACCCTCTCGTTCACGTCGACGGCCCACACCGTCGCGTCGGGTGACATCAGCGCGAGGCTCAGGGTGACGGGCCCCCATCCGCACCCGACGTCGAGGAGGTCGCCCACCGGGGGCGGCGCCGGGGTGCCGGCCAGCAGCACCGACGTGCCGGGGTCGACCCGGCCGGGGCTGAAGACGCCCGCGGCCGTCGTGATCGAGAGCTCACGGCCCGCGAGGGTCGCCCTGATCGTGCGACGACGCAGCTCGCTCTCCGGGTTCGGGGAGAAGTAGTGCTCGCTCGACATGACCCACAACCTACCGAAGATGCAGGGCCCGCCCGTCCGGGCGCCCTGCGACCTGCCTGACGAAAGGGCTACGATCACACCGATGACAGACACTCCCTCCACCCCGCTCGACGCCGAGCAGGGCGATCAGCTGCCCGACGACGTCGTCGCCCGGGTGCTGGAGCGCGCGGCGGCCCGCTCCTCCGCGTACACCGTCTTCTCGCCCGCGCAGGCGATCCAGACCCGCTCCCTGGCCGACGCCGGCTCCGACGGCGAGCAGCTCGACCGTGACGACCGCGCCGCGCTCCGGCGCGTGGGCGGGCTGTCGACCGAACTCGAGGACGTCACCGAGGTCGAGTACCGCCAGCTGCGGCTCGAGAACGTCGTGCTGATCGGCGTCTGGTCGCAGGGGTCGCTCGGCGACGCCGAGAACTCCCTGCGCGAGCTCGCCGCCCTGGCCGAGACGGCCGGCGCGGTCGTGCTCGACGGCCTGCTGCAGCGGCGTCCGAACCCCGACCCCAGCACGTACCTCGGCAAGGGCAAGGCGGAGGAGCTCCGGCAGACCGTCGCCGCCCTCGGCGCCGACACGGTCATCGCCGACACCGAGCTCGCGCCCAGCCAGCGACGTGCCCTCGAGGACGTCGTGAAGGTGAAGGTCATCGACCGCACCGCGGTGATCCTCGACATCTTCAGCCAGCACGCCAAGAGCCGCGAGGGCAAGGCACAGGTCGAGCTCGCTCAGCTCGAGTACCTGCTGCCCCGCCTCCGCGGCTGGGGCGAGTCGATGTCGCGTCAGGCCGGTGGCCAGGTCGGCGGCGCCGGTGCGGGCATGGGCAGCCGTGGCCCCGGTGAGACGAAGATCGAGCTGGACCGCCGTCGCATCCACACGCGCATGGCGCGCCTCCGTCGCCAGATCAAGGAGATGAAGCCGGCGCGCGACGCCAAGCGCGCGAACCGCGACCGCAACGAGGTGCCCTCCGTCGCGATCGCGGGCTACACGAACGCCGGCAAGAGCAGCCTGCTGAACCGCCTCACGAGCGCGGGCGTCCTGGTCGAGAACGCCCTGTTCGCGACGCTCGACGCCACGGTGCGGAAGAGCTCGACGCCCGACGGCCGCCCGTTCACGTACGTCGACACGGTCGGCTTCGTGCGCAACCTGCCGCACCAGCTCGTCGAGGCGTTCCGCTCGACCCTCGAGGAGGTCGCCGCGAGCGACGTCATCGTGCACGTGGTCGACGGCTCGCACCCCGACCCGGCCGCCCAGCTGGCGACCGTGCGCCAGGTGATCTCCGAGGTCGACGGCCACGACATCGCCGAGGTCGTCGTCTTCAACAAGGCCGACCTGGTCGACGCCGACCAGCGGCTCGTGCTGCAGGGCCTCGAGCCCTCGGCGGTCTTCGTCTCCGCCCGGACGGGCGAGGGCGTCGACGAGCTGCTCGACCGCGTCGCCGGCCTCCTGCCGGAGCCCGAGGTCGAGGTCGACCTGCTCGTGCCGTACGACCGCGGAGAGGTCGTGGCGCACCTGCACGACGCGGGCCGCGTCGTCTCGACCGACTACGAGGAGGCCGGCACGCGCCTCCACGCCCGGGTGTACCCGAGCGACGTGGCAGCCCTCGCCCCGTTCGTGCAGCCGGCGGTCGCGCGGCGCTGAGCGCCGGCCCTCCGCCACCGCACGAAGGCCCCCTGCCGTCTCGGCAGGGGGCCTTCGTCGTCGCGGTCGGCGGCGGTGCAGGAGTCGCGGGTCGTCTCGTCGAGGCCGCCGCGACCCAGCCCGCTACACCGAGCGCAGCACCGCCACGACCTTGCCGACGATCTGGGCGTGGTCGCCCAGGATCGGCTCGAAGGCGCTGTTGCGGGGGAGCAGCCAGGTGTGGCCGTCGCGCTGGCGGAAGACCTTGACGGTCGCCTCGTCGTCGAGCATCGCCGCAACGATGTCGCCGTTCTCCGCGCTCTGCTGCTGGCGGACGACGACCCAGTCGCCGTCGCAGATGGCGGCGTCGACCATGGAGTCGCCCACGACGCGCAGCATGAAGAGGTCGCCCTTGCCCACGAGCTGGCGGGGCAGGGGCATGACGTCCTCCACCTGCTGCTCGGCGGTGATGGGCACGCCGGCGGCGATCCGGCCGACCATGGGCACGTGGGCGGTGTCGCCGTCGTCGCTGCTGGTGAGGATGGTGGTGACGGGAGCGGAGGGGGCCGACTCGTCGGCGAGCACCTCGAGGGCGCGGGGCCGGTTCGGGTCACGGCGGATGCGGCCGGCGAGCTCGAGCTGGTTGAGCTGGTGCGTGACGCTCGACAGCGAGCGGAGGCCGACCGCGTCGCCGATCTCGCGCATGCTCGGCGGGTAGCCGCTCTGGGCGATGCTCGCCTGGATGGCCGCCAGGATCGACTCCTGCTTCGCCGTCAGTGCCTTGCGGGAGGGGGCCGTCACGGCCGCGCTCGCGCGCTGCGGGTCGCTCATCTGTCTCCTGACGTCGGATGTCGGTGGTCGCTGTTTGACTCCCACCATCGATCGAAACCGTATCCGATGACGACGCTCCAGCCACACACCTGTTCGAGTGTGTCGCAGATCCCGAGGGCGCCGGAGGGGGATGAGGGGTTGAATCGACCACGGATCGAATGTATGTTCGGAACACGTCTTCGTGTCCGGCATTCCCGGCCGAGTGCCGGGCACGAATTCGCAGTCTTCTCTCGCGGTGAAAGGACCCACCCCATGAGCGCCATCATCAGCAGCATCAGCATCGCCCCCAGCATCGACGGCACCCCCGCCGCCGCCCCCGTCCGCACCCGTCTCCGCATCACGCGCCGCGGTCGTCGCGTCGTCGCGGCCACCGTCGCGCTGGGCGTGGCGGGCATCGTCGGCGGCGTCCTGCTCGCCGGCCCCGGGGCCCAGGCCTCCGACAGCTCGGCCGCCGTGGCGTTCGAGCACGTCACGGTCGAGGGCGGCGAGACGCTCTGGCAGGTCGCCCACGAGATCGCCCCCACGAAAGACCCGCGCGACGTCGTCAGCGACATCGTCCGGCTGAACGCCCTCGGCAGCGCCGAGGTCAGCGCGGGGCAGACCCTCGCCGTCCCGACGAAGTACTCCGACTGACTCGTCGGCAGCGGCCGTCGTCCCGGTGACGGTCGGAGCGCGCCTCGCGCCTACCATGGAGGGGTGTCCTTCAGTCTCGACGACCTGCCCCTCCGCGATGACCTCCGCGGCCTGACCCCGTACGGCGCCCCTCAGAAGAAGGTGCCCGTCGCCCTCAACGTCAACGAGAACACGCATCCCGTGCCCGCCGACGTGGCCCGCGACATCGTCGCGTCGATCGCCGAGGCGCTGCACGAGGTCAACCGCTACCCCGACCGTGAGTTCACGGCCCTGCGTGAGGCGCTGGCGGCCTATCTCGGGCACGGTGTCACCCCCGAGCAGATCTGGGCGGCGAACGGCTCGAACGAGGTCATCCAGCAGCTGCTCCAGGCGTTCGGCGGCCCCGGTCGGTCCGTGCTCGGGTTCCCGCCCACGTACTCGATGCACTCGATCATCACCGTCGGCACCGGCAGCACCTGGGTCGAGGGTCGCCGCGACGAGGGCTTCGGCATCTCGCCCGAGACCGCCGTCGCCGAGATCGAGCGCGTCCGCCCCGACATCGTCTTCTTCTGCGGCCCCAACAACCCCACCGGCACGCCCCTCGACCTCGCCACGGTCGAGGCGGCCTACGATGCGACCGACGGCATCGTCTTCGTCGACGAGGCCTACGCCGAGTTCATGCCGCCCGGGCAGCCGACGGCGTTGACGCTCCTCGAGGGGCGTCCGCGCCTCGTCGTCTCGCGCACGATGAGCAAGGCGTTCGCCTTCGCCGGGGCTCGCGTCGGGTACCTGGCCGCTCACCCGGCCGTGGCCGACGCGCTCCGTCTCGTCCGCCTCCCGTACCACCTCTCCTCGTTGACGCAGGCGGCCGCCGTCGCGGCCCTCCGTCACGCCGACGAGATGCTCGCCATGGTCGACGACATCCGGGGCCAGCGCGACCGCATCGTGCGCGAGCTGGCCGCGATGGGCTACGAGCCGTGGCCCACCTGGTCGAACTTCGTCCTGTTCGGGGGCGTCGACGACCCGTCCGACGTCTTCGAGCGGCTCCTCGAGCGGGGCATCATCGTGCGCGACCTGGGCATCCCCGGCCACCTCCGCGTGAGCGCCGGCACCGAGGCCGAGACCACCGCGTTCCTCGACGCCCTCCGCGACATTAGGCTCTCCTCGTGACCGATCAGCGCGCCTCCCGCACCGCCTCCCTGACCCGATCGACGAGCGAGTCGAGCGTCGCGCTCTCGCTCGACCTCGACGGCACGGGGCGGTCGACCGTCTCGTCGTCGGTGCCGTTCTTCGACCACATGCTGACCGCGCTCTCGAAGCACTCGTTGATCGACCTCGACGTGACCGCCACCGGTGACACGCACATCGACGCGCACCACACGGTGGAGGACATCGGCATCACGTTCGGCACCGCGCTGCGCGAGGCCCTCGGTGACAAGTCGGGCATCTCGCGCTACGGCGACGCGCTCGTGCCGCTCGACGAGGCCCTCGTCCAGGCGGTCGTCGACGTGTCGGGTCGCCCCTACCTCGTCCACACCGGCGAGCCCGCGGGCTTCGAGCACCACCTCATCGGCGGGCACTTCACCGGTTCGCTCGTGCGTCACGTCTTCGAGGCCATCACCGTGCACGCCGGCATCACCGTGCACGTCCGCGTGCTGGGCGGGCGCGATCCGCACCACATCGCCGAGGCCGAGTTCAAGGCCTTCGCACGGGCGCTCCGCCAGGCCGTCGAGCCCGACCCCCGGGTCTCGGGCGTCCCCTCGACCAAGGGCTCGCTGTGACGGCGCGGCCGACCGTCGCCGTGCTCGACTACGGCAGCGGGAACGTGCACTCGGCCGTCAAGGCGCTCGAGCTCGCGGGCGCCGACGTCGAGCTGACCCGCGACCGCGGTCGCGTGCAGTCGGCCGACGGCCTCTTCGTGCCCGGCGTCGGGGCCTTCGGGGCCGTGATGAGCCAGCTCGAGTCGGTGGGCGGCGGCGAGCTGATCGACCGACGCCTCGCCGGCGGACGGCCCGTCATGGGCATCTGCGTCGGCATGCAGGTCTTCTTCGAGGGCGGCGTCGAGCGCGGCACGACCACCGGCGGGCTCGGCGAGTGGCCGGGCGTCGTCGACGAGCTCAAGGCCGACGTGCTCCCGCACATGGGCTGGAACACCGTCGACGCCCCCGAGGGCAGCGTCCTCTTCGACGGGGTCCGCGACGAGCGCTTCTACTTCGTGCACTCGTTCGCCGCGCAGGAGTGGACGCTCGACGTGATCCGCCCGTTCCCCGAGCCGCACGTCACGTGGGCAGACCACGGCGGCCGGTTCGTCGCGGCCGTCGAGAACGGCCCGCTCTGGGCGACGCAGTTCCACCCCGAGAAGTCGGGGCAGCCCGGCATCCGCCTCCTGTCGAACTGGCTCGGCACCCTCTGACCCGGCGCGACGGCCGACCGGGCCCGACCGCCCGGCCGGCTGCCGCCTCCATCCCGACCCCGCCCCGAGAGGCGCGTCGTCCCGACGCGACGGGGGCACGATCCCGCGGCCACGCCGCGAGGGAGACAGCATGAGCGAGTTCTGCACCACCCCCGGCCTGACCCTCTTCCCGGCCGTCGACGTCGCCGGGGGCCAGGCCGTCCGCCTGACCCAGGGCGAGGCCGGCACCGAGACCGGCTACGGCGACCCGGTGGCCGCGGCGGACGACTGGAAGGAGCAGGGCGCCGAGTGGCTGCACCTCGTCGACCTCGACGCGGCCTTCGGGCGTGGCGACAACCGGTCGATCATCAAGAAGGTCATCCGCCAGGTGAAGGGCATCAACGTCGAGCTCAGCGGTGGCATCCGTGACGACCGTTCGCTCGACGACGCGCTGAGCACCGGGGTCAAGCGCATCAACCTCGGCACCGCGGCGCTCGAGAACCCCGAGTGGGCTGCGCACGTCATCGCCGAGTACGGCGAGGCCGTCGCCGTGGGCCTCGACGTGCGCGGCACGACGCTGGCCGCGCGGGGCTGGACGCAGGAGGGCGGCGACCTCTGGACCGTCCTGGCCCGCCTCGAGGACGCCGGCTGTGCGCGCTACGTCGTCACCGACGTCACGAAGGACGGCACGCTCCAGGGCCCGAACGTCGAGCTGCTGAAGCAGGTGACGGAGCGCACCGAGAAGCCCGTCATCGCCAGCGGCGGCATCTCCAGCCTCGACGACATCGCGGCCCTCCGCGAGCTCGTGCCCCGGGGGGTCGAGGGCGCCATCGTCGGCAAGGCCCTCTACTCGGGCGCGTTCACGCTCGGCGCCGCGCTCGACGTCGCCTCGGCGTGACGTCGGAGGCCTCCGGCCCCGGTGCGGCGCACGAGGGGCTCGGCACCCACGACGGGCGCCCCGTGCCCCCGGTCGACAGCGCCGGCCGCCCGTGGGCGGGCCGCACCTTCCAGCACCACGACACGGCCTACGCGGGTGACGACGGCTCGGCCGACCCGCGCCTCCTCGAGGCCCTCACGCGGTTCCACGCGGGGGAGGCCGACGAGGTGGCGGTGGTGGACGCCCTCCGCCCCGCCCGGCTGCTGATCCCGCTCGTCGCGGTCGCCGGCGAGGAAGGGCTGAACGAGCACGGCATCGTCGTCGACAAGACGCAGGAGCTCTCGATCGTCACGGTCGCGGGCCCCGACGGCCGCGACGTGCTGCCGGCGTTCACGTCGGTGGACACGCTGCGGGCCTGGGACGCGAGGGCGCGCCCCGTTCCCGCCGACGCCCGGCGCATCGCCCTGGCGGCGGCGGCCGAGTCCACCGACCGGCTCGTGCTCGACCCCGGCTCGGCGACCGAGTTCGGCCTGCGGCGGCCGGCCCTGTGGGCCGTCGCGCAGGACGAGCGCTGGCTGCCCAGCCACCAGGACCCGGACGTGCTCCGGGCGTTCCTGGCGGCGTCGGCCTCCGAGGAGGCGCTGGTCACGCTGGCGGTCGCGCCCGGCTACCGAGCCGCGCGGCTCGGCCCGCCCGAGCTCGTCGTGCAGCTCGGGGTGCGGCCGGGCCTCGACCAGGAGCAGCTCGGTGCCCTCCTCGGGCGCCTGCAGGCGGCCTGGTCGGCCGACGCCGTCATCGCGGAGCGGGTCGACGGCATGGCCGTCAAGGTGGTCGCCGCCGCCGCCGCTGCCGGGCCGGCCCGGCCCGGCGGGCTGACCCGGCCCTAGTTGACCGGGCCGGTGAGCTTCTCGCCGGGGCCGGCGCCCACCGCGTCGGGGATGGCGCTCGCCTCGCGGAACGCGAGCTGCAGCGACCGGAGCCCGTCCCGGAGGGCCCGGGCGTGCTGGTCGCCGATCTCGGGCGCGCTGGCCGTGACGAGCCCCGCGAGCGAGGTGATCAGCTTGCGGGCCTCGTCGAGGTCGGTCTGCGCCTGGGGGTCGTCGGCCAGGCCGACCTTGACGGCGGCGGCGCTCATCAGGTGGACGGCGACGGTGTTGATGACCTCGACGGCGTTGACCTCGGCGATGTCGCGCACGGCGTCGTCGGCGCCGCCCGTCGCCGATGGGGCGGTGTCGTCGGCGAAGCGGTGGGTGTGCGCGTCGTCGGAGGCGGCGGCGGTGTCTCGGGGGGAGTGGCTCACGAACTGATCCTCTGCTAAAGTCGTCAAGGCTCGGAGCGTCTGCTCCGTGCGAAAGTGGAGATTCTCCCACCCGCGCTCGACCGTTACATGAGGTTACCGGGTTGTTGGCACCCCGTCGGTGTCCGTCCGACGCTCACCTGCCCTGCAGGTGGCTCAGGTCGGAGACAGGCAGCCAGGGTGCAGTGGTCCTGTCGCGCCGTGAGGTGCAGGGGCCACGAACCTCCTCTTTCCCCGCCGCGTCACCGACGCGGTGGTGTCGGAAGCATCAACAGAGGAGTTCCGCATCAGCGATCCCCGTACGAACGACCGCATCCGCGTCCCGGAGGTCCGACTCGTCGGCCCCGCCGGAGAACAGATCGGTGTCGTCCCCATCGCCATGGCCCTGCGGCTCGCCGCCGAGGCTGAGCTCGACCTCGTCGAGGTGGCCCCCAACTCGAAGCCTCCCGTGGCCAAGATCATGGATCACGGGAAGTTCAAGTACGAGGCTGCGCAGAAGGCGAAGGAGGCGCGTCGCAACCAGGCGAACACGATCCTCAAAGAGGTCCGTTTCCGCCTGAAGATCGACAAGCACGACTACGAGACCAAACGCAAGCGCGCCGAGGGCTTCCTCCAGGGCGGCGACAAGGTCAAGGCCATGATCCTGTTCCGCGGTCGCGAGCAGTCGCGTCCCGACCAGGGCGTCCGCCTCCTGCAGCGCTTCGCGGAGGATGTCGCCGAGCTCGGCAGCGTCGAGTCGACGCCCACCATCGACGGCCGCAACATGGTGATGGTGATCGGTCCGCACAAGAACAAGTCCGAGGCCAAGGCCGAGGCGGAGGCCCGCAAGGTCGCCGCCAAGGGCCCGAAGCACCCGACGTCCGACGAGGCGCCGGCCGACGCACCGGCCGCGCCCACAGAAGAGAGCAAGTAAGAGATGCCCAAGCAGAAGACCCACTCCGGCGCCAAGAAGCGCTTCAAGGTCACCGGTTCCGGCAAGATCATGAAGCAGCAGGCCGGCATGCGCCACAACCTCGAGGTGAAGAGCGCCAAGCGCAAGGCTCGCCTGAACAAGGACCAGGTGCTCGCCCCCGCCGACGCCAAGGTCGCCAAGAAGCTTCTCGGTCACTGACCGCTGACACGAACGTAGAGGAACAAGAAAATGGCAAGAGTCAAGAGAGCGGTCAACGCCGCCAAGAAGCGTCGCGTCGTCCTCGA
>Ga0308160_10001407_pt1 | contig 33992 bp, 34 predicted proteins | sample PhyFR1_FD_201036 | JGI IMG/M metagenome (GOLD analysis project Ga0308160, IMG submission 201036) | Phyllosphere microbial communities from UC Gill Tract Community Farm, Albany, California, United States - DLSLF.R1 | ecosystem: Host-associated > Plants > Phyllosphere > Unclassified | place: USA... | reverse complement strand
AAGCCCCCGCCGGAACGCCTCGGCCAGCATCGAGCGGCCGACGCCCGGCCGCCCGGAAAAGTCGGCCAGGCTGACTGTGGCGCCCGTTGGCGGGGTGGCCAGGTGGCGCGGCTGCCAGGCCGGCGCCGCCACGACGCGGGCCTGCCGTTCCGGCGTCGCCAGCGCAAGCGCGCCCGCGGCCAGGCCGCGCGCCAGGAACAAGCGCCGCCCGGTGCCGCTCTGCGGATTCCCAGCCATCGTCGACGCCTCCTTCGTCCCTGTGCACGGTCGCGTGCGGTGTCCTTACATCTTCCAGGTGTCCGCCTGGTTGCGGCATGCGTGAAACAGCCTGAACGCACGATCCGCTAACCAGGTCCCCTTGCGCGCATGCAGCCGCAGTTTCAGGCGCCGCACCGCGCCGTGCGCGAACGTCGCAGCCACGGTGTCCAGGTTCGCCAGCAGGGCCCGGCGCGAACGGTAGATGTGCAGCTGGTCCATGTCGAGCCGCTCGCCCAGCAGCCGCTCCTTGAAGCCGAATAACCCGCCGCCGAGGTAGAACTTGCGCCCGCCACGCCGTATGCTCTCGCAGATCGTGTGGTAGACGCACAGCATGCCCAAGCCATGGCGCTCGTAGGCCGGGTCGTGCGCCGTGAGCTCGCCGAACAGGCAGCTGCCGACGCGGTAGTTCAGCGAGCCGGCGCACACCCGGCCGTCGATCAGCAGCAGCGCGACGAACCCGCAGGTCCGCGCCAGCGCCATCATGCGCCCGACGTCGTGCCTGAGCCGCACGCCGCGCGCCCCGATGCGCTGCTCGCTGAGCCGGGCCAGATGGCGGACCGCGTCCTCGTCGATGTCGCCGTTGGCGAGATACTTGATCGTGAACGTAGGAAAGTGTTTGGCGACACCGTTGAGACGGGACCGCAGGCTCGCGCGTGTCGATTTTCCCAGCGCCGCCAGGTAGTCGTCCGGCGTGGCCGGCAGCGGTATCACCCAGGTTTCCTTGGCATTCTGCCGTTGTACCGGGAAGCCGATCGCGGCCGGGGCCGTGCGCACGGCGTTGAAGCGGATCACTTCGATCGCAGGCAGGTGTTCGAAGACATAGCGTGCAAAACGTGCCAGGGCCGCAGGCGCGATCTCGATCATCTCGTTCAGCACCACCAGCCGCTGGCGCTCGCAATGGAACAGCAGGATCTCCGGCGCCCGGCCGGCGCCGCGGTCGATGTAGCAGCTGGCATTCCCGAGCGTGCGCCAGACGCGGAAGAACGGCAGCGAGGAATGCAGGGTCTCGTAGCTGGCGGCAAGTTCCTGCTCGACGAATGCGGGAACCTGGTGCAGGTAGCAGGTTGCGCCGGCGCCGTTCATTGCAGGCTCCCGGGCGGCGTGGCGTCGACGAAGCCGCAACGGCGCATGCCCTGCCGGCACGCCGCGCTGAGCCGTCCGGAATAATAGACGGCAGCATCGGCGCTGGTCCGGTCGAGCGTGGCGAGGATGCGCTCGACGAAGCGCTGGACCAGGTCGTCGCTGGCCTCCGCGCCGTGCGCCTGCAGGTCGAACAGGACCGTCGCGCCGGGTTCCACGCGCTGCGCCGGCGGCGGGCATGCGCCTTCCGCGCGGCGTGCGTGGGCCCAGCAATGGAGCACCAGCTTGTCGCATGGGGCGTAGCAGAACAAATCGCAACGCTGCTCCAGGCGCCGCATCGCCATGCCGATGAACATGCCGCGCGTGACCGGGGCCGCGGCATCGTCGTACTTGAAGACGTCTTCCAGGCTGTTGCGCGACACCGCGAGCGTGCTGGTGCTGGCGCTGGCGCTGGGGTCCGCGGCGCAGGGGGCGCCGGGGGCCAGGCGCCAGAATGCACGGCCTGTGCGCGCTGCCTGGCGCGGATGGCCGGGGGCCACGCGCCGCGCCAGGGCGCGCAGTCTTTCCAGCACCGCCACCACGTCGGCCTTGCGCCGGCCGCTCATGTGCAGCAAGGCTTTTCCCGTTCGCCTGGCCCCGGCCGCGGCCCGCGCCTGCACGCGCTGCGCGAGGCTGCCGGCCATGGTTAGCTCGAAGACCTCGTCGTGATCCGAGGCAAAGTGTTCCTTGTACGGGTCGCCGCCGGGCGTCAGGTCGAGCAGGCCGATCCGGTCCGCCGCCAGCTGGCTGCCGAGCAGCACGAGCAGCAGCTGGCCCGGGGAATGGGCCGCGAGTGCCGGCGCATGGGCGCTGATGCCCAGGTGCACCGTGCGCTCCTTGCTCAGCAAGCCGATGTGGGCCGCCGCCAGCGCCGCGCCCACGGTCAGCACCGTCGTGTGCAGCATGCCGCGGCGCTGCAATTCGAGGTAGAAGCGTTTTTTCAGCGGATCGCTGAGGAAGGGCGTCTGCCGGTGCAGCGCCGCCTGCCGGAAATCGTACTGCAGGCAGATGTCGTCGAACAGGCGCCCGAACTGCGCCGCGCCGGTGACGCGCTCGAAGGCGAGCGGGCCGAGCCGGCCCAGGCGGTTGGCGTTCTGGCGATGCGTCTTCTTGCGCCGGAGCGTTTCCATGGCGGCCGGGTCGATGCGCAAGACCGGGCGCGCATGCGCCTGCAGCACGCAGTACTTGCGCTCGCCGGCGCCGGCTTGCAGGAAGCCGAGCGGAATACCGGGCGGCAGGTATTTCAGGCTCGTCCGCGCCTGCGGCAGCGCGGCGCGGAGGCAGGCGAAGGCCTCGTGCGCGAAGCGGTCGGCGTGGACCGCGCCCGCAATCCAGCCCTGGTATTCGGCCTGGCCGGCGCCGGCGCCGGTGAGGCGCCTGCCGTCCGCGCTCCAGGCCAGCGTGAACAGGCCGCGCAGCGTACCGTCGGCGGCTGCGTCGACCAGGACCAGCGGCGCGTGGCGCTCGCGGTAGATGGCGTACCAGGGCAGGACGAAATCGGGGTGCTGGCAGCCGGTCGCCCACGGACAGCGTGCATGCAGCGACTTCCAAAGCGCGACGAACGCCTCGGAACCGATATGCGCCAGGGCCGGCTCGCCGCTGAGGATCTGGACGCCCATGGCTACTCCTGCAGGGTCGGCGCTGCGACCGCGGGCAGCAGCGCCGTGCCCCCCGGCGCCGAATGGCTTGCCGCCTCTTCGATCTGGCGGATGGCCGCGAGGTACTTGTCGATGACGATGTCTTCGTCGAATTCGCGTACGACCTTGGCACGCCCGCTTGCGCCCATGCAGGTGCGCTGTTCCGGTGTCAGCTGCGCCATGCGGATCATCTTGTCGGCGAGGTCGGCGCCACTCTTGACGCGGCACAGGAAGCCGTTGCAGTTGTCGTCGACGATGTCCTTGCACCCGACGACGTCGGTCGCAATGATCGGCCGCGCCGACGCCGCCGCCTCCAGCAGCGAATGCGGCACGCCCTCGCGGTAGGAAGGCAGGACCACGCAGTCGGCCTGGCCGAGATAGGGTCGGACGTCGTCGGCCCGGTCCAGGTAGCGTACCAGCCCTTGCGCTTCCCATTCCCGGATCTGGCCGAGGCGGATGGCGTTCGGATTGTCGCTGTCGACACCCCCGAGCAGCTGGAATTGGCTGGCAGGAATGTGCCGGCGCACGATCCGTGCCGCTTCGACGTATTCCTCGACTCCCTTGTCCTTGAGCATGCGCGCAATGAGCAGGAAGCGAAAACCGGCCGGCGCAGGCGCGGCCATGGGAAGCGGCTGGAAATGGCGCAGATCGATCCCCGATCCCGGCAACAGTTCCGACACGCTTTCCCTGGCCATTTTCGCGTCGAGGAAGAGCTGGCGGTCGTCGCGGTTCTGGAAGAACACGCGGCTGGAACGCCGCAGCGAAAACCGGTACAGCCCCTTGACGAGCTCGGTGAGCATCGCCCCGTGCAGGAAGGTCGCGCCCAGGCCGCCGATATTGTTGATGACGGGGATCGCCAGCCCGCTCGCCGCAATCGACCCGTAGACATTCGGCTTGATCGTGAAGCCGAGGTAGGCAAGCGGCCGCACCGAATGCAGCACGCGCCGGTATTTCACCAGCAGCGCCAGGTCGTGGCTCGGGCTGGTGCCGTGCTGGTCCATGTGCAGCTGCTTGAAATGGCAGCCCAGCGCGGCGAGGCGCGGCGCGTACTCGTCGTCGTGGGCCAGGACCAGCACCTCGTAGCCCTGGCGCACGAACGACTTGACGAGGCCGGCACGGAAGTTACAGATGTTCCACGCCGTATTCACGGAAATGACGATTTTCTTGTTCATGAGACCGCTCCAGTCAGCTGCGCCGCCATGTCCGGGGCCGGCTGCGCACGCGGGCCCGCACGGCGCTGCGCGAGCCAGGCCTGGAACATCAGCACGTTCCACAACGGGTATTGCCAGTTGCGCTGGCCCGACAGATGCTCGGTCCAGCAGCGCCTGACCAGCCCCGGTTCCAGGAAACCTTCATCTTCCAGCCGCGGCTGCGCCAGCAGGGCTTCTCCCCATTCGCGCAAGGGGCCGCGCAGCCAGTCGCCGACCGGGATCCCGAAGCCCATCTTCGGCCGCTCGATCAGCGCCGGCGGGACGTAGCGGTACAGCACCTGGCGCAAGACCCATTTCGTGACGCCGTCGCGCAGCTTGTACGACTGCGGCAGGCGCCAGGCGAACTCGACTACCCTGTGGTCGAGGAGCGGGACCCGGGTTTCCAGCGATACGCCCATGGCTGCCCGGTCCACCTTGACCAGGATGTCGTCGGGCAGGTAGGTCAGCAGGTCGAGGGCCATCATGCGCTGCAGGCCGCCGAGCGCGTCCAGGCCCGGCGCGTTCCCGTTCAGGGCCGTGGGCGGCTCGCTCCCGCCGCGCACCAGCGCTGCAGGATGCTCCCAGTGCGACACCAGGCCGAGGTAGAGCGCATCGAGCGACGCGCTGGTCATCACCTGGGCCCCCTTGTGCAGCTTGTCTCCCGTGTTCTGGAAGCGCATCGCCCGCGGCAGGCCCGGTCCCAGCACACGCGCGGCCCGGTTCCAGGCGTCGACCGAGACGCCCGTGATGCCCCTGGCGGCGAGCCGGCGCAGCGGCAGCGGCGCCGCGCTGATCTTCTGCCACAGGGCGTCGACGAACTGGTAGCGGTTGTAGCCGCAGAACAGTTCGTCGCCGGCGTCGCCCGACAGCGCAACCGTCACGTGCCGCCGGGCCAGGCGCGACACCAGCATGGTGGGAAGCTGCGAGGAATCCGCGAACGGCTCGTCGTAGCTGTCCTGCAGCGCGGGAATGACGTCGCGCGCCTGCGCCGCGGTGACGTAGAGTTCGGTGTGGTCGGTCCCGAGGTGCCTGGCCACCGCCTTGGCGTGGTGGGCCTCGTTGAAGTCGCTCTCGAAAAAGCCGATGGAGAAGGTCTTCACCGGGCGCGGCGATTGCGCCTGCATCAGGGCGGTCACGGTGGACGAGTCGACGCCGCCCGACAGGAAGGCGCCGAGCGGCACGTCGGCCACCATCTGGGCGCCGACTGCATCGCGCAGCAGCACGTCGAGCGCCTCCACCGCCTGCTGCGGCGAGCCGCGAAACGGCCGGTCCACGCCGTCGGCCATCTGCCCGGCTGCGCTCCAGTAGGCCGACAGCGCGTGCTCGCGAAAGGGCGCCGCGACGGTCAACAGGCAGCCCGGGGGCAGCTTGAAGACATTGGTGTAGATCGAATACGGGGCCGGTATGTAACCGTGGCGCATCTGCAGGCAGAGCGCGCCGCGGTCGACGACATCCTCGAATGCGGGATGGGCACGCAGGGCCTTCAGTTCTGATCCGAACAGAAAGGCGCGCGCCCTGCCTTGCCCCTGCCAGCCGTAGTACAGGGGCTTTTCGCCGATGCGGTCGCGCGCCAGCGTCAGCGTCCTGGCCTGCCGGTCCCAGACGGCGAGCGCGAACATGCCGATCGCGCGCTCGACGGTGGCAGCGATGCCCCATTCCTCGAAGCCGGCCAGCAGCGTCTCGGTATCGGAGCCGCCGCGCCAGGGCAGCCGCTGCCGGTCACCGCCGAGTTCCCTGCGCAGCTGCAGGTGGTTGTAGATCTCGCCGTTGAACACCATCACGTAGCGGCCGCCGGGCGACTGCATCGGCTGGTGCCCGGCGGCCGACACGTCGACGATGGCCAGGCGCCGGTGGCCCAGCGCGACGCCGTGTTCCGGGTCGCACCAGTGGCCGGCATCGTCGGGCCCGCGGTGGGCGAGCGTGACGCTCATGCGCGCCGCCAGCCGCGCCAGTTCCTCGCGCGGGTGGAACGCATCTGCCTTCAAGAAACCGGTGAGTCCGCACATGGGAGCCTCCCTTCATTCAAGACGCTGTCGTAGATCGACTCGAAGCGCGCGCGCACGCAGCGCATGCTGTAGCTGGCACGGATGCGTTCGCGCGCCTGCTGCCCGAGTTCGAACAGGTAGCCCGGACCGCGCGCGACCAGGCCGGACACGCCGCGCGCCAGCGCGTCGGGGTCGGCCTTGCGCACCACCACGCCGGTATCGGCGAGGAGCACGGCGACGTCGCCCACGTCGGTCGCGACGCAGGGCAGGCCCATCGCCATGGCTTCGCCGACGACGTTCGGGAATGCCTCGGTGCGCGACGACAGGCAGAAGATGTCCATCCCCGCCAGGCAGACGGCGGCGTCGTCGCGTTCGCCCAGCAGCACGAAGCGCTCGGCGTAGCCGGTATGCCGGATCCAGCGGGCCAGGACCCCGTTGGCGTCGTCCAGGCCGCGGCCGACCATCAGGAAGCGCAGGCGCTCGTCGTTCGCCGCCAGCTGGCCGGCCGCCTTGACGAAATTGCCGTGGTCCTTGTCCAGGTTGAACCTGCCGAGCGTGCCGACCACGATGTGCTGGGCGCGGAACCCGCAGCGCCGGCGCAGCGCGTCGCGCTCGGCCTCGCTCGCCGTCAGCGCCCCGAGGTCGAAGCCGTTGGCGACCACGGTCATGCGCCGGGTGTCGTAGCCGACCCGCGCATGCGAACGCAGCGCCGCGTCGGCCACGCAGACGATCGTGTGCGGCACCCAGCGCGACACCAGGGCGCAGGCGCGGCGCACCAGGGTGGTGGCGCGGGCGCAGCCGATGTTCAGGTCCGTGGTGCGGATTCCCCAGATCACCTTGCGGTTGCCGGCCACGCGCGCCGCCAGGCCGCCCAGGAAATCGGCGTGGTACAGCCAGGTCTGCACGATATCGGGCCGCAGCGTGCGGATCAGGCGCACCAGGCGCAGGCTGTCGGCGAAAGGAGCATGGCGCACGTCGAGCACGATCAGGCGGATGCCCATGTGCTCGAAGCGGGCGGCCATGCCCCCACCGGGCGTGAGCGCGACCACGGTGTGGTCGTAGTCGCTGCCGCGGAACTGCAGGATCAGCCGGTACAGGGCCATTTCGGCGCCGCCGACGGCCAGGCCGCTGATGACGTGCAGGACATGGCGCTTCATGCTCCGCCCTCCCGGAAAAACGCGCTCAGGGCGCCTGCCTGCGCAAGACAGGAAAACTGCTGGCGCGGCGGCGCCGGCGGCGGCGCGGCCTGCGCATCGGCCATCCCGGCAAAGGCGCCCATGCACTGCGACGTCATGCCGAAGGTGTCGGCCAGTGCGCGATAGTGCAGCAGGATTTCTTCCAGCATGGCGAGGTTGGCGCCGAGGTTGATGCCGAAATTGTGCGGATGCCACCACAGGTGGAACAGAGCGCCGCTGCGGGCGGCCTCGGTCATGCCCTGCTTGATGCGGCGCAGGCGCAAGGCCATCAATGGCCTGGCAAGTGCCGACCAGGCATACAGGAACGCGCTCGCAGGGACGTTGACGAGCGCACCGTCGACCAGTTCGCGCCGGCAGCACGAGCCGCTCAGCGGCACGCAGGCATCGGCGAAGCGCACGATGCGCCCTGCCATGCCGCCGGGTACCGCGTCGCCGTCCCGGTACAGCCAGTGCTGGGCATTGCCGCGATAGACCCGGATACCGGCCGCGGGCAGCACCGCCAGGAATTCCCGGCTGATCTGGTTGCGCGGGAAGACGATGCTGCGGAAGCAGGCGCCCATCTCGGCCGCCAGGTTGCCCGCGCGCGCCAGGTCGTCGACGAAGCCCTCGGGCGTCGCTCCCTTGTCCCTGCAATAGAAATGGCTGTAGGTATGGGTCGCCAGTTCCTGTCCGTCGGTCGCGAGGATGCGCTCGACCAGGGGCCTGGCGAAGAACAGCGTCGGGTGCTGCCTGACCAGCGCATCCTCGAGGTCGGCGCACGCTCCGGGCGCCGCTGCAGTCCGGGTGCCGGGGCGGCGCCGCGTGCGCCACTCGCGGTAGTCGCGGCACATGATGGCGCCCACGGTGGCCCAGGTCGCGCGCACGCCATGGGCGCGGAAGCGCGCCAGCATCCGCGGGATGGCCTGCCATTCGCCCTGCACGTTGCGGCCATAGCCTGCGATGCTCTGCGTGTCTTCGACGCCCCAGAACATTTCGAAATCCAGCGAAATCACGAATTTGCCGTGGCTCATGGCCGCGCCCCCTCCAGGACGCGTTCGCCTGCACCGGCTGCCCGGCAGGCCTCGCGCCCCCACTTTGCCCTTCGGTACGGCGCGCGTGCCTGGCGCGCCCGGCCGGGCGCCGTCCACGCCGCGCGCGTGGAGACCAGCGCGCAGGTCGCCAGCCAATAGGTGTTCGCGTCGAGCATCTGGTGCGTGAACATCGACATCCAGGCGAACACGAAGACCATCGCCAGCTGCAGGCCGCGCTCGGCAAAGAAGCGTCCACGCCACAGGATGACCAGCAGCCAGATCCACAGCCCGATCCCGAACAGGCCGTATTCCGCCGCCAGCATCAGCAGCTGGTTATGGGTGCCGCCGCGGTGCCACCAGAACAGCGTGCTCCCCGCCCCCGCGCCGAAAACGGGGTTGTGCAGGAACAGTTCCCAGCCCGCCTTGATGACGCCGGCGCGCTCTTCCGAACTGTCGTCGTCGAAACTGAAGCTCGAGAAGAAGTCCAGCCGCGACAGGATATTCCCCGATGCGCCCTCGAACTCGCTGCGCGACTGCAGGTAGCTCTCGAAACTGCCGAGGCCAAGCGCGAGCGCCACCACCGCGCAGGCCGCGGTCACGGCCATCGAGCGCGGCAGCGCCCTGCAGACGATCATGATCGCCAGGACCGCGCCCCAGGCCATGATCGACGAGCGCGAAAACGTGACCAGGACCGCCGCGCCGGCAAGCAGCAGGAGTGGCCCGCGATAGCGCAGGCCGGTCACGGCGCAGGCGAGCAGGCACACGTGCAGCAGCGCCTCGCCCGCCTTGGTCGGATTGATGAACATCGCCGCCGCGCGCCCGAGGACCGCGCCTTCGATGTCGGGCGGGTAGAACAGGCCCGGGTTGGCGAAATCGAGCAGGACCGCGCACGGCAGCAGCACCGCCAGGACCGCTGCGGCATACAGGTAGGTCCTGGCGGGCGTGACGAAGACGACGAAGCCGAGCATGAGCGCGACCAGGATGTACTGGATCCGGGTCAGCACCAGCGCCGCACGCAGGCTGTCTCCCTGGTTCACGAGGTAGCCGGCGCCGGCGTCCGCGCCCGCCGACCAGGCCGCGAGATGCACCAGGTTGAGCACGACCAGCGCACCGGCCCAGAGGGCGAACGGCGACAGCAGGTAGGCGACGAGCGCGCAGCGCCGCGCCCACAGGACCGGCGCCATCAGCAGGACCAGCAGGAAGTACACATACTTGGGCGGCAGGGATGCGTCCTGGGTGTACAGGTAGATCGCCGCGTTGCCGTGGATCGCGCACAAGGCCAGGCCAAGGACTGCGCACTGGTAGCGCAGCAGGCCGCTCGACCGGTCAGGGAGCACCATTGCGGCCGGAGCCGACCGGGTCCGGAAGACATGCACCAGGGACGGCTTGCCGCTCATGACAGGAATTCCCCCCTGTCGTTCACGCCGGCCGGGCGCCTGGGCGCGGCGCCTGCTTCCTCGATCCGGCTGAACAGCGCCTCCCACATGCCCGCGACCCGCTCGATGCTGAAGCGCTCGCGCGCATCGGCCGCCTGCGCCGCGAAGTGTTGCCTGAGCACGCAATTCCCCATCAAGGCATCCAGCGCCTGCTCGAGTGCGTCCGGATTGCCCGGGGCGACCAGCAAGCCGTCGACCCCGTGACGGACGATGTCGCGTGGCCCGGTATCGCAGTCGACGCTGACCACCGGCATGCCATGGCACAGCGCTTCCGCCAGCGCATTCGGAAACCCTTCGGAGTGCGACGACAGCACGAACAGGTCGCAGCGCTCATGCCATTGGCCGACGTTGCCGGCGATACCGGGCAGGTGGACCCGGCCCGCGAGCCCCCATGCCGTGCGCGCCGCCTGGAGCGCCGGGCGCTCCGGGCCGTCGCCGAGGATCACGAGATCCCAGTCCGGGTGCCGGCCGCTGAGCCGGGCGAACACGGCCAGCAGGCCGCCGAAGTTCTTGACCGGGTCCAGGCGCCCGACCGCCAGCAGCACCCGGCGCGCCGGCGCGACGACCGCGTTCGGCACGATCCAGGGCGCGGCGCTCGGCAAGGGCCAGGCAACCGCATTCGGGATCACCGGAACGCTGCGCGCCGAGGTCTGCGTGGCGATCCACCGCCGGCACTCGCCCGTCAACGCGACCACGGCGTCCAGGCGGCCGTACGTGTGCCTGCGCGCGCTGCTCCATGGCCACGCCAGCGGCGCGTGCGGCGGATAGCAGCGCTCCGAACCCACCCGCACCAGCCCCGGCATGCCGTGGCCGGCAAGGGCAAGCAGCACGCTCGGGGTGCTCATCATGGCGAGCGCCACCTGCGGGCGCAGGTGCGCGAGCAGGCGGCGCAGGGCCTGGATACGACGCAGGTTCTGCAGCGCGGCGACCAGGGGCGAACCGCTATCGCCCGCCAGGCCGAGCACGCTGCGCCGCACACCCGGGCGCAGGTCGTAGAAGTCTTCGCGCTGGGGCGCCAGGGTGGCCACCGTCACCTCCCATCCGGCATCGGCCCAATGGTTGGCGAGCGTGGCGACGGTGCGCTCGGCGCCGCCGCCGGCCATGCTATGGGTAAACAAGAGGATGTTCATGCGCGCCCCGTGTCCACGGCGCCCCCGCGCGATGCACCGGCGCCGGCATCCCCCGTTCCACGCAGGACCAGGGCGTACCAGAAGAACAGGCCGGTCGACGCGTAGACCAGCATGGTGGCGAGCGCAATGCCATTCACGCCGAACGCGGGCACCAGCAGCAGGTTGCCCACGATCTTGGCTGCGCAGCCGATCAGGGCCGAATAGAACACCAGGCGATGGCGCCGCGCGCTCAGTGCGTAGCTGACCAGGACCATCGACGCGAAGTAGAAAGGAATCTGGGGCAGCCCGTAGCGCAGCACCTGCGCCACCGCGAGCGTATCGGCTGCGCCGAACTGGCCGCGTTCATACAGCAGCCGCACCACCCAGGGCGCGGCCGCATAGCTGGCGAGCATCGCCAGCACGCCCAGCGCGAACAGGATGCCTGTCCAGAGGCGGGCGACCGCGCGCAGGCGCATGCGCTGGCGTTCACGCTCTTGCTCACGCTCTTGCTGAGCCTCTTGCGCATGCACTTGCGCAAAGATCGGAAGGGTCGCGCGCGACACCGCGATTGCCGCCAGCCCCAGGATCAGCGACAGGATCCGGTTCGCGTAGCCAAGCATGGCGATCGCACCCGTGCCCAGCCCGGCCGCGTAGAACTGGTCGATCACCACGGTCAGGCTCATCAGCGCCTGGCCGCCGACCATGATGCCGAAGCCTTGCCAGAACCAGCGCCACTGCGGCGACGAGAGCCCGAGCCGCGGCGCGCCCTGCCGGTCGCGCCGGCCCGGCGCCGCCATCAGCGACAACAGATGCAGGGCGCTGCCGGCAACCGTTCCCCATACCAGCGCACCGATGCCGCCCCCGGGAAGCGCCATGACCAGGGCCGCAATCGACAACGTGGGGATGCAGTCGAGCAGCGTGTTCAGGTGGCGCCCGGCCGCCAGCATCCAGGCCGACTGCAGCGCGGTCAGCATCCCGAGCGGTAGCAGCAGCACCAGGCCCGGCAGCGCCGCCTCGGCCAGGCCGGCCAGGCGTGGCGGCAGCCCGCTTTGCCCGAGCCGGAACACATTGTGCAGCACCAGCCACGCGAGTACCGCCAGTCCGCACCCGGCGAGCATCACGACGCCGAGCAGTTCGGCGCGGAACCTGGCCAGCTGGCGCTGGCGGTCCCGCAGGCGTACCGCCAGCGGGACCAGCACGGCCGTCAGTACGCTCGCCCACACCCCGAGCGGCCAGCCGATCACGGTGTACAGGAACTGGTAGGCATCCACCTCCGGCCCCAGGCCATAGCGGTAGGCCACGGCCATTTCCTTCATGGCGCTGACCAGTTTGCCGACAAACACGAAAGCGGCGACCGTGAGCATGCCTTTCAGGATGGCGGCATGGTCCGGCGCGGCCGCATGGAACCGGGTGCCGAGCGCGCGCAAGGGCTGCACGAAGACCGATCTGGTGGAGCCAGGCCGCATGGCGTCTATCCCGCGGTGGCGTAATGCGCGGCAGGCGCGGCGGCCGTCCTGCTGCGCTCGACGTACCACGGAACGGTCGCGGCCAGGCCCTCGCGGATCCGGTACCGGGGCACATAGCCCAGTTCGCGCATCGCCTTGTCGATGTTCGCCTGGGAGCACGCGATGTCGCCCGCGCGCGCTGCCGTGTGCTCGGCCTGCTGGCAAACCGCGATCCCGTTCACCGTCAACAGCTCCTTCAGGTAGCCGAACAGCTGGGTCAGGGTCGTGACGTCGCCGAGCGCCACGTTATAGATGCGGGACGCCGGACCGGCGGCGGCATGCGAGGCAAGCATGTTCGCTTGCACCACGTTATCGACGAAACAGAAATCGCGGCTCGTCTGCCCGTCGCCGTGAATCAGGACCTGGTGGCCGGCGAGCATGGCGCCGATCCATTTCGGGATGACTGCCGCGTAGGCCCCGGCGGGATCCTGGCGCTTGCCGAACACGTTGAAATAGCGCAGGCCGACCGTGCCGAACCCGTAGCAGCGTGCAAACACATCGGCGTACAGCTCGTTCACGTATTTGCTGACGGCGTAGGGCGACAGCGGCCTGCCGATCTGCGCCTCGACTTTCGGCAGCCCGGGATGGTCGCCATACGTGGAACTCGACGCGGCGTACACGAACGATTCCACGGCGGCGTCGCGGGCGGCGACCAGCACGTTCAGGAAACCGTTGACGTTGGTGTCGTTGGTGGCGACCGGATCGTCGATCGAGCGTGGCACCGAACCCAGCGCAGCCTGGTGCAGGACCTTGTCCACGCCCGCCATCGCATGCCGGCACGCCCCGCGGTCGCGGGTGTCGCCCCGGATGAAGCGGAAGCGGCGCCACTGCTCCGCGCTGACGAGGTCGCGAACATCGTCGAGATTGCGGAGGTGACCGGTCGACAGGTTGTCGAGGCCGACCACTGTCTGGTCATGGCGCAGCAGGTATTCGGTCAGGTTCGAGCCGATGAAACCCGCGCAGCCCGTGACGAGCCAGGTGCGGGGCTGGGACTGCATGTCGTGCTCGATGTCGTGGAGGGTGTGCATGAGGCCGCTCCTGGTCAGCCGGCGGCGCATGGGCTGCCGCCCAGCACGCCGTCGTCTCGGGGATGCCGTGGCTGCGGGCGCAAGCCGAGGATGACCGCCGGATGCCGGCAGTGCCCCCAGTGCCCGCGTACCAGCCGCATGTACACGGCGATGTAGAGCACGAACTGCAACAGGACCAGGGCGAAAGCGGCGGGAATGCTGTCGCCGACGATCAGGGAACATGCGGTGGCGCTAGCGATCCAGGCCGCGATGAAACACGCGACACCCGCATTGCACATCCACGGATGTTTTCTTGCCCGGATTCGCTGGCGGGCGCAGCGCCGGTAAAACAGCGAATGCAGGTGCAGGCGATCGGGCGCGCCGGCCCGTGTGCCGTAGATCATCGTGCGGCGGTAGATGCTGAATAAGACTTCGATGACCGGGTAGGCATAGATGGCGAGAATCTGCCACGCGTTGATTCCCGGATTGCGCATGATCGTCAATACCGCAATTTCGGCCGCCAGGAATCCCAGGAGATAAGCGCCGCCATCGCCCATGAACAGGCGGCCCGTCGGGTAATTCAGCATCAGGAAGCCGAGGGTGGCGCCGATTGCAGTGGCTGCAAGCTCGAGGATCAGCATATCGCCGCAGCGCCACGCCATGATGCCCATGCCGGTGAGCATGATCACGATCGCGATACCGGCAACGCCATGGAAACCGTCGATGATATTGATCGAATTGGTGATTCCGGCGACGGCAAATACAGTTATCGCGATCGAGAAAGGAATAAACACGAGCATGCCGTCGATGCCCCACACATCGACCCGGGGCAGCGAGGCCCCCAGCAGCCAGACGGCAAGACAGGCACTGGCCAGGATGGCAAGCAGGCGTTTTTTCGGCGTCACGGCCTTGGTCAGGTCTTCCATGACACCCGAGAAAAAGGCGGGAACCGATGCGATCAGCAGCAGGAGCATCCCGCTTCCGGCATGCGTGCCGACGGCAGCCGTGGTCGTTGCGAAGGCGTCGACACAGGCAGCGGCAAGCACACCGGCGCACAATGCCAGGCCACCGGTTCGCGGCACCGATTTTTTGTGGACTTTCTGCACGCCGCCGGTATCCGAATCCAGGGAAAAGCGTCCGTGCCAGCGCTGCGTGGCCACGATCAAAATACAAACCGAGAAACTCACCACGCATGCGACAAGCAAATTCGGCAGGAATGAAAAAGCGGGTAATTGCAGTGGTGCTGAACCAATATCATGAAAAGCAGTGGCGATTGACATGACAACTCCTTGGCGAATCTGCCGGCCAGTTCCAACCATATGTGGAACACTGAAACAAAACAGACTCTAACGGATTGCACATCATATAAAAAGTGCAAAAAATCGATTCATTCACGCCTGCTTCCGGCATGTATATATGACGGTTGCAGATATGTTTCTCGCAGTGCTTTTACGGGATATTAAAATTGACAGCGACAGCCATTCCGGATTCCCTATCCGGTATTTTTAAATTGCCGATGCGCGCACGTGCACCCATCCATGCCGGCCTTTATTCCAGGCGGCACGATTAATGCAAGGGAATGACTTCAGCCGGGGCGGCCCTGTGCAATCAGGCGGAAGCGGGTGTGACCCTGCGCCGGCAGGAGTAGCCGCTTGCGCTGCAAGAAGAAGTTCTTGATGAACGATGCAAGCAGGCCGGCGGCAATGCCGGCGCAGCACGCCAGGACCAGCATCGTGGACCGGCCCATCGTTACCGGGCGCAGCGAGGATTGCGGCGGCTCGAGCACCCGGACATCGTCGCGCCCGGACAAGGCGACGGCATCGAACTTGCTGCGCTGGCTGGCCACGGCCAGCGCGGCCTCGTCCAGCGCCTGCTTCTCGCGCCGCACCTGCGCCAGTTCGCGCGAGGCCGCGGCCAGGGACGCGTACCTGGCCGCGTTGCGGCCCAGTACCCGGCCCGTATCGGCGATCTGCCCATTGATGGCTTGCATCTCCGGATGGCCATCGCCGATCCTGGCCGACAATTCGGCTTTCCTTTGCTGCGCGGCGGCCAGGCGCATTTCGAGCGCGCCCGACTGCTGCAACAACAACTGGCCTTCCGCTTCCGGGTCGCGCACGCCCGAGCGCTGCAGCAAGCCGGCGTATTGCCTGTCCACCTGCCGCACTGCCGCCTCCGCCGCCTGGAGTTGCCGGTCGTAGGCTGCCGAGAGCGCGGCTGCTTCCGACGCCTGCTCCCCCCGTCGCCGCTGCCTGTACTCCGCCACGATGTCGCCGAGGATACGGCTCATCAATTGCTGGTTGGCGCCTTGCAGTGTCAGGCGAATGACGTCGGATTGCTTGGCATTCTCGGTCACCACGAGGGCGCGCTGCAATTGTTCGGTCGCCTGCGCCGGCGCAACGCGGCGCACGACCCACCGGGTTCCGGGGGCGGCGGCGCTGCTGCCGACCAGGAAGTCGATCGGTCCGTAGCGTGAAGCCATCCTGAGCGGGGTTCCTGCAACGCCATCGGCGCCGATACCGAGTTCGTCGCTCGCCAAGTGGAACGCCCCCCGGGCTTGCACCGTCATCGTGAACGGGACCGCCAGCAGCGTCGGCGGCAGGTCGAAGCGGACGACCTGTACCTGCGCATGGGGAGAAACGTTTCTCCCCGCCGACTGGTCCCGGCCCGGCAGGCGGAGGAGGACCTGCGTGAACGTCGGCGGCGCCGGGTCGAGCGTAAGGTCGAGTTGCAGGCGCTCGGCCACGCGTGCAAGTACCGAGCGCGATTTCAGGATTTCCATCTCGGTCCCGACATTCGCCGCCGTCTGAAAATCGCTGGCGAACCCTGCATTGCGCTTGATCTGGATGACGGTGCTGGCCTCATACAGGGGCGTCATGCTCAGCGCATGCATGACCCCGAGCGCGGTGACCACGACGAAGACGCCGGCGATCAGCCACGCGTTGCCGAAGACGCCCGCGACCCGGCTGACCGCCTCCATGGACTGGCGCTGGTCCCGCATGCGTACCGCTTGCGCGTACTTGTCCAGGTTCTTGTCCATGCCCTCGCTCCCCTTACACGCTGTAGAATGCCGAGGCCGCACCGCCGGCCGGATCGGCGTCGGGCCTGGTGGCATGCTCGTTCGTTACCGCATGCAGGGCGTCGGCGAAGCGCTGCGCGCTCGAACCGGGGACCACGGCGTGGCCGCGGGTGAGGTACATCTGCACCGTGTAGCTGGCGCCGCAGTCGAGCGGAAGCATGCGCACCCAGCCATCGTCGAGCCAGCCCTGCACGCGGTACCTCGGCAACCATGCGTAGCCGAGCCCGAAGCGCAGGGCCTCCGCCGCACTGTCGAGGCTACTGACGCGCCAGGCCGGCAGTCCGCGGGACGAACGTCCCACGCCAAGCGGCTCCGCGTCATGACCGCCGACGCAGAACATGATCTGGAAGCAGCGGGCGAGGTCTGCATCCGTGACGCCCCGGTTCATCTTGAACAAGGGGCTGTCCGCTGGCGCAATCGCGATGTGCTCCAGTTCAATCAGCTTGTTGCTGGCAAAGCCAGACAGGGTTTCCGCACTGATCGCGAGATCGGCCTCATCCTGGTACATCAACTGCCGGATTTCTGCAAAGTACGTTTCCTTCACGTTCAACCGGATGTTTGCCGATTCGGTACTCAGTGCATTGAAGGTGCGGATCAACAGCTCGGCCGGGTAGTTCGGCTCGATGACGAGCCGTATGTGCGGCTCGGCGCCCACGCGCAGGAATTCACCGAGTTTTTCGAGCTGGCTGGCCTGGCGCAGCAGATCGCGCGAACGTGCCAGCAAAGTCTTGCCCTCTTCCGTAATCTGAGCCTTGCGGCCTTTTAAGGTCAACAAGGGCACGCCGAGCTGATCCTGGAGCTTGGCCAGTGCATGACTGATCGAGGACTGGCTGATGTGCAGCTTGTTGGCGGCGCCGACGAAACCATCGTTATCGATCACGGCATGGAACAGCCGCCATTGCTTCAAACTGATCCGTGGCATTCGTTCATTGAACTGCGTCATCTCCAATGTGTCATAGACCGCATGTGCCCGGCTTTCGCTATCCTTGCCCATCCCGGCGTTTGTCTGGCCAATGATGTCCATATGCTTACCTTCACTTATACCCACGATGTTATAAGGCCGAGGACACATGTTCTTGAACCTGCATAAAACGGGCAAGCATCTGCTATCAGTGAACGCATAGCGATATGTAAGAATGCGCATCACACGAGCTTGGCATGAATAACTATACCTTATGCAAATTGATTAAGGTCGCCTTCTGTCGTATTTACATCGAATTTGTTTGTGCAATATCAAAGACAGAATGCGCATAAGAGGAACCAAACTGGCAAGGCAGCAACATAATCCTTTCCTGATTTAAAGAGCCTTCTCTGAAGATGGGAATGCATCCATCATATGCATATCGACATAATCGATGGATCGCCAGCTTTTGCCTGGAGGTCATGCAATTGCTTCCCGAGGTAAAAGACAAAGAAGCAGGATGCGTATCCCGTTCCGCCTGGTGTAAAACGATCTATTTAATAGATGGATCGCAGTTGCCGACGCCGGGGGCCACCGACATCCTCCAGGACCGGGCCATGGCGCGCCAGCCGGATGGAAAAGGCCTGCCGGGGCCTGGCCTGGCGTATGCGTTGCACCACAAAGGGGCAGTCCGGCGCTGCTTCTTGCCGCCCATTGGCGCCCTGCTCGCCTTGTCCGCACTCCCTGCCCTGGCCCAGTCCAGGCTCGACATCCAGCACGCCAGCGGCACCACTACCGTCGTCGCCAATCCAAAGAAGGTCATCGTCCTCGAGCTGACCAGCCTCGACACCATGGCCGCCCTCGGCATCGATGTTGGCGCCGGCAACAGGCGGCGCCGCAGCGGCAGCGGTCCGGCGCCCGGCCTCCCATGGCTGGCTGGCGCTGGTGCTGGCTGTCGCCGTTGTCCTTTCCCTGCTCAGCATCAGCATCGGCGCGGGCGACTTCACGTTCGTCGGCTTATTTGCCGCACCGACACCCAGGCCTGGCAACTGTTCGCCGTCAGCAGCGTGCCGCGTACGGTTGCCTTGCTGTTGGCCGGGATGGCGATGGCGGTCGCCGGCCTGATCCTGCAGATGCTGGTCCGCAACCGCTTCGTCGAGCCCTCGACAAGACCGTGGTGCTGGTCCTGCACGACATCAATTTCGCGTCCTGCTATACCGACCGCATCATCGCCATGCGCGACGGCCGCCTGGCGCACTACGGCACGCCGCAGGAAATCATCCGGCCCGAGGTCTTGAGCGCGCTGTACGAGCTCGAGATCGCCGTGCACGAGGTCGGTGGCCACCGCATCTGCACTTACTATCGCTGACTGCCCCGTCTGTCGCCGGCCGCCCCGCTCCCCGGGCGTACCGGCGGGCTGCTGGACGACCCCTCATCCTGGTGGCTTGTTTGTAGGATGTTTCGTGTCCGTAGTCCGAAGCGGATACTTTTTTGTTTTGGTTTGGGTGTTTTGTTGGTTAGTTACGTTTTTATGTTAGGGTAGCGTATGTCCATTTGATGTGAGCGCATGATGCCGACCATTGTTTCCTGGGATCGCGATCCCATAGCGGCCTTCAAGGCGTTCATCGCCAGTACGGCCTTTGCCGAGACCGGCCGGCGCCAGCGCGCCGACGGCACGCTGCGGGTGCTGTCCGCGGAGTCGGCCAGGATCTACGTCTTCATGTTCCAGAACTTTGCGGGCTGGTGCATGGAACAGGGTCTCGCCTTCTCCACCCTTACCCATGCCGACCTGCACCGCTTCATCAATCGCACGGTCAAGGGCAAGCGTGTCCTGAACAGCAAGATCGCCTATCGCTACCTGCGCCTGCTGGAGCGCTGCTACGAGTACCTTGGCGTGGACCCGAATCCGGCGCAGCTGGCCATCCTCGGCATCGACCGCGCCCACATGACGAAGGACGAGGCCGGCCGCACCCTGTCGGACGATCAATTGCAGCGCTTCTTCGCCGCCCTCCCCGCCGACACGCCGCGCAAGCGCCGCAACACGCCCTTCGACGGCTGGAAGCGCCGGCGCGACCGCGCCATGCAGGTGGTGATCGCGCTGGCCGGGCTGCGCGTGTCGGAAGCCGTGGGCCTGCTGGTGGCCGAGGTGGGCAGCCAGCCCGGCCTCGACGGCTCGATCGTGCTGACCATCACCCCCGACGAAAAGCACGACACCAGCCACGAACATGCCGTCACCCTGCCGCGCGAAGGCGTCGAGGAACTGCTGCCCTGGCTGCAGGAGCGCGAGGCGATGAAGATTCCGGGCGAGTTCGTGTTCCCCGCCAACGTGGGCGGCGCCAGGCTGACCCGGAAGACGGTGTACGTGCAGATGCGCGCCACTTTCGAGCGCGCCGGCATGGACCTGTCGCGCGCCGGCGGGCGCACCCTGCGCAATACCTTCGCCCGGCGCCAGCTCGACAGTGGCACCCAGCCTGACGAGCTGAAGGACGTGCTGGGCCTGGCCCTGGAACGCTCCGCCGCCGACTACAAACTCACGCGCGTAACGCCCGATCCGTCCGAGTGAGTGCGGCGGCATTGCCCCGAGAGAGTGCCGGCGCGCGATTGAGCGGTATCAAACGCCACGCCTCCTCGACCGGCAGACTGAGTCCGTCCGCGTGCCAAGCGCGCCTAACCCGAGGAACGACCATGTTCAAGCAGATCCTGTTGCCTACCGATGGATCCGAGCTGTCGGAACGCGCCGTGCTGGCCGGCGTCAGCTTCGCAAAAGACGTCGGGGCCCAGGTGGTGGGCTTCACCGCCCTGCCCGACTTCCGCACCTTTACCGCCGACGCCGAGATGCTGGCCACCACCGAGGACGAATACCTGGCCACGAGCGAAGCGCGCGGGGCGAAGATCCTGAGCGTGGTCGAGCATGCCGCGCGCAGCGCCGGCGTGCCGTATTCCAGTCTCATCGCGCGCTCGAACCAGCCCTACGAGGCGATCCTGCAGGCGGCGCGCGAGCGCGGCTGCGACCTGATCGTCATGGCCTCGCACGGCCGCCACGGCATTACCGGCATGCTGCTCGGCAGCGAGACGCAGAAGGTGCTCGTGCACAGTGCGATTCCGGTGCTGGTCTATCGTTGATGCCTTCGTCTGAAGGCGGCCTGGAATCGACGAAAAAGCGGCGAAAAAAAAGCGCCGCATCGAATGCGGCGCCTTCAGCAAGCGGGATGACCAGCAGCGCGGATCAGATCCAGTAGATCAGCGCAGCCACGCCGACAATCAGCGCCACCTTGGTGACCTTGTACGCGGTCTTGTTCCAGGCTTTATAACGGCGGCGGTACTGGCCCATCACGTGCGAGATGCGGAACAATTTGCTGACCATGCCGGTCTGGTCGCCGGTTTCGTTCGGCGAGCTGGCGGCCGTCATCATGGTGCGCCCGAGCCAGCGGTTGATGGCCTGCATCCAGCGGTAGCGCATCGGGCGCTCGACGTCGCAGAACAAAATCACGCGGTCGCTGTCGCTGCCGTTGATGGCCCAGTGGATGAAGGTTTCGTCGAAGATCACGCCTTCGCCGTCGCGCCAGCTGTGGCGCTGGCCATCGACATCGATGAAGCAGCGGTCGTCATTCGGCGTGGCCAGGCCCAGATGGTAGCGCATCGAACCGGCGAAGGGGTCGCGGTGCGGGTTCAGCTTGGCGCCCGGCGGCAGCTCGGCGAACATCGCGGCTTTTACCGAGGGAATCGATTGCAGCAGCGCATAGGTCTGCGGGCACAGGCGCTGGGCCGATGGGTGGCTGGCGTCGTACCACTTCAGGTAGAAGCGCTTCCAGCCGGTCTTGAAGAAGGAATTGAAACCGGCATCGTCGTTCTGCTCGGCGGCCTTGATCTTCTTCAGCGCCAGCATGTTCTCGGCTTCGGCGCGGATGACTTGCCAGTTCTGCTGCAGCGGCGCCAGGTCGGGGAATTCGCGCACCGGGATGTAGGGCGTGCTCGGCACCTTCGAGAACAGGTGCATGAAGATGTTAATCGGGGCCATGAACGACGAATGGTCGAACAGCTGGCGTCCGAACGGCAGGCGCACCTTGCCGCGGAAATGGATGTGGAGGATCGAGAGAAAATAGAAACCGATTACCACCCACTTCATCATGCACTCCCAGAACTGACCACGCGGTCAGCATCGAATTAAACAGGGCGCAAGAATAGCATATCCGCCAGGCGGCCGTTCGGCGCCCAGCGAAATCGACAGCGGACTGTCGCGTTCATGACGAAGCACGTACCGACGCTGCCGCAAGTGTCGCCGAAGCGCACCGACAAGCCAGCCGCGGGACGCGTCGCGCGCTACATCAATGCAGCGCCGTCATGGCATAGCCCTTTTCGGAGAGCTGGCCATTCAGGTTGTCGATGTCGTAGTCGGGCAGTTGCTCGGCATTGTCGTCGACTTCGAAGGCGCGAGCCTCCACTTCCCAATCGGTATTGGTCGCTTCTTCAGGGATGTTGCGGGATTCCGGCACGACCAAGTAGGAGAACTTGCCGTCGCTTTCGGCTCTGCGGTAGATGTCCAGGCGCATAATCGTTTCCTTACGTTAAAGCTCGCTTTCGGATGAAAGCGGATGACTCCACAGTAACGAAGCACGATACGCGCGTCTGTTAATTGCCCCACTCAACGGAGTGCGAACTGCCGGGCGGCGAATCGCTCAGCGTCCCGGCGAGAAACCGAGGATGCGCGCCGGCAGCAGCACGACGGCGCGCAGCAGCGCGAATACGGCCTCGACGCCGATCCCCAGCAGGCGCAGGGGCAGGAGCAGCAGCCAGACCAGCGGCCAGGCCAGCAGCGCCAGCAAGGCCAATGGCCAGCACAGGACGAGTAAAAGCAGCCACAGCAGGAAGCCCAGCATCGCACGCTCCGGTCAGGTTGACGAGCGGCCAGTGTAGGCAAGCCGCCCGCCCCTTGCCACCGAAGTGCGATGAATGGCGTCCGTGCGGGGTTGAATGGCCGCAAGCGCCGACGAGCGGATGGCCGGGGAAAGGCGGCGGGAAATGGCAGTGTTAGCGGCTGGCCTTACGAATCGCCTGGGCCACGCGCGTCTTGCCCGCCCGATCGGCGAGCTGTTCCGGCGTCAGTCCCTCGCTATTCGTGAGGGACGGCTTCGCCCCGTGCTGCATGAGCAGCAGCGCCGTATCGTCCTTGCCTTCGCGCGCCGCCATCATCAAGGGCGTGTAGGCGCCGCTCTTCAGGGGCGAGGCCTGGTCGATCTTCGCGCCGTGCTTCAGCAGCAGCGCGACGATCTCGTTGTCGCCGGCCGCCGCAGCATAGTGCAGCGCCGTCCAGCCCGGCTGGTTGACCTTCGCCCCCTTCGCCAGCAAGGCTTTGATCACCGGCCGGTTGCGCTTGAAGGCCGCCATCATCAGCGCGGTATTACCGTTTGCGGCTTTCGCTTCGAGATCGGTGCCCGGGTGGGCGAGGAAGGCCTCCACCACGCGCATCGCGTCTTCACGCACCGCCAGCACCAGGCCCGGCTCGCCGCCGAGGGGATTCGGCTGATTCGCATTAACGACGCTGCCGATCATCGCGTTCACGGTCTTGGCATCGTCGAACTGGACCGCGCGGAAGAAGGCGGTCAGCTGGCGCCCGTCCGGTGCGGCCGGGACGGCATGAACCAGACCGGCGCCGGCGCACATCGCGAACAGGATACCTTGAAGGACAACGCGGCGCTTGCGGATCATGTCAGGCCTTGGCGTGCTGGAACAGGTTGAAGAAGTTCTCGGAGGTGCGGTCCGCCACTTCGCGCAGCGGCACGCCTTTCAGGTTGGCGATGAACTCGGCCACGTGCGGCACATAGCCCGGCTCGTTCACCTTGCCGCGGTAGGGCACCGGGGCCAGGTAGGGCGAGTCGGTTTCGATCAGGATGCGTTCCAACGGAATCGTGCGCGCCACTTCCTGCAGGTCCCTGGCGCTCTTGAAGGTCACGATACCCGAGAAGGAAATATAGAAGCCCATCTCGATCGCCGCCTCGGCCACTTCCAGCGACTCGGTAAAGCAGTGCATCACCCCGGCCACGCCGCCCTCCTGCACCGCCGCGCGCTCTTCCTGCAGGATGCGGATGGTATCGGCGCTGGCCGAACGGGTATGGATGATCAGCGGTTTACGGGTTTCGCGCGACGCCCGGATATGCGTGCGGAAGCGCTCGCGTTGCCATTCGAGGTCGCCTTCCAGGCGGTAGTAGTCGAGGCCGGTCTCGCCGATGGCGATGATCTTCGGGTGATCCGCCAGCTCGACCAGCTGCTGCACGCTCGGCTCGGGCGTGTCTTCGTAGTCCGGGTGGACGCCGACCGAGGCAAAAATGTGGGGATGTTGCTCGGCCAGGGCGAGCACCGAGGGGAATTCCGGCAGATTGACCGACACGCACATGGCGTGCGTGACCTTGTTCTCGGCCATCTTGGCCAGGATCTCGGGCATCCGGGCGGCCAGCTCGGGGAAATTGATGTGGCAGTGGGAATCGATGTACATGCCGACATTGTAAAGGCAGGCGCCTGACTGTGCCACGCAGCCGGGCGCCTGCCCCTCAAGCGGAGGAGTTACTCGACTACACGCTTGCCCAGGATGATGAGATCGCGCTCGACCCCATCCAGGTTCGCCACACGCGGGAAGTTGGCCCAGGTATCGAAGCCGAACCTGCGGAACAGCGCCAGGCTCGGTGCGTTGTGGCCAAAGATGAAGCCGAGCAGCGTGTGCACCTTGATCTGCGGTGCGAATGCGATCGCCTGCTCCAGGCAGTACTTGCCCAGCCCCTTGCCGCGCCAGCTCTCCGCGATGTAGATCGACAGCTCGGCCGTGCCCGAATACGCGGGGCGGCCGTAGAAATTCGAGTACGACATCCAGCCGATGACTTCCGGCTCCGCCGAGGTATCGGACGCATCGTGGATGGTCCACAGCGGGCGGCGCTCCGGCGTGTGGTCGTTGAACCAGCCGACGCGCGATTCGACCGAGACCGGCTCGGTATCGGCGGTGACCTCACGTGAAGCAATGGTGGAATTGTAGATGTCGACGATGACGGGCAAGTCGTCGCGGCGGGCGAGGCGGTGGACGTAGGACGGCATGAATTGGGTAAAAAAACAGGGTAAAAAACGGGGTAAAAGAAAGTTACAGGGTATGGGTGGCGCGCGAGGAGCGCAACGCGGCGCCGAGGATTTCTTCGATGCGGGCCTTGGCGCGCTGGCCGGTCTCGTCGGCCGGGAAATGCACGCCGACGCCTTGCGCCTTGCTGTTGTTGGCGCCGGCCGGGGTGATCCAGGCCACCTTGCCGGCGATCGGGTACTTGGCCGGGTCTTCCATCAGCGACAGGATGAGGTAGATCTCGTCGCCGATCTTGTAGGGCTTGTTGGTCGGCACGAACAGGCCGCCGTTCTTCAGGAAAGGCATGTAGGCGGCGTACAGGGCCGCCTTTTCCTTGATCGACAGCGACAGGACCGCCGGCCGCGGCAGCGAGGTATTCGGGTCGGTGGTGTTGCCACTCATGTTAGCGCTCAGATTGCCGCTCATCGCTTTCCTTTCAGACAGGGCTCAGACGGGGCTGCAGCAGGACGTGTAATCGAGCAGCATGTCTTCGACGAACAGTTTAGCCGACAACGGATGATCCGCCACCGCGCGCCGCTCGTTCGCGGACTTTACCGCACGCAACACATTTGCAGTGTGCACATGACCGGCCAGGGCGGCAAGTTCCTTCTGGTAGCGCGGATAGTAACGCACCACACCGGACAATTTCATCGACAGCAAATCGTACAGCCAGCGCTGCTGCCAGGACACCAGTGCGGACAGCGGCGTCTTGCTGAGTTTTTCGGCACTGCGCAGTGCGCTATCCGTAGACGGCCGCGCCAGGAAATGCAGCAGGGCCTCGAGTTCCTCGCGGCTGCCGTTCTCGGCCTGGGTGCGCGCCGCGAGCGGGGCGCCGCCTTCTTCGCGCAGCCAGCTGTCGGCATCCGGCACACCCTGCTCCTTGAGCCAGGCCAGGGCCGCCGGGTGGTCCGGCATCGGCAGCGCGAACTTGCGGCAGCGCGACAGGATCGTCGGCAACAGCCGGTCCAGTCCGTTCGAGGCGAGCAAAAAGACAGTGCCCGGCGGCGGCTCTTCCAGCGTCTTCAACAGGGCGTTCGAGGCCGGCATGTTCAGCGCCTCGGCCGGATACAGCACCACCACCCGCAAGCCCTGGCGGTGGGTCGAGATGTTCATGAAGTCGGCCAGGTTGCGGATCTGCTCGATCTTGATCTCTTTCGAAGGCGCCTTGGTCGACTTCGACTTCTTGTCGCCCTCGCCGCCCTCTTCGCCTTCCGGCGCGGGTTCGTCTTCCAGCGCTTCCGGACGCACGCGCCGGTAGTCGGGGTGGTTGTGCTGGACGAACCAGCCGCAGGACGCGCAGGCGCCGCAGGCATGGCCGTCGGGCTGTACGTTTTCGCACAAGAGCGCTTGCGCAAAGGTCTCGATGAAGTCGGCCTTGCCGATGCCGGCCGGGCCATGGAACAGGATGGCATGCGGCAGGCGCTCGCGCATCTGCTGCAGGCGGGTCCAGGCGGTTTGCTGCCAGGGGTAGATCACAAGAATTTCTCCAGGGCCTCGCGAAGAGTCTGCTGCGTGGCCTCGATGCTGCGGGTCGAATCGACGACGATGAAACGGTCCGGGAACTGCGCCGCGCGGCGCAGGTATTCGGCGCGGCAGCGGGCAAAGAATGCACTCTGCTCCTGCTCGAACTTGTCCAGGGTGCGGGTGGCGTCCAGCCGTTCGCGCGCCACTTCCAGGGGCACGTCGAACAGCAGGGTCAGGTCGGGCTGCAAGTGTGGGTGGACCCAGGCTTCCAGCGCCTCCATCTTGGCACGGTCCAGGCCGCGCCCGCCGCTCTGGTAGGCGAAGCTGGCGTCGCTGAAGCGGTCGGACAAGACCCAGGCGCCGGAGGCCAGGCCGGGTTCGATGACCTGCGCGATGTGCTCGCGGCGGCTGGCGAACATCAGCAGGGCCTCGGTTTCCAAATGCATGGTTTCGTGCAGCAGCAGGTCGCGCAGCTTTTCGCCCAGCGGCGTGCCGCCGGGTTCGCGCGACGCGACGACCGTCTTGCCGCGCGACTTGATCAGTTCGGTGACGAAGCCGATGTGGGTGGACTTGCCGGCGCCGTCGATGCCTTCGAAGGTGATGAACTTGCCGCGCACGGGATTCTGCATGCTGCTCATGGACGGGCTACTCCCCGCTGGTACTGGTTCACGGCGCGGTTATGATCGTTCAGGTTGTCCGAGAACTGGCTGGTGCCGTCGTTGCGCGAGACGAAATACAGGGCGTCGGTCTTGGCCGGCGCCATTGCCGCGGCCAGCGACTGCACGCCCGGCAGCGAAATCGGCGTCGGCGGCAGGCCGAAGCGGGTGTAGGTGTTGAACGGGGTGTCGGTCAGCAGATCCTTCTTGGCGATCTTGCCTTCGTAGCGCGGGCCCATGCCGTAGATCACGCTGGGGTCGGTCTGCAGCATCATGCCGGTGCGCAGGCGGTTCACGAACACGCCGGCAATCATCGCGCGCTCGCTTTTCTGGCCGGTTTCCTTTTCCACGATCGAAGCCATGATCAGGGCCTCGTACGGATTCTTGTACGGCAAATTCGGGTCGCGCTTTTCCCAGGCCGCGTTCAGGCGGTTCACCAGCATCTGGTGCGCCTGGCGGTAGATCTGCAGGTCGCTCGACCCCTTGGCGAACAGATAGGTGTCGGGGAAGAACAGGCCTTCGGGCTGCTTGAATTCCGGGGTGATCTTCGCCATCAGCTCGGTATCCGACATCTGCGCCGTTTCGTGGCGCAGGGTCTTGGTGGCGGCGATCGCCTCGCGCATCTGGCGGAAGGTCCAGCCTTCGATGATGGTAACCGCTTCCTGGGCGAATTCGCCGCGCACCAGCTGCGTGAGCAGGCGGCGCGGGGTGGTGTTCGGTTTCAGCTCGTAGCTGCCGGCCTTGATGCGGCCGCTGTCGCCGCTGAAGCGGGCCAGCAACTGGAACAGGAAGGGGGTCACGGGCACACCGGCCCTGGACATCTGCTGGGCAGCTGCGTTGACGCCGCTGCCGGGGGTGATGGTGAATTCGATCGGCGGCTCGGCCGTGGTCAGCGGGTGGCCCGACCACCAGGCGAATCCGCCGGCCGCCGCGACTGACACGATCGCGCCGGTAAAGAGAAGTTTTTTTATCAGTGCCATTCTTTTTTGGTTTTGACGGGCGGCGCAAGCCGAGGCGTAGCAGGTTTGCGCGCTTCCGGTTTTTCGCCGTCTCCGGCGCGATTCGCTCGACAACTCTATAATGAGGCCGTAATGATATAGCCTAATCGCACAGCATATGGCATTTATGAGCAACTGGACAGACTATCTGGCGTCGCACGGCGCCCGCTTTCATATCGATGAAGCGACCCAGGCCGAAGACTTCGGCCGCACCCTCACCGCAGACGAGCTGGCGGCCGGCTTCGTCGCACCCGTAACCGACCTCGGCCTGATCGCCGTGGCCGGCGAGGATGCGGCGGGCTTCCTGCACAACCAGCTGACCAACGACGTCGAGCACCTCGGCACGGGCGACGCGCGCCTGGCCGGGTATTGCACGCCGAAGGGCCGGCTGCAGGCGACCTTCCTGTACTGGCGTGACGCGGAGGCTGTGTACCTGCAGCTGCCGCGCGCCATCCAGCCGCCGCTGCAAAAGCGCCTGAGCATGTTCGTGCTGCGCGCCAAGGCCAAGCTGCGCGATGCGACCGGGGAAGAAGCCTTCGCGGCCGTCCTCGGCATCGGCGGCGCCAAGGGCGAAGCGGCGCTGCGAGCCCAGGTGAGTGAGTTGCCGGCCGCGCCCTACGGCAAGACCTCCAGCGCGCACGGCAGCGTGCTCCGCCTGGCCGATGCCTTTGGCGCGCCGCGCTACCTGTGGGTGACCTCGGCCGCCAGCGCCCAGGCTGCATTCCCTGCCTTGACGGGCGAACTGGCGCTGGGCGGCAACGCGGCCTGGCGGCTGGCCGCGATTCACGCCGGCGTGCCCCAGGTGACGCAGGCGACGCAGGAACAGTTCGTGCCGCAGATGATCAACCTGGAATTGCTGGGCGGCGTGAACTTCAAGAAGGGCTGCTACCCAGGTCAGGAAATCGTCGCGCGCAGCCAGTACCTCGGCAAGCTGAAGCGCCGTACGGCCCTCGCCACGGTCGAGAACGCCGCCGCGCGTGCCGGCGACGAAGTCTTCTCGACTGCCGACCCCGACCAGCCCTGCGGCATGGTGGTCAACGCCGCGCCGAACGGCCAGGGCGGCGCCGATCTGCTGGTGGAAATGAAGCTGGCCGCGCTCGAAGAAGACGTGCGCCACGGTTCGGCCGCCGGCCCGGCCCTGCGCTTCCAGCCGATGCCGTACGCGCTCGATGCGCTCGACCTCTAGCATGGTCGACCTGTACGTGTACTACAAGGTGCCGCAGGCGAACGCGGCCCGGCTCGAGCCGATGGTGCGCGCGCTGCTGGCGCGCCTGGCCGCCGACGCCGGCATCGCCGGCCAACTCAAGCGCCGCCCGGACAGCAAGGACGGCGTGCAGACCTGGATGGAAGTGTTTCCCGGCGTCGATGCCGGTTTTGCCGCCCTGCTGGACACGTATGCCGGCGAGGCCGGCATCGCCGGCTTGATCGACGGCCCGCGCCGGGCCGAGGTTTTCGTGGAGTTCACATGTGCCTGATCGTCTTTGCCTGGCGCGTCATCCCGGGCGTACCCGTCATTGCCGCCGCCAACCGCGACGAATTCTATGACCGTCCCGCGGCCCCGGCCGCGCCCTGGCCCGAGAACCCGAACGTGATCGCCGGGCGCGACCTGGAACACGGCGGCAGCTGGATGGGCATCACGCGCGAAGGGCCGAACGGCCCGAAGTTTGCCGCCCTGACCAACATCCGCGCGCCGCACGAGGTGCGGTCGGACGCGCCCTCGCGCGGGGCGCTGGTGGCCGACTTCCTGAAAGGCTCGTTCTCGGCGGCCGAGTACCTGGACGTGATCCGGGGACGCGGCGACGTCTATAACGGCTACAACCTGGTGCTGGGCGATGCGAAAGCCCTGTACTGGTACTCGAACCGCGCCGGCGACGATGCGCGCAACGGCCAGCCGCTCGAAGAGGGCCGGATCTACGGCATCTCGAACAGCCTGCTCGATGCGCCGTGGCCGAAAGTCACGCGCACCAAGGCGCAATTCGCCAGCCTGCTGTGCCAGGGCGCGCCCGAGGACGCCTATTTCGAGATGCTGGCCGATACCACGCGTGCGCCGGACATGCGGCTGCCCGAGACCGGCGTGTCGCTCGACCTGGAGCGGGTGCTGTCGGCGGTGTGCATCGAGACCGCCGGGTATGGCACGCGCACCTCGACGGTGGTGAAGCTGTACGACGGCGCGCCGGCGGAGTTGCACGAGCGGATATTGCAACCCTGAACTGGTAGGGTGGGCCGGGCCGCGCTGGGCGCCCCGTGCCCACGCGTGAACTCCGAACATTGTTGGCCCAATTTCTTGCGTCAACATTGCGCAAACGTCACGCGTGGGCACAGGGCGCCCACCCTACCCAGCCACCGCAGGTGGCCGAGATCGACCTTATCTGAAGGAGGGCAGCCAGCGAAGGCCTTCGATCCTTATAGCTTCGCGCGCAGGATGTCGCGCACGTGCGGCGTGGCCGCGTAGGGATCGGGCGGGTTCTGCGCCTGCACGATCGCCTCCATGCGCTCGCCCACGCCGCCCAGCGCGTGCGGATGCGAGAAGATGTAGAACTGCCCGTCGCGGATCGCGTCGAAGGTCATGCGCGACACATCGCGCGCCGAGACCTTGCCCGACTCCACCGCTTTCACCGTCAGCGCCTGCGCTGCGATCTGGCTGTTGGTCGGCGAGCCGTCGGCCTTCAGTTCTTCCGGCCGGTTGCGGTGCGAGTGGCTGATCCCGGTCGGCACGAAGTACGGGCACAGCACCGAGGCGCCGATCGGCGCATTCACCAGTTGCAGATCGTGGAACAGCGTTTCCGACAGCGACACCACGGCGTGCTTGGATACGTTATAGACACCCATCGCCGGCGCATTCAGCAGCCCGGCCATCGAGGCCGTGTTCACGATATGCCCCTCGAACGATGGGTCTTTCTTGGCGCACTCCAGCATCGCGCGGGTGAACACGCGCACGCCGTGGATCACGCCCCACAAATTCACGCCGAGCACCCATTCCCAATCCTCGGCGCTGTTTTCCCAGATCAGCCCACCCGAGCCGACGCCGGCGTTGTTGAACACCAGGTGGATGCCGTGGAAGCGCGCCAGCGCCGCATCCGCCAGCTCTTCCACATGGGCTGCCTTGCTGACGTCGCACACCATCGCCAGTACCTCGACACCCTGCGCCAGCAGTTCGTCTGTCGCCTTTTCCAGGGCGTCGGCCTGGATGTCGGCCAGCACCAGCTTCATGCCCAGGCTGGCCGCCGTGTCGGCGAATTCGCGCCCCAAGCCACTCCCTGCGCCGGTGATGACGGCGACTTTACCGCTGAAATTCTTCATGTTCGTTCTCCCCTTCAGACCGCGGACACGCCGCCGTCGACCGCCAGGATCTGGCCCGTGATGTGCTTGCCGGCGTCGGAGGCGAACAGCACCACCGCGCCCTTCAAGTCCTCGTCGTCGCCCAGGCGCGCCAGCGGCGCATCCTTGGCCAGCACGTCGGCGCCGATGGTCGCCAGCACGCCCTTGGTCATTTTAGACGGGAAGAAGCCCGGCGCGATCGAGTTCACGGTGATGCCGTGGCGGCCCCATTCGCCGGCCAGCGCGCGCGTGAAATTCACGATGGCGCCCTTCGAGGTGTTGTAGGCGATCGTGCTCATGGTGCCAGGCGGATTGCCGGCCAGTCCGGCAATCGAGGAAATGTTCACGATGCGGCCGTAACCGCGCGGGATCATAGACAGTTTTCCGACCGCTTGCGATACCAGGAAGATGCTGCGCACGTTCAGGTTCATCACCTTGTCCCAGGCGTCGAGCGGATGCTCCTCGGCAGGGGCGCCCCAGCTGGCGCCGGCATTGTTGATCAGGATGTCGATCTGGCCGAGGCGGCGCAATGCTTCCTCGACGAAGGGCCCGACGTTTGCTTCATGCGACAGGTCGGCCGCGATTGCCGAAGCCTCGATGCCTTTCGACGTCAGGTGGGCCACGGCGATGTCGAGTTCTTCCTGCTTGCGCGAGGAAATGACCAGGCGCGCGCCCTGCTCGCCGAGCGCTTCGGCCATCTGCAGGCCGAGCCCGCGCGAGCCGCCGGTCACGAGGGCGGTCTTGCCTTGGAGTGAAAAGAGTTCCTGGGTAGTGCGCATGCTGTCTCCGTTGTTATTGATCTCGGTTGATTCAGACTTCGTAATCCATGCACTGGCGCTCGTCGCGCACCGCCTTGAAGAAGGGCATCAGCGCCTTGTGCGTCGGGTGATTCGCGTAGGCTTCCAGGGCGTCGCGGCTTTCGAACGCCGAGTTCAGTATCACGTCATAGGTCGCTTCCAGGCCCGGCTGCGCCAGTGCTACCTCGAAGTGCAGGATGCCCGGCACGATGCTGGCGCACTCGTCCAGGCGACGCTTCATTTCCTGGGCGTTGGATAAACGGTCGGCGCCTTCGGCTTCTTGCTTCAATTTCCACATCACGATGTGCTTGATCATATGTTTCTCGAATCTGTTTCGTTCATTCGCATGGTTTTACATATCACAGGCGGGCTTACAGCACCTCGAACAGCCCCGCCGCGCCCTGGCCGCCGCCAATGCACATCGTCACCACGACATACTTCACGCCACGCCGCTTGCCCTCGATCAGCGCATGCCCGACCAGGCGTGCACCCGACACGCCATACGGGTGGCCGACCGCAATCGCGCCGCCGTTCACGTTCAGGCGCTCCATCGGGATGCCGAGCGTGTCCGCGCAGTACAGCACCTGCACGGCAAATGCTTCGTTCAGTTCCCACAGGCCGATGTCGTCCACCGTAAGGCCGGCCTTTTGCAGCAGCTTGGGCACCGCGAACACCGGGCCGATGCCCATCTCGTCCGGCTCGCAGCCCGCCACCGCAAAGCCGCGGAACACGCCCAGCGGCGCCAGCCCTTTGGCTTCGGCCAGGCGCCGGCTCATCACGATCGACATCGAGGCGCCGTCCGAGAACTGGCTGGCATTCCCGGCAGTGACCACGCCGCCCGGCAGCGCGGTGCGAATCTTGCTCACGCCCTCGAGCGTGGTATCGGCGCGGATGCCTTCGTCGGCGGCGATCGTCACTTCGCGCGTCAGCAGGCGGCCCGAGGCCTTGTCGGCCACGCCCATCACGGTCGTCATCGGCACGATTTCCGCGTCGAAGCGGCCCGCGTCCTGGGCGGCGGCCGCGCGCAGCTGGCTCTGCACGCCGTACACGTCCTGGCGGTCGCGAGCGATGCCGTAGCGCTTGGCCACCATCTCGGCGGTCTGCAGCATCGACCAGTAGATTTCGGGTTTCTGCACGCGCAGGGCCGGGTCGCGCAGCATGTGGGTATTCATTTCCTGCTGCACGCAGGAGATCGATTCGACGCCGCCGGCCGCGAAGATCTCGCCTTCGCCGGCCAGCACGCGCTGGGCCGCCAGGGCAATCGTCTGCAGGCCCGAGGAACAGAAGCGGTTGACCGTCATGCCCGGCACCGTGACCGGGCAGCCGGCGCGCAGCGCGATCTGGCGCGCGATGTTGCCGCCGGTGGCGCCTTCGGGATTCGCGCAGCCCATGATCACGTCCTCGACCTCGCCCGCCTCGATACCGGCGCGTTCGATGGCGGCGGCCAGCACGTGGCCGCCGAGGCTCGCTCCGTGGGTCATGTTGAAAGCCCCTTTCCAGGACTTGGCCAAGCCCGTGCGGGCGGTCGAAACGATGACGGCGTCTTGCATTCTGGTCTCCCTGGTTGTTGGTATTGATCAAACCAGAATAGCACAGATAAGTACGGTCGTTCGCAAATATCAAGGCTTGCGCCTCATCATATGCAGCGGGGATTTCGGGGCGCGAATCGCGGTCCAATGTTCAGTACGGGACAGGTGGAATGCCGCCGGCGAGGACACGAACGGCCTCGTCAAGCGACCTGATCAAGCCTCAGTAAGTTTGCAGTAAGTTTGGAGCAAGCATGACGTAAGTTTGGCGGTCCACACTCCGTTCCAGCTGACCAAGTATCGGCTAGTCAAAGACTTCATTACTACACGGAGACAACAACATGGCTATCACACCCGGCATGACCGCTGGCGGCAAGGCAGTGCCTTCGTCCCAGGGAATGACCAAGGAAGAGCGCAAGGTGATCTTTGCGTCCTCGCTTGGCACCGTATTCGAATGGTACGACTTCTACCTCTACGGTTCGCTTGCCGCCATCATCGGCAAGCAGTTCTTCCTCGGCGACCCGACCACCTCGTTCATCTTCGCCCTGCTCACCTTTGCCGCCGGCTTCATCGTGCGTCCATTCGGCGCGCTCGTGTTCGGCCGCCTCGGCGACATGATCGGCCGCAAGTACACCTTCCTGGTCACCATCCTCATCATGGGCGGCTCGACCTTCCTCGTCGGCCTGCTGCCGGGCCACGCCTCGATCG
>Ga0308160_10001406_pt1 | contig 33997 bp, 36 predicted proteins | sample PhyFR1_FD_201036 | JGI IMG/M metagenome (GOLD analysis project Ga0308160, IMG submission 201036) | Phyllosphere microbial communities from UC Gill Tract Community Farm, Albany, California, United States - DLSLF.R1 | ecosystem: Host-associated > Plants > Phyllosphere > Unclassified | place: USA... | reverse complement strand
TGGGCTGCAGCAGCAATGCCGCGCGCATCTGCGAGATGTACCTGACCGACGACCGCAATTTCAAGCGCGACTGGATGCTGGTCGATGACAGCCTGCACAAGGTGCTCGGCTTCGTGCTCAAGCACACCGGCCTGAAGGCGGGCCTGGCCGAGCGCTTCCGCAACGTGATGCGCATCGTGCGCGACGGCCGCGAGCTGCAGGACGAATTCGTCGCCACCCGCTGCCAGCGCGGCGCCGAGATCGCGCGCCTGCTGCGCTTCCCGGACGCGGTATCGAAGGGCATCTACAGCCTGGACGAGCATTTCAACGGCAACGGCAAGCCGGAGCGCCTGCAGGGCGACGACATCCCGCTGTATTCGCGCATCGCGCTGATGGCGCAGGTGGTCGACGTGTTCCACACCGAAAGCGGACGCGAGGCCGCGCTGAAGGAAGTGCGCAGCCGCGCCGGCCAATGGTTCGACCCGCGCCTGGTGGCGGCCTTCGAGCAGGTCGCCGCCGCGGACACGTTCTGGCACACGCTGGGCGCGCCCGACATCGAGCGCGCCGTGACCGACCTGCCGGCGGCCGCCCTCGACCGCCAGTACGTCATCGACGACGACTACCTGGACGACATCGCCACCGCCTTCGGCCAGGTGGTCGATGCCAAGAGTCCGTATACCAGCGGCCACAGCGCGCGCGTCGCGCTGTACACCGACATGATCGCGGAATCGCTGGGCCTGTCGGAAGAACGGCGCCGCTGGCTCAAGCGCGGCGCGCTGCTGCACGACGTCGGCAAGCTGGGCGTCAGCAACAGCGTGCTGGACAAGGCCGGCAAGCTCGATCCGGACGAGTGGGAAGCGGTCAAGGAACACGCGCGCTACACGGAAACCATCCTCGGCAGCATCGGCGCCTTCCGCGAACTGGCGGCCATTGCCGGCGCCCACCACGAAAAACTGGACGGCACCGGCTATCCGCGCGGCCTCAGCGCCGACCAGATTTCGATCGAGACGCGCATCATCACCACCGCCGACATCTTCGACGCGATCACGGCCGAGCGTCCCTACCGCGGCGCGATCCCGATCCCGCAGGCGCTCGAGATCATGCGCAAGACGGTCGGCACGGCGCTCGATGCCGACTGCTTCGAGGCGCTGGTGCGGGCAGTGGAAGCGGTGCCGTTTCCGCACGCGGCCTGAGACCATGTGCGCGCCTGGCAGCGCGCATGCCCCGGAAACAAACAGGCCACCGACAAGAAAAAAGGCGCCGTCCCCGGCAGGGACAGCGCCTTTTTTGTATTCGACATCCCCGCGGGTTGCGGGGTGATCGCAAGACTTATACGACGGTCAGGGTCACGTCGATGTTGCCGCGGGTCGCGTTCGAGTACGGGCAGACGACGTGGGCGGCCTCGACCAGTTCCTGCGCAGCGGCGCGGTCCATGCCCGGCAGGCTGACGGCCAGTTCCACGGCCAGGCCGAAACCATTCGGGATCGGGCCGATCGCCACGCTGGCGTCGACGGCGGTATCGGCCGGCACCGCGATTTTCTTCTGGCCTGCCACGAACTTCAGGGCGCCGATGAAGCAGGCCGAGTAGCCGGCTGCGAACAGCTGTTCCGGGTTGGTCGCGCCACCCTTGCCGCCCATTTCCTTCGGCGGCTGCAGGGTCACGTCCAGCAGGCCGTCGTCGGTGGTCGAACGGCCTTCGCGGCCGCCGGTGGTGTGGGCTTTGGCGGTGTACAGGACTTTGTCGAGCTTGGTGGTCATGGCGTTACCCTTTCAATGGTTGAAGAATGGTTCGTGATTCCGGTGGAGTGCCAGCAGTGTGGCGCGTCCATGGGTAGAACTATAGCGCACAATTAAATAGCGCGCTATTTATTATTTTCGATGAAAGCGATAGCCGGGATCGATGCAGACTTTCAAGCGGGTTGGATGCGGTCTGGTTCAGCGCGGGCGCGCGAACACCTGTGTCCAGTAGGGGGTACGGTTCTCGTTCTCCGGATTGATCGCATACGCCGCCCCCATCTCGGTGAAATTCGGGTTCATGATATTGGCGCAGTGCCCTGGGCTGTCGAGCCAGGCCGCAACGGCTTCCTGCGGCGTGCGGTTGCCGGACGCGATGTTCTCGCCCACCGTGCGCCAGGTGTAGCCGGCGCGGGTGGCACGGTCGGCCGGGTCGCTGCCGTCTTTTTCCTTGTGGCTGAAATAACGGCCCTCGGCCATATTGGTGCTGTGGGCCAGCGCGGCCAGGCCCAGGCGCCCGTTCCACACGACCGGCGGCGCCGCCGCGAACGACTGCGTGCCGCAGGTGCGGGGCTGCGCCCGCGCGCGGTTGACCCCGTCTAGGATCTCGGCCCCGGCGGCTTCCCAGCCGGGCAGCTCGGGCAGGATCAGCGGATGCGCCAGCACCACCTGCCAGGCGTCGCCGCGGCGTGCGGTGCCGATCGCGGCCAGGCCCGGGTCGAGCAGCGTGACGCAGTATTTCTGGCGCAGCACTGCCATGGCCGCCGGCGCATCCCTGGGACCGGTCAGCGAGATCGCTTCGGCGCGGTCGGCGCGGTAGCCCAGGCGCTGCAGCGCCGATTCGAGGAAGGTGCCGGTGCCGACTTCCACGCGCGCCAGCGCGGTCTCCGGCACCAGCGGCGGCGCCGCGGGACGGCCATCGCAACCGGCGGGCGCGGCGCGGTAGGCATTCACCAGGTCGGCCAGTTCGTCGGCATGCGCCGGACCAGGCGCCAGCAGCGTGGCGGCGGCGGCGGCCAGGACGAGGCCGGCGACGGCAGGGTGCAGCAAAGCGGAGAGGGGGAGAGCGCGCGACATGCGTCGGCAGATGGGGGCGCCGGCCCTACCCACAATGAATCCTTGGCAAGGGGGGAGGATTAATTTAGGATTCCCTGCTTCATTGATGAGGAGACATGCATGAAGCCTACCCTGGGCAGCGCCCTGATTGCCGGCCTGTTCGCCGGCGCGGCCTTTGCCGCCCCGATGGCCGCCGTGTCTGCCGCCACCACCGCCGGCGCGACTGCCGCCGCATCGGTGTCCGGCGTCGACAAGAGCGCGCTCGACGCGGCGGTGCGTCCGCAGGACGACTTTTTTCGTTACTCCCAAGGGAAGTGGCTGAAGGACGTCGAGATCCCGAACGACCGCTCGAGCTGGGGTGCTTTTAACATTGCACAGGAAAACGTCGAAGGCCAGATCCGCACGCTGATCGAGGCGGCGGCGCAGGACAAGGCGGCCAAGACCGGTTCCGACAACCAGAAGATGGGCGATTACTACGCCAGCTACGTCGACCAGGCGCAGCGCAATGCGCTTGGCGTCACGCCCCTGAAGGCCGAGCTGGCGCGCATCGCCGCGCTGGAGGACAAGCGGGGCCTGGGCGCGCTGGCCGCGCATGCCGGCCGCATCGGCGCCGGCAGCCCGGTCGCCATGAGCGTGGGCCAGGACAGCAAGCAATCGACGCGCTACCTGGTCGATATTGCGCAGTCGGGCCTGGGCATGCCGAACCGCGATTTCTATATCCAGACCGGCGACGCCAAGCTGATGGACACCCGCGCCAAATACCAGGCGCACGTCGAAAAACTGCTGGCGCTGGCCGGCCAGCCCGACCCGGCCGGCCAGGCTGCGCGCATCGTGGCGCTGGAGACCGAGATCGCCACGGCCCAGTGGAGCGCGGTGCAGAACCGCGATCCGGTCAAGACCTACAACAAGGTGACGATCGCCGGGCTGAAGGCGCTGGCACCGGGCTTCGACTGGGATGGCTGGATGAAGGAGCAGGGCATTGCCGGCAAGGTAACGGAAGTGAACGTCAGCCAGCCGAGCTACCTGCAGGCGCTGGACGGGATCATCGCCGCCACCCCGGTCGACACCTGGAAATCCTATTTCACGTTCCGCCTGCTGAGCAGCTACGCGCCTTACCTGTCGCAGCCGTTCGTGGACGAGAGCTTCGCCTTCCGCGGCAGCGTGCTGTCGGGCGCCAAGGTCAACCGTCCGGTCGAGAAGCTGGCGATCGCCCAGATCAACCGCGACCTCGGCGAAGTCGTCGGCAAGGTCTACGTGAAAAACTACTTCCCGGCCGAGCGCAAGGCGCAGGTCCAGGAGATGGTGAACAACTTCCTGCTGGCCTACAAGGAGCGCATCGAGACGCTGGACTGGATGAGTCCCGAGACCAAGAAGCAGGCACAGGCCAAGCTGGCCAAGATCTCGGTCAAGGTGGGTTATCCGGACCAGTGGCGCGATTACTCGGCGCTGCTCATCAAGCGCGGCGACCTGGCCGGCAACGTGATGCGGGCGCGCGAGTTCGCCCACCAGTACGGCGTCAACAAGCTGGGCCAGCCGGTCAACCGCGGCGAATGGCACATGACGCCACAGACCGTGAACGCCTACTACAGCCCGGAGATGAACGAAGTCGTGTTCCCGGCCGCGCGCCTGCAGTCGCCGCTCTACGATGCGAACGCCGAGCCGGCCATCAACTACGGCGCGGTCGGCATCTCGATCGGCCACGAGATCAGCCACGCCTTCGACGACCAGGGCGCCCAGTACGACGGCGACGGCAATTTGCGCAACTGGTGGACGAAACAGGACGGGGAAAAATTCGCCGCCAAGGGCAAGGTGCTGGTGTCGCAGTACGCGGCCTACAGCCCGGTCGACGGCTACCACCTGAACGGCGAGCTGACGCTGGGCGAGAACATCGCCGACAACGCCGGCGCCATCATGGCCAGCCGCGCCTACCGGATTTCGCTGAAGGGCAAGCCGGCACCGGTGATCGACGGCTACAGCGCCGAACAGCGCATCTTCATGGGCATGGCCCAGGCGCGCCGCGGCAAGGCGCGCGACGCCGCCCTGATCGCGCAGGTGAAATCGGACCCGCATTCGCCGTCCGAATTCCGCGTCAACGGCAGCCTGCGCAACCACCCCGGCTATTACGAAGCCTTCGACGTCAAGCCGGGCGACAGGATGTACCTGGCGCCGGAACAGCGCGTGATCTTCTGGTAACCGGCAGCGCCGAGGCGGCGGACGCCAGCCCGGGGGCTGGCGTTTTTCATTCCGCGCATCCTGTTGGCGCATCTCGTTCGCTTTAAGATTGGCTTCATCCATTCAACGTAAGGTCGGCCGGCATGCGTATCCTGCTCGTAGAAGACGACATTTCCCTCGGCGGCACCATCCAGGCCTGGCTGCGCCTGGACGGCCACGCCGTCGACTGGGTCGAACGCGGCGATTCGGCCGACACCGCCCTCAGGACCCACCATTACGACTGCGTGCTGCTCGACCGCGGTTTGCCCGGCCTGAGCGGCGACGCCCTGCTGGCCAGCCTGCGCACGGCCGGCAACGCCGTGCCGGTGATCCTGATCACCGCCTTCAATGCGCTGGCCGACCGGGTCGAAGGACTCGACCTGGGCGCCGACGATTACCTGGTCAAGCCCTTCGAGCTGGAAGAGATGTCGGCACGCATCCGGGCCGCGGCGCGGCGCGGCGTCAACCGCGCCAGCAATGCGCTGGCGCACGGCGCCATCGCGCTCGACCCCGATACCAGGCAGGTCACCCTGGCCGGCCAGCCGGTGGCGCTGACCGCGCGCGAATACCACGTGCTGTACGCGCTGCTGCTGCGCAAAAACGCGATCGTGACCCGTGCCCAGATCGAGGAAACGCTGTACGGCTGGGGCGACGAGGTCGAGAGCAATGCGATCGAGGTGTATATCCACAACCTGCGCAAGAAGCTGGGCGGCGACAGCATCGTCACCGTGCGCGGCCTCGGCTACCGCATGAAGCACGATGCAGCCTGAATCCGCATCCTGGTCGCTGCGGCGGCGCCTGCTGGGGGCGATCCTGGCCGCCAGCGCCGTGCTGTGGCTGGCCAGCCTCGGCATCGCTACCGCGGTCGCCTGGCATGAAACCAGCGAGGTGTTCGACGACGCGCTGGAAGAGGCGGGCTACATGATCATGGCCGCCACCACCGACTGGAACGAACGCGGCCTGGCCATCCCGCCGCGTCCGGGCGCCGCCGCGCGCAAGGCCGACATGCAGTACCAGGTCGTGGTGCAGGGCAGGGTACTGCAGCGCACCGGCGGCGCGCCGTCCGCGCCTTTTGTCGTCGATGGCGAGGATAGCGACGACAGCCACGGCTTTGCCGACACCGATGCCGGGGGCCACCGCTGGCGCGTGTTCGTGGTGCGCGACCAGGACCGCCACGTCGAGGTGCAGGTCGGCCAGCGCGCGTCGGACCGCTACGAGATCCTGGAAGAACTGGCCGAACACCTGTGGCCGCCGGTCCTCGGCATGCTGGCGCTGCTGGCCCTGGTGTGCTGGTTCCTGATCGGGCGCGTGCTGCAGCCGCTGCGCCGCACCGCCGCGGCCATCGCCGCCAAGACCCCGAGCGACCTGGCGCTGGTGCCGGCCACCGGCCAGCCGCACGAGGTGCTGCCGATCGTGCAGGCGCTGAACGGCGTGCTGGGGCGGCTCGACGCGGCACTGCAGGCCGAGCGCCGCTTCACCGCCGATGCCGCCCACGAATTGCGCACGCCGCTGGCCGGCCTGCACATGCACGTGCAGCTGCTGCAGCGCCAGCATCCGCAGCCCGCGCTGGCGGCGCCGTTCCGGAAGCTGCGCCAGGACATCGCGCGCATCACGGCCCTGGTCGACAGCCTGCTGCTGCTGGCGCGCCTGGATCCGCTGGCTAACACCCAGCTGGTGCGCCAGCCGGTGGCGCTGGCGCCCTTGCTGGAGCGCCTGCTGGCAATCCACGCGCCGGAGGCGGCGCGGCGCAACATCCGGCTGGAAGTGCGCTGCGAGCTGGACATGGTGCAGGCCGATCCCGCGATGCTCGAGATCGTGCTGCGCAACCTGCTCGACAATGCGCTGCGCTATTGCCCGGACGGCAGCCGGATCGAGATCGAAGCGGGCCATGAAGGCGGCAGCGCCGGCGCCCGCATCGCCGTGCGCGACGACGGCGCCGGCGTCGACGAGGCCAGCCGCGCACGCCTGACCGAGCGTTTCTTCCGCGTGCTGGGGCAGGGCCAGGCCGGCAGCGGGCTCGGACTGTCGATCGTCAAGCGCATCGCCGACCTGCACGGCATCGCGCTCGGCTTCGGCAGCGGCCTGGACGGACGCGGGCTGGGGGTTTTCCTGGACTTTCCTTAAGATACATTTAATGTCGGCTGCGTGTAATGGGGCCATTCCCACACGACAGGAGCCGACCATGACCACCATCACCCGTATCGCCTGCATCGCCACCCTGCTGGCCGCCTCGGCCGCCGCCGCCGCCCAGTCCGGCGGCTACAGCGGCCCATCGACCCAGGCCGCACCGAGCGGCTATACCGGCCCATCGAGCGTGCCGCTGATGACCGCCAAAGCCTTGCTGGACAGCGGCAAGGACGACCAGTACGCGCGCCTGCGCGGCAAGCTGACCGGCCACAAGGGGGGCGAAGACTACGAGTTCAGCGACGCCAGCGGCAAGATGACGGTCGAGATCGACGCCAAGCACTTTCCGGCGGGCGTGAAGATCGACCAGAACACCCAGGTCGAGCTGGTCGGCGAATTCGACAAGGAAACCTTCGGCGAATCGACGCTCGAGGTCAAGCAGATCAAGGTCGTCGGCCAATGACGGCAGGGGGACGCGGGCGGATCGATTGTTACGCCATGCGTAACGAATAATCTTTCCAGCCGCTATTTTTCGATCCGGTTGCGGTGATTACCATGTCCTGGTCAACACTCACCGGATCGACCATCATGAAATCCCCATTGCTCCTGACTGCATTGCTCGTCACCACCCTGGCCGCCGGCGCGGCCGAACAACCGGCCAGCTTCCTCGGCAACGCCGCGCCGGCCCAAGCCAAGGCCGACGAGGTCATCGTCCTGACCGACGCCACCCGCTACATCAACGTCACCGGCGGCGAGACCGTGCGCTTCGTCGCCGGCGACCGCAGTTTCGCCTGGACCTTCGAGAACGGCAGCGCCCACCTGGCACCGTTCGACCTCGAACGGATCCTTCCGAAGGAGGTGCTGCATCACCGCGTGACCGCCTACGTGGCCGACAACCCGCTGTACGCGAACAACTGATCCTGGCGGGCCGGGTAGAATACTGGCCCTATGCGCAAGGATCTCGATTACGGCCTGCTGCATGCCATGAGCGCCTTCGTGCACGTCATGGACGGCGGCAGCTTCACCGCTGCGGCGCAGCACATGGGCATCACCAAGGCCCAGGTGTCGCGCCTGGTGACCCTGCTGGAAAACCGCCTGCAGACCAAGCTGCTGCAGCGGACCACCCGCCGCATCGCCGCCACCAGCGTCGGCGAACGCTATGCCGAACAATGCAAGGCCATCCTCGACCTGGTGGCCGAGGCCGAAGGCGAGGCCGGCGGCGCCGCGCACCAGTCGAGCGGCCGGCTGCGGGTGATGAGCATGACCGGCTTCGGCAACCGCTACATCACGCCGCTGGTCGCCACCTATTGCGCGGCCAATCCGCGCGTCACCGTCGAATACCATTCCTCGCAAAACCCGCCCGACCTGCTGGCCGAAGGCATCGACGTCAGCATCTACCTGGCGCAGGCGCTGCCCGATTCGGCCCTGGTCGCGCTCAGGCTCGGCCGCATGTTCTCGGTGCTGTGCGCGGCACCCGGCTACCTGGCGCGCCAGGGCGTGCCGGAATCGCCGCAGGCGCTCGCCGGCCACACCTGCCTGCGCCTGGTGAATGCCTCGTTCAGCTCGACCTGGGAACTGGAGCAGGGCCGGCAGCGCTTCACGCTCGAGCCCGAAGGCCCGCTGGTCGGGAACACCGTCGAAGTGCTGCTGGACGGCGCGCTGAGCGGCCTCGGCATCGTCATGCTGCCGGCCTACAGCGTGGTCGAGGACCTGCAGCGCGGCCGCCTGGTGCAGGTGCTGCCGGGCTGGCGCTCGCCCGAGATCGGCATCTTCGCGCTGCTGCCCTCGGGCCGCTTCGTGGATGCCAAGACGCGCGCCTGGATCGACCTGCTCAAGCAGCACCTGCCGCCGGCGGTCGCGCGCGATACGGCGTATTTCGAGGCATCCGGGGGAGTGCGCCAGGCGAACGACTGATCTTGCCAACATGGCATTACAATCAGGCATCCAACCGAAAGCAAAGGGAAGCCTGTCATGCGTCGCTCCATTCTCCTGCCCTGCCTGTTCGTACTCGCCGCCGCGCCCGCCGTGCAGGCCCAGACGACCGTAAAGATCGGCACGGTGTCGCCGCTGTCCGGCTCCGGCGCCCACCAGGGCAAGGACATCGAAAACGGCGCGCGCATGGCGATCGACGAACTCAACGCCAAGGGCACGCCGGTCGGCGGCAAGAAGGTCAAGTGGGTGCTGCAGCCCGAGGACGACGGCGCCGACCCGAAGATGGGCACCGCCGCCGCGCAGAAGCTGGTCGACGCCGGCGCCGTGGCCGTGGTCGGGCACCTGAATTCCGGCACCACGGTACCGGCCTCGAAGATCTACAACAGCGCCGGCATTCCGCAGATCTCGCCGGCGGCCACCACCCCGCTGTACACCCGCCAGGGTTATAAAACCGCCTTCCGCGTGGTCGCCAACGACGGCCTGGTCGGGCGCACGCTGGCCACGTATTCGATCAAGACCCTGCACGCGACCAAGATTGCCGTGATCGACGACCGCACCGCCTTCGGCCAGGGCCTGGCCGACGAATTCGTGAAGGGCGTCAAGGCGGCCGGCGGGGCCGAGGTGGTCAGCCGCCAGTTCACCAACGACAAGGCGACCGACTTCAATGCGATCCTGACCCAGATCCGCGCGCGCAAGCCGGACGTGGTGTTCTACGGCGGCATGGACGCGGTGGCGGGCCCGCTGCTGAAGCAGATGAAGGCGCTCGGCATGGGGGCGAAGCTGGTGTCGGGCGACGGCATCTGCTCGGAAAAGCTGCCGCAGCTGGCGGGCGACGCGCTCGGCAACGACCACGTCCTGTGCGTGGTGGCGGGCGGCGTCACTGGTCCCGAGGAGGCGGCGGCCAAGGCCTTCAGCGACCGCTACCGCCAGCGCTACAAGATGGAACTGCAGACCTATGCGCCCTACGCCTACGACGCCGTGATGGTGTTTGCGCAGGCGATGCAGCAGGCCGGCTCCAGCGACCCGGCGAAATTCCTGCCGGCGCTGGCGAAGGTCAAGCACCAGGGCGTTACCGGCACCATCGCCTTCGACCCCCACGGCGACCTGCTGAATGCCGCGCTGACCCTGTACACCTACCGCGACGGCAAGAAGGTCAAGCTGCAAGTCATGCGCTGATACGGCGCGCCGCGTCTTTCAGTGCGCGTTCGGCTGCGCCAGTTGCGCGGCGGCGATGCGCTGCAGGGCCATGGCGGTGGCCGGATCGATGCCAAGCTCGTGCGCCGCGCGCTCGCTGGCGCCCAGCGAACGCGGGTCCTTGCCGGTGACGGCCCCGAAGACGGTCAGCGCTTCCAGGTAATAGCCGTGGACGCTGCCGTGGTAGTTGTCCGGCGCCCACAGGTTGATCTGGCCGGCGGTGATGCCGTCGTAGGGGTTGGGGTCGGCCAGGCCGCCGGCGATCGCGCGGTTCCAGGCTTCGCCGACCGGGATCACGCCGTCGATCAGGGTCGAGGCGGCGTCGGCGGTATCGTAGCCGTGGCGCACGTCCACTGCCATCTGGGCGATCGGTTTGCCGTACCAGGCGCCTTCCGGCTTCCAGGTCTGGTCCGCGCGCGACCAGGTCGCGGTGAGCATCACGCGCACCTTGGGATTCTTGTCGTGGAAGGCTTCGGCCAGCAGGCCCGAATATTTGACCAGCATGTCCGGATTGCCGGGCCGCTTGGCGTCGAGCGTGCTGTAGCTCTGCAGCAGCACCAGGTCCCAGGCTTTCGCGATGGTGCCCAGCTTCTTGTCGTAATGGTCATGCAGGCCGGCGCCGGGAATGGTTTCCAGGCTGACGTCGTAGTGCAGGCCGGCTTCCTCGGTGAAGGTCTTGAACAGGGCCGGCACGCCGCCGATGCCGGCGCCGTTGAGGTCGGTGACCGTGTCCGGCCGGTAGGCCTTGACCGACGGCGCCGGGGCGCCGGCCGGCTCGCCGAAGGTGAAACTGTTGCCGACGAACAGCACGGTGGTGGCCGGCGCCGCGCCGGCACCGGCGGCGAGGGCTGCGAGGGTGGCGCCGCCGAGCAGGCGGCGCACGGAAGGCAGGACAGTAAGGTGGGCCGGCATGATGGTCCTTGTAAAATTTCCAAACAAGTATTCCGCCTGCCGGCCGATTTGTCCAGCCGGATCAGCCGCGCGGCGACTTGCGGCGGCGCGCTACGCACATCAGGCCGCCAAGCGTCAGGAACATCGCCACCGTACCCGGTTCCGGCACTTCGGCGGCCAACTGCTCGGATGCAAAGCGCTGCAGCGCGGCGGCATTCGCGGCGCTGATGCCGAGGTCGCGTGCGACGGTGTCGCCGGCGCCCAGCGAGGTCGGATCGAGGCCGGTGATGCTGCCGAACATGGTCAGGGCTTCCAGGTAGTAGCCGTAGGGGCTGGCATGGTAGTTCTCCGGCGCCCACAGGTCGATCTGGCCGTCGCCGATGCCGTCGTACGGGTTGGCGTCGGCCAGGCCGCCGGCAATGGCGCGGTTCCAGGCCTGGCCGACCGGGATCACGCCGTCGATCAGGTCGGACGCGGCGTCGGCAGCGTCGTAGCCCTTGCGGATGTCGAGCGCCATCTGGAAGATCGACTGGCCCAGCCACGGGCTGTTGGTCCGGTAGGTGAGGTCGGCGCGCGACCAGGTCGCGTCCAGCAGGATGTTCACGTCCGGGTTGAGGTTGTGGAAAGCTTGGGCCAGCAGGCCGGAATACTGGATCAGCTTGGCCGGATCGCCGGGCTTGGCGGCATCCAGCGTGCTGTAGCTCTGCATGACCACCTTGTCGTAGGGGGCCAGGATGGTGTCCAGCTTGGTGTTGTAGTGGGTGTCGAGGCCGACGCCGGGAATGGTTTCCAGGCTCACCTTGTAATCCAGGCCGGCCTGGACCGTCATGGCCTTGAACAGGGCCGGCACGCCGCCGATGCCCGAGCCGTTCAGGTCGGTGACCGTATTCGGCTGGTAGTACTGGACGATCGGCGCGGCGCCGGCCGGCTCGCCGTAAGTAAAGCTGTTGCCGATGAACAGGATCGTGGTAGTGGCCGAGGCCGGTACGGCAACGGCGCCGAAGGCCAGGCTGGCGAACAGGGCGGTGCCGAGGCGACGCAGGGTACGAGAGGTGTGCATGTTGTCTCCTGATAATTCAGATTGCCCCGCTCTCAAGATGAGGCGAAGTTATCTTTAATGTGCAAATTCCATGCCTCGCGACCGTTTCTCCTGGATGGACAGGCTTTGTTGCCGGCGCCGTCGAGTGGGCCCGCAGGAATTCGTAAAAATTACCGACACCGAGAAGACAAGATGTATCGTAAATATGTAAATACGAAAAGTTACATTTCGGCAGGATGTTCGTGTGCTAACGTTGCCGCTGCCGGGCGGCCGCTACACTACAGCTTGCATGATGACCTGGAGTGAATGTGCGCTACCTGGATTTCAGTTCCTGGCAGGCGGTCCTGACGACCTTCCTCAGCCTTGCCGTATTTACCCTGCTCGGCGTCGGCATCCGCGTGCTGATGATGCAGACCGTGCAGCAGCGCCGCGAGCGCATGAACCGCCAGATCAATGAGCGCCTGCGCACGCTGATCGCGGCCTACCGCACGCTGGGCGGCTCGTTCACCGGCCAGCTGACGGTGGACCCGAGCCACCTGCGCGAGCTGCGCATGGCGCCGCCCGCGGAGGTCGACGAAGGCCGGCCTGACGCGGCCCGGCCTGACGCGGCCCCCACCAACTCCGACCGTGCGCGGCGCATCCGCGATGCGGTCGAAGCGGCCCTGGCCGACATCCTGCTGCTCGGCACCGAAGAGCATTGCCGCCTGGCGGCGCAAGCCGCGCGCGACATGGCGGCCGGGCGCCCGATCCATACCGCCGACCTGGTGATCTCGCTGCGCAGCTTCATCCGCGAAGCGCTCGACCTGGGGCCGCTGCCGGACGATGCGCGCGTGCCGCTGCAGGGGCCGACGCGGACCCAGGGCAGCGGCGGCGGACGCGGCAAGGGCGATGGCGAAAAGGGCGGCGGCGGTAAAGGCGGTGGAGGCGGTGGAGGGGGTAGCAGCGGCGGCGGCATGGACGGTGGCGGTGGCGGTGCAGGCATCAGCCTGGATCCCGGACACCGCGCCATCGACCACGACCCTGCCACCTGAGCAGCGGCAAGCGCGCCGCCATTTTTCATGTCGACGGACTAACCGGCTTGCCCTCATCCAGGCAGAGAACGCGGACGCTATAATGCCTGCCCCAGGCCGCTTCCTGTCTTTTTCCGACGCTTTCGATGACGATCGATTGGTTCTCCCCGGCGCAATGCGTCGGTTATGTTGCGTTCGTGCTCGGCGTGACGTCTTTCCTGCAAAGGGATGACCGCCGCCTCAAGCAATTCATGGCGGCGCAATGCTTCGCCTACATCGTCCACTTTGCGCTGCTCGGCATCCCGACCGCCGTCGCCAGCTCGACCATGTCGCTGCTGCGTTCGGTGCTGGCGCTGCGCACGCGCGCGCTGTGGATAGCACTGGTCATCGTCGCCGCCAACATCGCCCTCGGCCTTTACCTGGCCACCAGCGCCGCCGCCTGGCTGCCGCTGGCAGCGTCCTGCATCGGCACGCTGGCCTTGTTCCTGCTGCGCGGCGTGCGGATGCGCCTGGTCATGCTGTGCGGGACCTTCCTGTGGATCGGCAACAACCTGATTGCGGGTTCGGTCGGCGGCACCGCGCTGGAGAGCGTGATCGCGATCGTCAACATGCGCACGATCTGGCTGATGGCGCGCGAAGAGAAGCGCTTGCAGGCGGCGCAGGCGACCTGAACGCCAACGCCGGCGAACCGCGATGCTGCCTGCCGGCGCTCAGTCGGTCACGGCGTGCCAGGCATTCATGGCCTTGTCGCCGCTCTTGTCGCCCGGTTTCTTGTCCTTGACGAAGGTGTACAGCGGCTTGCCCTTGTAGGCCAGCTGCTTGCTGCCGTCCTCGCGCGTGATGGCGGCATAGGGCGCTGCCGGTTGGGCTTCGGTTGCCGGCACCGGCGGCCAGTTTTCGGCGCAGCGGCCGGTACAGGCGCTCTTGCCGCTGTTGGCGCTGTCCTTGTCGAAGGTGTAGACCGTCATGCCCTTGGCATCGACGAGGACGCCATCCGCTTTCTTGAGCGGCGCTTGGGCGGCGGCGAGGAGGGGAAGGGTGAGGGAGCCAAGGAGGCAGGCAAGCGCGGGAAGGACTGGTTTCATGGAGACTCCGGTCAGAGTTCGATGCACACAGCGTTTGGACTGCTCTGCCATGCCTGGGTTCCCATCAACATGCCAGCCCCTGGGTGGCATGTCGATGGGGCTCAGGTTGATCAGCCTGGCATTTGACTCAATGCGACTTGGCCTGCTGCTCGCGCAGCTGCTCGCGCAATTGCTGCGGGTTGGAATGCGTGTAATCCTTGTTGACTTCAAACTTGATCAGCGGTTTCAGCTGCGGATCGAGATTGGAACGCAGGGTGCCCAGGAATTCGGGCGACGCCGCCACCACCAGCTGCTTGTAGCGGCCGTCGCGGTGCGCCTCCAGCAGGTACTGCGAAATATCCTTGGCGAATTTCTCGGCTGCATGCTGGGCCGGGGTTTGTGCCGGCTGGTATTGCTTGTTGGGTGCGCCTGCCTGGCCGTTATGCGCGCCGCCCGTGCCCTGGGGGTTGCCGATATTGTGGCTGCTGCCACTGGCCGAGGTCGGACCGAGCCTGTCGGTTTCGGTGTCCGCCGTACGCAGGTGCGCGACGGAATTGACCATGTCTTCGAGTTCTTGCAATGGCTCTGCGGAATCGGCTTCGGAAAAGAACCTTGCCCGGCCAGCATTGGCCGCAATAATCCAGGTTGTTTGCATATTACCCCCTGTCAAAAACGTGAACGTGGTTGGCCACGCTGCAAACGAGCGCAGCCGCTATGGGACCGGCAATCGCCTGTGGCAACATCATCGCCGTGGCGAAATGGTTACAACTCAGTATAGCCCGGGTTCACGATTGGCCGGCGCACTGGCGTGCACCGGCGTGCCCGGCCGTGCGCCGGCGCGGCGGCAGAGAGACGGCTCAGTGGTCGCTCAGTGATGGCTCAGTGATAGAAATAGGGTGCCAGCACCGAGACTTCCGTGATGCTGTTGACGGGCAGGCCATTGCGCTCGGCAACCTGGCGGATGGCCTCGGGCGTGGGCGCATCGTAGATGCAGAAGGTGCGGGTCTTGTCGCCGCTGACGTAGGAATGGACCCAGGTGACGCCCTGGTCGCTGTTGGCCTGGACAATCTTGCTCAGGGCTTCTGCCCCGGTCGCGTCGACCGGGACGTTGAGGCCATCCGGAAAAGTGCGTTCAACCATATAGCGTGGCATATTTGTCTCCTTGTAATGGGAAGTGAGGTTCGCCGATGACGCAGCGTACCGAATCGTTCCGGCCGGGCGCGCTTCGGGCATGACCGGAATTACAAGTTAGACCATAAATATGCGGGGTGCAATGCTGAGCTGCAGCAAACGCCGGTTACGCCTTGCGCACGAATTCCGTCTTGAGGCTCATCGCGCCGAAGCCGTCGATCTTGCAGTCGATATCGTGGTCGGCGTCGACCAGGCGGATGTTCTTGACCTTGGTGCCCTGCTTGATGACGCCGCCGGAACCCTTAGGTTTCAGGTCCTTGATAACGGTGACCGTATCGCCATCCTGCAAAATATTGCCGGAGGCATCGCGCCAGACCCGGCCGGCCTCGGGCGCGGCGGCCTGCACCGGCCACTCGTGTGCGCATTCGGGACAGGCATATTGGCCGCTGCCGTCCTCATAGGTATAAACGGACTGGCATGCGGGGCAGGGCGGCAGGGTGGACATGGGGAACCTTGAAAACAAAAACGCCACCCGGAGGTGGCGTCTTGCAGGCAGCGCAGGTGCTGCGGAATTCTTGGTGGCCCGGGGCGGAATCGAACCACCGACACAAGGATTTTCAATCCTCTGCTCTACCAACTGAGCTACCAGGCCAAGAGAGGCATGATTATAGCCAGCGCTTCGCGCCCCTGCAAGTCCTGTCAGGCAATTTTTTCAGGAAAGCGTCCGGTCGGGCCGTCCAGCCCGGCGAAAAGTGCGCACAACGAAAGGGCTATAATGGTGTCATGACCACACAAATCACCTCCACCGCACAATCGCGCAACGGCCGTAGTGAGCGCCGCAGCAGCGACGTCTGCATCGTCGGCGACGGCGCGATTGCCAAGACCGCTGCCCTGGGCTTGTCGCAGGCCGGGCACAGCGTCACGCTCCTGACGCCGCCGCGCCGCCCCGCAGTCGCGGCCGTGGCCGGCGAGGCCCCCTGGGACGTGCGCGTGTACGCGCTCAACCATACGGCGCACGAACTGCTGTCCTCGCTTAAGGTGTGGGGCGCGCTCGACCTGGCGCGCGTGGCACCGGTCGATGCGATGGACGTGCATGGCGACGGCGAGAATGGTGGCCAGCTCGGCTTCGATGCCTTCGGCGCCCACACCGGCACGCTGGCCTGGATCGTCGAGGACAGCAACCTGAACGCGGCGCTGGATGCCGCGCTGCGCTTCGCCCAGAACGTCGAGGTGGTCGGTGGCAGCGCCACCCGGCTGGCCTGCAGCCCGGACGGCGCCCGCATCGAGCTGGAAGACGGCAGCCATATCGATGCCCAGCTGGTGGTCGGCGCCGACGGGCGCGAATCCTGGGTGCGCGGCCAGTGCGACATCGGCATCGATTACCGCCCCTATCACCAGCGCGCGATCGTCGCCAATTTTTCCTGCGACAAGCCGCACCACAACGTCGCCCACCAGTGGTTCACCTGCAAGGAAGGCATCATCGCCTTGCTGCCGCTGCCGGGCAACCAGGTGTCGCTGGTGTGGTCGGCGCCGGATACCCTGGCCGACACCATCATGAACGAATCGCTGGGCGAGCTCGCGATCCGCCTCGGCGAACACGCCGACGAGAAGCTCGGCCTGCTCAAGCCGCTGCAGCCGGAAGCATTGAAGGCGCTGCCGCTGGCGCTGGTGCGTCCGCATGCGGTGACGGCGCCGCACGTGGTGCTGATCGGCGATGCCGCCCACGTGGTGCATCCGCTGGCCGGCCATGGCATGAACCTGGGCTTCGGCGACATCGTCGACTTGCTGGAGGTGCTGGGCACACGCGAAGCGCACCACGGCATCGGCGACGAGCGCGTGCTGGCGCGCTACGCCCGCGCGCGCAAGGAAGATGTGTTGCTGATGCAACTCGCTACCGACGGTCTGGAGCGTTTGTTCAGTACTAACCTGGAACCGCTGCGCGTGGTCCGCAATTTGGGATTAAACTTGCTGGATAAATTGCCCCTGGTCAAGCGTCGTTTGATTGCCCATGCGCTCGGCAGCCCGGCCGGCAAATAATTTCCATATACCGTCATTAGGAATTCAGTCATGTTCAAAACCAAGCTCGCCCTCTTGCTGGCGACCGGCCTGATCACGTCCTGCGTCGAGGCGCAGAACTCGGTCGAGGCGACCATCAAGAAGAACATCGAGCCGCGCCTGGGCGGCGCCAAGATCGAGTCGATCAAGGAAACCCCATATTCCGGCCTGTACGAGCTGCGCGTTGCCGGCGACATCATGTACACCGACAAGAAGGGCGAGTACCTGGTCATCGGCCACGTCTACGATGCCAAGACCACGCGCGACCTGACCAGCGAACGCATCCAGGACATCAACAAGATCAAGTTCTCCGACCTGCCGCTGAGCTCGGCGATCAAGCAGGTCAAGGGCGACGGCAAGCGCGTGATTGCCGTATTCGAGGATCCGAACTGCGGCTACTGCAAGCGCCTGCGCCAGACCACGCTCAAGAACCTGGACAACGTGACGGTCTATACCTTCATGTACAACATCCTGTCGGACGACTCGTTCGTGAAATCGAAGAACATCTGGTGTTCGCCGGACCGCGCCAAGGCCTGGGACGACTGGATGATCAGCGGCAAGGCAGCACCGGCGGCCCCCGCCAGCTGCGACACCCCGAACGACAAGATCGTGGCGCTCGGCCAGCAACTGCGGATCACCGGCACCCCGGCGATCTTCTTTACCGACGGCAGCCGCATTCCGGGCGCGGTCGACCTGCCGACGCTCGAGAAGAAACTGCAGTCGATCAAGCAGTAATCTCGCGAGCATGGGCGCCCTCGGCTCTGCGCCGGTTGGAATCCTGATGGCCGCGGGCAGGGGACGGCGCTTCGACCCTGCCGGCGCGCGCAACAAGCTGCTGCAAGCGCTGCCGTCGGGCGACCCGGTGGTGGTGGCCAGTGCGCGCAAGCTGCTGGCCGTCATGCCGCGCGTGGTCGCGGTGGTGCCGCCTCTCGACGGCGGCGTGGCTGCGCTGCTGGCGGGGCTGGGCTGCGAAGTCACTGTCTGCGCGGATGCGGACAGCGGCATGGCGGCGTCGCTGGTGCACGCATTGCACTATTCCCTGTCCGCTGCGGGCGAGGCACCCGCGGCCTGGCTGGTCGCGCTGGGCGACATGCCGCATGTGGCACCGTCCACCCTGGCCGCATTGCGCGACGCCCTGGCCGCCGGTGCGCCGATCGTGGCCCCGGTCCACGATGGCCGGCGCGGCAATCCGGTCGGCTTCGGCCGCGTGCACCTGGACGCGCTGCTGGCGCTGCAGGGCGATCAGGGCGCGCGCCGCCTGCTGCAAACCTGCCCGGTGACGGAAGTGGCGGTGCAGGACCGCGGCATCTTTCTCGATATCGACACGCCGGCCGACTTGTCCACGGTGTGAACGATCCATGGCGTGAACTCGCTCCGGCTGAAGAATCCGATTACACTTGGGCGTATCGGAGAGAGTTTGTTCACAAACATGAAAAAAGCCAAACAAAAGAACCCAGCGGCAGTCCAGTACACCATCGTGCCCAAAGATCTTGCCGGGCACCTGTTCAACGTCACCGTCACGGTCGCCGCTCCGGCCAGCGAGGGCCAGGTCTTCGCGCTGCCGGCCTGGATCCCGGGCAGCTACATGATCCGCGAATTCGCCCGCAACATCGTGCGCATCCGAGCCGAGTCGGGCGGGCAGGCGGTGGCGCTGACCAAGCTCGACAAGCATGCCTGGCAGGCGGCCCCCGTCGACGGTCCGCTCAGCCTGCACTATGAAGTGTATGCCTGGGACCTGTCGGTGCGCGCCGCCCACCTCGACCAGACCCACGGCTTCTTCAACGGCACCAGCGTGTTCCTGCGCGTGCTGGGCCAGGAAAACACGCCACACCAGGTCGACATCCAGCGTCCGGGCGACCCGGCGGCCAGCGACTGGCGCGTCGCCACCTCGCTGCCGGAACTGGGCGCCAAGCGCTACGGCTTCGGCACCTACATCGCGGCCGACTATGACGAACTGATCGACCATCCGGTCGAGATGGCCGATTTCGCGCTCGGCACCTTCAAGGCCCATGGCGTCCAGCACGATATCGTGATCACCGGACGCGTGCCGAATCTCGACATGGCGCGCCTGCAGCAAGACCTGAAAGCCATCTGCGAAGCACAGATCGCCTTCTTCGAGCCGAAGACGAAAAAGGCGCCGATGGAGCGCTACGTGTTCCTGACGATGGCGGTCGGCGACGGCTACGGCGGCCTCGAACACCGCGCCTCGACCGCGCTGATCTGCGCACGCGCCGACCTGCCCACCACGGCCGCGCCGAAGACCGCGGAACCGAACGAGGGCTACACCAAATTCCTCGGCCTGTGCAGCCACGAATACTTCCACACCTGGAACGTCAAGCGCATCAAGCCGGCCGTGTTCGCGCCCTACGACCTGCAGGTCGAGAACTACACGCCGCTGCTGTGGCTGTTCGAAGGGTTTACCAGCTACTACGACGACCTGATGCTGGTGCGCAGCGGCATCATCAGCGAAGCGACGTATTTCAAGTTGCTGGGTAAAACCGTGGGCAGCGTCCTGCGCGGCAGCGGCCGCACCAAGCAGAGCGTGGCCGAGTCCAGCTTCGATGCCTGGAGCAAGTACTATCGCCAGGACGAGAACGCGCCGAACGCCATCATCAGCTATTACACCAAGGGTTCGCTGATCGGCCTGGCCTTCGACCTGACGATCCGCGCCAAGACCGGCGGCGCCAGGTCGCTGGACGACGTGATGCGCGCGCTGTGGGAGCGCTACGGCCGCGACTTCTATGAGGGTGGCGCCCGTGGCGTGACCGAGAAGGAAGTCGAAGCCCTGTTCGACGAAGTCAGCGGCGTGCGCCTGAAAAGCATTTTCGAACGCTACATCCGCGGTACCGATGATGTCCCGCTGGCCAAGCTGTACGCGCCCTTCGGCGTCAAGGTCAGCGACGAGCGCAAGAACAGCAAGCCCTCGCTCGATGCCGGCATCGGCCGCGACGCCGGCGGCGCCCGCCTGACGCAAGTCCACGAGGGCGGGGCGGCGCACCAGGGCGGCCTGTCGGCCGGCGACATCGTGATCGCCGTCGACGGCCTGCGCGTCAACGGCAACCCGTGCAACCTGGACGGCCTGTTCACGCGCTACCGCGTCGGCGACACGGTGACCGTGCACGCCTTCCGGCGCGACGAGCTGATGCGCTTCGAGGTGACGCTGCAGGGCGACCGCGTGCCGGGCATCACGATCGCACCGATGCCGGGGACGCGCAAGACGCAGGGCTTCGTGCGGCCTAGCGCGGGCTGAACATCGCGGTCTCGAAGGCCGGCCTGGCGAGCTGCAGGAATGCCTCGCGCGACAGGTCGGCCAGCAGCGGGTTGCGCAGGATGTAGCGCGCCCAGGCCAGGCCGATGATGAAGCTGCCGGCCAGGGCGGCGCGCTGCACCGACTCGTCCGCCACCACCTGGCGCAGCTGGGGCAGCACGCTGCCCATGAAGAAGGACTTCATCGCGTCCACGGCTTCTTCGCTGCCGGCCGACGCCCGCAACAGCCCGATGAAGGTCGGGTCTTCCTCCCACACCTTGAAGAAGTGCGCGAACATCCGTTCCACCACCTGTTCGCGCGGCAGGTTTGACAGGTCCGGCAACTGCAGGTCCAGGCTCACCGCTTCCACGAACAAATCCTTCTTGCTGCCGAAATAGCGGTAGACCAGCACCGGGTCGCAGCCCGCGGCCTTGGCGACCGCACGCAGGGTAGTGCGGTCGAAGCCGAACTCGGCAAATTGGCTGCGCGCTGCGGCGAGGATCGCGGTGCGGGTCTGGACGGCATTGCGGGTGCGGGGGTGCGTCATTAAGTCACCGGTTGTTGACATGTGGGTGTGTGCGGCGCATGATGTCACCAAGCGATGACATCGCGGCCGCCATTTTACAGGCAATACAGGTAATCAAAGGAGAGCACCATGCTGAAACATGTCGAGCTTGACCAGACCTACCCCCTGCGTGCGCAATACAGCGACACGGTCGGCAAGACCACCATCCTGCTGAACGTGTTCGACGTCGACCCGCAGGATGCCGAGGCCTTCGTGGCGGCCTGGCAGAAGGACGCGGCATTCTTCAAGCGCCAGCCGGGCTATATTTCCGCCCAACTGCACCGCGGCATCGGTGACAGCCGCATGTGGTTCAACTATGCGGTGTTCGAGAATACCTCAGCCTTCGCCGCTACCAATGACCAGCCGGAGTTCGGGCCGCTGCGCGGCATCTATCCGGACAGTGCCACCGCGCACCCGCATCTGTTCCGGCGGGTGGCGGTGCCGGGCATCTGCGTCGGCGAGGTGTGAGCGGCCTCACTCCGAGGCTTGCGGCCCGGCCAGGCTACGCAGCTGGTAGCGCTCGCGGTCGGCGAACAGGAAGGTCTCGGAAAACGTGAGTTTGCCGGTCGCCTGCGCCAGCTGCTGCGGCTTGGGCAGGGGCGTACTGCGGCGCATGGCGGCCAGCGCGACCTCGGCAGCGTCCGGATTGCGCGAGCGCTGTACGGCGACCCTGGCCAGCTGGCCGTCGCGGTCGACCGTGATTTCGAGCACGACGATGGCCGGCAGCAGCGGCGGCAACTGGCCGCTGAAAATGTGCTCGGGATTGTGCCGCACCACGTGCTGGGCGACTTCGGTCTTGTAACTGTCGAGGCCGGCGGAGGAGGACAGGTAGGGCGAGACGGCCGGCTCGGGATGGGAGAGGCGTTCGACGACGCTGCCGATCGAGGCCGTGACGCTGGAGGCGGCTGTCTGGACGGTCGAGCATCCGCTCAGGCCCGCCGACAGCAGCAGGCAACCCGCAACGCATCCGGTAACCCCGGCGCCGACGATCGTCTTCATGACAGGATCCCTCGAAAAACCTGCGACGCCGGTTTTTCGAGGGCCTGCCGCTACAGGCTCAGTCGAACAGGCGCCGCAATTCCGTGCCAGGATCGGGCGCGCGCATAAAGGCCTCGCCCACCAGGAAGGCATGCACGTTGGCGTCGCGCATGCGCTTGACGTCGGCCTGCCCCAGGATGCCGGACTCGGTAACGACCAGGCGCTCCGCCGGAATGCGCGGCAGCAGGCCGATGGTGGTGTCGAGCGTGACTTCGAAGGTGCGCAGGTTGCGGTTGTTGATGCCGAGCAGGCGCGTTTTCAGGCGCAGTGCCGCGGTCAACTCATCGCCGTCATGCACTTCGACCAGCACGTCCATACCGAGTTCCTGCGCACATGCCTCAAGGTCCGCCATCAAGCCATGATCCAGCGCAGAGACGATCAAGAGGATCGCGTCGGCGCCCATCGCGCGCGCTTCGTACACCTGGTACGGATCGACGATGAAATCCTTGCGGATCACCGGCAGCGCGCAGGCGGCGCGCGCCTGCTGCAGGTAGGCGGGCGCGCCCTGGAAGAACTGGCGGTCGGTCAGCACCGACAGGCAGGACGCGCCGCCTTGCTCGTAGCTTTCGGCGATGGCCGCCGGCTGGAAATCGGCGCGCAGCACGCCCTTCGACGGCGACGCCTTCTTGACTTCGGCGATCACGCCGGCGCGGCCGGCCTCGATGCTGCGGCGCAGGCCGGCTTCGAAGCCGCGTACGCCGGCGCGCAGTTCGGCATTGCTTTCGACGTCGCGGCGCAGGCTGTTGAAGTCCTGGTATTTCTTGGCAGCGGCGACCTCGTCGGCCTTGACCGCGAGGATCTTGTTGAGGATGTCGGACATGGTGGAATCTTATGGATTGTTCGCGCCCAGCTGGCGCGTGACGCTGACGAACTGGTCCAGCTTGGCCAGCGCCGCACCGGATTCGATGGCGGCGCGCGCTTTCTGCAGGCCGTCTTCGATCGAGCTGGCGACGCCCGCCGCGTACAGCGCGGTGCCGGCGTTCAGGGCCACGATGTCGGTCGCCGGGCCCGGTTCGCCGCGCAGCGCTTCCAGCACGCGCAGCTTGGATTCGGCGGCATCCGCCACCTTCAAATTACGGCTGGCGATCATCGAGAGGCCGAAGTCTTCCGGATGGATCTCGTACTCGCGGATCTCGCCGTTCACCAGCTCGCCGACCAGGGTGCCGGCACCGAGCGAGACTTCGTCCATGTTGTCGCGGCCCCAGACCACCACGGCATGCTGGGCGCCGAGGCGCTGCAGCACGCGCACCTGGATGCCGACCAGGTCGGGGTGGAACACGCCCATCAGGATATTCGGTGCGCCGGCCGGATTGGTCAGCGGCCCCAGGATGTTGAAGATGCTGCGCACGCCGAGTTCCTTGCGCACCGGCGCCACGTGGCGCATGGCGGCATGGTGGTTCGGCGCGAACATGAAGCCGATCCCGGTCTGGGCGATCGATTGCGCGATCTGCTCGGGTTTCAGGTCGATCTGCGCGCCCAGCGATTCGATCAGGTCGGCGCTGCCGCTCGACGACGATACGCTGCGCCCGCCGTGCTTGGCCACGCGCGCGCCGGCGGCGGCGGCCACGAACATCGAGGCGGTCGAGATGTTGAAGGTGTGCGCACCGTCGCCACCGGTGCCGACGATGTCGAGCAGGTTCGTGGTGTCGGCCATCGGCACCTTGGTCGAAAACTCGCGCATCACCTGCGCCGCGGCGGTAATCTCGCCGATGGTTTCCTTTTTTACGCGCAGGCCCATGGTGAGGGCGGCGACCATGGTCGGGGACATCTCGCCCGACATGATCTGGCGGAACAGATGCAGCATCTCGTCGTGGAAGATTTCACGGTGTTCGATGCAGCGCAGCAGGGCTTCTTGTGGGGTAATCATGATCACGGCTCAGCGCTCGAGGAAATTCTTCAGCATCGCGTGTCCATGCTCGGACAGGATCGACTCGGGGTGGAACTGCACGCCCTCGATGTCGAATTCCTTGTGGCGCACGCCCATGATCTCGCCGTCGTCGGTCCATGCCGTCACTTCCAGGCAGGCCGGCAGCGAGGCGCGTTCGATCGCCAGCGAGTGGTAGCGGATCACGGTGAAGGGGCTGGGCAAGCCCTTGAACACGCCTTCGCCGGTGTGGGCGATTTTCGAGGTCTTGCCGTGCATGACCTGCTTGGCGCGGATGATCTTGCCGCCGAAGGCTTCGCCGATGGCCTGGTGGCCGAGGCACACGCCGAGGATCGGCTTCTTGCCCGCGAACTCCTTCAGCACGTCGACCGAGACGCCGGCATCCTTGGGCGACTTCGGACCCGGCGACACGCAGATGCGGTCCGGATTGAGGTCGGCGATCTGCTCCAGCGAGATTTCGTCGTTGCGCACGGTGTGCACGTTTTCACCCAGCTCGCCGAAGTACTGGACGATGTTGTAAGTGAAGGAATCGTAGTTGTCGATCATGAGAAGCATGTCAGATCTCCCCGTCCAGGCCGTCCTGGACTTGCTCGGCGGCGCGCAGCACGGCGCGCGCCTTGTTTTCGGTTTCCAGCCATTCCATCTCGGGGACGGAATCGGCCACGATGCCTGCTGCCGCCTGCACGTACAGGTTGCCGTCCTTGATCACGCCGGTGCGGATCGCGATGGCGACGTCCATCTCGCCGCCGAAGGAGAGATAACCGCAGGCGCCGCCGTAGATGCCGCGCTTGACCGGCTCGAGCTCGTCGATGATTTCCATCGCGCGCACCTTGGGCGCGCCGGTCAGGGTGCCGGCCGGGAAGGTGGCGCGCAACACGTCCAGGTTCGACAGCTTGTCCTGCAGCGTGCCTTCGACGTTGGAGACGATGTGCTGCACGTGCGAGTACTTCTCGATCACCATCTTGTCGGTGACCTTGACGCTGCCGGTGGTGGCGATGCGGCCGATGTCGTTGCGCGCCAGGTCGATCAGCATCACGTGCTCGGCCACTTCCTTGGGGTCGTTCAGCAGTTCGTGCGCCAGTTCGGCATCGCGTTCCGGCGTCGAACCGCGCGGGCGGGTGCCGGCGATCGGGCGCAGCGTGACCTTGCGCTGGCCGTCCGCTTCCTGTTCGTTCCTGACCAGGATCTCGGGCGACGAACCCACGATCTGCATGTCGCCGAAGTTGTAGTAATACATATACGGCGACGGGTTCAGCGAACGCAGCGAGCGGTACAGCGACAGCGGCGAATCCACGTAAGGCTTGCGGATGCGCTGGCCGATCTGCACCTGCATCAGGTCGCCGGCCATCACGTATTCCTTGGCCACCGCCACCGCCTTCAGGTAGTCTTCCTTGCTGAAGTCGCGGATCGCTTCGGTGCGCACCGACGCCGAGGTAACCGGCGCATCCACGCTCCGGCGCAGCATCATGCGCAGGTCCTTCAGGCGCTGCTTGGCCTTCGAATAGGCTTCGGGCTGGGCCGGGTCGGCATAGACGATCAGGTACAGCTTGCCCGACAGGTTGTCGATCACCGCCAGCTCTTCGGTCAGCATCAGCTGGATTTCCGGCAGGCCGAGATCGTCCTTCGGCGCGGAATTCGCCAGCTTCTTCTCGATGTGGCGCACCGTGTCGTAGCCGAAATAGCCGGCCAGGCCGCCGCAGAAGCGCGGCATGCCGGGACGCAGCGCGACCTTGAAGCGCGACTGGTAGCTTTCGATGAAGTCGAGCGGGTTGCCTTCATGCGTCTCGATGACGCGGCCGTCCTTTTCGATCGTGGTCACGTTGCCGTGCGTGCGCAGCAGCGTCTTCGCCGGCAGGCCGATGAAGGAGTAGCGCCCGAAGCGTTCGCCGCCGACGACGGACTCCAGCAGGAAGGTGTGCTTGCCGGCGCCCTGGCTCTGGGCCAGCTTCAGGTACAGCGTGAGCGGCGTTTCCAGGTCGGCGAATGCTTCCGCGATCAGGGGGATACGGTTGTAGCCTTGCGTGGCAAGCGATTTGAATTCGAGTTCGGTCATGCTTTTCTCCGGGCCGGCCGAAAGGGGGAGGTCGGGCGGCGTTTTCTACAAAAAACCTGCCGGTGGTGCACCTCGGGTGCGCACCGGCAGCAATCAGCGTGGGTCAGTTAGCCCAGGATTGCCAGCGTCGCCACAGCCAGGCCTCGAGGGCGCCGGTTTGGTTGACGGTGTGTTTTTTGGTGAAAAACATGTATAGATAAGTTAGTGTGAAGTGCTGTTGTGAACAGATATCAGCTTCGCCGCATCGAGCAGCGAATCAACTATACCATCGGAATTAATAGTTTGCACAGGCTTGCCGTGGTTATAACCATATGGCACCGTCAGCACGAAGCAACCGGCCGCACGCGCCGCTTCGGCGTCGTTGCTGGAGTCGCCGATCGCCACCACCTGCGATGGCGCCAGGTCGAAGTCGCGGCAGACCTGCAGCAGCGGCAGCGGATCGGGCTTCTTTTTCGGCAGCGAATCGCCGCCGTAGACCAGCTCGAAATGCGGCGCCAGGCCTTTTTGCGCCAGCAGCGGGGTGGCGAAGGCGATCGGCTTGTTGGTCACGCAGGCCAGGCGCAGGCCCAGCGCTTTCAAGGCCTGCAAGCCTTCGACCACGTCCGGATACAGCGTGCTGCGCTCGCCGTTGATGGCCAGGTAGTGCCGCTGGTAAGCGGCCATCGCGTCGTCGAACACGGCGTCGATGCGCGCCGCGTCGTAGTCGAGCGCCAGCACGTCGCGGATCAGCTTTTCCGATCCCTTGCCGACCATCGGTTCGATGATCTCCGCCGTGATCGGCGCCAGGCCGAAGTCGGCGCGCATGCCGTTCAGGGCCAGTTCGAAATCCGGCACGGTGTGCAGCATGGTGCCGTCCAGGTCGATGATGGCGGCCTTGATGGCCTTGGCGCCCGCCCGCATTACAGCGACGCCTGGACGTTGGTGCCGGCCAGCTCGGCGCGCATGGCGTCGATCACGGCCTTGTAGTCCGGCTTGCCGAAGATGGCGGAGCCGGCCACGAAGGTGTCGGCGCCGGCGGCTGCCGCAGCGGCGATATTGTCGGCCTTGATGCCGCCGTCGACTTCCAGCATGATGTCACGGCCGGATTCGTCGATCATGCGGCGTGCGATCGCGATCTTCTTCAGCGCTTCCGGAATGAAGGACTGGCCGCCGAAGCCCGGGTTGACCGACATGATCAGGATGATGTCGATCTTGTCCATCACGTGTTCCAGGTAGTGCATCGGCGTGCCCGGGTTGAATACCAGGCCGGCCTTGCAGCCGTTGTCGCGGATCAGCTGCAGGGTACGGTCGATGTGTTCCGAGGCTTCCGGGTGGAAGGTGATGATGTCGGCGCCGGCCTTGGCGAAATCGGGGATGATGCGGTCGACCGGCTTGACCATCAGGTGGACGTCGATCGGCACCTGCACGTGCGGACGGATGGCCTGGCACACCAGCGGGCCGATGGTCAGGTTCGGGACATAGTGGTTGTCCATCACGTCGAAGTGGATGATGTCGGCGCCGGCGGCGACGACATTGCGCACTTCCTCGCCCAGGCGGGCGAAGTCTGCGGACAGGATGCTGGGAGCGATGCGGTAGGTGGTCATGGTGGCTGCCGGGTTTGCTTGTGAATTCTGAGACCGCCATTGTACTTCGCTCCGCATGGACGCGGCCGCGCCGCCGCGCTTTTTGCCGGCGTTGTATGATGTCGGGTGCCGTTTTGTTATCGCTCGTTTTGATACCGCTTATAAGGAAAACCATGCCCGCCTACGATTTCGCGATCACCGTCAGGACCCAATACCTGCCGGAACAGTCCAGCCCGGATCGGATGCAGCACGTGTTTTCCTATACGATCACGATCAAGAACACCGGCACGGTCGCCGCCCAGCTGATCTCGCGCCACTGGGTGATCACCGACGCCAACAACAAGGTGCAGGAAGTGAAGGGCCTGGGCGTGGTCGGCCACCAGCCGCTGCTGCAGCCGGGCGAACAGTTCGAATACTCGAGCGGCACCCAGTTCGAGACCAATTACGGCTCGATGACCGGCGAATACTTCTTCGTGGCCGAGGATGGGCACCGTTTCGAGGTGACGATTCCCGAATTCGTGCTGTCGCTGCCGCGCAGCCTGCACTGATTCAGGCTCTCAAGCGGCCGGCGGCTCCTCGCCGTCGTGCTTGCTCGCCTGCGGCGGTGCCGGCGGCCGCGCTGCCGGCTTGCGGCCGGCAAACATGGTCCACCATACGATGAACACGAGCAGGAACAGCGCCACGCCTGCTTCCAGCATCAGTATCCACATCACGGGTTCCTTATGATTTCGACACGTCGCAGTGTACCTGCTTTATTGACGCTGGCGGCTTTGCTGGCCGCCTGTACGACCACGCCGCAGCAGCCGCAGCCTCAACCGCAACCACAGCCGCAGCCGAAGCCGCCGGTGCAGCTGCCGCCGCCGGTCGGGCCGGTGACCGTCCCGCCGACCACGCCGCCCGCCCAGCCGCCCGCGCCGCTGTTCACGCCGGTCAGCTTCGAGGTGCTGCCGGGCTGGCAGCAGGACGACCTGCGCCAGGCCTGGCCGGCCTTCCAGGCATCCTGCCGCGCGCTGGGCGCCAAGGCCGACTGGAAGAGCGTGTGCGCAGCGTCCAAAACGGTCGACGCCGGCGATGGCAGTGCCATCCGCCGCTACTTCGAGACGAATTTCGTGCCCAACCTGGTGCGCGCCGCCGACGGCGCCGACAGCGGCCTGATCACCGGCTACTACGAACCCTTCCTGCGCGGGGCGCGCAAGCGCGGCGGCGCCAACCAGACGCCCTTGTACAAAGTGCCGGACGACCTGATCACGGTCGACCTGGCCAGCGTCTACCCGGCGCTGAAGGGCATGCGCCTGCGCGGCCGCCTGTCTGGCAAGACCGTGGTGCCCTACAACAGCCGCGCCGAGATCGAACGTGCGCGCCTGCCGGGCAAGGAACTGGTCTGGGTCGACGACCCGGTCGAAGCCTTCTTCCTCGAGGTGCAGGGCTCGGGCCGGGTCCAGCTGGACGACGGCGAGACCGTGCGCATCGCCTACGCCGACCAGAACGGCCATCCCTATAAAGCCATCGGGCGCTGGCTGGTCGAGCAGGGAGAATTGACGTCGGGCGAGGCGACCGCCCAGGGCATCAAGGCCTGGATCGCGGCGCACCCGGAACGACGCCAGGAACTCTTCAACGTCAACCCGAGCTATATCTTCTTCCGCGAAGAGCGCCTGCCCGACCCCGGCGTCGGCCCGAAAGGCGCACTCGGCGTACCTTTGACGCCGACCCGCTCGGTGGCGGTCGATCCGGCCTTTTTGCCGCTGGGTGCGCCGATCTTCCTGGCGACCACCGAGCCTGCCAGCACGACGCCCTTGCAGCGCCTGGTGATGGGACAGGACACCGGCGGCGCGATCCGCGGCGCGGTGCGGGCCGACTTCTTCTTCGGCTTCGGCGGCCAGGCACCCGACAATGCCGGCCGCATGAAGCAGCGCGGGCAGTTGTGGGTGCTGCTGCCGCGCGCGGATCTGCGTTAATCTGGCGTTAATCCTTCACATGGCGCAGCCGGGTGAAGCACAGGGTGCCCAGCGTGAGCAGGATGGCGCCGGCCGCCACGAAACCGAGGCCGCCGCGCACGCCGAAATGCTCGCCCAGCAGGCCGGCCCCGGCCGCGCCCAGCGGCGCCGTCGCCACCGTCAGGAAGCGCATGGTCGAGGTCATGCGGCCGAGGAAGGCGTCCGGCGTGACGCGCTGGCGCAGCGCCAGGTAGGGAAGAAAGAACAGCAGGGCACCGCAATCGAGCCAGAACACGACCACGGCGTAGGCCATCGCGCTGGCGCCGGGGCTGCCGAACAGGTCCTGGGGAATCAGCGGCATCAGCGCGAAGCCGATGCCGGATGCGCACAGGCCGATCACGGTCGTGCCCCCCGAACCGAAGCGCGCCGTCAGCGGCTTGAGCAGCATCGAGGCGACGAACACGCCGACGCCGCCCAGCATCTGCGCCGTGCCCATCATCCCCGGCGACATGCCGAGCACGCGGGTGGCAAACAGCACGTACAGCGCGGTGTAGCCGTAGAACAGCAGGTGCCAGCAGGCCGAGACCCAGGCCAGCAGGCGCAGCGTCGGATGGCCCCAGACGAAGGACAAACCGTCCAGCATGTCGCGCAGTGCGTGCGACTGCGGCGGGTGCGGCGCCGGTTCCTGCTTGCGGATCTGGCGCAGGTTCCAGATCGACACCGCGAAACCGCCGACATTGCACAGGATCGCGAACGGCGCCCCCAGCGCCTGCACCAGCAGCCCGGCCAGGCCGGGGCCGAGCAGGCGCGAGGCCGATTCGGTGGCGCCGAATTTGGCCTGGGCATCGATCAGGCCTGCGCGGCCGACCAGGAAGGTGAGGAACACCTGCTCGGCGCCGCCGCCCACCACGTAGCCGGTGCCGATCACGAACTGCACCGCGTACACCCAGTGCACCGACAGCCAGCCCTGCCACCAGGCCAGCGGGATGCTGGCCAGGCTGAGGGCGACCATCGCATCGCTGCACAGCATCACCGGCAGGCGCCGGCTGCGCTCGAGCAGCACGCCGGTCGGTAGACCAAATAACAGGAACGGCAGCGAGCCCACCGCGGCCAGGCCGCCCATCTCGGCCGGCGTCGCATGCAGCAGCAGGGCGGCGCAGATCGGCAGGGCCAGCAGCGTGATCTGGGCACCGAAGTTGGTGAGGATGCTGCTGAACCAGAAGCGGCGGAAGTCGGGGTCGCGCAACTGCCTGTCGTGACGCAGCTGGCGTAAAAAGGCGAGGGGCGACAAAGTGGGAATGCCTGGGCTGGTGTATTTTGATCGGTTCCGGATGATAGCAAAGCGAACTTGCAATTTACGCTACGGCAGGCGCTACAATCGGACGGTCATCTTATATTTAACAGGAGTGTCCCGTGGAATATGCCGACCTGCTCATCGAAAACCATGGCAAGGTGGCCGTGGTCCGCCTGAACCGTCCCAAGGCGATGAATGCCCTGAACGACAACATGATGAACGAACTCGGCCAGGCGCTGCGCGGCTTCGACGCCGACCCGGCCGTCAACGTGATCATCCTGACCGGCAGCGAAAAAGTGTTCGCGGCGGGCGCCGACATCGCCGCCATGGCCAACTACACCTACGCCGACACCTATCCGGGCAACTACATCGGCCGCAACTGGGAACACATCCTCGACATCCGCAAGCCGGTGATCGGCGTCGTGTCCGGCTATGCGCTGGGCGGCGGCTGCGAGCTGGCGATGATGTGCGACTTCCTGGTCGCGGCCGACAATGCAAAATTCGGCCAGCCGGAGATCAAGGTGGGCGTGACGCCGGGCGCCGGCGGCACCCAGCGCCTGCCGCGCGCGATCGGCAAGTCCAAGGCCATGGACATGCTGCTGACCACGCGCATGATCGATGCGGCGGAAGCCGAGCGTACCGGGCTGGTGTCGCGCGTGTTCCCGGCCGACAAAGTGATGGACGAAGCGCTGGCGGTGGCCCAGACCATCGCCCAGATGCCGGTGTCGGTCGCCATGCAGGTCAAGGATGCGGTCAACCGCGCGTTCGAAACCACGCTGACCGAAGGCGTGCGCTACGAGCGCCGCTTCTTCCATGCCGGCTTCGGCACGCCGGCCCAGAAAGAGGGCATGGCGGCCTTCCTCGAAAAGCGCAAGCCGGATTTCGAAGGGATGTAATCGCCATGCGGACGGGCGCATTCCTCAAGGGAAGTGCGGCGCTCGTCCTGGTCGCAGCGGCAGTATTCGGCTGCGCTTCACTGTCGCCGCTGCCACCACTCGACCTGCGCGTCGCATCGAGCGCTTTCACCGATACCGGCGCGACCCGGTTGGGCGGCGCCATCGCACCGCTTGTGCAAGCCCATCCGGCGCTGTCCGGCATCTATCCGCTGGCCGAGGGACGCGATGCCTTCGCGGCGCGGATCTTGCTGGCGCAGCGCGCCGAACGCAGTCTCGACCTCCAATACTATATATGGCGCAACGACCTCACCGGCGTGCTGATGCTGGATGCCTTGCGTGCCGCGGCCGCACGCGGCGTCCGGGTGCGCCTGCTGCTGGACGATAACAACACGGCTGGCCTGGATGGGCTGCTGCTGGCGCTGGACGGCGCTCCGAACATCGAGGTGCGGCTGTTCAATCCCTTTACCACGCGCGCGTGGCGCGGGCTCGGCTATCTCACCGATTTCGCGCGCCTGAACCGGCGCATGCACAATAAGTCGTTCACGGTAGATAACCAGGTGACCATCGTCGGCGGGCGCAATATCGGCGACGAATACTTCGGCGCGGCGAACGACGTGCTGTTCGCCGATCTCGACGTGATGGCGATCGGACCCGCGGTGCAGGCGGTGTCGCAGGATTTCGACCGCTACTGGAACAGTGCGTCGGCCTATCCGGTCGGCGCACTGGTCGACGCCGGCGCAGGGCAGCCCGTGCAGGGGCTGGCCGAGCGCGCTGCCGCCTTGCGCAAGGCGCCCGCGGCACAGGCTTATCTGCAGGCCTTGCGCGCCCTGCCGTTTGTCGAGCAGCTAGCCCAGCGTCGCCTGCCGCTCGAGTGGGGTGAAGCGCGCCTGGTCAGCGACGATCCGGCCAAGGCGCGGGGCGAAGGCGCGGCGCAGGCACGGGTCGGCGTCCGCCTGCGTACCCTGCTGGGCGAGCCGCAACGCCAGCTCGACCTGGTCTCGCCGTATTTCGTGCCGGGCAAGGCGACAACGGCAGAGCTGGCCGCGATCGCCTCCAGGGGCACCGCGGTCAGGGTCCTGACCAATTCGCTGGAAGCCACCGATGTCCCGGCGGTGCATGCGGGGTACGCGAAAAGACGGCGCGAGCTGCTGCAGGCCGGCGTCGCACTGTACGAATTGCGCCGCGAAGGCATGACCGAGCCGGCGGAGCGCGGCAGCGGCTTCGGCAGCTCATCGTCGAGCCTGCATGCCAAGACCTTTGCCGTGGACCGGCAGCGCATCTTCGTCGGGTCCTTCAATTTTGATCCGCGTTCGCTCGACCTGAATACCGAAATGGGCCTGGTCATCGACAGCCCGGCGCTGGCAACGGCGCTGGATACGCGGCTCACCCAATCCATGCCGCGGCATGCCTACCGGGTCCAGATCGAGCCGGACGGCAGGATGGTCTGGATCGAGCAAACGGGGCAGGGCGTGCGCAGGCATGAGGAAGAGCCGGGTGCCGGCTTCTGGAAACGTGCCGGCGTGCGCATCCTGGGCTGGCTGCCGATAGACTGGCTCCTCTAAAACTTTCCACGCGAAGGGCTTGCGCGGCCGTGCCGCGTTTTGCTATAGTTCGCCTCCTGCTTCTGCAGCGTAGTAAAAACTGAACGAAATCAAGTAGTTGAGTTGGGTGTTTTGATAACACCGCTGGCGCTGAAGAAAAAGATGGGGTTGACGAGTTAAGCGATGTAGTGCATAATCTTCTTCCTCTGCTGCTGACGAACAAAACGATTCGCAAACGCAGCAAGGCAGTACCGAATAAGTTCTTTAAAAATAACAGTCGATAAGTGTGGGCGTTTGATGAAGGTGCCAGCTGACTAGTTCAGCTGATTACTTAAATTATCAAATGTTCACAAAAAGTATTAACGTTGCTCAGCAATGAGTAACGGTCAGTATTTTGAGTGAGCGACACCTCGAAAGAGGTTGCCAGAAATGGCGAAAACAGAGATTAAACTGAAGAGTTTGATCCTGGCTCAGATTGAACGCTGGCGGCATGCTTTACACATGCAAGTCGAACGGCAGCGCGGGGCAACCTGGCGGCGAGTGGCGAACGGGTGAGTAATAC
>Ga0308160_10001404_pt1 | contig 34024 bp, 58 predicted proteins | sample PhyFR1_FD_201036 | JGI IMG/M metagenome (GOLD analysis project Ga0308160, IMG submission 201036) | Phyllosphere microbial communities from UC Gill Tract Community Farm, Albany, California, United States - DLSLF.R1 | ecosystem: Host-associated > Plants > Phyllosphere > Unclassified | place: USA... | reverse complement strand
CTCTGGGGCGGCCTGCTTGCCGACTCGGCCCTCCGGCGCATCGCTGAGCACGAGGGCCAGCCTCTCGTGCGGCCGACAGACGACGAGGTGCTCGCGATGCTCGCCGTCCAGAACATGTAGATTCGCGCTCGGGCGATGACACGCCTCGTGAGAATTCCAACAGCGCTGCCTATTCCATCCCTCTCAAGATGAGAGACGAGATGGAGGAGCAACATGCATTACCAAAATCGAGCGACAACGGCCAACGGTTTTTACGCAGCACGCTACATGCCGATCAAGAGCGGGTTCAGCCAAGCCGCCTTGGCCTCGCCCAGGCTGTAGAAGCGCTTGTTCTCGATCGTATACCTGAAGAAGAGTGAAGCAAGGGTCAGAAGAGGTACCGGGAGGGAACCGAGTGCGGGACGCACTTGCGGAGCGCCTGTGCGGACGGAAAGTTGAGCGCCTTGATCCTCTCCCTGACGGCGGCGACCTGGCTTGCGTCCTTGGCCTTGCGCAGCTTGGCCCGAAGCTTCATGTAGTCGCGCAAATTGACATGTGCGTGCCCCTTGAGCAGCTTCCTGGCTGATGTGAGCGAGGTCGGGAACGGGTGCGCCCCCTGGTGCGCACGGCTGCCGGCCGTCGTCGACTTTGTCGGCAGGACGGTTGCGATGCTGGACGAGTCCGACTCGCTGGCCGCCGGCCGGTCGAAGGTAATGTGCGACGGTGGAAGGGCGCAAAATCCGAACTCGATACAGAGAGACTGCCACTAGCTCGGTTAGAAAGGAGTAGCCCGTGGTCAGGGGCCGGATGCGCATAGGCTGGGCAAGCGCTGGCGTCCTTGCTTCGCGCGGCAACAGAGTAACGCACCAGCTGGAGTTTGGACTGAGTCTGATCAGGGCCGGACATGAAGGAGATTGTGTCGGTCATGAAGCTGACCAATCAAGCGGTTGCCGGTCAGCGGTCTGCGACTGGGCGGGACGGGCTCGAGCGTGGCGCCGAGCCGATGGTAGCACTTTTCGATGGTCGAGCTTGCGAGGTCATCTGTCCAAGCTACCGAGAGCTCGCTCACGCTCTGGCTGTCGACATCTTTGACCGAGCCCCACTGTCGGCTGGACGACACGGTCCGGACGCTGAGGCGGCTGGCCGGGACGCCCGACGACGAAGCCGAGGCCCCAGCGGCGGTCGGGCCGTCGACGTCGAACGGGTCGCGGAGAGCCGTCCCTCGGACGACGTTGAGCGCCGACGCCGACGCCGTCCGGCCGCTGGACGCCTTCGTCGAGGCTGGCTGCGAAGCGAGACTGGAGGACGAGGACGTGTCCGGGGTAGGTCCTGACAGAGGCGGCCCGCTGTGCAGCTTGAGGTCCGACAGGAGACGGACGATCGACTCGGGCGTCGACGCGTCTACGCAGGACGGTGGGCTCTGAACGCGGGCGTTCTTGGGACGAGGTGTCGGGCGATCGGACATGGCTACTGAGTCTTCGAGCGAAGGAAGGCGTTGGCTGAAGGCGACCGTCGGCAGGTCCGGGGAGGAAAGTCCGGCCAGGACAGGAACAAAGGCGGCGCGCTCCCCCGCTGCGATGAAAGGGGCGGCTCGCGCGGGCGACAAGGGGCCGAGCGCGCGCAGCACTTCCGAGCAGCGCGCAACGCTTGCTGTCGCCGACCAGACGCGACCTGCAGGTCGCGGGCCTGCAGGACCTTGGTGGACCATCTCTATCGTCAAGGGTCGTCACAGTGTACAGACAGGGAGCGGAGTACAGACAAGGGTCTAGAGGCCGGCCAGGACCCAGATGACACCGAGGAGGACGACGAGCGCGGCGACGCCGGCCTTCTCGCCGTAGCCGAAACCGGCCGAGAGGACGAAGGCCCAGCCGAAGCCTGCCGATCGATCGAGCGCCCAGCCGAGCCAGGCCTCGCGCTCAAGCTGGCTCTCGTCGGCCGGCGAGCCGACCTGGATCGGTCGTGCTGCGCTGACGGCGGTCGCGGAGCGGACGACGGGGAGCGAGAGGAGGAGCGAGACGGGCAGGTGGTCGGAAGACTGGGTCCGGCTGAACGGCGGCTTGTAGGCGTGCAGCTGCAAGCGGCCCTCCTCGTCAGGCGCCGTCGTCGGGTTGGCCGCCGACGAGTACAGGATGCGGTCGGTCCACGACGGCGTGCGCTTCCACGTGTACTCGCCCTCCTTCCCGTTTGGCCGAAGCTTGTACGTCGGCGCAAAGCCGCCGAGCGGCGCCTCCTCCCAGCCGCCCGCTGCTCGCCCCTCAGAGCGAACCTTGAGCAGCTGGTCGTAGGCGACGAGGCTCGACCAGTCGCCCTCGGCCGCGCACCGCTCGAGCGCCGAGCCGAGCGCCTCCTTGCCCTTGAGCTCCAAGGGCGGCGCCAGGCGGAAGTTGAGGTCGCCAAGGAGGAAGGCGTGGGTCGACTGGTTGATCTGCGTCTTGGGCGTCCCGGGAGCGGCGTGCGGCGAGCTTGGCAGCAGCAGGTTTGACGTCAGGCGCTCGTAGTCGGCGACCCGCGATTCGAGGTTGTGCTCGTGTGCCGTCAAGTGGCAGGCGACGAAGCTGCGGTAGTGAGCGAAGCGCCCCTGTCAGTCCTGGATCCGATCAGCGAGAAGTATGCAGCACCGAGGATGAACGCACGTGACGGTCTCGGTATGGCTTCCGCCCGTGCCCGCCCCGCGCTCTACCCAGAGCCGAACGGCGGCCGCGCCCTTATTGCCGAGCAGACCGCGCGGTGGGCCTAGTGCGACTCTTGCGACACGACTGCCTGTGATGCGACCCTTCTCGCCGACGTCCTCCCGCCGGCCGAGCGAGTGCACGCGCGCGAAGACGAAGAGACCGACGTTGGTCTGGCTCGCCGTGCTCACGAGCCGGTACGACTCCTTCGGCGGCGCCTTCTGGAGCTCAGCCTCGGACGCGGCAGCAGAGGCTTCGGCGTCAGCCGGTCGAGCGAGGAGCACGTCGGCATGCGCGCTGAGCACGGATGAGATCTTGAGCGCGAGCGACTGGAGCAAGGGATCCGTCAGGCCGGCCAGGGCGAGGTGCAGCTCGGCGATCTCCTGAAGGCTGACGGCGACGAGGTCGGGCAGGTCGGCCGCCGCATGGAAGGCATCCAGCGAGGGCGTCAGCCAGGCCTTGAGCTCCTGGTCCGTCCAACAGAGCGTCAGAGCGCAGGTGTCAGCCTCGGGCCAATCACGACGAGAAGCAGACGAGCCGGACCTGGATCGTCAGCTCAGGGCCGCGTAGGCCGAGGTTGTAGGTCGTCTGCAGGATCAGGCAGAGCGGCGCGAGGCGATGTCAGCGCGACAACCTCGGACAAAGGTCAGGCAGAGATGAGAGAGCGACGTACGAGCAGGACGTGCAGGCGGTCCGGCATGATGATGGCGATGGAGATGCAGAGAGATGGTCGGCTCGTCGTCCGGTCTCAGCCCGACCAGTAGTCGAGGGACGCGACGATGACGGAGAGCGGGCGCGCGCGTGCCCAAGGGGCACGAGGGTGGCGTCGGCCGGAGCACCGCCGGACGCGCGGGAATCTTGGCTCGTCCTTTCGCCAGGCAGAGCTCGCTGCATGCCTCCTACCGCCGACCCTCCCATCCTCCTCCTTCAAGGTTCCTCCTGACGATAGCTGGTCAGTCCCGCGCGCTCTCTCTCTCTCTTCTATGCGACGGTTTGCGCTGCACCATGCCCCCATCACCTGCCCGGAGATGATTTAAATTCTTTGACAGTGAGTACCCGCCCTTCCCCTCGACTCTGGGCCGCCCGGCTGCGAGCTCTTCCGACTGACCTCGACCTCCCCTGTCTTCTTCCCGCAGAGCATATATCTTTAACTGGTGGCAACACCTTGAAGAGCACGAATTTCTTCGACTGAGGGCTCTCACCATCCCCCACCCTTTTCGACAACCTCCGCCCGACTTCCCGACGTCCGCACCTTCTGGCTCGAAAACTGACCTCGCCCGCCCTCCGCTCGCTCCTTCAAGACCTCCCGACCCCTTGACCGCGCCTAGCCACCTGCCCGCTCTTCCTCTGGCTGGTCAGTCGTCCCCTCTGCTTCCCTTCTCAGCACGACACCCCCCTCTCCCCCCTGGCTTGATGAAAACCCATCCAATATAGCGAACCGTGATCTCCTGATCGATCGCAACATGCATCACCAACTGACCTTTCCCACTACTAGACAACTCCTCCGACACCTCTCCCTTGCCTGCTCCTCTCCCATCAACCTTTACTGACCTGCCTCTTCCCCTGTCGTCGTCACTCCCAGACCCCGTCCGCACGCAGATGCACCTGCCCGCTCTGCTTGTCGGCTTGGCTCGCCAGGTACGCATCACTCCCCTCCCTTTTCTCTGCCCCTCCCTACCTCCTCACCCCCACCTCTACGGCACAGGGCGACGACCTTGGCGCACGCCGGGTCTCGTCCTCGTTGTCCGCTAGATGATGAGAAATAACTTATTCAGTTCTGCTTCCGCAAGCAATAATTTGAGGATACCCCATACCAAAAAAACACTCTGATTCCCTCGCCTCCCCTCCTCTTCTCATATGCTACCTGCCGACCCGCCTCCTCGGACCTTTGCTGACCCGCTCTCGTGCCCCCTCTGCCGATCTAAAGACCCTTTGCCCTGCTACCTCGCTCTCCGTCTCTGCAAGCTCTCGATCTTTGCCAAGTCAGTCCCCTCCCGGCCTCCTTCTCACCCCCAATCCCACACTTCCACTGCATGATTACAACGCGATAATCCATTCCACGAGTTCTTCTCGCCCCCCTCGGCCCCTCACAGACGGGGCAGGTTCGCCTGCCGCGTTGGTAATTCGCCCGGGCAGCGCGTTTTGTGTCTGCCTAGGTTGTGTGTCGTCTGCGGCCGTTGCCACCCCACGTCCTTTCCTTTTCTGCCCTCTCGGTTTCGGCCAAGAGGTCGGGCGTCCCTCCTACTCATACCCTTCTGGCTTTGGGGCTCGCGGCCGCGTGGGAACCGTCGATCGTCGGTGCTCGTCGACGGGTCGTCTGGGAGAAGCGGCCGAAGGCGGGAGGATGCTCGGGAGGGGCCGTCGGCGAGGGTGTTCAGAGAGGAGGGAGGTGGGCCTCGGCTATCGCCTCTCTTCCCTTCGTCTCCTCGTCGGCGTCCTTCTCCTTTGCTTCCTCTTGCCGACGGCTCTCTCCCGCTCGTCCTGTCGACGGAACCTCGATCGGCACCCGCGCGCGCTTTCGCGGACTCTGGGCACGAGGGGTCGGAGGGTCAGTCAGGGGGCGGGCCAGCTCGAGCCTTCGGGCCCGGGCTGGCTTCAATGGGTCGGCGGCCGCGGCGTTTTGGGCGGTTTGGGGTGTTTAGAGAAAAGAGTTACACTTTCGGCAATGATTTCCTCCTTCTTCATCTTGTCCTCCTTGCCCGGGCTTCGCCGTTGCAGAAACTGACCCCCGCCCTCCTTCTTGCCTTTGTCTCAAAAGACTTTGCTCTTCTTCGTTTGCCCTGCCGATGTTCATGCCGCTGCTTTTTATCTTTGCGCCTCGCATTCCGAAAGCTGCTCGTCGTCTTCTCCATCGCAGAGGCACGCTAGCCGACGTGACATGAGATCGGAAGCAGAACCAAGAGAGCCTTGCCCGGCTGACCGTCCCGCCGAGGTTCTCACGTCGCGACGCCCGTGCAGGTCGTCGACACTGCCCCCGCCTCGGCCCATCTCGCCCATCCCTGCAACCGCATCCTCCTACCTTCCTTCACAATTCAGGTCGCACCATGTCATCCAAACCGCCCGTCCCTGCCGCTCCGGCCGCCAACATGACACCGACCCAGCGCGAGCTGGCCGCCCTGCCGACGTTCCGCCTGCTGCTCGTCCTGCTCGCCCCGCCGACCCCGGAGCAGATTGCCGGCCTCAAGCGGTTACTCGACACGCTCTTTGGCATCGACATCAGCGCTGCCGAGCTTGTGAGACCTCTCTTTCCACCCTACGTAGGCCAGCAACTGTGAGAAGAGGGAGGGAGAAGCGACGTCAAGGCTGACCCCCATCGCTCTCAAACCCCCTCTCGTCTCCCGCGCGCGCAGCTCAACGACGTCACCTCGGGCCGGCCGCTGACCTCGCCGCTCAACAACCGGATCGCTCTCACGCTGCTCGCCTCGCCAGGAGCAGCTCGCGAGCTCGTCCAGTCGCTCGAGCACCGGCCACTCGCCGACCGGATCCACGGCGTCTGGGTCGTCCTGCCGCATTCGCCCACAAGTCCGAATAACTTGTTTCAGCTGCCGGTCCCCGCCCGGGACCTTGACTTCCCTGGTCGGTCTGTTGTCGGTCGACGTCCGGCGCTCGCACCAGATCACTGACCCGCTCCTTTACGCTTTACTGTTGTTCGGCCTCCGTAGTCGAGACGCTGCTGCTCGTCCCGTCGTCCTCGCCCCTTCCAGAAGCGACTGCGACGTCGATCTCGGTCGCCCTCCGCCACCAGGGCCTGTCGCAGGCGATCGTCCACTTTGCACCCTCTCAAGGGGCGGTCGAGATCTCGCGCGTCAGCGAGGCGACCGAGCGGCTGTACGTTGCCCCTGCCGGCGGTAAGGGCGCGCGCCGCAAGATGATGTCGTCGGACGCCGCCGGGGCGACAACGGTCGACGAGGAGCGTGTGCTCAAGCGGCTCGTCTGGGTCGCCGCTCAACGCGTCAGCAGAGACGAGAAGATCGCGACGGCGATCGCCAAAGGTCGGGTCGCTGTGCTCTGAGCTCGGTCGACCGGGTCTCGACTGACTTTGACCGCAACCTAACAGGCATGCGCATGTTCAGCGTCGCGGTCGGCGCCTCGGCCCAGCCGATCCCGGTACGTCTCCACGTCTCAGACTCGTCGAAGCATCAGACATCGTAACAACTCTCTCACACTCTGTTCCACCTTTTGCAGTTCGTTGGCGGTGCGACGGGCGTAACGGCGATGGGTATGCTGCAGCAGGTGCGCGCACGGAAGCTTCTCCCGTCGACTCTGGCGAAGCTGACTGTTTGTGGGCCTCCTCTTCTTCACCTCCTCGACAGGACGTTATGAGCGTGTACAACTTCAAGGACAGCGACCATGTCCGCCCTTCCCTCTTGCGGTGCCCAGTCCTGATATGTCCGCCACGCTGACGTCCGTCGCCGACTGGCCTTGCGTGTCCCAGGTTCTCAAGACGAAGGCGGCCCAATCAGTCGTCTACGAGGTGGTCACCGGCCTCCCGATCAAGTGGATAGTCTCGGCCGTCGGCCTCTCGTGGGTCTCGGGCCTCTGGGAGGCACCCGGCTCCGCACGGACCATCATGACGGCCATCGCCGGTGGGTGCCCCTTCCCACGGGTCGCTGGGTCACGCTCAGAGCTGACGCGCCACCCGACCGACTGCCTGCCAGATCTTGTCCTCATCCTCGATGCGCTCTTTGTTCGGTCGCTCGCGCCCTCAGAGGCCAGCCCGAACGGCCATGCCCTGACCGCCGAGGAGGTCAAGGCCGTCATCAAGGAGTACGAAGACGGGCCGGCTAAGCCGAGCCTACTCGACAAGGTCACCCGCCGGCGGTCGACCGAGCCCGAGCCGATCAACGCCCTCTTCTCCAAGGAGCTCGTCCACAAGAAGCTCGGCAAGGAGAATATTTCGACGTTCAACGTGCGTTGATGTTGTCGCCGAGCCTCCTGCGTCGCGCTGCTTCTGACCTTGTGGGTTCTCGGCTTTCTCCTGCGCAGGTCTGGAAGAGCTTGAAGCGGCAGGAGGCCCAGCGTTTCCTCACCGAGGTCATCCGCGAGCACCGCTACCACGCGTAGGCAAGAGGGGAGACAAGCCTCTATGTAAGACAAGTAGACAGATACACGACGACCAGGCGATCCGACGATACATTTTCATGACTCTTTGCAGACGGCGTTCTCTGCAAACGAAGGAAGGGAGCGGTCGGCCTCGTGTCATGCGCCAGCAGTCTGGCCGTGCGTGCGTGCGCCTGCGGAGCCGGGAGAGCCAGCGGGCGCGTCCGACTTCGGCGCGCTTGAGGCCGAACCCGCCTCCTCTCGGCTCGACCCTGACCCAGCCGGCTCGCCTCAAGCCCAAGTCAAGCCCGTCTCCCTGCCCAGCTCCCCCAAGCAGAGCCTCCGCTGCCTGCTAGTCCATCAGCTCTCGCGCGCTCCTTCTTCCGCCGCCTGAAACAGCCCGCACCCTGCCCAAGCTGGTCTTCAAACGCGTCGGCCAGTCGCTCACCCTCCGGAAGGGAGCTGCCGCCGACGAGCCAGACGAGCCAGCCGAGGTCGAGATGGCGTCCAAGCCCGAGCTGCACATCGACGTCGATGCTGCCGGTCATGACGAGCACGGCATGGAGATCGAAGACGACGATATGTACTCTGACGAGAGCTCGGTCAGTCGGCGGCGGCGGCGGCTCGCAGCTCGTTGAGCGAGCGAGCTCAGTCGGGTACTGCAGGATAGCTCGTCGCTGATCACCAGGAGCCTCTGCCAACCCTCGCAGGCCGAGGGCGAGATCGACCCGGACATTGACTTCAACGTGATGTACGCGCTGTAAGTCGCTGCCTCTTGCCCAACTAGCCCTTCGATCGTGTTCGCCGACCGAACCTGGGAACTGACCCGGATGCTGCGTCGTGTGACCGCCCTTGGCAGCCATACCTTTGTCGCAACGGTCGACGGCCAGGCCTCGGTCGTCAAGGGCGACTCGATGGTCCTGCTCGACGACTCGAACTCGTACTGGTGGCTCGTCAACGTCCTCAAGGCCGACGAGGTCGGTTACATCCCCGCCGAGAACATTGAGACGCCCAACGACCGGCTGGCTCGGCTCAACAAGATGCGCAACGTCGAGGTGCGACCGCAAGCGGGCTTCTCGCACGCGAGTCTTGTTGAGCAACGATGCTGACCGCTTCGACGTCTTGCGCAGATTGCCGCGTCGACGGCGGAGGAGAAGAACCTCGGTCGGCTGAAGCTGCGCAACATTCCAAGCGAGGTTGGCCATGGCGGCCGGCCGCACTCGACCATCTCGTCGGCCGAGGCGGACCCGAACCGGCGAGGAGTCAAATTTGGCGAGCCCACCTACGTCGAGCACTCTGGCAGCGACGAGGACTGGTCGAGCGAGGAGGAGACCGAGGACGAGGAGGAGGTCGAGGGCGAGTTTGAGTCGGGCGGCGACCCTCACGACGACGCCGACGACTCGGAGGACGACCTCAACGGGGACCAGGGCGAGCCTTCACGGCGCGTCGAGGTCCGATCGGAAGGCGGCCCGCTCCAAGGCGAGGACGGCGCGAGCTACGACGAGCACGCCGGCGTCCACAACATGATGATGGAGCCTGACGACGGCATGAGCTGGGAGGACGACGCCGTCGTTGCCGGTCGGCCACGCAGCGACATCCTCGTCGACGCCGATCCAGACGCGGGCGTCTCCAACTACTGGGATGGCCTCCAGCCGGTCGCATCAGACTCGTCGCATCAGTCACACCATTCATCGCAGTCGAATCGGCCGGCCCAATCTGCCGCATCGGACGCATCGCTCAGCCAGTCGACCGTCGGCGCTCCGAGTCTGGGTCCGGGTGGCCCAACGGCTTCGCTGGCCTCCCCGTTCCAGGTCGCCGGCGAGTCGAATCGCATCCTGCTGCCTTCCGAGCAGTTCAACCGCGCGGCCTCGCCCGTCGGTCCCTCCTCCGACCTCGGCCATCACACCTCGCCGTACGGCGACGCAGCATACACAGCATCCTCGCAGCAATCGCTTTCAAGCTATGCTCGCGAGCAGCTGCTCGACCAGGCTCTCGAGCACCCGGAAGAGACGCGCCGGATCTCAGCAACGCCCGTAGTCGCGCGTCGCGCACCACTTCAGAGCTTCATGACTGGCGAGGCGTTCGAAGTCGACGAGCCGCCGGCAGCGATGCCTCGCAACTTCAGCTCGTCGTCCCTCCGCTCGGACGGCGGCGACTCGCTTGAGTCCGGCCGCAAGGACTCGTTCGACCGTAACTCGCCTGGCCAGCCCAAGAAGACGCGGCGAAGCGACAGCGACGACGACAAGGGGAAGAAGAAGGCGGCCGGCGTCTTTGGCAGCCTCTTCAAGAAGAAGGGCGACAAGCGCGGCAGCCGGTCGCCCGGTGGCGGGCCAGACGGCGAGTCGAACGCCCGGTCATCGGACGAGGAGTCGAGCAACCGGCCGCAGAGCGCCGTCCCGAGCTCGCCTATCGGACCTCGGCCGGGCTCTTCGACGTCATCGGACGAGCAGCAGCAGAAGCACACCTTCGGCTCTCCGCCGCCTGTCGTCGGACAGCTCGCCGGACCAGCCAGCCCGTCGGTCTCGCCCCACGCGCTGCGCCTCCAGCAGCAGGACCAGAAGGTCCAGGCCGCCTACCAGCGCTACCTGACGCAGACGACGACCCGTGCCTCAGCTGAGGTTGCGCCAGCGTCACTCTCGTACGGCACCCAGGCAGCGGCGACGGTCGCCCAGTCATCGGCCGCGCAACGGATCGCACGTGCCTCGATCCAGAGCAACCGGCCCGCCAGCCTGCTCATCTCGAACTCCAATCTCAGCCCTGGCCGGAGCACCGAGCCGGCCGCTGCGGGCGGTGCCTCGGGCTCGTTCGCAGTCCTGCGCGTTTTTGCCGGCGAGGCTATCGAGTCGGATGCGACGTTCAAGACCGTTCTGCTGAAGGACACGACGACGACGGCCGAGCTGCTTCGGCAGGCAATTCAGCGCTTCGGTCTAGGACTTGGTCGAGACGAGGCCTTGCAGGACTACTCGCTCACCGTCAAGGGCTTTGACGGGGACGAGACGGTGCTGGGCCTCGACGGCCATCCCCTCGTCGTCTTCAACGCGATGACGCGCGACGATGCCGTCCACGCGCCTCTCGTCCGTCAGACCTCGATCGGATCGATCGACTCGGTCGCCTCCAACCTGACGCTCAACCCGGCGATCAGCCGGCTGGGCGACTGGAGCGACGACTCGGTTGTCAAGCTATACATCCATAGGAACGTCGGACAGCCAGCACTCGACTCGACGACGGCGTCGCCACGCGCACCTGCAGTCGATGCGCTCGCAAAGGAGCCGTTGTCGCCGTACTCGACCCAGGCAGCCACCGGCCGGTTCACGCTCCAGATCGTGGTCCAGCCGGGCGACCTCCCGGACGGCATGGGCTTCGACCCCTCGTCCGAGGCGCTCGTTGCTGCCCGACGACGATCGACCCAAGCTGCGCCGTCAGTCGCATCGTCCGCCATGGGCTCTGAGAGCCTAAGCCAGACGGAGCGCCGGCGGCTGTTCCTCCTTCCGGCCAACACGACGGTCGCCGAGGCGATCGAGACGAGTCTCGACCGCTTTGGCATTGCCGAAGGCGTCGTCGACGGCGGTGACATCGTCGAGGACAAGCTGTCGAACCGCAAGAGCATCACGCGCGTCCGCTACGGTCTTGCCGTCCGCGTCGGCAGCGAAGGTGCGACAAAAGCCCGGCCACTCCATCTCTCCGCCCGTCATCGCATGCTGACCTATCGGATCCTCACACGGCTTCTGCAGAACGCTTGTTGCAGCCCTCGACAAAGCTGCTTGACGTCTACGACACCCCGCCAATGTTCCGCGCACTGCCTGGCCCGAGCGATTCTGCCTCGCGCCGGCGATCGCGCGAGATACCCGAGGCGCGGGCCGAGGATCTCGGCGCCTTCGACCCCGTCTTTATCCTACGCAAGGCTGCCCTCCGGGAAGCGCCTTCGGGCTCGGCCTCGCGCCGGCGCTCGAGGTTGAGCGCGTCGCTCGACCCGGATGGCGTCGGCTTGTATCGGCGAAACAGCCTGCAAGCCGCCAAGGACCGCGCGCGCCGGCTTTCTGCGTCGTCGGAGGTCTCGCGCACCTCGTCGACCCAATCGCTCTCAGGACCCGAAGGTGCGGGCTCGCACCCCGACAGCAGCGGGAGCGAGCAGACGGTCACTCGCGGGATCGAATCGGAGTTCCGCGACCAGGCGACGCCCCAGCAGTCGAGGGCGGCGTCCCGCCAACATCACGAGGCCGCCACCTCTGACAATGCGTCCTCGCGAGTGGCCCCTACGCATCGGTCCATCTCATCGGCCTCGAACCGGTCTCGGTCGACGCCAGAAGCGTCTACAATCAGCGGCGGCGACCGTTCGGAAACCCCAGCGACGGCGACCACTCACGCCGACTTCTCACGTCAGACGCCGCCGGGACCAGCGACGCCGCTGACGACTGTCTCGCGTGGCGACAGCAGTCGGGCCGAGCAGCGCCGCCTCGCTGGCAGTCGATCGGCCGGGCCGGTCGTCACACGCGACGACTTTGGCGTCTCGGCTCTGCTCGCCGTCATCCGGGCCCGGGCGCACCATGCCGGTGTCGCTAGCGGCCGGCGCAAGTCGTCAGCGGCGACCGCAGGCGGCCTCCCGACCGCCGCCAAGCCGGACGCTGTCGACCTGCTGCTCTTTGGCGAGCCGCTGGCCGATGGCGGGCCTGGCTGGGAGGGCAAGCGCGGGCTCGTTGAGCTCCAGGGCCGACTCGACGACTTTGACAAGGAGCTCGACCGCCTGCTCGACGCCGTCGGCGAGCTCGCCCTCCGCGAGAAGACGGCCGCCGCCGTCGCCCCTGCCCAGCAGACCGCCTGATCCACCCTTCGCCGCCCGTCCTCCCTCATACATACCCCTCTGGACGTCCCGTTCGGGCGCTCGTATCGATGACCACCCTGTTTGAGAACGTCGCCCTCTGGCTCCATCGGGCCTGGATGAGTCTACCGGGGAAGGTCATCAGAGGCCGAGCACGAGGATATTGGAGGCGACAGAGAGGGGTATCCGCGGGCAGGAACGGACCGGTGCAGTATGACGGGTGCAGGTACAAATTGGGAAGCGGGAGCAAAGGCAGAGCAGGAAGAAACGAGGTTCGTGTGTGCGATGCATGCGGACGAGAGGGTGCACGAGAACGGCCAAGAGTGAGAGGCGTGCGTTTGAGGAGGGCAAAGGCGCTGCTTGCCAGATGTATGAAGAGCGACGACCGTGACCGTGCCGCCTGAAGATGTTGGACGGAAGGAAAAGGGAGGGGGACAGCTGATCTACCACGGCTGCTCGTCCCGGGGGCCGACGTAGTCGACGACGAAACGACCGTTTGGCCGCTGTCGGAGGGAGAGCCGCGACGCTGGCGAGACGGACTGCGGGCCTAAGGCAGTGTCGCTGCCGTGCGTGACAAGATCCGACGCAACGTCTCCTAGCTCCGATATCTTGCTTGACGTCGGGAGCGACCGGGAGAGCGACGGTTCGTGGAGGAGATGGTTGGCATCCTGCGACTGCGGCCGGCCGAGCGAGGCTGAATCGACAGCCGGTCGCCGGCCGCGGAAGGGCGAGTCGAGCGTCCGTCCTACAACGAGATCAGGCGGAGGGGCGGGCGTTGCCGTCGGCGTCGTCGAGCCGCTCCACCGGCTGGTCGAGCCTCGTTGCGAGGGCGGCGAGGGCAAGAGGCCCATGAGGGCGGCCATGCGCTCCCGACCTCGCGTGCCGGGCTCGTAGAGACCCGGCGTCAAGGGAAAAGGCGAGAGGGCGCTGCCGTCGCCGATGTCCGGCCCGGCCGATGATGCGGACGACGTCAAGGAGAAGGAGGATCCTGCCGACGATCGATCGGTCCGGAGAGCGGCGAGGCCATGCGAGAGCGACTGAAGTCGACTTGCGGCCTTGGGGTACGAGGAGGCTAGCGCTGATGGCGGCGGTTGGGGGGAGGGTGTCGAGTCTGTGTCCTTGCCGTCTGCCATGCGGTCGTCGTCGTCCGACGGCGGATGGGCGATCTTAGCAGGGTCTATCGGCGCTGCGGGGGCCGTCCGCCGTCGACGCCAGCCGACCGAGGTGTGAGCCCCAACGGCCTCGTTCTGGACGGTGGCCTGACTACCGGAGGCGTAGACTTCACTCTGGTCGCCCGTGTGTTCGTCGGCGGGCAGGGTCATCTCGACGTCGTCGTCGTCGTTGCCGTCGTCCACCAGGGGCGAGGGGCAGAGGAGCCCAGAATCGGCCGCCAGAGGGAGAGCCGGGGTGCATGTCGAGAGGAAGACGGCAGGCGCTGCTGGTGGGCGCGCCTGCGAGAGATCGCCGCCAGCGGGTGGAGTCGTCCGACTGCTGGTGCTGCTGGTGCTGCTGGCGGACCGCCGAAAGCGGTGGGCTCGCGGGGACGAGCTCGTGGGGGTGGGCGACGGCGACCGGGAGCGCTTGTTGGTGCCTCCCCGCGCAGGCCGACCTGCGGCGCTGCTGCTGCCGCTGCTGATCCTGATCTGCCCGCTTGACCGGACCGAGCTACGCAGATCCATAGCGCCTTCGCCTCCCTCGCCAGCGTGAGCGGCCGCCCAGCAGGCGTGGGCCGACAAGACTCGAGAGGCGTAAAGCTCCCGCCCGCCGGCCAGGGGGTCTTGTTGTTGCGGATCGGCGGCGGCGGCGGCGGGCACGGTGGCATCGTCCTCGTCCATCGGCTCCCAGATGGGAGATCGACGACCATCGGCGTTCGGTTCGTCCTCTGCGAGAGGGAGCCGGCCGCCGTCCGGGCCAAGGACGACTACCGTCGGCGTGCTGGGCGTCAGAGCGGAGGGCGACGTCGGCGGCTGCCAATGACCCTGCTGCTGCTGCTGCTGCTGGTCGTCTCGCATCGCCTTCCCTCCATCAGCAGCGACAAGGCCGGAAGCAACGAGCGCGACGGAGGGGTCTGATGGGCAGGGTCGCCTTTGAAAGGGGGCCACGTGAGGCGCCTCGTCCATCTCGCGAGACAGAGGAACCATGGCCCGCGTGGGACTGTCAAAGCCGACGAGCCAGACGGACGGGTCCAAAGGCCGCTTCTTGGAGCGTCGGCTGCTGGTGGGGCTCGTCGGCGTGCTGGAGGCGAGGGCGCTGCTGCTGGCTGCGGCCACGGGCTTGCGGCCGTCCGACGGGGGCTGCTGCGGAGAACGCAGGGGGCTGAGCGGCCGATGCAGCGGCGACAGGAGCATCGTCTTGCCGTCGTTCTCTCTCTGGCGTTGTGCGCAGCTCGGGAGGTGAGGAGCGGCCGGTCCTGTTGGCGAGGGAACGGAAGGAGGTGTGGCGCCCTGCTGCGAGAGGCCCGGTTGTCGGAGATGCGGGGTCAGGCGTGGGCGAGTGGAGCTGTCGGCGAAGGGGTTAGCGCCTGGTCTCGGGCCAGCCTAGCGACCGAGCTCGTCTCATCGACGCGCCTGTGGCGACGACGGAGCACAGGAGGCAGGAGGGACTAACCCTCGTCTTCGGTCGTCAGAAAGCAGTGGAGAGCAGGCGGGTGACAGGAAGGAAGAGGGGGTGGGCTAGGCGTCGTGGCGGATGGGCTCTCTCTGCGGAGAGGTGGGCGGACGCAGATCGATCGAAGGGGGTCGGTTCGAGCGCCGACCTGTCGACGACAAGCAGCAGAAGGCACAGACCTCGATCCGTATGAGATCTTCTCGGTGCTCGAGCTCGGTCGTCGATGAGGAGTGTGGACGGGCTCTCGGTCGAAGGGACAGGCGGCGAGTCGTGAACAAGGGCGGCCCTGCGGGAAGTCTGGCCCGGGCTGCCGAGACCGCGACGGCGCGCAGCAGCCCTCGCCCGCCGAGCCGACCGGAGCCGACCGCGAGGAAGCTGGCCGTCAGGTCAGGCATAGCGCACGGTCTGAAGGGCTATGGCCGACTGAATCCTACGAGCGACGGCTCCTTGGTCGCAGCTCTCGCTCGCAGAGATTCCCCACCGCAGGAAGGTGCGAGGGTCTAAGATGTCAGACTTTGAGATACAGTGAGTGAGGACCATGAGACGCCTGCAGACGAAGGAGTCTGGTGCTTGCCGAGGGTTCCCTCGACAAGCGTCAACATCGACTCGACGCAACTCGCCGGCCCCCTCCATCGGGCCCGCTACGGTAAGCGCACCCCCACCTACGCTGCCGGTCCGTCCAGCACCTGCTCGAACGCCGGCCCGACCTCGGCCAGCACCTCGGTTGTCTGCATCGCCCGCTTGTGCTTGCCGAATGCCGCGCGCGAGGCCGCTCGCGTGCCTGTGCAGGCGACGTAGGCTGCAAGGAGAGGGAGCGACGAGCGGTCCTCGTTTGGCGAGGGCGGGGTGGGGGTGACGCCGCTGTTTAAAAGAAGACGGTCAGCTTTGGGAGCAAGAGAGTAAGAGGAACGAGAAGACCTACTCGTACGTGCCCTCGGACCAGAGGCCGGCCCAAGCGAGCATGAGCCCCGTCGTCCCGCTCAGGACATCGCCCTGTCCACCACACCGCTTGAGCCCGCCCTCCTCTGCACACTCGAGCGTCGTCTCCCTCTTCTTCTCACCGCCCTCACCCCCGTCGGACGAAGCAGCGGAGGAGGAGAAAGTGAGGGGATGGCCGTTCGAGATGAGGTCGGTCGCGCCCTTCTGGACGACGGTGACGTGTCCGAGCGCCTCGGCGAGCGCCGGGCAAAGCTCCTTTGCGTCGGTCGATTTGGGATCGATGCCCTGCGTCGCCAGCGCGAGCCATCAGACCAAGAAGAAAGTCAGTATGGCTGTCGGTGGTGTCCATCGGGCCGAGCGCGCAAGCCACGCACCTTCTTCTCGCATAGATATTTGAACTCCATCACGTTGGGCGTCAGGACGGCGCGCTCGTAGCCTTCGACAATCGACGGGTCCTGGGTGACGGCGTAAAGGCCGCTGAGGGGTCGCAGACGGTTCATCGAAAAGGGTGATCGGTCAGTTTCTAGCCTTAGAGGAGGAGGTAAGGTTGGGGAAGCAAGGTTCGCGCGAGGGTAGGCGGAAGTCGGCCCTGGGCGCGCGACTAAACCAAACGGGAAGAGGAAGAGAGACGGAAGAGACGCACTCTGCGTCAAGGACGACCCAGAGGCCAAGCTTGCGGGCGACCTTGAGCGCCCGCTTACCGGCGGCCTGCATGAAATCGTCCCGGCCGAGGCCGGGGCCGATGACGAGTGCGTGAAGGCGACCGAGGAGCTTCTCGAGCTCCTCCTCAGAGGGCAAGCCATCGTCCTCCTGTGCCTTCGACGAGGACGAGGGCGACGAGGGCGGCGGCCGGAAGACGGTGTGGACGATCAGGTCGGGCGAGTACGTCTTGATGACCTGCCCGGCGTCGGGCGTGCAGAAGACGTGGGCGAGGTCGGCGCCCGCTCGGAGCGAGGCCATTGATGCGAAGAAGGGCGCGCCGGAGTAGTCGGCCGAGCCGCCGACGATACCGATTCGGCCTGGGCGAGGGGGCGGGGGAAGAGGGTTCAGGGACAAGTACGTCAGCGTCCTGCGGCATGCGGGTCGGATGCGAGGGCCGGGAAGAGGAGGGGGGCGGAGCGAGCGAGGGCTCCAGCGGGCGGCAGGTTGCTGGCCTCTGTCGTCTCCCATCAACGCTCGCCAGTTCTCCCGGATCCTCGGTGACAGGGAGCAGACTCACCGGCTTGGCCCTTGTGCAGCTCGGCCGACAGCGGAGGGACGAACTATCGGCAACGCGGGAGGGACGAGGGGAGAGTCAGTCTGACGTGGCCGCATCTCCAGCAGACCGAGCCTGAGGGACGCACGCGGCGGGCGCGAGCAAGGAGGGCGTCGTGTGGACTGCTGCCGGTCATGATGATGGAGGTGCGGCGGTTGAGGTGTCTGACGAGGGTAAGAGGAGAAGGAGGAGAGAGCAGGCGCGAAGAGAGCATGCGACTACTTAGGAAGTGGCCGTCCGGGGTCGCGGCTGAGGTGAGCGAGCGCCTCACGCGCGCGCGCAGCAGCAGCAGCAGTCACAGCGGTGCTGGTCATCGCCCGGCTTCGCTGCCGATGACGCACGCGGGAGCTTCACAGCACGGCCCCTCTCGTCGGCCGCCCATCTCGCTTGCGCGCCCGCCCCCCTTCCCTCGCCTGCCTGCCAACCACCACCTCCCTTCCCTCCTCGCCTTCGACTCCCGCCCCTTCCTCTTTGTAGCCCACCGCCACCTGTAGCCCTACTCTCTTCTACCCACCCGACTTCCGACCACCACCATGTCCACCGAGCGTTCCCCGCTCCTCCCGACCCACGACGGCCGCCACTCGCAGACGGAGCGTCAGGTCGCCTCGGCCGCCAACGATGCCGCCGCCCAGGCCAAGCAGCAGGCCTTCAAGCTCGCGCCGGCCATGGCCGCCCTCAAGGCCGGCAAGCTGCCCTCGCAGGACCAGCTCGACAAGCTCCTCAAGGCCGCCCTCGACAGCGACGTCCTCTCGCCCGGCATCGGCCGTGGCGGCAGCCGGACCGGCCGGCTCAGCGAGGAGGGCGCCCGCGTCGTCCGTGCCATCCGCAAGGTGATGGAGGCCTCCATTCACCTCGGCGAGGCCAAGAATGGTCAGTTTCGTTAGAGGAACGAGTCGACTGTCTGGCAGCGGCCGCGTCGTAGCGGCACGTGCAAGCTGGAGCATCACACTGGAGCGCATCGACTGACGCCCTCTTCTGCCGAACTCCTCTTGCTTCCCGAAGGCGACGACAAGATCCAGAACTTCCTCTACCACCTCTCGCAGGTCTCGGTCCCCTCGCCCGCCTCGTCCAAGTCGTCGCTCCTCCCTGGCTCGTCGACCGGCTCGACCCTCGTTTCGCGGCGCGAGCAGGCCGCGCTCGCCAAGGACCTCGCTCAGGACTCGGCCGAGCTCCTCAGTTCGCTCAAGGAGATTGCCGTCCTCTTCGTGACGAGCTCGCAGTTCCGGCTCGTCCTCAACCAGGGCGTCAGCCTCTTTGCCGGCATCGTCGCCGACGCGAGCGGCAAGGTGGCCGAGAAGGCGAGCGAGATCGAGGGCAAGGCCCGCGAGACCGGCGATGACGTGCGTCACCGACCGCCCCCCTCTTCTCTTCCCACATTTAACACGAGGTTGACCTTCCTCACTCTTCCCTCGCACCTCCGTAGAACAAGCCGATCGACATCAACGCCGCCAAAGCCAAGGGCAAGCGCGCCGCTCGGGGCCTCATCTCTGGCCGCATCCAGGGCGAGGCCCGCGAGAGCGCCCTCATCCAGGTCGAGCAGCTCGCAGAGTACTTTGAGGACAAGGTCTCGGGCGAGGACAGCGTCCGGGACGAGCTCTTTGACAAGCTTAACAACGTCGTCCGCGACGTCCAGGGCAAGCCGGTCCGTGCCCCCCCCCCCTTCTCGCGTTCCTGCCGATCGCTCGCCTACTGATACACCCGCCGTTCTGGCTGCCGCCCCATACAGGAGTACCAGAAGGCAGTCGACACGATTCTCTCGATTGTCAAGAAGTACGCCGGCAAGGCCAAGGAGATCGCCGAGCGGGCCAAGGACCAGGCGGCCGAGGAGGCCGACGTCCGTCCCTCCCGCTCCTTCGCCATCCGAAGCCTGCTGACATGCAGCTTTCTTTTTTCTTACGGATCCTACAGCAGGAGCCGCTCGACAAGGCGCTTGGCGAGGCCAAGGAGATCCTCGAGGCCTTTGCCGACGGCGAGTCGCTCGACCCGACGCTCGACGCCGCCAACACGCTCAAGGAGGACATCAAGTCGGACGACGCCGTCTCGCAGTACTTCAAGGGTGTGTCGCCCTCCGCCCCGTCCAGATCGTTCGCATTAGCATGAAGCTGACATAAGTGTCCGCCTCCTCGCAGACGTCGGCTCCTTCATCGAGGCCTCGCTCAAGGTCAAGGGCTACGCGACCTCGCAGCGGGCCTACCGGCGCTCGTCGGCCCTCCTCCAGCGGGGCCAGGACCTGATCGCCCACAACGAGCGGTACGAGCAGGACCTCCGGCAGTTTGTCGACCAGCTCACGGCCTTCACGGGCGCGATCGGCGAGGACGAGAGCTTCCTCGAGCTCGGCGACGCCCTCGAGGAGCTCTCGATCGAGCTCGAGCACGCCGGTAAGACCGGCCTCAACGCCCTCCGGGCTGGCTCGCTCGGCCTTGGCCGCGACCTCGTCGACGTCGTCCTCCCCCGGCTCGTCGGCCTCGTCAAGGAGATTCCGATCCCCCGGACCGAGTACCAGTCGTCGGCGGTCGACTTTGCCATTGACGACGTGCGTCCCCTTTAGCTCAGACTGCTCCTCTTCCCGTGCCCCCTTCTGACACCTCTTCTCCCGACGCCATCGTCAGGCCACGCTCGAGTCGGTCTCGTTCATCCCGGACAACATCCGGATTGTCAACCACAACGATCTGCTTCTCACCCAGGGCTTTGCCGCCTACGCGGCCGACTACGACGCCTCGGTCCGGCTCCACGTCGACGGCCTTCGGCTGCACGCCAAGGACATTGCCTACTGGTTCAACAAGAAGGGCGGCTTCCTCACCGCCTTCGAGGACGAGGGCCTGCTTGAGATCAGCTTTGACCGCAAGGGTATCGCCTTTGACGTCACGCTCGAGAACGCGACCGAGGAGAACCGCGAGTCGTTCTTTGTCGTCAAGGATGTCAACGTCGACAGTCAGTCCCTCGCCTGCCCTTCTTGCTTGTCGCCCCTGCTGCGACTCTCGCTGACCCTCGGCCTCGGCGCCCCGCAGTCTCCGACCTCCAGTACCACATCTCCAAGAACTCGTCGTGGCTCCTCTACTTCTCCAAGCCGTTCGTCTCTGGCCTGATCAAGCGGGCGCTCAAGGAGTCGCTCGAGCACGCCATCGTCGACTACCTCAAGCAGGCCGACCTCGCCCTCTACGGCCTCCAGAACCGGGCCATCGCGGCCGCCAACGCCAAGCCGTCGCCCAAGGACTTCCTCACCGCCGTTTTCTCGACCTCGCTCTTTGGCTCGTCGTCGACGGCCAAGCTGACGCAGAAGGGCATCGTCAAGTACGGCCGGCGGGGCGACTACCTGCTCGCGATCGGCGCCGACGAGCAGATCTTCCCGGGCAAGGCCCAGAGCCCCAAGGGCAAGCAGCGCGACAACGTCCTCCGCCAGGCGACGTCGTTTGCCGGCTCGGCCTCGGAGGCGCTCGAGCGCGGCAAGATTGGCGCCGACCAGGCCAAGGTCGACGCCGACCGCGAGGCCCGCCGGCTTGGCCTCAAGGTCGACCAGAAGGCCCGCGAGGAGGCCGGCAAGGAGGGCTGGCGGTCCGAGGCCTTCGACCTCTGAAGCCGCGGCGACGAGCGGCTGCCGGCCAGCAGCGTCGACAAGGCCGGCTCGCCTCTGTCGACCGCCCGACCTGCAGCAACCGGCGAAGCCCCGCCCGACGGAGCTCCGCCACCGCCGTCGTACGCGGCGCCATCGGCCGACACACACTTTCTTAGCCACCTCTGAGTGACTCCTCTTCCCCTCCTTGTCCTACTCCCTGCCTCCCATCTCGTCTGTACGTTAGCCCACCTGCCCTCGACACACACGTACTCCGCGCGTAGCGCTCGCCTCTCGACGAACGACCCCCCCCGCTCTACCCCTGCCTAGTGTTGGTCCCTCTCTGATGACCTCTTTCTCCTGCTCAGTCTTGGGTAGGGGCGGGCCCGAGAGGGAGAGCTAACGCGGCAATGCTCAGGGGAGCTTAGATCCGGGCCGTCATGCGACCGTCACTTGGAAGAAGGGAGCCAGCGAGCCATTGGAACGCTCCCCTGCCCCTCAAGCTGGGGACGGCGGGTGAGCTGAGAAAGGGCATCTATCGGTACAGCAGGTGCCGGCGGCAACCTACGAGAGGGAGCAGAAAAGGAGCATAGGAGGACAGTCGATGCGGGCGTGCCTTAACGACCGCCGTGGGCCTGCTGGATGGCGCGGTCGACGTCGGCGTCAAAGACCGCCTTGGCCGCCGGCGGGAGGCTGTCGCCTACCTCCTCTCCGTCTCCCTCCTCGGCCTCGGCCTCCACCCCATCGTCCGCCTCCTCAGCCTCCTCAGCCTTGGGCTCAGCCTTGGCCTTCATAGCCTTGCCGGGTGTCAGGCCGACGAGCGGACAGGGGCCGAGGCTCGGGCGCGACGTCTTGCCGTTGGCGGCGCAGCGTGTGCAGGCCTTGCCGTGCGCGATCAGGAGGACGTGGAGCGGATACTTGAGCGCCGGAGGGATGCGGACGTCGAGGTGCTCGTAAGTCGTCTCCCTGGAAACGAGGATCTTTGTAAGAAAGATGAGACGGCGATAGGGAGTGAGGGAAGGGAGACAAACCTCGTTGCGCGGGCGGGCACCCAGCCGAGCGCCTTGGACAGCCGGAAGACGTGCGTGTCGACCGCAAATGAATCGCGCTCGAGGCAAAAGAGGAGGACGCAGCTCGCAGCTGGCGACCGGGATGCGGGCGGACACTCGCATGTCAACTGCTGCACACGATAGACCGCAGGCATCGACAGGGACGCACTCTTCGGACCGACGCCCGGAAACGACTCGAGCTCGCGCATCGCCTCATCATCCGCCATCTGATGGACATAGTCGAGCGAGAGCAGGCGATCGAGCGTCGCGTCGTCGTCGGTGTTGATGTGTGTTTTCGCGGCGGGCAAGCCAGTCTTGGCCTCGGTCTTGGGCTTGATCTCCGGCGAAGGCAGCTCCTCCTTGGCGCTCCGGCTTGCTCTCTTGGCTGTAGAGGCCGAAGGGGCAGCCAAAGCGGCGGCAGCCAACGAGGCGCCTGCATCGGGTTCGTCCTTGACTGCCGCTGGTTTGGACTCCTCCTTGACGGCCGGCCGGGCCGACGCCTCAGGAACGGCAGCCGCCTCCTTGGTAACGGACGCCTCGGCCGCCTCGAGCTTGGCGTTGCGGTCATAGACCGTCTTGAGAACGCCGGTGATAACCTTGCCCTTAACGTTGGCGAGTCCGCCGCAGCGGATGCTGTCCTGGACGTCGGCCAGGTCAGCCCGGAAGACAGCGGGGAGGCTGACCGCCCGGCTGTTGGCCTTGGACGGGCCGAAACGCTCGAGCAAGGAAGCATAAGCCCGGGCAGAGTTGTTGTTTGTTGTGTTTTGCGAGAGGATGGTGCGGATGCTGGCGGAAGCAGAGAAGGGGCAACGCGCAGGCGACGTCAGGATCCAAAGACGGCAGCCGGCGGCCGCCAACGAGCGAGGTCACGGGACGTACAGAGCATCGCAGACGGACGGGACGGCGCCACCTGCAGAGAGAGGAGTCGAGAGCTAAGGATCAGTCCGGCCGAATGGACCCTCGTCTGCAGTGCACAGTGGCCGGCACCCGCAGACTCACAGGCCTCGCCCACGCGCACGGGGCCGTCCTCCTTGAGCTTCTCAACCTGGCCCGGCCGCTGCGGCAGGCCGTGCATATCGCCGAGCAGGCGGGTCACCTCCTCACATTCTTCGGCCGTCGGCCGCGCATAGTCCGGATACGGCGTCGTCAGATAGGCCGCAAACTTCTTGGGCGTCGTCCGGGGCTTGCTCTCGGCCGTCGCGCCGCCCTCGTCGCCACTGCCGCCGACGGGGCTGGCCGATGCTGCCTTGGCTGCCTTCTTTGGCGTCGCCCGAGGCTTCTTGGACGGCGTCGACTCAGTCGCAGCCTCGCCGTCGACGGGCGAGCCAGCCGCCCGCCGCTTCTTCCTCGTCGACGATGGGTTCGAGGCGGGCGACGGCCCGACGGCGGGTGGGCCGGCTGTCGATGACGCTGCTGCGTGCGTCGCCGATCGGGTCGTGCGGGCGGTGGCGAGCGAGTACATGGCGCGGAGAGGGACGGGCGGTGTGTAGGAGAGGGCGCTGGTAACAACGGCGAAGAGTGCGGTCCTTGGGAGCATTCAACGGGCGCTCCGATCTGGTTGAAGGGGGAAAGAGGTGGCGGGCGACGATGGGCCAGCTGGTGCTACAGACCGATCTGGCTCCAGCGCCCGGGGCGGCGGGCTCCGATGGAGGCGGCGCTCGACACGGGCGTTTCGTCACTGACCCTCCCAAGTCTGCCGTGCACCATCAAGCAGTCGGAGGGGCAGCCTCAGACGGGAAAGCAGCGTCTCAACGTTTCCCTGTTGAGATAGCTGAACAAAGCAAGCCAGGGGGACGACCTCTTGTCCGAACGACGGGTAGGGCCAGGACGGCGCGCAGCACCACTAGGAAGGGGGAGGCCAAGGTCTTGAGCTCGCCCGCCCGGCTCCCGTTCCTCTGACACCCAACCCGCCCGCAGAGCGACCTCATCCCCTTACTTTACTGTAAGCTCAGGCGGAGAGGAAGAGTCACGTAGTGCCGCGAGCAAGACGGCTGAACTGCGCAATCTCCTTTTTCTGCAGCCTCCCGCCTATGGCCATACCACCGCCGCCTCCCGGCTCGCCGCCGCTGTCGCTCAGCTCGTCGTTTGCCTCGCTCGCCCTCTCGTCGACCGCCTCCGGCATCGGCTTCCCCTCGCCACCGCCGTCCGACGTTGCATCCTATGACCTCGGCAGTGACGACTCAGATGACGAATTCATCGTCCTCCAGCGCTCGCAGTCCGGCACCGGCTACCACGGCGCTCTCGCCGCCGGGCTCGCCGCCGGGCTCGCAGCAGCCCCTAACGCCGGCCAAGGCGGGACTGGCCTCGTCTCGGACGAAGCGGGAGCGGCAGCGTCCGAGACTGCGGCCTTGACCGACGACAACGGCCTCGTCTTCGCTTCGTGGGCGTCGGTCGCAAACTCAGGCGATGGCGACCGCCACGACAGTGACGACGACGACGGCGGCAGCCGGCCACTTCGCTGGGCCGACGAGGGCGAGGACGAGCTCGGCCTCCCGCCCGCGCTGGTCGCTGCACTGTCAACGACGGGCGAGCGGACGCCCGTCTCTGGCTTGAGGCCAGTCTCAAGTCTGGAGGAGACTCCAGCGCCTCTGGCAGCCCGACGACGCAAGTGGCGACGGAGGGGCGGCAAAGGCAAGAAGACGGGCTCGCCGCCGCCTGCGTTATCGCTCGCACCCAGCGCTGGCGTACCGGTTTCGTCCTCGTCCGCCGCCTCTGCCTCTGCGCCAAGTAGCATCGCCTCGTCCTCTTCACCCTCATCCCGGAGCAGCCTTGCCCCTTCACACGCTCACCTCTCCATCCCGCCACTCCGCAACCGCTCGTCTTTCGGGTCAGACACGCCGTCAACGTTTTCCGTCTCGGCCGGCTCGGACCGGTCGCACGTCAGCCGAGCCACGCCGTCCGAAGGCGCGTCCGAGGACATCATCTTCGAGGCACTTGCCGGGTCTGAGGAGGACGGTTTGTCCGACATCTGCACGGACGACTCGGCCAGCGCCATCCTCAGCCTGTGCGTGTGTGCGCTGCCGGGCAGCCAGCGGGAAGGGCGGTCATGCTGACGTGACTGTCGACCCATTCCAGCTTCTTTGACGAAGCGAACCCTTTTGGCGGCGCTGGACCCGGCGGCGGTGGTGCGCTGGGCAAGCTGCGCTTCGTACGTCGCCACTCGAGCTTATGCGCACTCGCCCCGGGCACTAACTGAACCTTGATTGTCACAGTGGCAGGCCCTGATCGTCGAGCTCGGCATCCTGCCCGCACCCGATGCGCCCTGGTCGGAGCTGTCGTCTGCCGGCGACGACTCGGATGACGACGGCACGTCGCTCTCTGGTGCATCAGACCGGACGGCGACCGAGGCCGAGCCATTCCCGACGTCGCTTGGCGCAGCCAAACGGCTGCTCAAGGCCGAGGCGCACGTCAACCTCGTCGACTACCTCCGCCTGCGGGCGCGGCTCGAGAGCGCCCAGAACGACGACGAGCGCTCCAAGATCAGGAGCCAGATGAAAGGCCTGAGGAAGAGCAGTCGCACGGCACTCAGGTGGTCAGTCGTCACGGCGACCGGCTTCTCTCGCGTCATGAAACTGTCGCTGACGCCGACGTGTTGTGCTACGGATGCGCAGGTATACCATTCGGAACCACAAGTTTGCCGCGAAGAAGCTCGTAAAAAACGCATGGCTCACCCCGCTCATGGTCGATCTCGTCTGAGTAGGCCTGCAACTCCCTTCACGTCCAGTCCTCTCAGACACTGCCTCTCCACGCCCCCGCCGGGCGGTCCCCTTACACACCTCTTCTTCTCATTCCCCTGCCGGCTGCGGCCATCGTGCTCTGTCTCCCTTGCCCTCTTCGTCTTTTGCTCTCTTTCATGTCCCTCGACCTGTGCTACACGACGGCCAGGTTTTGGTCAGCGTCGGCCTGCGACCACGCGATCCCCTCGGGGGGCTGCTGCGCGAGGCCGGGCGAGGCCGCGTGGTCCCTCCGAGCCGCCCTGCTTCCTGCCCTCCAACCCGACCTCCGCCTCTCTCATCAACCTACAGCAACCTTTTGACATCAGCCCTCCTTCTCGATGCCTGCGCTCCATGCATCGACCGCCTTCCTGGTCGGCGGCATGCTCACGACGGGAGCCGCCAACTCGCTCCTCAGCAAGTGGCAGGTACGTTCACCCCCTTCGTCCGGCCGTCGCCAGCTAACCCGGTCGTCCATCACGCCCGGCTATCCTGTGATCGGCCTCTCTCACCTGCACCAAGAGCTAACGCGGGACGCTCCCTGACCTCACCGAGCAGGACATGCAGTGGTGCGTGTCCCCCGCTGCTCTCAGTCGCCGCGACCGACAACGATGGCTGACGATGGGCTGGCCACTACTCCCCGCAGTGTTGAGAACTGCTCAGCCGCCGACCTCGGCCCGCCCGTCCTCTTTGAGCAGCCAGTGTTCCAGAGTCTCAGTCAGTTCCTTCAGATGGCTCGGATCGCTTGAGCGAATTGCGATCGCTGACCTTCACGCCCTCTTGGCAGACATGTTTGCGGGCGAAAGTGAGCCAGCCCGTCGCGCCTGCTGCTTCCGACGCGAGCCAAGCGGGCTGACCCAAGACCCAACCCCTCCATCCGAACAGTGCTCTGCCTGCTGCCGCTGCTCTACTCGTACCTGGCCTCGCCGCCCGATCATGCTCCGGCATCCTCAAAGCCGCGTGCGGCTCGCATGATGGCCTCGCTCAAGCGCAGGCTCTCACCGGGTAGCACCTCGTCAGGCTACCTCCCCGTCGACCAAGACGAGCCGTCTGATAGGCCGGTCGCAGCACGGGTCGACGGCGAGCTCGACGGCGTGGACGTCAGCCGGCACTTTGGCTGGCGCAAGTGGGCGCTCTTCTGGGTGCCCGCCATCTGCGATATGAGCGGCACGACGGTCGGTCCTGCTTACCCTCGAGTCACGACCGCCTGCCCGCTGCGTGCGCGCCCGTCGCTGACCATCGTCTCCCCCCTCTGTCGCCATCACAGCTTATGAATGCCGGCCTCATCCTCACGCCGGTCTCGATCTATCAGATGACCCGGGGCTCGGTCGTCCTCTTTGTCGGCGTCCTTTCGGTCATCTTCCTCCGTCGTACGTCCCGTTGCACCCTACTCATCAGCGCACGGCACGTGACTCATACAGCTCGGCGCCGCTGCTCTCAGGCCACCTCCACCGCTACCAGTGGTTCTCGCTTCTCTGCGTCATGATTGGCGTCTCGCTCGTCGGGCTGTCGGGCTCGCTCAAGCCGAGCGATGCGCCCGAGGTGTCGGCCTCTCAAGAGGAGGGCGCCGCCAAGGTCTTCATTGGCATCCTGCTTATTCTTTTTGCGCAGCTTTTCACGGCGACGCAGGTGCGGATGGTCAGGTTCCAGATGCCAATCGCTGCCGTCTTCTGACCTCGTCTGCTCACCCCGCCGCCGCAGTTCGTCGTCGAGGAGAAGATCATGTCGCGCTACGAGGTCGACCCGCTGCTCGCCGTCGGCCTCGAGGGCACGTTCGGCCTACTTACGACTGCGCTCGCGATGCCGATCCTGCACTTCTTCGTACGCATCTCGTTTTGTGAGCTCTAGCAGGCGACCGTACTGACCTATCCTTCGCGCCGTGCAGTTCGCCGCCAAGTACGAGACGTTCGACCTCTACCGCCTCTGGGACCAGGTCAACGCCAACCGGCTTGTCATTCTCCTGTCGTTTGCGATGTGGGTGGCTCGACCTTTCGATTACATTGACACGTGTGCAACGACTGACCCCAGTGAACGCTCCACGCTGGCCTCAGCATGCTGAGCATCTCGAGCTTCAACTTTTTCGGTCTGAGCGTCACCAAGACGCTGTCTGCGACCGCTCGCTCGACCGTACGCTGGATATCTGCAGCCTCGGCATCGCCGCTTTCGCTGACGTAGAACTGCGCTTCGCAGATCGACACCTGCCGGACGCTGCTGATCTGGCTCGTCTCGCTCTCGATCGGCTGGGAGACGCTCTCTTTCCCGGCCTCACTCCTCCAGGCGACCGGCTTCGCGATCCTCGTCTGGCAGACGCTCGTGTTCAACGGTCTCCTCCGCCCGCTCTTCTGGGCCCATGTCGAAGGCACCGTCCGGCTCGGCGAGGCCGAGGAGCTTGAGGCTGAGCGGCAGCGCGAGCGCGAGCGTGCTCTTGAGCAGACGGGCGAGCTTCCGTTCGAGGGCTCGCTCGGCCGGGTCGGTGTCGATGTCGTCGGAGACGAGCGGCGGTGATCGGCCGACAAGGCCACGCGCACCATCAACGGCGACACCGTGCGCTACGACGATCAGTGCCCGGACGTCCTCTCTCTTTCTCTCTCTCTCTCTCTCTCTTTCTCTCCGCCTTTGTATACAAAGCCTCTGGGTGACGATGCGTTTGCTGCAACCTGCGACAGCGTCCAGCAAGGAGCAAGGGACGGAAGCAGCGCGTGAGAGACGGAGCCGACGCCGGTGCCGGACGCGAGAGGAGTCGCTGGGAGACCGGCCGCTAATCGTCGTCCCATTCATGGAGCCAGCGAAAACCGGCCCTGTCGAGGAGGGTGAGGCCGATGGCGCGCAGGTTGGGGACCATGGCGTGGAAACGCGTCCGATGCGCGGGACAGCAGCTTCATGCCCTGGTTGAGCCTCAGCCAAAGCCTTGCCGGCGATGCGCGCCGACGTCCCTTGCCTGTCAGGACAGTTTGCGCGATGGCAAGCGAGAGGGTGCAGACGGGCGCATGCATGGCATCAACTCAGGCCTGACGGCACCGACCGGCCTGACCCCCTTACCCCTTCTAGACGAGGACGACCGAGTCGAGGACGCTGAAGCCGACGGCGACGCCGCCCTCGTCGCTCTCCTTGCCCTTGGTTCGCAGGAGCGTGCCGACGCTCCCGGCGTCGTCGTTCCAGCGGACCTGGCCGGCGCCAAAGAGCGTCGTGCCGTAGACGCCGAGCTCAGAGATGGTTTCCTTGAGCTCGGACGAGTAGGACGGCGCTGGAGCGGGTGCCGGAGGGAGCGACCGCAGGAGGACGTTGGAAGATGGCGGCGGCGTGATGAGCGACATGAGGATGTAAGCCGACTTGGCTGGCGGCTGGCCAGGCGCGAGTTTCCTGGGCCGAAGCACAAAGGGACGTCGCTCAGTGCTAGCTCGGCGCGACAGAATTGCACGAGGGACGTACCGATCGCCCTCCTCGAGCTCGGCCAGGAACGGGCCGATGTCCCGGTTGTAGACGTTATTGCCGCCGCCTTCGCGTTGCGGCTTGAGGACGTAGCCCTCGCCTCCTGCGCTCTCGCGGACGAGCCGCTCGCCCTCGTCGCTCAGCGCCGTGCCGTCGCCGAGCGGCCAGAGGCCCATGAAGCTCTCGCGGAGCTCGGCAATCTCGGCTTCGGCAAAGACCTTGCCGCCTCGTGCGGCCGGCGACGTCGTCGACCCGGCGGCCGAGCTCGCGGTCGGCAGGAAGTACTCGAGCACGCCTGGCGTCGCGAGCACCTGCTGGACCTTCTTGCTGCCGGCCAGCTGGAGCGAGTAGCCCGGGCACATGATGGCCGTCGAGCTCTCAAGCCGCGTCCGCGTCTGCCAGTCGGCCGCCGAGTGGTAGTCGTCCGGCGTGTAGGCCGCCCGGTAGTAGACGACCGAGATCGGGACCGGCGTTGAGGAGTGCGGCGGTGTGAAGAGCAGGTCAAAGGCGTCGGACTGCGAGGCCGCCGAGGCGAGCGCCTGGAGCGATGACCGATGTGAAGGGATGCCGTGCCTGAACGAGGAGCAACGTCAGGCGCGGGTCGGGCGCCCCCGTTAAGCAAGGAGGAGCACGTACTGCTCTAGCAGCTCATATTCAAGCCAGCGCTGGTCGAACGCGTTGCGCTCCCCGTCCTGGACGACCATCAGGATGGCGCTCCTGCATCCGGTAGAGGCAGCGCAGTCAGCGGAAGCGAAATGGGGCGCGCTACGTGTGTGTCTCAGCGACGGACGCACCCTGATAGAGCGCGCGCCTTGTGCGCCTCGGCGAGCCCGCGCGCCAGCCCTCGTATCGGGCTGTTGACGGGCAGGTTGTCCGACGTCAGCAGGGGTGAGACGCCGAGGTAGCCGGTCTGGGCGGCGATGTAGCTGCCAGAATGTCGGGCGAGGTCAGTCCGGCGTCTTGTCCGAAATCTGTGAAGAAGCTGGAGAAGACGCACCGGTGGAGGCCAGAGACCTTCTCCGAGAGCGAGCCGAACGACGACGAGATCGTGTTGAACTCGACCTGCTTGATGGCGAGCGGTCCATCCGATTGGTGGAGCAGGTAGTCTGAGCGCGAGATGAGCAGTTGGAGGGGCTGTGAGGGTAGTTATCCTACCTCGTTAGCTCGCGCTCCTGCTTTGAATGAATTCGGCGGAAAGCCGAGCGGCGCAAGGACGGACCTGCTTGACGCCGAGGCGCCGGACCTCGTTCCAGTTGGTCCAGAGGTCGCGCATGAAGCCGTCGCCGCCGGTCGCGTCCCAGAAGCAAGTCTTGGCGACCGTCTCGAGCCACTGCTCGTCCATCGTGATGCGGGCATAGAGCTCGTTGTAAAGCGGCTGGAGCCGGAGCGCTTGCTCGTGCAGCCTACGCGGGAAGGGCGTTGGGAAGAGCGAGACGGGGGCGGAGATGGCCGATGCTCCGGGCGGGCTGGCCGCCCCCGGTGCGAGCAGCGGCCGGTAGACGAGGCCATGCGCGAGCGCATAGTCGAGCGAGAGCACCTCGAGATGGGCCCGCTGCTCGGCCGCGAGGGCTGGTGGCCAGTCTGGGACGGTTGATCCGACGGTCGCCATTGGTAAGCGTGGCCCGGCTGAGACGAGCGACGCGGCGGTGAGGAGAGGGCGTTGGCGAGCGAAGGGCTGAAGGAGAGCTGGCGAACGAGAACTGCTGACGAGATCGAGTCCATCGTCAGCGCATGGCTCGTAAGAGCTGCAAGAGCGCTGGCTACTCACGCGGGTCGAGATGGGTCGAGGGCAGTGTCGTCGAGGCTCGAGCTGAGTGCTGCTGAGCTTGCAGCAAGCAGGGCAGTCGCGCCTTCCGCTGCGGTCGTGCTTGCGATCGCCCAAAGTCGGGGTTTACAATTCCCCGAAGGCAAACCCCGGATGGGTTCGACGACGACTTTCTGTACTAGGCACTCTCACACTTCCTGACAGCGAGGAAGGGCGGTTGTGGGGACGAGCAGCAGGTTCTCAGGCAACTCTACTGCCGCCGCCGCCGCCGCCGCCGCCGCCGGGCCGGACCGGATCCCTCGGCCGAGTGTCGCCCCTCGTCGCTAGCGTTGGCCGCGGGGGGCTTCGGCGCTCGAGGGCCGAAAGCCAACGTCGCTCCGCGCGCGCGCGTTCTCGTTGCGAGGCATGCCCGCTCGTTGCAACGGGCTGTGGCCAAGGGCAACTGCAGAGGCGACAGTGACAGGTCAAAGGCGCGACAGGCTCGACTACTGCTGGCTGGGCAAAGTGCGCCGCCTCCTTGCGGGCCCTCTGGTGCGCAGGCCACTAACCCGGATCTCAATCGCGCGCCCGCCCGACCGCTCAGCGGCCCCAGCATGACTGGCCCCTTGACCCAACCCCATCTCTTGACTGTCGTCGCTCACCCCTCTACATTTCTCGCATGGTCTGCTTCATGCTGACGTTGACGCCGACTTCCTTCCTTTGCAGTCGACTGGCCGCGGGCCGGGGGGCTTGAACGGGCCAATTTGGCTTGGGAGCGCTATCGATTGGTCGGACCCGCCGCTCGGAGGCGCGCTCTGTCGGGCCCCTCGCCCCGACGACAGGCCGGCTCCATGACTATGAGCGCCCCCCCTGCGACGACCTGACTCGGAACGCTAAAGGGCCGAGCTCACCTCTCGCTCTCGCTCTCCCCTCATCAAGCTCTTCCTTCGTCCACCCCTCGCTCCTGAACGCTCGTAGCCTCGCAACTGGCATGTCCGACTCAAGAACCGCAGCCCAGCTGCCGCCGGCGACGGCCGAGAAGGCCGTCATCGACAGCCGGTCGAGCACGTCCGGCGACGACTCGCCTTCGAGCCCCTCATCGGGCAAGCTCGAGGCCGGCCTCATCAACGACGAGGAGTACCGTCGACGCGAGAAGGCTCTCGTCTGGAAGATTGACAAGAACATCATCCCCTTCCTGACGTGCGTCCGTCCCGCTTTTGGCCCTGAGGGGCTAGCTGCGCGAGCTGCTGCCTCGCGCGCCCGCAGTCGAGCTGATCACCTCCCTCGACCATGACTCTCACCCTCACCCTCCCGTCGCCTCGTCCTCTCCACAGCCTGCTCTTCATGATGTCGTTCCTTGGTACGTCAGCTCGTTCTGAGCTGCCACGGAGCGGGCGCGGTTTCTCCAAGGTTCAGCCCACAGCTCACTGACTCGCCTCTCCCACCAGACCGCATCAATATTGGCGTCGCCAAGCTCAACGGCCTCGAGAAGGAGCTCGGCCTCAACTCGCTGCAGTACAGCACCGCTTCCCTCGTCTTCTTCGCGACGTACTGCTTCTTCGAAATCCCGAGCAACATGCTCCTCAAGAGGTTCAGGCCAAGTCGCTGGATCAGCTTCCTCGCCATCACCTGGGGCATCACCATGACCTGCATGGGCCTCGTCCGCAACTTTGGCCAGCTCGTCGCCCTCCGCGTCCTGCTCGGCATGCTCGAGGCTGGTTAGTCTCCCGTTTCGCCTGTGCGCCCAGGGGAGCGCTCACTGCTCCCCTCTGCGACTCGCTGCTGACGCACAGCGCGCGCTCCTGGCTGCAGGTCTTTTCCCTGCCATCGTTCTCGTCTGTGCATCGTGGTACCCTCGGAGGGAGGTCGGCCTCCGGACCGCCATCTGCTTCTCGGCCGCGACGCTCGCGGGCGCCTTGTGAGTGCCGCTTTCGTTTGGGGGCTCATTCGTTCGTTCGTATAGCAGCCCGTTTGAGCCGCTGACCCGGGGCTGTCTCTGCAGCGGCGGGATCCTTGGCTACGCCATCGGCCGGATGAGCGGCGTCGGCGGCAAGCTGGGCTGGTCGTGGATCGTGAGTCGCCTGCCCTACCAGCGCTCTCAGCCCTTTGGGTGAAACCCCCCGCTGAACCCGTGTGCCCTTGTACCCACCCACCATCAGTTCATCATCGAGGGCCTCCTCACCGTCATCATCGCCTGCTTCGCTCCCTGGCTCGTGCACGACTTCCCCGAGGAAGCCCGCTTCCTGACCGAGGACGAGCGGGCGATGGTCCTCGACCGCCTGCGCCGCGACGCCGGCGTCGCCAACACGTCGAAATTCTCGTGGGCGGTCATCCGTCGCGCCCTGGGCGACTACAAGCTCTACCTGTTCTCGCTCGTCTACGTCGGTTGCGCCGAGCCCATCTACTCGCAGGCCCTCTTCCTTCCGCAGGTCCGTCGCTCCCTTCCCCTGTAAGACACGCGCGGCCTCTTCAGCATACCAGAGCTAACCCTGCCCCTCTCACCAGATCGTCGCCTCGCTCGGCAAGTGGACCCAACCCCAGTCGCTGCTGCTCACCGTCCCGCCCTACGCCTTTGCCTTCTGCACGACGCTCGCCACCGCCTTTGCGGCCGACCGCTACCAGCGCCGGGCGCCCTTCCTCATCTTCTGGAGGTCGGTCCTGGTTTCCCTCTCACGAAGCGCGCGCACGCCGTCCTCGACGGCGACGCTCTGACTGACCCCGACCCCTCGACCCTCCGGCGCTCTAGCTCGATCGCCTGCGTCGGCTACATCATCTTCCTCTCGGTCAAGATCAACCGGCCCGGCGTCCTCTACTTTGCCTCGTTCCTCACCGTCGGTAGCATCGCCCCTTGCATCGCCACCTCGCTCAGCTGGTTCCAAAACAACCTCCAGGGCCACTACAAGAAGGCCTTTGTGCTCGGCACGGCCATGACGGTCGGAAACTCGGGGTGCGTCATCACGGCCCCCCCTCTTCCCTAGCTGATAGAGACGGCGCTTGCGGCCTGCGTGCGACCCAGGCGGGCTGACGCTCTCTCCCTCCTCGTCGGGCTTGTGGCGCTCGCTGCAGCGGCATCTGGTCGAGCCTCGTCTATCGCTCAAAGGACAAGCCCGACTACATCCCGGGCCACTCTGCCACGCTCGCCTTCTCCGCCGTCCGTGCCCGCCCTCTTACATCAGCGTCCCCCCGCCCCCCTCCCCCCTTCGCCCTGCTGATGCTTTCCGCACCTCCCCCCTC